>Ga0302314_10022546_pt1 | contig 10324 bp, 11 predicted proteins | sample III_Palsa_N2_3_FD_200533 | JGI IMG/M metagenome (GOLD analysis project Ga0302314, IMG submission 200533) | Peat permafrost microbial communities from Stordalen Mire near Abisko, Sweden - III_Palsa_N2_3 | ecosystem: Environmental > Terrestrial > Soil > Palsa > Peat permafrost | place: Sweden... | reverse complement strand
CGATTCCGCCCCCGGCGCGAAGGGAATCTCGATCTTCGCGAAGCGTGGCTCGCCGGTGATCGCGGTCAACGACGGGAAGATCGTCGCGATCGGCCAGAGCGCCAGTTTGGGCAGGTATATCGAGCTGCAGGACTCGAACGGGAATACGTACACGTACGGGCAGCTCGGATCTGTTTCCTCGACGTTCCCGGTCCCGAAGCCGGTGAAGATCACCGCGAGGGAGATCGCGGCTGAGCTCTCGAGCACCCCCGCGCCGACGCCGACGACGGCCGCGACCGCGGGCACCCAGGCCCTCAGCACCGCGACCGCGACGATCAAGTCCACGGTGACGAGCGCTACCGGCGCACTGAAGACCGCTGCGAGCACGCTGAAGAGCAGCGTGGCGAAGACGGCTGCCGTGGTGAAGCTGCCGGCGGCGGCGGTCCCGGCGGGATCCCCGAAGGAAAGATTGTTCGCTGACCCCTCACGCCCGGGTTCCTATGCGGCGGGAGGGCAGACACAGATCGATGACGCACCCGACGCGATCCAGAGCTTCCAGAATTACTTCTCAGACACCCTGCACCTCGCGCGTAACCAGTACACGCTCTCGCCGCTACGGGTCGGGTCGACCGTCGTCGCGGGCACGATCCTCGGACGGATCGGGGCGGGGACCGCGTCTGACGCGTCGCACCTGCTGTTCATGATCCGCCCCGCGGGTCGTGACGCGCCGCTGATCGACCCGAAGCCGATCCTTGACGGATGGGAGCTACTGCAAGCCACGTCGGTCTACCGCGCCGCGAACATCGACCCGTTCTTCGGCCCGGACGCGAAGAACCCCACGATCGGGCAAGTGCTGCTGATGAGCAAAGACCAGCTCGAGCAGGTCGTGCTACACGACCCGCACGTCCAGATCTACGCCTGCGGACAGCGCGACATACAAGCCGGCGTGATCGACCGAAGGATCCTCGCGACGATCGAGTTCCTCTCCGCCTCCGGACTTGACCCAACCATCTCAGGCCTCGAGTGCGGCCAACCAAAGACCGCCAGCCCCGGCTCAGACGCCGTGGCTACCGGGAACAGCATGGAGATCTCAGCGATCAACGGCATCCCGATCCAAGGCCACCAAGGCCCCGGCTCGATCGCCGACATCACGATCCGCCGGCTCCTCACCCTCCAAGGATCGCTCCGGCCAAACCAGCTCATCAGCCTGATGAGCTACCCCGGCCAACCCAACACCCTTGCCTTGCCCGACCACTCAGACCGCATCCAAATCGCGTTCACACCCCTGTTCGGGCAAAACAAAGCACTCTCAGCCGCGGTCACCAGCGCCCTCAAACCGCAGCAGTGGATCAACCTCATCGACACCATCAGCCAGATCCCCGAACCCACCATCCCCACCACCACCCTCAACCCGTCCAGTAGCGGCTGACCAGGTCCTCTGGGCGCGACGTCGACGCTCTTTCGTTTCGCCCAGATCGAGGTTCCGTGGGCGGTGGGGCCCACCGACGGGCGCTACCTTCTCCGCCGGCCCGCGGATCCCGCCAATGCGCCACCTTCCCACGTGCTCGTACTCGCGACGCTGGGGGCAGCAGAGCGTCGGCGCAGGCTCCAGAAGAAGTCACCGCAGGCTCCACCTGAACCTGAGCCGACGCCGGTGACAACCGGAAGGGTCACCGTCGTCGACGTTGGCGACGCCCTGACCGACGAGGCCGCCGCCCGCGCCTGGCTGGACCGAGGCGGCGAGGATGAGCTCGCCGCCGGGCTCGCCGTGATCAACCGCGCGCTGCATGCGTTCCGGGTCGTCACCGCCGATCCATACGTGCACGAGATCGGGCGTGAGCAGGCGCTCGTCGCACGGATCGGTTACGGCGCCGGTGACGAGGTCGCCGACGGCCTGTGGAGCGACGCGCGCGAGCTGAGCGCCGCGCACGGCCGCCGGCGCCGCTCGGTCATCCTCCATCCCCAGGCACGGCTCGCGGCCGCACTGGGTGGGCACCAACGCGTCCTCGCCTGCGAGGAGCTAACGCTCAGAGCGCGGACCGACATCGACCACGACCGCGACCGCGAGGCCGCCCTCCAGCTGCTGGTCGCGCTCGACGCCGCGCTCGCCGAGCTCCCGCTCGACCCCCACGCCGCGTCTCTCGCCGATCGGCTCGCCGAGCTTCGCAGCCGCCGCGAAGCAGTCGCCGCCGCTGCACAGAAGGCGCTCGCCGGGTCCCTTGACGACCCCTCTCGTCAGCTGGTGGCCGACACGCTCGGTCGCGTCGAGGCGGCGCTCCGCGCTCGCGCCGTCTTCAGTGCGTAGTGGCAGCCGCTGTCAGCGCCAGAGCATCGAGCAGGGCGTCGAGCTCGTCCACGATGTCGCCTCCCATCCGTACCGTGGCACGGTCGTCGAGCGGCGTCGCCCCCTGCGTGAGAATCGCGATCATCCCTCCGGCTGACAACGTGACGAGCGGGAGCCGGGCCACGGGGTAGACCTCGAGCGAGGAGCCGATGCAGAGCATTAGGTCGGCGCCGGCGGCGAGGGTCTCGGCGCGCGCGAGCGCGTCTTCTGGCAGGTACTCGCCGAACAGGACGACGCCGGGCTTCAGTGGCTCGCCGCAGTCGCAGCGGGGAACGCGGCGCTCATCGGCGAGCTGGCGTGCGCGCACCTCTTGCAGCGCGTACTGGCCGCCGCAGCCCAGGCACGAGGAGCTCGCGATCGTGCCATGCACCTCGACCAGCTCGCGCGTCCCTCCACGCGCGTGGAGCTGGTCGATGTTCTGCGTGATCACGGCGTCGAGCAGCCCAGCGCCCTCGAGCACGGCGAGTGCACGGTGGGCGCGGTTGGGCTGCTTCTTCTCGAGCGTCTGGAAGCGCTCACCGTAGAAGCTCCAGAACCGCTCCGGGTCACGCCGGAAGACATCGATGTGGGCGACCTCCATCGGGTCGACGTTCTCCCATATCCCGGTGCCGGGAGAGCGGAAGTCGGGAATTCCCGACGGGACCGAGATCCCGGCTCCAGTCAGCGCGACGACCGAACCTGCGGCGCGGATCAACTCGGCGAGGACCGCCGCCGGGCGGGTGTCTGGGTTGGCCGTCACTTCCCCTCGAACCGCGGCGTGCGCTTCTGCAGGAACGCCGCGATCCCCTCGCGCGCATCGTCGGAGGCGAACACGGAAGCGAACGCGCGCTTCTCTGCTTCGATGCCGCCATCAAGATCACCGTTCGCCGACACGCGCTTGATCTGCTCGACCGCAAGCGGCGCCTGACGGGCGAGCTTGCGCGCCCACGCGACCGCGGTGTCGAGCAGCTCGTGGTCGGGCACGACCCGGTCGGCCAGGCCCAGCTCGTACGCCTCGCCGGCCGAGATCGCGTCACCGGTCAGGTTCATCTCCAGCGCCTTCGCCTCGCCGACGAGCCGTGGCAGCCGCTGCGTCCCGCCGAAGCCGGGAATGATCCCGAGGTTGATCTCCGGCTGACCGAAGGTGGCCGAGTCGGCGACGATCCGCAGGTCACATGCCATCGCCAGCTCGCAGCCGCCGCCAAAGGCGAGCGCGTTGACGGCGGCGATCGTGGCGACCCGCGAGGTCTCCATCGCCCGCAGCAGGCCGTGCATCCGGTTCAGCAGATCCTTGCCGCCGGCGGCGTCCATCGTCGCGAAGGCCTTGATGTCGGCCCCGGCGCAGAACAGCATCGGGTTGGCGGATGCGAACACGAGCGCTCGCGCGTGGGATCCGGCGACCTCCTCCCAGGCACGCTGCAGCGCCTCGACGACCTCCGGAGAGAGGGAGTTCGCCGGCGGGCGATCGAGCCAGGCGATCGCATACTCGCCCCGCGTCTCGAGCTTCACGGGGCTCTCCTCCCAGCCCGCATCCGGCCTCGCGTAAGGGAAGAATCCCTGGCCTGACTTGACGCCAAGGCGGCCCTGGGCGACCAGCCGGCGCAGGATGACCGGCGGCTCGAAGCTCTCTCCCCACCGCTCGGCGGCGAGCTCCAGCTGGGCGAGCACCTCGTCCAGCCCGGTCTGGTCGGCCCGGGCGAACGGCGGCGGGATGATGCCGGCCCCGGCCATCATCCCGAGATCGATGTCCTTGACCGTCGCGATTCCCTCCTCCAGCACCAGGCAGCTCTCGACAAGGGCCTTCAGGGTGAACCGCTCGACCAGTCGCGCGGCGTCCAGCTCAGCGGCCGTGCCCATAGAACCCCTTGCCTGTCTTGGCGCCGAGATCGCCCGCGGCAACTAGCTCTCGCATCCGCTGGTGGACGAAGAAGCGGTCACCGTATGCCTCCTGTAGGTACTCGGCGACGTGGAGGACCGTGTCGAGCCCGAGCAGGTCGGAGAGGAAGAACGGTCCCATCGGCGCCGCCTTGCTTTCCTTCACGAGCTCGTCCAGCTCAGTAATGTCGATCCCGGTCTCCTCCTGGAACCGCCACAGCTCGGATACCGCCGAGTTGAGGATCCTGTTGACGACGAAGCCGGGCGCCTCGCCGCAGCGGATCGGCGTCTTCCTGATCGCGGTGGCGAAGTTGATCGCGTCCTGAACCGTCTGGGACGCAGTCTCCTCACCCTCGATCACTTCGATCAGCCGCATCACCGAGGCTGGATAGAAGAAATGGAAACCGACCACGAGGTCCGGCCGGCTGGTGGCCTCCCCCATCTCGGTCACGGACAGCGAGGATGTGTTGGAGGCGAGGATTGCGTGCCCGGGAGTCACCTCGTCGAGCTCGGCGAAGACCGCCTGCTTGATCGCCATTCGCTCGGGCACTGCCTCGATCACGAAGTCGACGTCCCCGAACGACGAGTAATCGGTCGCCCCGGTGATCAGTCCCAGCCGTCGTTCGAGCTCGGCCGGGTCGAGCTTGCCGGCGTCGACCGCGACCTGCCACACCGAACGGGCCTTCGCCAGCCCGAGCTCAACGAATTCCTGGTCGACGTCCTTGAGCACCACAGGGATCTCGGCGTTGGCGATCGTCTGTGCGATCTCGCCACCCATCGTGCCTGCGCCGACCACGGCGGCTTTGAAGACGAACATTTGCTTGGGGCAGTCTATTGGCCTCGCGCTCTGTGGCGGGGCGGGCGTGTCGTGCCGGCGGCGCGACACGCCCGCCCCGCCCCGCCCCTCCGTTCGGGCCACAGCCCTGTGCCTCGTTTAGAGCTGACTCGCGCTGATGCGCGCGCCATACTTCGTTTGGTGATGCCGCCTATCTCTCGTGGCTTTCGCGGCCGCCGGCGCCGCGATGTCGACCCCGCGCGGATCCCGCCGGGGCAGTACCTCGTCGACGACTTCCCGGTGCTGTCGGCGGGGCCAACCCCGCGCACTCCGCTGGAGCAGTGGAGCTTCACGATCCAGGGCGAGGTCGGCGCGCAGGCTACTTGGCGATGGGAGGAACTGCTGGCACTTCCCTCGGAGACGTTCACGGTCGACATCCACTGCGTCACCAAGTGGTCCAAGCTGGACACTGGCTGGACCGGGGTCTCAGTCGACACACTGCTCGAGGGCGTCGAGGCCAAGTCCCGATATGTCACTGCGTGGTGTGACGGCGGCTACACGACGAACGTTCCGCTCGAGGATCTCACCGGCGGCCGCGCCTGGGTCGCCTACCGCTTCGATGGTGCACCGCTACACGCCGAGCACGGCGGCCCGGCCCGGCTGCTGGTGCCCCACCTGTACTTCTGGAAGAGTGCGAAATGGGTCCGCGGCCTGACGCTCACGTCCACCGACGAACCGGGCTTCTGGGAGGCCGCCGGGTACCACAACCGGGGCGACCCGTGGAAAGAGCAACGCTACTGGAACGATTGACGGGGGACCGCACGCCGATCGTCTGGCGAACCGCGACCGTTCGCGAGATCGTGTCCGAGACCGCACACGCGAAGACGATCGTACTCAACGTTCCCGGCTGGCCCGGGCACGTCGCGGGGCAGCACGTTGACGTGCGCCTGACGGCCGAGGACGGCTACCAGGCGGAGCGGTCGTACTCGATCGCCTCCGCACCCGAGAGCCCTGAGCTGTCGCTCACCGTGGTGCTCTTCGACGACGGCGAGGTCTCTCCCTACCTGGTCGAGGAGCTGCGCGCCGGCGACCAGTTCGAGGTGCGCGGCCCGGTCGGCGGTTATTTCGCCTGGCGCGTGCAGGACGGTGGCCCGCTGCTGCTGCTCGCAGGCGGATCGGGCCTCGTCCCCCTGATGGCGATGCTGCGGCATCACGAGGCTCAGAACAGCACGGTCCCGGCGCGGCTGCTCGTCTCCGCTCGAGACCTCGAAGACGTGCTCTACCACGACGAGCTCGAAGCGCTGACCGCGCGGCACGGGATCGAGGTGAGCTTCACCCTCACCCGCGAGCAGCCGACAGGCTGGACCGGCTTCGCTCGGCGAGTCGACACCGAGATGCTGACCGCGCTCGGGCCGAGCCCGGCGCAGCAGCCAAGGATCTTCGTCTGCGGGCCGACCGCGTTCGTCGAGCACGTCGCCGACCTGCTCGTCGAACTCGGCCACCCGCCGAGCTCGATCCGCGCCGAGCGCTTCGGACCGACCGGGGCATGACGTGAGCGGTCACCGCACCCCGCTGACCCTCCGGCCCTCCTCCAGGTACAGGCAGTGCTTGGCGCCGATGGCCTTCCGCACGCGCCGGCGGAGCGGGCCGCTCAAGCGCTCGAGCGCCTCGTCGAGCGCGACGAACCGATGTTCGACGATCTCCTCCTCCTGCAGCGTGATCGCACTCAGCGCCTCGTCGGCGAAGACACCGCAGTCGAACAGGAACCGGACCCCGCCGGGCCGGTCCGGGCGCGATCTCAGAAAGTCGACGCACACGAGCCGTCCCGCCTGCACGCGCAGGCCACACTCCTCGAACACCTCCCGCCGGCAGGCCTCCCAGGGCGACTCGCCGTTAGCCTCGATCTGGCCGCCGGGGATCGCCCATCTGCGCTTATAGCTGGGGTTGAGGATCAGGATCCGCCCCAACCGGTCGAAGATCATCGCTCCGGCCGAGGCCGCGATCCTCGGCACCTCGTAGCCGGCCGGAGCGACGAATCGATCCACGCTAAGCGCGGGCCTCCGCGCCCGCCAGCTCGGCGCCAAACCGCGCGAGCGTCGTCTGCAGCGAGGTCGTCATCGCGCGCCGGATGAAGAGCACATCGACGACGGCGGTGAGGAGGAGCGATCGCGACTTCAGCTCGTACTCGAGCGTCAGCTCCACGCCGACGCCCCCATCCAGCTCCTGGAACGCCACGCGCTGGCGTCCTCGAATCGAGTCGTCCTCGACGTCGAGCGTCTGGCCGGCGCGAGGCTGGTAGCTGACAACGCGCTCGCACACCCGTCCGCGCCCCGCCGGGTTCGATTCCCACGTGACACCGGCACCGGCACCAGGCCAGTCGCCCGCGAGGTCGGTCACACGGGCCAGACCGTCGATCCACGCCGGCCAGTGGTCGGTGTCGTACCAGAGCCCCTCGGCTTCGTCGATCGATGCCGCGAATGAACCGGTCGCGCGCGCCCGGCGCATCAGCTCTCGAGCAGCTCGGCGCGGATGACCTCGACGCTGGCGGCGACGGCATCGAGATGAGGGCCCAGCCTGCCCGCAAGACGCCGCCGCTCGTCCTCCCCCGCCGGCGTGATCTGGTAGAAGCGCCGGCCGCGCCGTCCCGGCAGCTCCCAATCGCCGGCGACCAAGCCACGGGCCTCGAGTGAGCGCAGCAGCGGGTACATCGTGTTCGGGTTGACGGCGACCGTGCCGGCCGTGAGCCAGGCGATCAGGTCGATCAGCTGATTGCCGTAGCACGGCTCGCGCGCCACGTAGTGGAGCACCATCAGCGGCAGCAGTCCGGCGCGGCGCATGTCCCCGAGGAGCGGATCGGCAGTCCCCGGCCCCACGATCGCTCCGGCCCCCAGCCCCGGCCCCACGATCGCTCCGGCCCCCAGCCCCGCGTCCTCGGCAGGTGCCGGCTGCACCGCCTCGCCCCGGCCGGGTGTCTGGGCGCTGAATTCCATGCAGCCGCGATTATCGCTCGCCAGACGGCGCCAGGAGTACTACGCTGCGGGCAGACGCTGATGGCAGAGACGCTTCCCGAGGAGATCCAGCCGTACACGAACATCTCCCCGAAGGCGTATGAGCACCCGGCGGACCGCGCCGCGACCGCCGCGCTGAAGTCGATCCCGATGCTCGACAGCGTGGTGCGGAAGCTGATCGAGTGGCGCTACGAGCGCGCCACGCGGCAGATGTACCTCAGCAATTCGGTCCGTGTGGGCGAGCGTCAGCTTCCCGACCTTTGGTCCCATCAGGTCGCCGTCTGCCGGATCCTCGACATGCCGCGCACGTACGACCTGTACGTGACCGACTCGGTTGGCTCCAACGCGATGGCTATGGGCTCGGTCAATCCGATCGTGGTGGCTGGGACGCCACTGCTCGGCCGCCTCGGCCCCGGCGAGACGCGCTCGCTCCTGGCCCACGAGGTCGGCCACATCCTGTCCGACCACATGGTCTACATGACGGCCCTCAACATCCTGCTCAGCATGGGAGGCAACGTGCCATTCCCGCTCGGGATCCCGGCGATGGGGGTCAGAGCCGTGCTGCTCGAGTGGTATCGCGCAGCTGAGCTCAGCTGCGATCGGGCCGAGACGCTGGTGGTCCGCGATCCGCGGATCAGCTGCCGGCTGCTGATGGTCGCGGCCGGCGGCATGAAGGCCGACGAGCTCGACCTCGACGCCTTCCTCGCCCAGGCGCGCGAGTACGAGGATTGGGACGACCCGAGCGACCGCGTGCGACGTTTCTTCTACGAGATCAACGCCCAGCACCCCTACTCGGTCAGGCGCGTCTCGGAGATCATGAGCTGGGTCCAGAGCGGCGAGTACGACCGGATCGTTCGCGGCGAGTACATCAAGCGCGGCGAGGAGCCCCCGGTCCGCCAGGAGGCCGGGGACGCGTTCGAGTTCTACGCCGAGCGCTTCCGCGCGATCTTCCGCGACATCGGCGAGAACGTCACCAAGCTCGGCGCCCAAGTGGGCGGGCTGGCGGAGCAGATGGCGGAATGGGTGCGCGGGCGCGGCGGCGGCTCCGGTCCGCCCTCTGAAGACGACGGACCCTAGGCGTGGCTAACCTGTTGCTGTGAGCGAAAGCAGCACGCAGGCAGTCCCGGTGGACGACCATACTCCGACAGCGGCGCCCGCGATCGTCGTCAGAGACCTGCAGAAGTCCTTCGGTGACGTGCAGGCCGTGCGCGGCGTCAACTTCGAGGTTGAGACGGGCGAGGTATTCGGATTCCTCGGCCCGAACGGCGCCGGCAAGACGACGACGATCAATATGTGCTGCACGCTGACCACTCCTTCCGGCGGGACCGCGACGGTCGCCGGCCACGACGTCGTCCGCGAGCGCGACGACGTCCGGCGCAATATCGGGCTCGTGTTTCAGGAGACCACCCTCGACGGGTACCTGACGGCGGAGCAGAACCTGCGCTTGCATGCCGAGCTGTACGGCGTGCAGTCCTCGCTCGTCCCGGCCAGGATGCGACAGGTGATGGAGATGGTCGGCCTGTGGGAGCGAAAAGACTCCCCCGTGCGCACCTTCTCCGGAGGGATGAAGCGGCGACTCGAAATCGCCCGCGGGCTGATGCATTCCCCGCGGGTGCTGTTCCTCGACGAGCCGACGATCGGGCTCGACCCCCAGACCCGACGCTCGATCTGGAGCTATATCCGGACGCTGAAGGAGAGCGAGGAGATCACGATCTTCATGACCACGCACTACATGGACGAGGCAGAGTGGTGCGACCGGATCGCGATCATGGATCGAGGCGTGATCGTCGCACTCGACACGCCCGAGGCGCTGAAGGCGCAGGTCGGCGCCGATCGGATCCGGATCGAGACCGATGACGACGAAGCCGCGATCGCCGCGCTCCGAGATCGATTTGACGTCGAGGCGGTCATCTCCGAAGGCGCAGTCACGTTCCGGATCCCGTCGGGAGAGTCGTTCGTGCCGCGGCTGTTTGCGGAGCTGGGAGTGCGGATCCGCTCCGTCCATGTCTCGCGCCCGACGCTCGACGACGTCTTCATGTCCCATACGGGCAGCTCGATCCGAGACGTCGAGGAGTCCGGAACTTCGGATCGGAACAAGATCATGATGCAGGTGATGAGCGGAGGAGGACGGCGATGAGCACAACAGCCGAGCCGCGACCGACCGTAAGCGACTCGCCGGGCGCCAGCCGCCCCGAGATCGTCCGGGTGCACGTACCCAAGCGCAGCTTCGCAAGCGAGCTGCGGGCGATCAAGATCGTCTGGAAGCGCGAGCTGATCCGCTACCGGAGCGACCGGATCCGGATCGCGACTACGCTCGTGCAGCCGCTGCTGTTCCTGTTCGTCCTCGGTTCGGGCTTGCAGAGC
>Ga0302314_10022545_pt1 | contig 10324 bp, 13 predicted proteins | sample III_Palsa_N2_3_FD_200533 | JGI IMG/M metagenome (GOLD analysis project Ga0302314, IMG submission 200533) | Peat permafrost microbial communities from Stordalen Mire near Abisko, Sweden - III_Palsa_N2_3 | ecosystem: Environmental > Terrestrial > Soil > Palsa > Peat permafrost | place: Sweden... | reverse complement strand
TCAGCACCCTCGACGCGGAACTGTTGCGCGAAGACGCACGCGCGACACCGGCTACGCTGGACGCATTCCTGGCGCAGGTGGAACGACGCGCCTTTCGCATGGCCGAGCTGCAACTGCGCCATCGGGAAGACGCCATGGATGCGGTGCAGGACGCCATGCTCAGGCTGGTCAAGCATTACCGAGACAAACCCGCCACGGAATGGCCGCCGCTGTTCTGGGGCATCCTGCGCCGGCGCATCGTCGATCTGCAACGCCGCCGCAAGGTGCGCTCGATCGTGGTGGGCTGGCTCAGCGGGGGCCGCGATGACGACGGTGACGAGTTGCCCACGTGGGAACCCGCCGACCAGGGTCCAGGCCCGCTCGACCGACTGCACGATGTGCAGTCGTATGCCGACATGGCCACCGCGGTCAGGCAGCTGCCACAGCGCCAGCGCGAGGCTTTCATGTTACGCATGCTGGAAGGGCTGGATGTGGCGGAAACCGCACAGGCCATGGGCTGCTCCGAAGGCAGCGTGAAAACCCATCTGTCACGCGCGATGCATCATTTGCGCGATCAACTGGAGGACTGGCGATGACCTCGTCCGATAAAAACCGGTCTGACAACCGGCACAGCAAGCCACTCGAACAACGCGCCCGCGAGCTCTATCACGAGGCCGCCCAGCGCATCGACCCGGTCACTGCCGGCCGCCTGCGCGCGGCGCGACGAAACGCGCTGGCAGCCACCCAGGCGCCGCAGCACCATGCCGCCCGCTGGCTGATTCCGACCGGTGCATTCGCGGCGATCGCACTGGCTGCCTTGATGGTGTGGCAGCCGTTGCCGCACCACGGCGCGGCGCCAGCGGACCAGGGCATCAATGCGCCCGAACAAAGCGCCGAAGTGGACAACGAGCTGCCGCCTGATGCCGAAAAGACCGATCCGAACCTCTACCAGAATCTGGATTTCTATGGCTGGCTGGCTGCCAACAACAGTCAGAACGATCAGAACAGTCAGCCGGCAAATCGCTGAGTCATGATCAGATCCCGCCTCTCGATCCTGCCACTGGTGTTCGCTGCGCTGCTCCTCGGCAGCGTCGCTGCCGCGCCCGCACGCGCGCAGGGTGCGCCACCACCGCGTCCGTGGAACAGCCTCGATCCGGCGCAGCGCGATGTCCTGTCACCGTTGCAGGAAAAGTGGGACACCATGCCACCGCGCCAGCAGGCAACCATGCTGAAGCGCGCCGAGCAGTGGACTACGTTGCCGCCGGGACAGCGGGAAGAGATCCGCGAGCGCATCGCCCGCTGGCAGCTGATGACCCCGCAGGAGCGCAAGCAGACACGCGAAAACCGGCGCCAGTTCCAGCAACTGCCGCCGCAACAGCGCGCGAAGCTGCACGCCGCATTTGAACGCTTTCAACAGCTGCCGCCGCAACAACGTGAGCAGCTGATCAAGCAGTGGCACGCCATCCCTCCGGCGAAACGCCTGCAGTGGATGAAGCAGTCCGGTCACAACGGCCCACCGCCCGGCGAACGCTGACCCGCACACCACACAACGAATCACCCCGCCTTGCGCGGAGTGATTCGTTGCAGCCTTTCAACCGCCGCTGAAGCGGGTCTCGCCGGCATGGCTCAGGCAGCTCTTGGCGATCAGCTCGTCATTGAAGTCCGGCTGCAACACACCATCGTGAACCAGCAGCTCGACGAAATTGAACACGTTGCGCGCATACATTTCCGACGCATGCAGCGGTGCACCTGCTGGCAGGTTGAGCGGCCCCAGGATCGTCACTCCGCCATGCTCGACCCGCTCACCCGGCCGGGTCAGCTCGCAGTTTCCGCCACCTTCGGCGGCCAGATCGACGATCAATGCGCCCGGTTTCATACCATCGACCATCGCTGCGGTGAGAATCTTCGGCGCCGGCCGCCCCGGTACCGCCGCGGTGGTGACGATCACGTCGATCGACTTCAGGTGTTCGGCCAGCGCCTGCTGCTGCGCAGCGCGCTCCTCCGCCGACAGCTCACGCGCATAGCCGCCGCTGCCGGCTGCGCTGACGCCGAGTTCGAGAAACTTCGCGCCCAGCGATTCAACTTGTTCGCGGGTTTCCGGACGCACGTCGTAACCTTCGATCTGCGCACCGAGCCGGCGCGCCGTGGCGATCGCCTGCAGGCCCGCCACGCCGGCACCGATCACCAGCACCTTGGACGGGCGGATCGTACCGGCGGCGGTGGTCAGCATCGGAAAGAATTTCGGTGAGGCCTCGGCGGCAATCAGCATGGCGCGGTAGCCGGCCACCGCCGCCTGCGAGCTCAGCACGTCCATCGCCTGTGCACGGGTGGTGCGCGGCAGCAGCTCCAGTGAAAACGCGGTCAGCTTGCGTGCGGTGAGTGCGGCGACGCGCTCGGGCGCGCTATAGGGGCGCAGTTGCCCGACCACCACGCTGCCTTCGCGCAAGCCGGCGAACACCGTGTCAGCCGGCGGCAATACGCAGGCCAGCAGGTCCGCTTGCGCCAGCACGCTGGCGGCATCGGCAAACTCGGCCTCGGCATAACTGCTGTCGGGAAAACCGGCAGTGCGGCCGGCATCGTGTTCCAGCAAGACGCGCAGGCCCTTGCCGCGCAGCTTCTTCGCCATCTCGGGTGTGATCGCCACGCGCCGCTCCCCGGCAGCGGTCTCACGCAAAGCGGCTACGGTGATCGGCATGGTGCAACCCCCTTCAAGTGGTTTGGATATCTTAGCGGGACTCGGGGTCGACGTTTTGATCCGACCAAGGCCAAAAGAGTAAGCTGGTCCGCCGGCACGAGCCACACGCGCTGCACGGGGTCATTGCTGGAGATCCCGATGTCCGTATCCACGAACACTTTCGATGACTTGCTGGCACTAGCGCGCGACGCACGCGGACGGGCCTATGCACCGTATTCGCACTTCCAGGTCGGCGCCGCTGTGCTGACCCGTGACGGCCGCCAGTTCAGCGGCTGCAATGTGGAGAATGCCGCCTACGGTCTGTGCAATTGCGCTGAACGCACCGCACTGTTCAGCGCAATCGCGGCCGGCTGCCGGCCTGGCGATTTCGCTGCCCTGGCCGTAATCGCCGATACCCGCGGCCCGGTCAGCCCTTGCGGCTCCTGCCGCCAGGTCATGTCCGAACTTTGCGATGACACGATGCCGGTGCTGCTGACCAACTTGCACGGCGATCTGCAGGAAACCACGGTGGCGGCATTGCTGCCGGGCTCGTTCAAGCTGCCGCAGACTGCCTGACTGTTCGCGCACTATCGGGCAGCCGGTTAGCATGGGCATCCTTGCATCATCGAGTTCATCCATGTCTGCCGCCCTTTCCCTGCTCCAGCAACGCCATTCCGTGCCCTCGCGCCAGCTCGGCGAGCCGGCGCCGGATGAGGCGACGCTGCATGCGCTGCTGGAAGCAGCAATCCGCGTGCCCGACCACGGCAAGCTGGTGCCGTTCCGGCTGATCCGGCTGCAGGGCGACGCGAAACTGCGTTTCGGCGAACAGCTGGCTACCATCACGATCCGCAACAACCCGGAACTGTCCGAGGCCAAGCGCGAGAAGGAGCGCCTGCGCTACACCTACGCGCCATTGGTGCTGATGGTGTTGGCGAAGATCGATCCTGACAGCAAGGTGCCGGAAATCGAGCAGAAGCTCTGCGCCGGCAACGTGGCTTACAACCTGCTGCTCGGCGCCTATGCGCTGGGCCTTGGTGCGCAATGGCTGACTGGCTGGGCGGCATACGACAGCGAGGTTGCGGCCATCCTCGGACTGGCGCAACACGAGCACGTGATCGGTTTCGTCCATCTGGGCACGCCGCAGCTCGATGTACCTGATCGCGATCGCCCGGCGCTGGCTGACCTGCTCAGCACATGGGCGCCGTGAGCACGTCGACGAACAGACCTCCAGCCGTCCATCTGGTCGACGGCAGCCTGTACGTGTTCCGCGCCTGGCATTCGATGCCGAACGAGTTTTTCGATGCGGATGGCCACCCAGTCAATGCGGTGCACGGCTACGCCCGCTTCCTGTGCGAACTGCTGGAGCGTGCGCAGCCCGAACACATTGCCGTGGCGTTCGATGCTTCGCTGACCAGCTCGTTCCGCAACGCGATCTATCCGGCCTACAAGGCCAAGCGCGAGTTGCCGCCACCCGACCTGGAACGGCAGTTCGTGCAATGCCGCGCGGTTACCGAGGCGCTCGGCATCCACCTGATGATCGACCACAGCTTCGAGGCCGACGACCTGATCGGCAGCACGGTGTGGAACTTGCGCGCCGCTGGCTGGCGCAGCGTGATCGTTTCCGCCGACAAGGACTTCGGCCAGCTGCTGGGCGAACACGACGAGCAGTGGGATTACGCCCGCAGCGTTCGCTGGGGGCCAGCCGGCGTGCATGAGAAGCTCGGCGTGCATCCACACCAGGTAGCTGACTATCTGGCGCTGTGCGGTGACGCGGTGGACAACATTCCCGGCGTGCCCGGTATTGGTGCAAAGACTGCCGCCGCCCTGCTCAGCCACTTTGGCAGCCTGGATACCCTGCTCGACCGCATCGACGAAGTGGCCTTCCTGCGCCTGCGCGGCGCGGCGACCTGCGCCGCGAAACTGCGCGAGCACGCCGAACAGGCGCGACTGTATCGCCGGCTCACCCGCATCGCGCTGGATGCTCCGGGCGCATCCACGGCCGACGCGCTGCTGCGCCGGCCGCATGAGCCGGGCCAGCTCGACAGCCTGTGCGAACAACTGCGGTTCGGTGCCTTCACCCGCAGTCGCCTGCGCGCCCTGCTGCGCTGAGCCGGTCATGCCGGTTGTGGCGATCGGCCACGCACGTCAACATGTGCGCTGCCCTCTGACCCGTAGCCGCCGATGAACGATTCTGCAAATCGCATTCCCGCTGATGCCAGTGCTCCGGTGGAAACCTTGTGCGAAGGCCGCTGGCTGAGCCTGCGTAAACGCGGTCGCTGGGAATACGCCGAGCGCAACAATCCCGGCGGCGCGGTGATCATTCTTGCGGTGACGGCGGACGACAACGTGTTGTTCGTCGAGCAGTACCGCGTGTCGATCCTGCAGAACACCATCGAGATGCCGGCCGGCCTGGTCGGCGACACGGCTGATCAGGCCGACGAAAGTGCGCTGCTGGCTGCCCAGCGCGAACTGGAGGAGGAAACCGGCTATCGCTGCCAGCGGGTGGAATTCGTCCACTGCGGCCCGTCATCGTCAGGCATGAGTACCGAGATGATCACCTTCGTACGTGCATGGGGGCTGGAAAAGGTCGGTCCCGGTGGCGGTGACGAAACCGAGAACATCGTGGTGCACGAGGTGCCGCGCCGCGAGGCCGGTGCGTGGCTGTTCGCCCGTGCCGCCGAGGGCTATTCGATCGACCCGAAACTGTTTGCCGGGTTGTGGTTCATCGAACACACCAACCCACAGCGCACCATGCCGGACGCCAAGCCGATCGCGTGAGCGGCCGCCGACTTTGGCTGGATCACTGCTGCTCCAGCGGCGCATGACGCCGCAGGCGCCAGATCGCCAGGACAAGGCCGAACAGAGCGACAGCCAGCCATGCACACAGCATGGACGTGTCGCTGCCCAGCCACAGCACGCTGGCCACCGCGCTCACGGCCAGCGACCCCAAGGCCAGCGCCAGCAGCACATCACCCCGTTGACGATGCGTCAGCAGCAGCAGAAACGCACCCAGCACGGCCAGCAATAAAGCCAGCATGGAACCGCCCAGCACGAATTCCGGAGGCACCGGCAGGTCGGGAAACACGTCGAGCAAGGGCACCTCGCCGACTTCCACGTCATAACCCTTGCCATCGGCGGCATCGGCGGCGGCAACCAGCCGATCGCCGTCGATGCGTGCGATGACGGTCACCTGCTGCACTGGCACTTCGTCCCAACTCACCCGCAAATCACCCAGCCGTGGGTCACCCGGGTGCGCACTGGTTACCAGATAGTCCTGGTAGGGACTGAAGCTGGCCGCGAGGTTCGCTGGCAGCAGCTTTGGATCCGGCGTGATCTGCTCGGAACCGGGCAGCGCATGCAGCAACTGTGGCGACAACTTGAATCCGCCGATCTGTACCAGTCCGGCATCGAACTGCTTGCCGCTGAGCGGAAAGCTGACGGGGTTGGCGTGTCTGGCCGAATCCTCGAAGTGGCTGGCATCGATTGGGTGATCCACCCAGTCCTGCTCGTAGTGCACGCTGTTGCCGATGCGGATCTCGCGCCACTGAAACATTTCCACGTGACGCACCAGCACCGGGGTGTTCACCCGCAGGTTGAAATCCGGATCACGCGGGGCCTCCACCACCGTCGGCGTACCGACCATCCGTACCATGGCTCCGTACTGGCCGGCCTGCGGATTCGCATTGTGTTCGAGATCGATCACTTCGCCACCATGGCGCGCGGCGGCGGTGCGATAGTTGATCAGGCTGTGCGCGCTCATCGCCACCAGCCCGATGCCAACAAAGACCAGCAACGCGCCGGCGAAATTACACGCCAGGTCGCGTACGGATATCGCCTTGCCGAATATCATCAAGCCGCTCCCGCCGCAGATGGTGGCAGCGAACCGTGCAGTTCGCGCACTTCGTCTGCCGTGCCGAAACGACCGCGTGCGTCACGCGTCACTCGCGCCAGTGCGCAGTCATGATCGTGGGTGAAGAACAACCGCACATCGCGTGACTGCTTGTCTTCCAGAAAAGCGCTTTTCTCGTCGATCAGCTTCTCCGGCCAGCGGTCATAACCCATGGTGATTGGCAGATGCACCCAGAAGCGGCCCGGAATCAGGTCGGCACAAAACACCACGCCGCCGACTTCAGCCAGCATGAGGCCTGGCGTATGGCCGTCAGAAAAACTGAAGCGCACCGACTTGCCCAGCGTATGCGAATACTCGCCCTCGACCAGTTCCAGCCGACCGCTGGCTTCCAGCAGCGAAGGCAGTTCCGGGATGAACGAGGCGCGATCGCGCGGGTGCGGCTTGAGCGCGCGGCGCCAGTGCTCGGCACCCACCACAAAGTGGGCGTTAGGGAACAGTAGCCGCGGTGGCTGACCTTCCTCCCATGCCGCCAGCAGACCGCCGGCATGATCGAAATGCAGGTGCGACAACACCACCACGTCGATGTCTTCATGCGTCAAACCCGCCGTGGCCAGCGAATCCAGCAGTACATGCTGCGGTTCGACCACGCCATAGCGCTCACGCAACGCCGGCTCGAAGAACGCACCGATGCCGGTCTCGAACAACACGTTCCTGCCATCCAGGTTCTTCACCAGCAGACAGCGGCAGGCCAGCGGAATGCGGTTCTCGGCATCCGGCTTGATCCAGCGTGACCACAACGCCTTGGGAGCATTCCCAAACATGGCGCCGCCGTCCAGCTGCTGCGAATTGCCCTGAATCGAGAACAGTTCCATGGCGATCAGCACTCCGTTGCCGACGGATTCGTCCGGAACGAATCCGGACGCCGCAGGCGGCCCTGCGCGCAGCGCAGGGTGAGGCCCATGGATGGGCAGAACAACATGGCGCCGCCGTCCAGCTGCTGTGAGTTGCCCAGGATCGAGAACAGTTCCATGGCCGGACCTTACTGCACCTTGCCCAAGCCCGACGGCCGGCGCGGATCGCTGGCCGCGTCGAGCTGGTTGGTCTTGCGATCCCAGGTCACCACGTTCATGAAGCCCCACGATTCGCGCTGCTTCAGCGTGTAGCCCATCTTCATCAAGGCATCGCTGGTCGCGGGGTCGAACGTACCCTCCTCCACATCGACCACGTCCGGCATGTACTGGTGATGGAAGCGCTTGTGCGCGGCGATCTGCAGCGCGCTCTCGCCGTCGACGAAATGCAGGATGCCTTCCAGCACCTGGGTGATGATAGTCGAGCCGCCCGGCGAGCCGATCACAGCGGTGCGGTCAGGACCGATCACGATGCTTGGCGACATCGACGACAGCATGCGCTTGCCGCCCTGCGGCGCATTCGCCGCACTGCCAAGCAGGCCGTAGACGTTTGGCTTGTTCGGCACCAGCGCGAAGTCATCCATCTCGTCGTTCAGCAGTACGCCGGTACCCGCAGCAACAAAGGTGGAGCCCATGGTGTAGTTCACCGTCGAGGTGACCGCCGCCATGTTGCCGTCGGCATCGATGATCGAGAAATGCGTGGTGTGCATGCCCGGCTCACTGGCTTCCGCACGCGGCAGCATCGACGACGGCGTGGCCTGGTCCGGCAGGATGCCCTGGCGCAGGCCGTCGGCGTAGTACGGCGACAGCAGCATGTCCAGCGGCATCTTCACGAAATCCGGGTCGCCCAGGTAATCGTTGTGGTCGCGGAACGCGCGGCGCATCGCCTCGACGATGGTGTGCACGCGATGCGCCTGATCCATCTTCGACAGATCGAAGCCGGACAGGATGTTGAGGATCTCGGCGATCGCCACGCCACCGGATGACGGCGGCGGTGCGGTGACGATGCGGTAGCCGCGATAGTTCAGCACGATCGGCGTGCGCTCTTTCGCCTGGTAACTGGCCAGGTCGGCCAGCGTCCAGTTGCCGCCGGCTGCATGCACCGCGGCAACCAGCTTCTGTGCCGTCTCGCCGCGATAGAAACCATCGTCGCCATGCGCGGCAATCAGCTCCCAAGTGTGCGCCTGATCCGGATCGCGCCAGATCGCGCCCTCGGCGGGCGGCTTGCCGTCCGGCAGGTACTTGGCGACCGAGGCCGGCCAGCGTTGCAGATCTTTCTGCTCTCCGGCGATCGCGCCGCGCAGGCGCGCATCCGGCTGAAAGCCGTCGCGGGCAAGGCGGACCGCCGGTGCCAGCGACTGTTGCAGTGACAACCGGCCATAACGCTTTGCGATCAGCACCAAGCCGGCCGGCTCACCGGGAATGCCAGCCGAGAGCGGTCCTTTCAGCGCGGCATCGCGGTTCGGGCTCCCGTCGGGATTGAGGTAATCCTTGCTGTTCACCGCCGCCGGCGCGGTTTCGCGGGCATCGATGAAGATGTCGTGGTCGTCCTTGGCCCGATGCAACACGGCCATGAAGCCGCCACCGATGCCCGAGCTCTCCGGTTCCACCACCGACAGCGTGGACGCCACCGCGATCGCCGCATCAAACGCATTGCCGCCCTTGGCCAGTACTTCGAGGCCGGCGTTGGTGGCGAGGAAATTCGCACTGGCAATCGCCGCGTGACCGGGGCGTTGCTGCAGCTGTGCTGACTGCACCTGTACAGGGTGCGCCGGGGCGGTTTTCGGTGAGCCATCGGCGGCAAATGCTGCGGTACCAGCCAGCAGCAGACTCGATGTCAATACTCGCCAATGCAGGGAAACACTCATGCCGCAGACTCCTTGGCCATCAGGTGGCGGTATTTGAGGTCGAGCTGTTCGGGCGTCTCGACGTGCGCGGGGTCGGTGATGATGCACTCGACTGGACACACCACCACGCATTGCGGCTCGTCATGGTGGCCGACGCATTCGGTGCACAGCGCCGGGTCGATCACATAGAACTCCTCGCCCAGCGAAATCGCCTTGTTCGGGCAAGCCGGTTCGCAGACGTCGCAATTGACGCAGGTGTCGAGGATTTTCAGGGACATGGTTTCGATACTACATGCCGGGCATGCGTGGCCCTAGGCACATGGACAGGCAAGGCATCTTCGACGCGGCCCTGCTGCGGGGAGGATGGTTCCTTGTCACTGCCCTCTCCCCGCTAGGGCAGAGGGCAGGAAAGCATGGCCGCGCCAGGCGCGGCCAGCACTCACATGGCAACGAAGCGGAAGGTGGCGCCGATCGGCTTCAACGCATCGGTGACGCGCTGCTCGTCAGCCTTGTCGCCGATGAACAGGATGATCACGTCCTTGAACGAACCCGGCTTGGCATCCTTGAAGGCGGCCACGATCAGATCGGCGGTCTTGCCAGAATCCGGGCCACCGAAAACCAGCATGTTGCCCGGCAGCACGCCGCGGGCCACGGTGTCCTGCACGCTCTGCAGCTGGCGGTCGTTCTGCGCCTTGGCATCGTCGGTGGTGGCCGCCGTCACCATGTAGGCATACGGCTGGCTGGCGGTCATGCCCTGCATGTTCTTCTGCACGATCTGCCCGAGGTAGTTGTTCCAGCCCTTGGAATCGTTCGGATCGGTCGGCTTCGGAGCCTGCTGGACCTGCTGGGCCTGCTGATCGTCCTGCTGCTTATTGCAGGCGCTCAGAGTGAGGCAAGCGGCCAGCGCGACGGCAGCAATGAGAGCGAACTTACGCATAGTGATCACCTTCTGTTTCGGGTTGCTTGTTGGAGCCGGTCCGGCTCTTCTGCCAGCGCTGCCGCATGGCTTGTTGCACCGCCGGATGCACGAAACCGGAGATATCACCGCCGAGGCGGCCGATCTCGC
>Ga0302314_10022544_pt1 | contig 10325 bp, 8 predicted proteins | sample III_Palsa_N2_3_FD_200533 | JGI IMG/M metagenome (GOLD analysis project Ga0302314, IMG submission 200533) | Peat permafrost microbial communities from Stordalen Mire near Abisko, Sweden - III_Palsa_N2_3 | ecosystem: Environmental > Terrestrial > Soil > Palsa > Peat permafrost | place: Sweden... | reverse complement strand
CACTTCCTGGGGCGAACCTTGGCCGGTCAAGGGCACGAGATCCGGCTGATGTCGCCGGAATACGTCCAGCCTTACGTAAAGGCGCAGAAGACCGACGACCGCGATGCGGAGGCGATCGCCGAGGCGGCGACCCGGCCGACGATGCGCTTCGTAACCTTAAAGAGCGAAGCCCAGCTCGATCTGCAGGTGCTTCATCGGGCGCGCGAGCGACTGGTGCAGGAGCGGACCGCTCTGATCAACCAGTTGCGCGCCGTGCTGTTGGAGCGCGGGGTGATCCTGCCCAAGGGCCGCTCGGGCCTGGCGCGCCGTCTCGACGAGCTCATGGCCGGCGGCCTGGCGTTCAGCGCACGCGCGGACCGGCTGCTGCAGGATCTCCGCGAGGAATGGGCGGAGATCGACCAGAGGATCAAGGCCTACGACAACGAGTTCGCCTCTATGACCCGGGAGGACGCGCAGGCGCGCCGGCTGACGACCATCCCCGGCATCGCCGCCATCAACGCCACGGCGCTGCTCGCGGCGGTGGGCGACGGCAGCGCCTTCGCGAAGGGGCGGGATCTAGCAGCGTGGCTCGGGCTGACGCCTCACCAGCACTCCACCGGCGGAAAGACCAAACTGCTTGGGATCAGCAAGCGGGGAAACCGCTACCTGCGCAAACAGCTGATCCACGGCGCACGCGCGGCGATGCCGCACCTGGCGGCCAAGCCGAACGCCCTGGGCGCCTGGCTGCAGCGCCTGTTGGCCCGCGCCCACCCGAACGTGGTCGTGGTGGCGCTGGCCGCAAAGCTGGCGCGGATCGCCTGGGCGGTGCTGCGCAACGAGAGGGACTTCGATCAGCAGACGCTCGTGGCTGCCTGATCGTCAGGAACGGCGACCGGCGAATCTATCGCCACTCGCTCATGATGTCTGCGTGAGGTGAAGAACAGATGGCATAACGGTTCCAACCGGCATTCTGGAAACCTGGTTAAAAATGCGGTGCTCGACACCGTGAAGTTTATGAGGACCGGGGTGCGCGGATATCCATCTTGGCCAGGGTCACCCCCTGAGACCGGATACGTTGATGCAGACCGATCACGCCATCCCAAAATCACCCCTTGCGGACGGGGCGGGCCATACGTTTTTTAAACGCCTCCAGGGCTGGCTCATCCTGGCGGTAGTGCCGAGGCCGCGTGGTGATGTGGGAGAAGCCCAGCCGGTCCAGAAGCTTGCCAATGGTGCGCTCGTGATAGTCCACGCCCCACCGCTCTTCGATCAGCGCCTTGAGATCGACGCAGCGCCAGCGCGCCAGATGGTCCAGTCCCGCTGATCCGGGGCCGCCCTCGACGATCTTCTCCAGCTCGCTCTCCTGTTCGGGGGTCAGGCGTCTCGGGTTGCCGGGCGGCGGGCGGTTCACCAGGCCATCGGCTCCCTCAAGGTTGAACCGATGCACCCAATCGCGCAGCGTCTGGCGGTCCATGCCGCCAATCCGCGCCGCGTCCGTCCGGCTCATGCCGTCATACACCGCCGCGATAGACAATAAGCGACGGGCCTGATCCGCGTCACCCGCTTCCCGGGCAAGCCGACGTACCCCTGCCGCGTCAAAGTCCTTGCGCAATCGCACCGAAGCCATCGACCCACTCCTCTCCATTGAGGAGTTTGAATCATTGTTCGGCCAAAAGGGGAATCCCCTGCGAGTCAGCGATACCGGCCGTTGGTATAAGTACTCGAAGATGCTCCATGAATTGAAGTCACTAGCCTTCAGGAACCGCGCTCTCGGATGACATGTTTCTCTGGGCCACGCCCACTTGCGCGAGTTTTCAGACAAAGGTTTGCAGCCTCAATCTCAAGCGGCGGCCAGCCGACGCGTCGCTTCGGCCGCGCCCTGCAGCGCGCCTTGGCGCCCCGGCGCCAGGGCCAGGGCGGCGTTGAACGCGCTGAGCGCTTCGCTCGGCCTGTTCAGCTCAAGAAACAGCTCTCCCAACTGTTCGCGCGCCGGCACGATCGGCCCCGGCGTCACCGGCAGCTTTTCCAACGTGTCCTCCTCGTCAGCCGCCGCGGTCAGGGCGGTGACCGCTAGGCCGGCATCGCCCCCCGCGGCTGCGCGCCAGCCCTCGGCGGACTTCAGCAAGACGTCTACCTGCGTCGCCCAGTAAGCGTCGCCCGAGGCGTGCAAGGCGTCCCGGCAAGCTTTCAGCTGGGCGATGTCGTCGGCGGCGGGGCTGGGCGAGGCCCCGCGCAACCGGCCCAGTGCGCGAGCCCACCAGACGATCGCGGCGACTTGCGGGGCCGATCCGGGCAGAACGGTGAGCTGCGACGCCGTCACCCAGTCGCGGCTCTCCACCGCCAGCCGCACCGGCATCGCGTTGCCAGCATAGCCGATCTTGAAGCCGCCCGCCGTGAGAACGCCCATGTCCCGCAGGCTCGCCACCACCTTCGCCGCGTCGGCCGTGCGACCGCGCTGTAGGTAGGCGTAGGTCAGGTAGTCCATGGCGTGTAGCTCCTCGCCGACATCACCCTGGGCGTGGGCGGCGGCGCGGGCGGCCAAGTTCGAGGCGATCGAGTCGTCCCACAGGCCGAGCCGGGTGAAGATGTGCGAGGGCATGTGCAGGGCGTGAGGCGCCGAGGGCGCGATGGCGGCGTAGGCGCGGGCCGCGGGTAGGCCTCGCTCAGCCAGTTCGGCGCTGTCGTAGGCATGGATGAGGTAGTGCGGCGCGCCGGGATGCTGTGGCTGCCGCTTCCAGATCGGCTCCAGGATGTCTGCGGCGCGCTTTTGCCGTTCATGCCCGCGGTCAGCCGGCGAGGCCGTGGCCACAAGCGATAGAGCGTAAAACACCTGGACTTCGTCGTCGGCTCGGTTGTCCCGCGCGACGACGGCCATGGCGTCGGAGTAGCGCAGGGCCCGCGCGGCTGGCGCAGCGCGATCGGCGCCCGCATAGTAGGAACCGAGCGCGGCGATCAGCGCCCGTTCGCGCGGGGTTGCGACGGTCAGCGCGGCGGCCTTACCACTCTCCGCCGCGCCCGCGGCCAGTTCCGCCCCTCCGGGCGGGTCCCAGAGTTGGTGATAGTGGGTCATGGCGCGGCCCCAGTGGGCCATGGCGCAAGCCGGGTCGCGCAGGGCGACATCGGCGAAGCCCTGGTCTGCGGCGTCATAGGCGAAGGAATGCAACAGCGCGACCGCTCGATCGAAGGCGGCGCCGACCGCCGGAGCGCAACTGGTGGCGAAGTGAACAGCCCCAAGGTGTTGGGGCGCGGGGTGATTGTGACGCTCCTCCTGCGCGGCGGCCGGGCCGGCCAGCAGCAGGACGATCGTCAAAGCGGCAATCCATCTCGCCATCGTCCTCTCCCCACGCCACTTCGCGCCACGACAGCATAGCCGCCCCCGCGATCGGAGTGGAGCGCGGATCCCTGCCAGCGCCGGTTTGACAAGAGTAGCGGCAGGGCCTCGATGGCTCGCTTTGCCGGGACCCAACCGACGGCGGCGGCAATCACCCCTTTTTCCCGTTGGGAATGACGGCGTTCGAGAAGTCTAACCCTGCCCACTTCGCCCAGCGCTTCGACCGCAATGGCGAGGTCCTGCCACCCCCTCGGGATCACGTGACGCCGGTCATGGGCAAGATTGTCACGGCCGTCGAGGCGACCGCGGGACCGCTTATCGGTGGCGAACCTGATCTGATTCCGATTTCGGGCGATTTCTAATGCCGCGCAACCCCGGAAGCGGCCCTTTGAGGATCGGACAGCCCGAAACGTTCAGGCGACCGTCAAGGTCGTTGCATCGCGGCGGCGCGCGGTACGCATGGCCGCACCGGTCGCGCCCAGCCCGATCAGGAGCATGGCCCATGTCGCGGGTTCGGGTGCGCCACTCCCCAGGGACGCCTCGGTCACCGTCAGGGTTCCGGTAAGGCCATTATTCACGTCAGAGAAGTCGGCAAAAACACCTGGCGCGAACACTGGCGCCTGTTCGGAGCCGCTGTAGACCTGTGGCCCATCGAGATACACCGATGAATCCGGAGTCCACGCCGTTATACCCCCGGCGGCGGCGGTCGGATACCAAACGACATCGCTGAAAGGCCCGACATTACCGGTCCAGTCGGAAACTCCAACCTGTACATCCCACCCCAGGTCATAATATTGGGCGGTCGGATTTGAGTCCTGGAGAAATGAAAAATCGACGGCTCCCGAGCCGGACTCGACATAGGTGAACTGAAGTTCTTCTGCGTGTGCGGTCGCGTCACAAGCCAGGCCGACCATGCTCGCAGTGAGCGCTAAAACAGATTTAAACTTCAAGACAACCCTCCACTAAGCTTCACGACAACTCGCCCTCAAGCCACCCCACGCTTCACCGCATTGTTCGAGTCGCGCGCTAAGCGCGGCTTAGATTGTTTCGCGCAAATGAAAACCGGAGTCATTGTATGGGAACTGGCGACGCCGGCCGCCGGCGATATCACCGACAGGCCCCGCGCCTTCCGCGTTTTCCCGTCCGTCATCTCCGAAACTTCTGTGCGTGAACGACCTGCGATCGCCCAGGAATCACGTCGAACATGGCGACGTAATAGTCCAGGACGACGTAGCGAAAGCAGCTGGTGACGATCAGCTGTGGGGTTTGTCCGGCGCACGCAGGGCAAGGCTCTACTTTGGGCGCGCCATGCTTCGTCGATGAAGATGGTCCGGGCTTGAATCCGCCGAAATGCGGGCACTGTGAAGTCCGATGTGAATCAGATTTGCGCGTCGCGCATACCCACTCGGCATGGCCGGTTTTAGCGAGTCGCGGTCGTGGCCAGACACGCCAGAGGGCGTAACGAGCAGATACATGCCGTCTCGGTCGGTCACCTTGTACGGATTCTTCTTTGGCTTCAGGCCCTTAAGGGCAACATCCGTCACCATAGTCGCTTCCGAGATCAAACACCGTCAAACGGATTTGCTGCGTACCGATTGTGATCGAGCGCACCTGACAGATAAATTAGTTAAATCAGCTAGTTATGGTCCAATTCGGAAATAGCGTCCGATAGCGGTCGACAGACCGGAATCATTCCCACTCGATGGTCCCCGGCGGTTTGGACGTGACGTCGTAGACCACGCGGTTGACGCCTTTGACCTCGTTGATGATCCGCGTCGCGGTCTTGGCCAGCACCGCCCAGGGAAATTCGAAGAAGTCGGCGGTCATGCCGTCGGTGGAGGTGACGGCGCGCAGGGCGCAGACGTCTTCATAGGTCCGCGCATCGCCCATCACGCCGACGGTCTTGACCGGCAGCAGGACCGCGAACGCCTGCCAGATCTGGTCGTACAGGCCGGCGGCGCGGATCTCCTCCAGATAGATGGCGTCAGCCTTTTGCAGGGTCGCGACCTTGTCCGGCGATACGGCGCTGGGGATGCGGATGGCCAGGCCCGGGCCAGGGAACGGGTGGCGGCCGACGAAAGCCGGCGGCAGGCCCAACTCGACGCCCAGGGCCCGCACCTCGTCCTTGAACAGCTCGCGCAGGGGTTCGACCAGCTTGAGCTTCATATGTTCGGGCAGGCCGCCGACATTGTGGTGGCTCTTGATCACCGCCGAGGGACCGCCGCGGGCGGAGACGCTCTCGATCACGTCGGGATACAGCGTGCCTTGTGCCAGGAAGGCCGCGCCCTCGATCTTGGCCGCCTCGCGGTCGAAGATGTCGATGAACACCTTGCCGATGATCTTACGCTTGGTTTCCGGGTCAGCGACGCCGTCCAGTGCGGCCAGAAATTCATTCCCGGCGTCCACATGGATCAGCGGGATGTTGTAGTGGTCGCGGAACAAGGTGACGACCTGTTCGGCTTCGTTGAGGCGCAGCAGGCCCGTGTCGACGAAGACGCAGGTCAGCTGGTCGCCGATCGCCTCGTGGATCAACACTGCCGCGACAGAACTGTCGACCCCGCCGGAAAGGCCGCAGATCACCCTGCCCGTTCCCACCTGCTCGCGGATTCGCGCCACGGCCTCGCCCCGGAACGCGGCCATGGTCCAGTCGCCGGCCAGGCCCGCGATCCTGTGCGTGAAGTTGCGCAGCATCATCGCGCCGCGGGGCGTGTGGGCCACCTCCGGATGAAACTGGACGCCGTAGAGCTTGCGCGTCTCGTCCGCGATGACGGCAAAGGGAGAATTGCCCGAAGTGGCGACGACCGAAAATCCCGGCGGCATGGCGGTGATCACGTCGCCATGGCTCATCCAGACCGGCTCGTCGGCGCCGACCTCGCCCAGTCCCTCAAGCAGCGGGGAGGCGCGCTCGATATGGATGTCGGCGCGGCCGAATTCGCGATTATGCCCGCCCTCGACGGCGCCGCCCAGCGCCGCGCACATGGCCATTTCGCCGTAGCAGATGCCCAGCAGCGGCACGCCCAGTTCGAACAGTTTCGGATCCGGCGCCGGGCTCTCTTCCAGGCCCGCGCTGGCCGGGCCTCCGGACAGGATCACGGCGCGCGGGGCGTAGGTGTCCAGGAAGGCCGGGGTGACCTTGTCGAACGGGTGGATCTCGCAATAGACCCCGCTCTCGCGCACCCGTCGCGCGATCAGCTGGGTCACCTGGCTGCCGAAATCGACGATCAGGACGCGTTGGTGGCGGGTGGTGTCGGTCATCGCCGCTCCTTAGTCGCAAATCGCGGATGGGTCACGTGAGCCGCTCCAGGACAGCGACGAAGAAGCCGTCCGTTCCGGCGGTCGCGGGGGTGAGGCGGAGATATCCTTCGGGGGTTTGACGGTTCGCCAGCAGCGCCAATCCGTCGGCGCTGGCCTGCCCGGACGCTGCGATCTGGGTCAGCGCATTGACGGCGTCGAAGTCCGGTCGCGCGGTCAGGAAAGCGGCGATGCGGTCCTCGTTCTCGTCCATGAGCAGGGAGCACGTCACATAGATCAAGCGGCCGCCCGGTTTCACATAGGCGGACGCCGACGCCAGCACCTCGTCCTGTTCCACCTGCCGGCGTTCCAGCTGCGCCGGTCGCAGCCGCCACTTGGCGTCGGGATGCCGCCGCCAGGTGCCCGAGCCGGTGCAGGGCGCATCGACGAACACTACATCCATCTTGCCTTCGAGCCCGACCAGCGCGTCGTTCCGCAGTGGACTGCGCACCTGCAGATTGCGCACCCCGGCTCGCTGCGAACGCCGCACGGTGTCGGTCAGGCGCCGCGCGTCCGCGTCGAAGGCGTAGAGTTGGCCGGAATTGCCCATGGCCGCGGCCAGGGCCAGGGTCTTGCCGCCGCCGCCGGCGCAGAAGTCCAGCACCTGGCGGCCCTTGATCTCCCCGGCCGCAGCGGCCGCGATCTGGGAGCCCAGATCCTGAACCTCGAACCAGCCCTTCTCAAACTCGGGCGCCGACTCGACCGGCGCGGCGCGGTCGGATGCGGCGGGCGCCGGCGCGCGGAGTGCGGCGCTCATCACGTCAGCGGGCCCGACGCCCAGTTGCTCCAGCGCCTTCAGAGCGCGAGCGACATCCGTCTTCAGACTGTTCACCCGCAGATCGACCGGCGCACGGTGCGACAGCGCCGCCAATTCCTCCGCGCGACGCTCGCCGAACGCGCGGATCAGATGCGGCTCCAGCCAGTCCGGATAGTCGCCGCGCACATCGGCCTCAGCATCACCCAGTCCGCGCGGCGCGGTCAGACCCGCGACCTCCTCCTCGCTCAAGGCGCCGGCCCCGTGCGCGGCCTCGCCGGCCGCTTCGACAATGCGCTCCAGCGGCCAGTCCCAGTCGTAGCGAAGCGCCGCCAGCGCCACGGCGCGCGGACCTGGCTGACCGATCCGCCATTCCAGTGAACGGCGCCGGCGCAGCCCGTCCAGCACCAGGCCGGACACCCAGGCGCGGTCCTTCGAGCCGGCGTGGCGGCTGGCGTCGCCCCAGGCCTTCAGCGCCAGGCGGGCAGGCTTGTGATGCTCGTCAATGCTCTCCAGCACCTCGATCGCCGCGGCCAGGCGGCCGCCGTCACGCACTTTCAGGCCCTCTATTGCGGCGCGTGATAATTGGGCGCCTCGCGGGTCATATGGACGTCATGTACGTGGCTTTCGCGCAGGCCCGCGCCAGTGATGCGGATGAACCGCGCCCGCTCCTGGAAGCTTGGAATGTCATGCGCGCCCACATAGCCCATGGCTGCGCGCAGGCCGCCGACCAGCTGGTGGACGATAGGGCCAATCTGGCCCTTATAGGCGACCTGTCCTTCGATCCCCTCGGGAACCAGCTTGAGGGTGTCCTCGACTTCCTTCTGGAAGTAGCGGTCCGCCGAACCCTGGGCCATGGCGCCCAGCGAACCCATGCCGCGATAGGCCTTGTAGGAGCGGCCCTGGTACAGGAACACCTCGCCCGGCGCCTCGTCGGTGCCGGCGAACATCGAGCCCATCATGGCGCTTGACGCTCCGGCCGCGATGGCCTTGGCGAAGTCGCCGGAATATTTGATGCCGCCATCGGCGATCACTGGCGCGCCGCTGCCCTGCGCCGCCCGCACCGCGTCGGCGATGGCCGACAGCTGGGGTACGCCCACGCCCGCGACAATCCGGGTGGTGCAGATCGAGCCCGGCCCGATGCCGACCTTGATCGCGTCGGCGCCCGCATCGATCAGGGCCCTCGCGCCGTCATAGGTGGCGACATTGCCGGCGATGATCTGAACACGGTTGGTCTCGCGCTTGATCCGCGCGACCGCCTGGGCGACGTGGATCGAATGGCCATGGGCGGTGTCGATGACCACAACGTCGACGCCAGCCTCAACCAGCGCCAGCGAGCGTTCAAATCCGGCGTCGCCGACGGTGGACGCCGCGCCGACCAGCAGCCGGCCCTGCGCGTCCTTGGCCGCCAGAGGGTGGGCCTCGGCCTTGTCCATGTCCTTGACCGTAATCAGTCCCACGGCGCGATAAGCGTCGTCGACCACGATCAGCCGCTCGATCTTGCGCTGTTTCAGCAGCGTGCGGGCCTCGGCCGAGGTGGCCCCCTCGCGCACGGTGGCCAGGTTTTCGCGCGTCATCAGCGCCGACGCCGGCATGTCCGGATCGGTGTCGAAGCGCATGTCGCGGTGGGTAAGAATGCCGCACAGCCGCCCCGACCCACGCTCGATCACCGGAAAGCCGGAGATCTTGCGTCGAGCGGTGATCTCACGAACCTCGCGCAAGGTCGTGTCGGGAAAGATGGTCAGCGGATTGATGACCATGCCGCTTTCGTAACGCTTTACCTCGCGCACCTGGTCGGCCTGGGCCTCGACATCCAGATTGCGGTGCAAGATGCCCATCCCTCCGGCCTGGGCCATGGCGATGGCCAGCCGGCTTTCGGTGACCGTGTCCATGGCCGCGGACACGATCGGAATGTTCAGGGCGATCTCACGCGTGAACCGTGTTGCGGTGTCCACCTGCCCTGGCATGACGTCCGAGGGGCCGGGTTCGAGCAAAACGTCGTCGAAGGTGAGCCCTTCGCGAATCTCCATGAGGAGTCTCCATTTTGCGGGCCGCGTATAACCGGCGTTCGGCCCCGTGGGAAGGGCGTCGTTGAGATGGTGAGCGAAGATGGGGGGAGAGGGCGCCGATTCAAGGCGCCTGGCCGGTCGCGTCTAACGCCCGCGAAATCCCGTCGCGACCAGATAGACCTCGGAACTGCCCGCTCGGCTGGACTTGGGCTTGACGTGGCGGACCTCGGCGAAATGGGACTTCAGCAGCTTCAGCACAGCGGCGGTCTCGCCGCCCTGGAACGCCTTGGTGACGAAGCTTCCGCCGGGTTTCAGAACCTCGACCGCGAAATCCACCGCCGCCTCGATCAGGCCGACGATTCGCAAGTGATCGGTCTGTTTATGGCCTGTTGTGTTGGGCGCCATGTCCGACAGGATCAGGTCCGGCGAACCGCCCAAGAGGTCGATCAGCATCTGTCCGCAGGCCGGGTCTGTGAAGTCCATCTGGATGAGATTGGCCGGCGGCAAGGGATCCACGGCCAACAGATCGACGCCGACCACCGCGCTCGCGCCCCGCGCCAGAGCCACCTGCACCCAACCGCCAGGCGCGCAGCCCAGATCGACCACCCGCGAACCCTGGCGCAGCACGCCAAAACGGTCGTCGATCTCCATCAGCTTGAAGGCGGCGCGCGAACGGAAGCCCTTGGCCTTGGCCTCGACCACGAACGGATCGTTCAGTTGCCGTTCCAGCCAGGCCTGGGACGACGGCGTGCGGCTCTTGGCGGTTTTCAGGCGCACGGCCGCGGTCCGTCCGACCTCGGCGCCCCGCGTCGGCGCGCGCACCAGGCGTTTTTTGGGAGGCTCGTCGTTCATGCGGCGGCCACGGCGCGCGCGGCGCCTCGATTGCGGCGACGACGGCGCGGTCTGCGCCCGCCGCTCCGCTCAGCCATCAAAGACAGCAAAAGCCCTTCACGCAGACCGC
>Ga0302314_10022543_pt1 | contig 10325 bp, 9 predicted proteins | sample III_Palsa_N2_3_FD_200533 | JGI IMG/M metagenome (GOLD analysis project Ga0302314, IMG submission 200533) | Peat permafrost microbial communities from Stordalen Mire near Abisko, Sweden - III_Palsa_N2_3 | ecosystem: Environmental > Terrestrial > Soil > Palsa > Peat permafrost | place: Sweden... | reverse complement strand
GCGTTGTTCTCGGGCAGGAAGGCGAGCGGAAAGAGGTCGCTGAGTCTGCGCCCGAGGATGTACAGCGGCATCTGCGGGCCGGGGATGTTGGTGACCAGCAGGTTGAAGAGCCGCGTCGAAAACTGGATGCGCGACGCCTGAGCCAGCACGGTCGGTGGCAGCCGGTCGCTGGCCGCGGCGAGCGTCGAAGCGCCCACGGCCTGCTTGGATTCCTTGAGCTGATCCATCGCTCGGCTGACCACGCCGAGCCGTGCCACCGGATCACGCGCGTAAACCGGCAGCAGTCCTCGCATTGCCGTCAGCCGGTTCCCCATAGACCCCTGATCGTGCTCGGTCCGCACCGAGACCGGAACGAGCGCCCGCAACTCCACGCCCTCGGTCCGGATCCCGCGTGACCGCAGCCAGGCTCCGAGCGCTCCGGCCACGACCGTCAGGACGACGTCGTTGACGGTGCCGCCAAACCGGTTCTTGACGACCTTGTAGTCGGACAGCGATTGGCGCACGACGGTGAACCGGCGTCGGGGGCCGATCGGCACGTTCAGCGGCGTCTCCGGCGCCGGGTTGAGCGCGGCCCAGACCAGCTCGCCCAAACCCTCGGCAGCGTCACGGGCTGCGGCCACACTGCGCTGGGGCCGGGTGACCGCGCCCAGACCGCGCACGGCCAGCTCAGCCCAGGTATCGACACTGCCACGGAGTCCGGCGAGCGCCAGGTCGAGCTGTGAGGGCTCTGGGCGTGCCTCCCATGGCACCAGCCCGTCGACCGGGATCGGGACCGGCTCTGGGGCGAAGTCAAGGAGGACCGCAGCCAGATCAACGCCTGAGATGCCGTCCACGAGCGCGTGGTGGTTCTTGGAGACGAGCGCGAACCGCTCATGCCTGGACCCCGAACTCGGCTTCAGACCGGTGACAACCCAGAACTCCCATAGCGGACGCGAACGGTCGAGCTGGCGTGATGCCAACTGGGCGACCAGCTCAAACAGCTCCTGCTCGCTGCCGGGCGCGGGCAGCACGGTCTCACGGACGTGGTACTCGAGCTCAAATTCGTTGTCGTCGACCCACAGCGGACGACCGGTATCCAGCGGCGGCGTCGCCAGCTTCTGGCGGTAGCGCGGCACCAGGTGCAGGCGGCCGCGGATATGGTCGAGCACCTCGCTGAAGCTCGGCGGCGGGCCGTCGAAGATCGCCACCCCGCCGATGTGCATGTGTGACGCGGGGCCTTCCTGATGCAAAAAGCTGACGTCGATCGACGTCAGCCGGTCTAGGTGCTCCTGAGCCATGACGGTCCCGCCAAGAGTACGCTTGCCGCGATGGGCTGGGAGTTCTCCACCGACCCGGAGTTTCAGGCCAAGCTCGACTGGATGGATCGGTTCGTCCGAACCGAGATCTGGCCGCTCGAGACGCTCGTCGCAGAACTCGAGTTTGACGGGCTGATGCGTGCGATCGCGCCGCTGCAGGAGCAGGTCAGGCGCCAGCAGCTATGGGCAGCCCACCTCGACCCTGAACTGGGCGGGCAGGGCTTCGGCCAGGTCAAGCTCGGGCTCATGCATCAGATCCTCGGTACCAGTCCGATCGCGCCGTTCGCATTCGGCTGCGCCGCGCCAGACTCGGGTAACTCAGAGATCCTCGCGCTCGCCGGGACACCCGAGCAGAAAGACCGCTACCTGCACCCGCTGCTTGCCGGCGATCTTCGCTCAGCCTTCAGCATGACCGAGCCGGAGACCGCCGGTTCGGACCCGACGCTGCTGCAGACGCTCGCCGTTCCAGACGGGAACGACTGGATCATCAACGGCCACAAGTGGTTCTCGACCAACGGCTCGATCGCCGACTTCCTGATCGTGATGGCGGTCACCGACCCGCAGGCACGCTCACACCAGCGCGCCTCGATGTTCATCGTCGACGCCGACACCCCGGGCGTCACGATCGTCCGCGACGTGCCGACGATGGAGCACCCCTGGGAGAGCTTTGCCCAGTACGGCAACCATGCCGAGATCGTCTACGACCAGGTTCGGGTCCCGCAAACCCAGATGCTCGGAGAGCAGGGTGCTGGCTTCCTGATCGCCCAGCAGCGTCTCTACCCGGGCCGGATCCACCATTGCATGCGCTGGCTGGGCGTGGCCGGCCGTGCCTTCGACATGCTCTGCGAGCGTTCGCTCTACCGCGAATCCCACGGCGCGACCCTGGGCCAGCATCAGACCGTCGCCAACTGGATCGCCGACAGCGCCGCGGAGCTGCAGGCGGCCCGCTTGATGACGCTGCAGGCGGCCTGGAAGATGGACACCGAGGGCGTTCTGGCCGCGCGCCAGGACATCGCGATGATCAAGTTCTTTGGCGCCAAGGTGCTCCATGACGTGGTCGACCGCGCGCTGCAGGCCCACGGTGCCCTTGGCTACTCGACGGACATGCCACTCGAGGCGATGTACCGCTACGCCCGCGCCGCGCGCATCTACGACGGTCCTGACGAGGTCCATCGCGCCTCGGTTGCGCGCCAGATCCTGCGGGGCTATCAGGCGCCGGCGGACGGCATCCCGACCGAGCACGTCCCGACCCGCCGGGAGCGCGCTCGCGCGACCTTGCTCACGGACGATCCGGCGCAGCTGCCAAGCTAACGCGCCAGTGACCGGGTGCCCCCGCGGGCGCCGACAAGTCTGGGCCGACAATCGTGTGGGGGTTATATGGGGGTATTGCGCGCGAACCGCATCGCGGTCGCACTGAGCGCGGTTGCGCTGCTGGCAACGGTCGGTGGTGGGGCCTACGCGGCCACCAACAGCAAGGCCATCACCGTCTGTGTGAAGAAGCACGGCGGTTCGCTTTACAAAGCCGCAAAGTGCGCGAAGGGCGACACCCGGCTCTCGTGGAGCCAGGTCGGGCCGCAGGGGCCGGCCGGCGTGACGGGCGCTGCCGGTGCGGCGGGCGCCAAGGGAACGAGCGGAGCGAACGGGAGCAACGGCACCAACGGCACCAACGGCACCAACGGTCTCGGCGCGACGACCTACAGCGTCGACCTCAGCAACGCGTCGGGTGACGCCGCAACAGTCGCGAGTATCGGTCCACTGAGCCTCTACGCGGACTGCATCAGCAGCGGTTCAACGGTTCAGCTTGGCGTCAGTGACCCGAGCAACGCGGCCTGGGTCGCGACCGGCAGCTATTCGCTGTTCGACGACGTCCCGCAAGACCTTCAGCCGGGTTCGCCGCCGCCGATCCTGGCCAACAGCTACGGGATCCTCGAGTCCTACAGCGACACTCAGTTGGTGCTGAACAACGGCCCAGCTTCGGCGAGCTACATCGGCCTGATCACAGGTGACCTCGTCATAAGCATCAACAACGGCGCTGCCGTCTACGACCTGCACGTCGACCTGCAGGTGGCGCCTGACGTCCCCGAGTGCATCGGCACCGTAACCATTACTCCAACCACAGTCGCCGGCTGATCCGCTCCGGCCTGCCGGTGGTCCTGCGGGACCGCCGGCAGGGACTAAACTCGTGACCGGATGAGCACGGTTCCCGACAAGATCCTGCTGGCAGCGCCGCGCGGTTACTGCGCCGGCGTTGACCGAGCCGTCCAGACGGTCGAGCGCGCGCTCGAGCTGTACGGCGCTCCCGTGTATGTCCGCAAGGAGATCGTCCACAACAAGCACGTGGTCGAGCAGCTGCGTGAGCGCGGCGCCATCTTCGTCGAGTCCGAGAACGACGTCCCCGAGGGCGCGACCGCTGTCTTCTCCGCGCACGGGGTTTCGCCCGCGGTCCACACCAACGCCGCTGAGCGCAACCTCAACACGATCGACGCCACCTGCCCGCTGGTCACCAAGGTGCATCGTGAGGCGGTCAAGTTTGCCGCGGACGACTACACGATCGTGATGATCGGCCACGCTGGTCACGAGGAGGTCGAGGGCACGATGGGTGAGTCCCCGGACCACATCGTGCTGGTCGAGGACGCCGCCGACGTCGACGCGCTTGAGGTCAAGGACCCGAACAAGATTGCCTACATCTCGCAGACCACACTCTCAGTCGATGAGACGCGCGCCGTGATCGGCCGCCTGCGTGAGCGCTTCCCGGCGATCGTCGGTCCGCGTACCGACGACATCTGTTACGCCACCACCAACCGCCAGATGGCGGTCAAGCAGCTGGCTCGGGAGTGCGATCTGGTGCTGGTGATCGGCAGCGCCAACTCGTCCAACTCCAACCGCCTGGTCGAGGTCGCGCGTGAGCATGGCGCCGCGTCACACCTGATCGACACCGAGTCTCAGGTGCAGGAGGAGTGGCTCGAGGACATGCGGGTGGTCGGGATCACGTCCGGCGCCAGCGCGCCCGAGGAGCTCGTCCAGCGCCTTGTCAACTTCTTCCGCGTCCGCGGGACCGATGACGTGCAGGAGCTGAAGGTCGTCCAGGAAGACGTCCGCTTCATGCTCCCCAAGAAGATCCGCCAGGCGATGGCCTGAGACTCGCCGCCAGCGACGAATCCCGCACACAACTTGCGCACCCTAGTCATCTCTGACCTGCACATCGGCGCGCGCAATGGGCGCAGCCGGCTCGACGACGATCAGGTCGTCAGCACGCTGGCGGCTGCGATCGCCGAGGTCGACCATCTGGTCCTGCTCGGTGACGTCGTCGAGCTGCGCCAGAACCCGATGCGTGACGCGCTCGCCGCAGCTTCGCGCGTCCTTCCCCGCTTGGTGGCGGGCCTCGGTCCTGGTAAGGAGGTGACGCTCGTCACCGGCAACCACGACCATGAGTTGTTCGGCTCCTGGGAGGTGCGCCGCGGCGCGACAGCACCGCCACCGCCGATGAGTCCGGAGACGGCAGTGGACTGGCGTGACGGTGAGCCGCTGGCGGCGCTTGCCGGAATGCTCGGACAGTCGGGCGCGACCGTCCGCGGCGCCTACCCGGGTGTTCTGCTGCGTGACGATGTCTACGCGACCCACGGTCACTACCTCGACTGTCACACCACCGCGCCTGGCTTCGAGCGCCTGCTGGCCGGCTGGAACAGCAAGATGCTGAAACTGCCGGGCGACCAGATGCGCTCGGTCGACGACTACGAGCGCGTGCTCTCACCGATCTACGCCTGGATGCTCGCGCTCTCCGAGCGCGGCGGCCCGGAACTCGACGGCGCTGAGGGCGGCGTCGGTTCGGTCAAGATCCTGCGGATCCTCAATGAGGGCGGGCTCAAGGGCGGTGCCCTGCAGGTCGGGGTCAGCGCGCTGGCCAAGGCGCTGCAGCTGGCCGGGCTCGGTGAGCTCAGCGGCGACGTCACCGGTGATGCGCTCTACCTCACAGAGCTGCGCGGCATGGGGCTCGCGCTCTCAAATCTCGGGGTGGACTCTCATTACGTGATCTTCGGACACACCCACCGCGCCGGCCCGCTGCCCGACGACGATGCTTCGCCCTGGCTCGCTCCGACGGGCTCGCAGATGCTCAACAGCGGCTGCTGGGTGCATGAGGGCACTGCCTTCCTGAAGCCGGGCGACGAGTTCACGAGCGCCTACCGCCCCGGCTTCGCGATCGAGCTCGATGATTCGGACCCGGCCACCCCGCCGCGGCTCGTGAATCTGCTCGACGGCTGAGCGGCAGCTCGACCAGGCGTCCTCTAGCCGCCCGAGCTCAGCTCGGCGATCGACTGGGCCACGTCGACCTTGGTGATCACGCCATGGGTGACGCTCGTGCAGCTGTCGGCTGTCGGCTTGAGCGCCGGTTGCTGGAGGTTGATTCCCGACTGGAGAAGCGCGGCCTGCGTCAGCTGACCCTGACTGTTGGGGTCCGGAAACCGGGGGAAGCCGTGTTTACGCATACAGGCGGCGAAGGCGACGTACGCCTGCGCCTGGCCCGGCGGCTCAGCCTGCTGGCTGGACCCGCTGGACGGGCCGCCGCCCGGGAGCAGGTGTGAGCATCGCTTCTGCGCTGACTTGAACGCGGGCGAGTCGGCGATTGCCGGAGTGATTGCGACTGCGATCTTGATGCCGGCGCCCTGGCTGCTGACCTGGGGGTCAGGGAAGCTGCTGACGCCATGGCTACGCATGCAGGACGAGAACTTGTAGGCCGCGTCGACGGCCAGCGGCTTGTTTGACGATCCGGCCTGAACCGAGGTCGATGGCTTGTTCGAACCGCCGCAACCGGCGATGAGGATGGCAACGACGAGCGCGGCCAGGGAGCTGAATCTGAGCATGGAGACGGTTGTAGCCACGGACCGGTGACAGGCCGGTCACGAGACCCTGTCACCTCGTTGTGACCGCGGCACGACATGCTCTGTGCCAATGAGGGTCCTTGTAGTTGAAGATCACCGGCGTCTGGCCAGCGCTGTCGCCAACGGGCTGCGGCGCGAGGGGATGGCCGTCGACGTCGCCTTGGACGGCGCCGACGCGCTCGCACACACGGCCGTCAACGACTATGACGTCGTCGTGCTGGACCGCGATCTTCCGAAGATCCACGGTGACGAGGTCTGCCGCGTGCTCGCGGCGCGGCGCTCTGAAACCCGCGTGCTGATGCTCACCGCGTCCAGCACGATCCGGGAGCGCGTCTCCGGGCTGGAACTCGGTGCCGATGACTACCTGCCCAAACCTTTCGATTTCAGTGAGCTGGTCGCGCGGATCCGCGCGCTGGCGCGGCGCTCCGCACCGCCACTGCCGCCGGTCTACGTGCGTGGCGATCTGAGCCTCGACCCGGCCCGCCGCAACGTCACGCGACGCGGTCTCCCAGTGGACCTCAGCCCGAAGGAGTTCTCCGTTCTCGAGCACCTACTCGCGGCCGACGGCCGCGTGGTTTCGCAGGAGGAGCTGCTCATGCGCGTCTGGGATGAGGCCGCCAACCCGTTCACGACGACCGTCAAGACGACCGTCGGCAGATTGCGCGCCAAGCTCGGGGAGCCGGCGCTGATCGAGACGGTGCGGGAGGGCGGCTACCGGATATGAGCGGGCTGAGGGCGTTGATCGCGCGGCACGGAACGATCCGCCTCCGCCTGGCGCTGTTCTTCGCCGTGATGTTCCTGGTGCTGGGGACGGTGCTGATCGCGGTGATTGTCCTCGTCGCTCATGCCGGCGGGAACGCCCAGATCACGGCACTGCAGACCTCCACGATCGGTGGGGCGCCGGCGGTGCCGCCAGTGAATCTGGTCGGACCGGCTGTGAATCTGCTGATCGCCCAGCAGAACGCCGACAACGGCAGGCTGTTCGCGATCGCCTGGATCATGGTTGCGGTTATTGCGCTCACCTCGATCCCGCTCGGCTGGTTCGCGTCGGGCCGGATGTTGAGGCCACTCCGCGAGATAACCGCTCGCGCACGGACCATCTCTGCCGGCAACCTTCACGAGCGCGTCGCGCTGGCCGGCGCGCATGACGAGTTCACCGAACTGGGGGACACGCTCGATGATCTGCTGGCTCGACTGGAGGCGTCATTCGACGCCCAGCGCCGTTTCGTCGCCAACGCTTCCCACGAGCTGCGGACGCCGCTGACGGTCGATCGTTTGGTGTTGCAGGTGGCGCTGGCGGACCCGAATGCGAACGCGGAAACGCTGCGAGCCACCTGCGAGGAGCTGCTCGCATCGGGGCGTGAGCAGGAGCGTCTGCTCGAGGCGCTGCTGACGCTCGCCAGCAGCGAGCGCGGGCTCGAGCGCCGCGAGCCGGTGGACATCGAGGCGATCGTCGCGTTGGTACTGCAGACACCCCGACCGGAGATCACGCAGCAGGGCCTAACGCTCACAAGCGACCTGCGGCCAGCTGTAGCCGCCGGCGACCCGGCGCTGATTCAGAGGCTGATCTCCAACCTGGTCGACAACGCGGTGCGTCACAACATCCCCGATGGCGCAGTTACCGTCAGCAGCGCCGAGGTCGACGGCCAAGCGGTCGTCACGATCAGCAATACGGGGCAGATGATCGGCCCTGGCGAGGTCGAGACGATGTTCGAACCGTTCCGCCGCCTCGGTGCGCAGCGCACCGGATCCGACACCGGCCAGCACGGCTTGGGACTATCGATCGTCCGCGCGATCGCGTTGGCTCACGCTGCGACGGTGACCGCGCGGCCGCGCACCGATGGCGGTCTTGAGATGACGGTTACGTTCCCGCAAGCCCAGGCGTGAAGCACACAGCGAGGCAGCAGAGGTCCTGAGAGACGCTGATATCGAGGACGCCCTCGGTGTGACGATCGTGGACGATCAGCTCGTGGGCGCCGGGGTGATCGATCGCGACCGGAGTGCCATTGACGGTCGCTACGCCGCTGCCCTCGAACACGCCCCAGACACCGCCGGCCGCGTACGGGCCGGAGTAGGGGCCCAGGACATCATCGGTCTGCGGGACCAGGAGCGCGTCAGGCCGATCGGTGGCACGCACCGGCGCAACCACATCCTCAGAGATGCCAAGCAGCTCCTGGATCGCGAGCTCGGTCTCGGCATAGGCGCCCTCGCCGTAGTGGTATTCGAACAGGCGCTGGTTGCCGTTCCACAGGTATCGCGCCGGCCAGCCGAGGTTCTCGTACTCCTGCCAGATCGCGAGGTCGACGTCCACCACGACCGGGTACTCGATCCCGAGCCGCTCGACCGCCGCGGCCACAGCGTCCGGGTCCTGCGAGGGTTCGAAGCCGGCCGAATGCACACCGATAACACGAAGGCCCAACCCGGCATATCGCTCATGCCATGCTTTCAGGTAGGGCAGTGTGCGGATCGAGTTCGGGCGGCAGAAATCCCAGAATTCGATCAGGACAGGCCGTCCCTTCTGCTGGTCCATTCGCAGTGAGGCGACGTTGATCCAGGGGAGCCTCGCGGGGAAGGCCGGGGCGGGAATGTGGTCGACTGGAACACGCACTTGCCCGAGCGTACGCCAAGGCTATACTTTCCGAAGTCCCAAATCCTGACCGCCTTTGAGGAGTTTTGACCATGAGCCCGTCTGGAGCTGAAGTTCTCCGCCAGATCAAGGACCGGATCGACGAAGTCGACCCTGCTGGTGTGCGTGAACAACTTGCCGTAGGCGCGCTCGTGATCGACGTGCGCCAGGACGAGGAATGGGCCACCGGCCACATCCCCGGCGCCCGCCACGTGCCCAAGAGCCACCTTGAGTCAAGGATCGAGGGCATCGCCCCCGACAAGACCCAGCCGGTCGTGCTCTACTGCGCCTCCGGGCAGCGCTCAGCCTGGGCCACCCGCACGCTCGTCGAGGACCTCGGCTACGAGCACGTCTCGTCGATGACCGGCGGCTTCACGCTCTGGAAGGACCGCGGCTACGACGTCGAGGTTCCGCGCTTCATGAGCGCCGAGCAGCGTGACCGTTACTCGCGCCACATCCTGCTGAACGAGGTCGGCGCCGAGGGTCAGCAGAAACTGCTCGACGCCAGGGTGCTGCTGCTCGGTGCCGGCGGACTCGGCTCGCCCTCGGCTCTGTACCTCGCGGCCGCCGGTGTCGGCACGATCGGGATCGTCGACGATGACACCGTCGACCTCTCCAACCTGCAGCGCCAGGTGATCCACAACTCCGAGCGGGTCGGCGTCAACAAGGTCGACTCGGCCGAGGCGACGATCAACGCGCTCAACCCGGACGTCAAGGTTGAGAAGCACAAGCTGCGCCTGGGTGCGGACAACATCATGGACATCCTGCCGAACTACGACATCGTCGTGGACGGGCTCGACAACTTCCCCACGCGGTATCTGGTCAACGACGCGTCGGTTCGCCTGCGGATCCCGGTCGTGTCGGCCGCGATCCTCGGTTTCGACGGTCAGCTCTCGGTCTTCAAGCCCTATGAGGGCCCGTGCTACCGCTGCCTGTTCCCGGTTCCGCCGCCCGCCGAGCTGGCGCCGTCGTGCGGCGCCAACGGCGTGATCGGCGTACTGCCGGGCACGATGGGCCTGCTGCAGGCGACCGAGGTCATCAAGCTGATTCTGGACATCGGCAACCCGCTGATCGGGCGCCTGATGATGTATGACGCGCTGGCCGCGACCACGACCGAGGTCAAGGTCCGCCGTGACCCGCACTGCCCGATCTGCTCGCGCGAGCCTGAGGACATCACCGATCAGGAGCTCGGCGTGTTCCCGGACTACGAGGCGTTCTGCGCCGGCGTGCACTAGGCGTATCGCACCGAGCTCATCACTTCCCACCAGAGATCAGAGACATAGGACTTCCCTCAATGGCGACCATTCGAATCCCCCCTGTACTGCGTCCGGCCGTAGGCGGCGAGCGCGAGATCAACGCTGACGGCGAGAACGTCGGCGAGATCCTGCGCGCCGTGGTCGAGGACCATCCGAGCACTGAGGCGCAGCTGTTCGGCGCCGACGGCGAGCTCAACCGCTACGTCAACGTCTATCTCAATGACGAGGATGTGCGCGTGCTCGACGGCCTCGAAACGACCGTCGGCACCGG
>Ga0302314_10022542_pt1 | contig 10325 bp, 8 predicted proteins | sample III_Palsa_N2_3_FD_200533 | JGI IMG/M metagenome (GOLD analysis project Ga0302314, IMG submission 200533) | Peat permafrost microbial communities from Stordalen Mire near Abisko, Sweden - III_Palsa_N2_3 | ecosystem: Environmental > Terrestrial > Soil > Palsa > Peat permafrost | place: Sweden... | reverse complement strand
ATCGGCATAGACCTTCTCCAGTCGACTGAGACGGATCTCCGCCACGCCTGCTCCTAGGGCCAGGGTAGGAGGCATGCTCCCGTGGCCAAGGCCTGGCTTGCGCCTACCCGGCCGGTGCGGGATGCACTGGTGGAACCCGCCAGCGGGGCGCCTCAGGTCAGGGAATGGGTCAGCCAGCTCCACACGCCGCTGGCACGCGTGCGCAGGCTGCCAGCCTGCAGCGCGAGGTGCTCGCGGCGGTGGTCCGCGGCCGAGCACACCAGGCCGGTGGCGAGGATGCCGTCGAGTTCATCCGAGGGATGGCGGTTGCGATCGCCGGTGCCGAGCACCACCGGCAGGTCGAAGATGTCGCGCAGGCTCAAGGTCAGGCCATTGAGCGCGCTGGCGCGCCCGACCAGGTGGATCTGACCCTGCTGCGCCAGGTAGCCATGCTCGCGCAGGTCGCGGGCGCGCTCCTTGAAGAAGGTCGAGACCGCCTCGGAGACGATGTGCGTGGCCGGCCCGAGCAGGGCATGGCGCTCCTGCAGGTCGTTCCAGATGAACTGCTGGCCCTGGCCGGAGCCGGCACCGACGGTGCACATGCCGATGTCGACCTCGTGCTTGAGGCTCTCGGCCTGCTCGCGGCTGAGGTTCAGGCTCTCCGCGAGGCGCGCGGTGAGGTTGTCGCCGCCGAAGTCGAAGGTCTCGACATGCAGGAGCTTGTCCTTGCGCCGCACCAGCACGTTGGTGTGGCGCGCGCCGAAATCGATGACGATCGAGCTGCCGCGCATGCGCAGTTTTCCGCTGATGCCGCGATACAGCGCCAGCGGCTGGGGGATGACTTCCTCGAGCTCCAGGCCCAGGCCCTGCGCCACCGCCTCCATCTCCTGGCGGTAGCCGCGGCGCGCGCTGACGAGAAGCGCCTGGCAGGTGAGGTGGTTGCCGACACAGCCGACCGGATCGTCGACCTCCTTCTCGCCGTTGCGGCCGCGCACCGTCCACTGCACGGGCAAAACCGCGACGACCTCGCGATCGGCGCCGGTTGCCTGCTCGCGCGCGCGGCGCAGCGCCCAGGAGCGCTCGGCGTAGGTCAGCGGGATCTCATCGCCCGGCGATGACCAGCCCATGCCGATGCGCGAGGCGATCGAGACGTCGTTGCAGGACAGGAACACCGACAACGGCTCGACCTCGGCGACCTCGCACACCGCGCGCAGCGCGTCGGCGGCGACCTCGATGCGCCCGCGGGCGCTGAGCTCGTGCCAGAGACAGTCGATGTTCTTGTGCGCCAGGACCCGTTCACCCTGCTCGGGATGGGTCATGGCGAGGATGGCGGTGACGCGACGGCTGGAGATCAGCAGGATCACCAGCAGTTGTTCAGGAGCGATGGTCTTCATGGCAGGAGGTGGTCCAGGACAGGGCGGTGGTCAGGCGGGGGGAGGGTCATTGGCGGACGGTGTAGAAGGGCTGGGCGAAGCGCACGTTGATGACCGCGATGCGGCCCATGTCGCCCTGGCAGCGGATGGTGCGCACCAGGTCGCGGACCTTGTCCGCGGCGGTGACGCCATAGCGCTCCTCGGCGGGATCACCCCACACCAGGCGGTTGTGGTAGCGCGTGTACAGCACGATGCCGGTGGTGCCGCGGTCATCGACCGCCTCATTGAGCACGATGTCGGTGACCATGCCCGCTTCGAGCTGCGGCTCGAGGTGCAGCCACATCGACAGCGCCGAGGTGATGACCGCGGGCGGGACCTGCTCGACGCCGCGCAGCATCGGCCGGTGCTGGGCCGGACCGGGCAGGATGCCTGGCAGGATGCGGCCGTCGCGATCGACCCAGGCGCGTTCCCCGCTGCTGAGCACCGTCGGCATGACCGGCTGGCGCAGCCCGAGGTCGATCTCCATGATGCGGTGCATGGCCTTGCCGTTGCCGGCCGGCTGATGGATGAGCCTGATCTGCTGGACGGCGGCGACCGACGGCAGGCCGCGCAGGTACTCGGCGAGCTGGTCGAGCACCCAGGTGTTGGGCTGGCGCAGGCGTTCATGCCCGGGGAACTCGTTGACCCAGCGCATGACCTCCGACACCGGCAGCTGCGGACCGGGCAGGAAGCCGATGCGGATCGAGGACACCGGCATCGGCTCCGGGATCTCATGGACGCCGTCGACGGTCAGCACCATCACCGCCAGCGCGGCGGCCGCGGCCGCCATGCCCCAGGCGCCAAGGCGTGCCCACCAGGTGTTCACGGGCACCGGACGCGTGGCGCGCGGCTTGCGTCCCGGCGTGGCGGCCGCGGACTCCACCGTGTCGGTGGAGACGCCACGCTCGCGTGCGGGTGGGCGCTTCTTCTTGAGCTCCAGCGCCGGCGCCTCGGCAGCCGGCTCGGCGCCCACGCGCGCGGGCTTCTCGGCCTTGCGCACGCGGCGCGAGGTCGGCGCCTGCGGGTCCGCCTCGGGCGCCGCCGCCGGCCCACGGCCCTTGCGGTGCCGTGCGGCGGCCTCGATCAGGGCCTGCGGATCACCGCCATCGGGAAGCTGTCGGGCCGTCATCGTACCACCTTCTCGGCCTGGGCCGTCATGCGCTCGGCGGCGCGCAGCACCAAACGCTCGGCGAGCTCGCCAAAAGAGATGCCCTCGGCGGCCGCCGCTTTGGGGGTGAGGCTGTGGCTGGTGAAGCCGGGCAGGGTGTTCACTTCCAGGATGGCGAGATCCTGGTCGGCGGTCGCCATGATGTCGACGCGTGCCAGGTCGCGGCAGCCGCAGGAGGTGAAGGCGCGCAGCGCCATGGCGCGCAGGCGCTCCTGCAGCGCGCCGGGCGGGACCAGCACGTACTGGGTGTCGTCGCGTTCGTACTTGGCCTGGTAGTCGTAGACCCCCTCCTGGGCGCGCACCTGGATCGGCGGCAGGACGCGCGGTCCGCGCGCATCCTCGATCACCGCCACGGTGTACTCCGGTCCGGGCAGGCGCTCCTCGATCAGGTACGGCACCGCGCCCATCAGCGCGATGAGCTCTTCGCACGCCGGCAGCACGAAGCTCGGGCTCGGCACCATGCGCAGCCCGACCGAACTGCCGTCGGCGGCCGGCTTGAGCACCAGGCCGCCGTGGTGCGGAAGCTTCAGGTCCTTGGGGGAGAAGGGCTGGCCGAGATGGATGCGCACGCCCCAGGGCACGCGCAGTCCCGCCTCCTTGAGGCGTGTCTTGGTGCGCTCCTTGTCCATGCACAGCGCGCTGGCGGTGGCGTCGGAGCCGACATAGGCCTTGCCGGCGCGCTCGAGCTCGGTCTGCAGCCGGCCATCCTCGCCGTAGGTGCCATGGATGATGTCGAAGACCACCGCACCCGGCCGCAGCCGCTCCAAGGCGAGCGTGCCCGGGCAATCGATCGCCAGCACATCGTGCCCGCGCTGCGTGAGCGCGGCGACGATGGCCAGCCCGGAGGCGCGTGAGACGGCCGCCTCGCGGCCCGGTCCGCCGAAGACCACATCGATACGCAGCGCCGTCATGTTCCAGCTCCAATCAGATCACGGGGATGCATGCGGATCTCGGTCGGGCAGTTCCAGGCCTCGACCTCCATGACCAGCTCCACACCGCGTTCGCGCCAGGCGCGCTCACGCACCAGGTTGATCAGGGTGCAGACGTCCTGGCTGGTTGCCGAACGCTGCGGATTGACGATGAAATTCGCGTGCACGGGGCTGACCATCGCGCCGCCGCAGGCCGTGCCCTTGAGTCCAAGCTCGTCGATGAGCCGGCCCGCCGGTAGCTCGCGCCTGGGATTCTTGAACACGCAGCCGGCGCTCGCCAGGGCGAGCGGCTGGCTGGCCGCCTTGGCCTTCTTGAGGCGGGTGGCCTGGGCGCGCAGCGCCACGGGATCGCCCTGAGACAGGGACAGCCGGCAGCCCAGGAACACCGTGCCGGGGGGCAGTCCGCAGGAGCGGTAGGCCGCTTCCAGGCCGGCACGCTCGATCCAGCGCGGCTGGTCCTCGCCGGGCATGACCACCTCGACCTGGGCGACCCAGTCGAGCATCCAGCAGGTGCTGGTCCCGGCGTTCATGCGCAGCGCGCCGCCGACCGTGGCCGGCACGCCGGCCAGGCCCTCGGGTCCTGCCAGCCCCCGGGTGATGCACACCTGCATGAGTTCCGCCAGGTCCAGTCCGGCGCCCGCCTCGACCTCGACCACACCGCCACGCGGCTCATGCACGACGCACTGCGCGAAGGCGTCGCCCAGCTGGACCACGGGTTCGGCCACCGCGCCATCGCCGACCAGCAGGTTGGCGCCCTTGCCAATGAAGCGCGGGCGCGCGGCCAGCAGCTCCGCAAGCGACGAGCGCGACTCGAGGCGCACCAGGGTCGCCTGCCCGCCGATACGCATCGTCGTCAGGGCCGCAAGCCGCTCCTGGCGGACCGGGTTCAGGCGCTGGAAGTCGTCCGAGAAGCTCACGCTACCTCACGTCGGTCGCGGCCGGCCGCGGCGTGGTGCCCGGGGCCGGCGTCGGGAAAAAAATGGGCAAGGGGGCCGGCCAGCTCCCCGACATCGCCGGCGCCCAGCACCAGGATCGTGTCTCCCGCCTCGGCCTCGTGGGCGATCAGCTCGATCGCCTCCTCGCGGTCGGCGGTGTAGTGCGTGGAAGTGCGCGGATCGCGGTGGCTGCGCACCGAATCGGCCAGCAGCCGCGAGTCGATGCCCGGGATGGGGCGTTCGGAGGCGGCGTAGATCGGCAGCAGGACCACTCCGGCGGCATCATCGAAGGCGGCGACGAACTCCGGGAAGAGCTCCGCGGTACGGCTGTAGCGGTGCGGCTGGAAGAGCACGTGCACCCGGCCCCCGCCGAGACGCGCGGCGGCGATGGTGGCGCGGATCTCGGTCGGGTGGTGGCCGTAGTCCTCGACCACGCGCACCGCGCCCGGCCCCTGGCCATCGTGGTGGATGGTGAAGCGGCGGCGCACGCGCTCGCAGCGCGCCAGGGCCGCGAGCGGGCAGCCGGGGCTGAGGTGGCGCGCCGCGGCGATCGCCATCAGCGCGTTGTGCGCCATATGCGCGCCCGGCAGCGGCACCTCGACCTCGCCCAGGTCCTCGCCATGCAGTCGGACGCGCATGCGGCTGCCATCCGCGCGCAGCTTAAGCTGCTCGGCGTGGCAGTCGCCCTCATCCAGCCCGCAGCGCAGCACCCGCGCCGAGACGCCAGCAAGCACGCGTGGCGACAGGCCGAGGCTGGGCACGATCACCAGTCCGCTGGCCGGGATACGCGCCAGCCAGGCGCGGAAGCGCTCCTCGAGATGACTGAAATCGCCATAGAAGCCCAGGTGCTCATGGTCGAGGTTGGTGACGATCGCGACCTCGGCGTCGACGCCCGCGAAGCTGCCGTCGCTTTCGTCGGTCTCGGCGATGAAGAGATCGCCGCCGCCGGGACGGGCCCCACCTCCCAGGGAGGCCACCGAGCCGCCGACCATGACCACCGGATCCAGGCCCGCCTCGCTGAGCAGGTGCCCAAGCATCCAGGTGGTCGAGGTCTTGCCGTGGCTGCCGGCGACCGCGACGGTGCGGGTGCCGCGCATCAGCTCGATCAGGCATTGGCCGCGGGTCATGATTGGGATGCCACGCTCGGCCGCCGCCTGGATCTCGGGGTGCGTGGCGGCGACCGCCGCGGTGTGCACCACCATGTCGCAATCAAGCGCATGGTCGGGATGGTGCCCGAGCTGGATCGCAACCCCGCGGCTGCGCAGCTGCTGCAGGATCGGCGAGTCGGCCGCATCGCAGCCGCTGACCACGGCGCCGACGCGTTGCAGGAGCGGCACCAGGGCGCTGACCCCGGCCCCGCCGATGCCCAGCAGATGGACGCGTCGACCACGGAAGAGGCTGCAGATCATGCGTTCTCCGATGCGGTCCCACCGGGAACGGTGGCGATGGTTGGCGACAAAACGGACACAACGGACCCAGCAGACCCCGCAGACGAAGCGGACCGGGGCAGCATAGCGTGCGGGATGCGCGCTTGCTGGGCCGATTGCCCACGCTCCTGGCAGAGCGCATGCTGCCATTGGGCACGCGCCTGCGAGCGGCGCACGCGGCGCTGGTCGCGGGTGCTGAGCGTGCGCAGCAGCTGGGCGACGCAGGCGGCGGCGTGCGGCCGCGCCAGGGCGCGGGCGCGCTTGCCCATGCGCGCCAGGCCGGCGCGGTCCGCGACCAGCGCCTGGATCGCACCGGCGAGCGCTGCCGGTGCGGCCTGCTCCTGGGGCAGCAGGATGGCGCCGCCAATGGCGGCTATCGACCGGGCATTGGCGGTCTGATGGTCGTCCGCGGCCCATGGCAGCGGGATGTAGATCGCCGGGATGCCGGCGGCGCACAGCTCGGCCACGGTGGTGGCGCCGGCGCGGGTCACCGCCAGGTCGATCGAGCGGTAGAGCTCCGGCATGTCGTCGACGAAGCCGCGCACATCGGCGCTCAGCCCGGCCTCCCGGTAGCCGTGGGCGACCCGCGCGCAGTCCTCCTCGCCGGCGAGATGGACGATCTCGAGCGTTGCCAGCCCGGCCAGGCCCGGCGCGGCGGCGAGCATCAGATCGTTGAGCGTGCGCGCCGCGAGGCTGCCGCCGACCACCAGCAGGCGCACGACGCGCTCACCGCCGCGCGGGCGGACCGCGATGGCGCGCACCGGGTTGCCGAGCATCAGCGCGCGGCGATGCGGCAGCCAGGCGGATGCCTCGGGGAACTGGGTGATGACCACGCGGGCGAAGCGCGCGAGCAGGCGGTTGGTGCGGCCCGGACGCGCGTTCTGCTCCATGACGATCAGCGGCCGGCGCAGGAGTGGCGCCAGGATCCCCGGCGCCAGGGCGGCGTAGCCGCCCAGCGCGACGATCACGCGCGGCGGACGCGCGGTCAGCTCGCGCCAGCAGCCCAGCACCTGCCGGGTCGCGGCCCACAGCCAGCGCGGGCTGCGCAGGCGCGGGCGCGACAGGCCCAGCGGCAGCAGCGTGATGCCGGCCCGGGGTACCAGCCGCGCCTCGAGACGCGCCGGATCGCCGATCCAGCGCACCTCAGCCACCCCCCGCGTTTTGAGCTGTGCCGCCACCGCCAGGCCCGGCAGGACATGGCCCCCCGTCCCTCCGCCGCAGAAGAGCACGCCCTGCGCCTTAGGCATGGGAGCGCTCCGGCCGGGAACGGTGCAAGTGCAGGTGCAGGTGGATGCAGGTCAGGCGACTCATGATTCGGTTTCCCAGCGCAGCGCCTTGGCGCTGCGGATACGGGCGCCGATGCGCAACGAGGTCGTGCCGGAGCGCGCCTTGACCGGTTCCGCGGCGCGGGCCACCGCGTCCAGCAGCCCGACCAGGGCCAGGCAGACGATGATGCTCGAACCACCATAGCTTATGAATGGCAGGGTCAGGCCCTTGGTCGGCACCGCGCCGGTGACCACCAGCATGTTCCAGAAGGCCTGCACGCCCAGCGCCATCGCCGCGCCGATCGCCAGCAGGCGCTCGCCGGGGCTGCGCGCGCGCGCGGCGATCAAGAGCCCGGTATAGACCAGCAGCAGGAAGCAGAAGGCCAGGGCCACGCCGCCGACCAGGCCGAACTCCTGGCAGATGATCGCATAGATGAAGTCGTTGTGCTTCTCCGGCAGCATCGCCGTCTGCAGCGAGCTCTGGCCCAGGCCGACCCCGAACATGCCACCGGAGCCGATGGCGATGAAGCTCTGGCGCAGGTGGTAGGCGGCAGGCCCCTCGTAGGCCATCGGGTTGAGGAAGGCGAGGATGCGGTCGTGACGGTAGCCTTCGCCATAGACGGTGATGAAGATCGCGGCCGGGGCCACGGCCAGCGAGACTGCGAAGAAGTACAGCCACGGCGCATTGGCATAGATCAGCATCACGCACAGGACGAAGCCGAGCACCAGCACCGAGCCGAGATCCTTGGTGGCGTAGATCAGCCCCGCCACCACCGCGAAGCCGAACAGCGGCAGCAGCACGCCATGGAAGTAGCTGCGCACCTTCTCGGCGGCGCGGTCGAAGTGCCAGGCCGCGGCCACCACCAGGGCGAACTTGGCGAGCTCCGCCGGCTGCAGGTTGATCGGCCCGATCTCGATCCAGCGCCGAGCATGGTTGACGCTGCGGCCGACGAACAGCACCGCGACCAGCGCCACCAGGGTGAAGGCCACCACCGCCGAGACCAGCCGGCCGTCGCGCCAGCGCTCCGCGCCGATGGCGCTGATCACCACCGCCATCACCGCACCGAGCGCCATCGCCGCGGCCTGCTTGATGATGAAGCTGTAGGTGACATCGACATCCTTGCCGCCCATGGTGCCGGTGGTCGAGGCGATCATCACCAGGCCGAAGCCGCACAGTCCGGCGACCAGGATCCACAGCTGCAGACGGAGCCATTTGCTGCTCATGGGCGCACCTGGGCTGGATGACGGTGGTTGCGGCGGACTGCGGCGGTCATGGTCATGGTCAGTGGAGTTTCAACGTGGCGAGGGCGATCAGGGCGGCGAGGGCGGCGACGATCCAGAAGCGCAGGACGATCTTCGATTCGGGCCAGCCCTTGTACTGGAAGTGGTGGTGCAGCGGCGCGCACAGGAAGATGCGCTTGCCGCCGCGCAGCCGGTAGCTGGCGATCTGCAGCGCCACCGAGCCGGCCTCGATGACGAAGATGAAGCCGACCAGGGCGAGCAGGAACTCCTGCATGGTGTTCAGCGCCATCAGGCCGAGGGCGCCGCCCAGGGCCTGGCTGCCGGTGTCGCCCATGAAGACCTCGGCCGGCGCGCAGTTGAACCACAAGAACCCCAGGCACGCGCCAGCGACCGCGGCGCAGAACACCGCCACCTCCTGGCTGGCCGGGACGAAGAGGATCTTCAGGTAGTCGGCGGTGTCGACGCGGCTGGTGACGTAGGCGATGACCATGAAGGCAAGTGCGGCGATGAACATCGTCCCGGCCGCCAGGCCATCCATGCCGTCGGTGAAGTTCACGCCATTGGCGCAGGAGGTCATGACCAGCACCACCCAGACGATCGAGAAGATGCCGAGGCTTATGCCATACTCGACCTTCATCAGCGGGAATACCAGCTGATGCACGGCCAGGCGCACCGTATAGACCACGCCGGGCGGATCATGCGGGAAGTGCTTCTTGTAGAATTCCGGGGGCGTGCCGGCCGGGCGGTCCTGGATCTGCAGCTGGTCGGTGTCGATCAGCAGGTGGAAGTAGTGCTCGTTGATCAGGTACAACGCGATGCCGCAGGCCAGCGCGGCGCCGATCTGGATCGACAGCTTGACCCAGAGCGGTGTACCCTTGGCGCCCTTGAAGATCTTGGTGCGGTCGTCGAGGAAGCCGACCACGGCGAAGGAGATCAGCCCGAAGAGCATCAGCCAGGTGCGGTACTCCCCCGGATCGCACCACAGGATCACCGCCAGCACGATGCACGCCACCAGGCCGAGGCCGCCCATGGTGGGGGTCCCCTTCTTGCTGTCGCGCATCGCATCGACGATGTGCGCGCCATCGCCCTTGGCGCCGGTCTCGCCGAACTTCTTGCGCTTGAGCCAGCGGATCAGCGGCGGCATGACCAGCATCATCGCGATGAAGCTGGTGATCGCCGCCATCACCACCCGGGTGGAGGCGTAGTCGAAGAGCCGCAGGGGACCGAAGTGGTCCTGGTAGTTGGCAAGGTACTTCAGCATGCGCCACCAGTCGGGTAGGCCCGCAGGACGCCGTCGACCACCCGGTCCAGGGCGCTCGAGCGGCTGGCCTTGACCAGGATGGTGAGCGGTCCCTGGCGGATCTCGAAGAGGATCAGCGCGATCGCCGCGGCGTGGTCCGGGACGACCGTGCACGAGGGCCCGCCGGCGCTGACATAGGCGTCAGCGAGCGCCTGCGCGGCGGCGCCGACCACGACCAGCGGCAGCGCCAGGCGCGCCGCCTCGATGCCGACCAGCTGATGACCGGAGAGCGCGTCGGCGCCGAGTTCGCCCATCGCCCCCAGCACCGCCAGGCGCCGGCCGCTGGCCTGGGCCAGGACGTGCAGCCCGGCGATCATGCTGCCGGGGTTGGCATTGTAGCTGTCATCGAGGATGCGCGCCGGTCCAGCGCGGCGCAGGCACAGCCGTCCCGGCACGCTCACCGCCTGCTCAAGTCCCGACAGCGCCAGTCCCGCCCCGATGCCGACCGCGCGCGCCGCCTGGTAGGCGACCGCCGCATTGGCGAGATTGTGGCCGCCCAGAAGGGGCAGACGCGCCTCGCCCAGCGGCGTGCGCAGCGTGATGCCCTCATCATCGACCTGGCCGTCCACCGGGCATTCCGGCGAGCCGACCAGGATCAGGCGGCGACCGCTCGCCGCCTCGCGCACCGGCGCCAGGAGCCGCGCCGGCGTGGTGCCAAGCCGCGCCGC
>Ga0302314_10022539_pt1 | contig 10327 bp, 7 predicted proteins | sample III_Palsa_N2_3_FD_200533 | JGI IMG/M metagenome (GOLD analysis project Ga0302314, IMG submission 200533) | Peat permafrost microbial communities from Stordalen Mire near Abisko, Sweden - III_Palsa_N2_3 | ecosystem: Environmental > Terrestrial > Soil > Palsa > Peat permafrost | place: Sweden... | reverse complement strand
GCTGCTGCTGGCCACCCGACAGTTCGTCCGGCCAGGAGTCGGCCTTGTCGCCGAGGCCCAGCATGGACAGCAGATGACGGGCACGCTGTTCGTCCCACGCAGGATCGGCGAGCGGGGTCGTCGAGACGCCGGCGATGACGTTCTGCAGTGCCGTCAGCGAGGACAGGAGATTGCGCTTCTGGAAGAGAAAGCGGACACGATTGCGCAGCCCGTCGAGCGTCTGACCGGTCACGCCCGCGAGGTCCGTGCCGAGCAGGCGCAGCTTGCCTTCGGACGGACGCCGCATCGTGCCGAGGATGGTCAGGAGCGTGGTCTTGCCCGAGCCGGACGGCCCGGTGACGATCACCAGCTCGCCCTCGCGGACATGCATGTTGATGTCGAACAGCACGTCGGTGCGCGCCGGCCCCTCGCCGTAATGGTGATGGATGTCGATCGCCTCGACGACCGGCGGACCCAGGATTTGACCGTCAGCCGCCATGGATCACTCGAACAACATGATGGGATCGACCTTCCACAACCGCCGGATCGCGAACAGGCTGGAGACGACCGTCATGACCAGCGACGCAACGAGCGCCACGGTCATCTCGCGCAAGCCCATCGTCATGCCGAGATGGATCGCCGCCTCGGCCGCGCCATAGAACACACGCGCCAGCAGGAAGGCCGCCAGGAAGGCGGGCGTGATGATCGCGGCGCCGATCTGCCCGATCATCCAGAAGAAGAACCACCAGTCGTATCCGAGGCTCTTCAGGATCGCGTATTCGGGCAGGTAGAACCGGATGATCTGGTACTGGGCGTAATAGATGAACACCATGCCGATCATCAGGCCCATGATGAAGCCCAGGTCGGTGATGTAACCGACCGGCGTCTCGCGCGACCAGTAGCTCCTCTCGCGGTTCTCGAATTCCGGGATTGTGATGACCTCGGCGCGTCCGTTGAGCGCGGTGTTGAGCTGATCGCGGGTGGCGTAGAGATCCGCGCCCGGCACCAGTTGCAGGCCGATGAACGCCGGCCGGTCGAGGTACCAGTTGCCGAACACCTCGGCCATCGTCTCCTCGGACATCACGACATTGCCGTCGTTCACGACATTGGGGCCGATCGCGACGGTGCCGACCACGAACAGCTCACGCAGCAGCTGACGATAGTCCGGCGGTCCGAGAACCGGCACTTCCTCACCCTTGTCGGCAACTTCGGCGAGGTCGCCGAAGTAGGGCCTGGAATCACGGTCGAACAGGATGCGCCGCGTCACCCGCAGCTTGTACAGATTCTCGCGCAGGCCCGGCACGTCGATCGCCGGGCGCTCGACATCGATGGCATACCAGGCAAGCTGACGCGGCGCCTTCATGCCGGTGTGGCTGATCGACATGATGTCGAACCACAGGGGCGTAGTATGGGCCACGGCAGGATTCGCCTCGACGATGTCCCGCATCGACATAGGCACGTTGGCGTGGAGCTGGAGCGACTTGAAGCCCGCGGACACGAGAACCAGATCGGCCAGCACGGCGCGATGGATCCGGATCGACGAGAAATAGACCGCCCGCTCGATGCCGAGCTGCGCGAAAATCACGAGCAGGCTGGCCGTCACGCCGGCCAGCGACAGCAGGGTGCTGGTGCGCTGGCGACGCAGCTGCTGCGTGCCCAAAGGCATCGCTGCGGCCGTCTTCGCCGCGGCGCGCAGCTTGGACAGCGAAAACCGTGGCAACCACCGCCGCAACTTCGCCGATGGCAGCGCTGGCAGCGTGAAGACCATTACAGGAAGGTGACGCGCGTCTCGCGTCCCAGGACCTGGGGCATGCTGGCGGGGTCGTCGAGCTCGATCTCGACCTGCACGACGCGGCCGTCGGTCGACGAGCCGCCGTCGGGTTCGACGCGCTGCATGCGCTTCACGGTCGGCGCGACCCGCGCGATCCTGCCCTTGTAGACCACCGGGCTGCCACGAAACGTGATCTCGACCCTGCCGCCCGTGGTCAGGCGCGCGAGATGCACTTCGTCGACATCCGCGAAGACGCGCATCTGGCTCATGTCGACGATCTTGGCGATCCCGCCCGGCGCCACGCGTTCGCCCTGGCGGGTGTGGATCTGGACGATCACGCCGTTCAACGGCGAGCGGACGAGCGCCTGTTCCCGGGTCGTGCGGGCATTGTCGAGCTTGGCGGTGGTGATCGCGATATCGGTGTCGATCTGGGCGATGTCGGTGGTGAGCGTCTCTTTCATGACGCGAAGCTTGGCTTCCTCTCGCGCCAGATCCTGCTGCGAGATGTTGAGCTCGAGCTGCTTCATGTCGGGCTGCTTGCCGGAGCGCTGCAGCTCGAGAGTCTTGAGCTTCAGTTCCTCGGACTTGCCCTTGACGACGACTTCCTGCATCGCGATCTCGGCCGTGCGGAAGCCGGAGATCATCGCCTCACGCTGCCGCTTGGCCTTCTCGAGATCGGCTTCGGTCGTGCGCACCAGCACATCGGCTTTCGGATAGTTGGACAGGACGGCGATGACCTCGTCGCGCTTCACCGTCTGGCCCTCGGTCACGCGCAGCTCGGTGAGGACACCGCCACCTTCGGGATTGCCCGCAAGCGCCGCCGTTCCCGTCGGCGCATCGGTATATCCGCGCGAGATCAGGGGGCCGCTGGCCTTGATCGCATCCTGGGCGCTGCTGGTCTGCCGGCTCGGGGCAATCCACAGACCAAGTGCCGCGATGACGAACAAGATCGCCACGCCCGTTGCACTCCATCTGAATTTTTGCGCTCGCGCCATTCCGACTTGCTTCCAATAACCCGTAAGACCGGCCCAACCACTCAGAACGTGGTTGCCGTACTACTGGTGCCCTTTGCTATGCCCACTATCGAGAATGTACGATAAATGGCGGTCAGAATCTTGTTGTACTCATAAAGTGGCGCATTCGTGACGTACACCACGTCCCGTGGCTGTATACCGAACTGCTGAGCTACGAAAATGGACACCGGCTGGTTCAGATCCAACCGGAAAACCCGTCCCCGGGCGTTGGGATCGTTCGCCAAATCGCCCATTCGGAACACGAAAACACCGGTTTTGTTCGCCCGTTCGTCGGAAAGGCCGTTGACGGCTCCCAACGCCTCCAGAAGCGTCAAATTGGGCTTGGTGAGCTCGTAGTTGCCGGATTTGGTGACGGCGCCAAGGACCGTATAGGTACGCGAGTTGGGCCGTACGATGATTTCGTCGCCCTTCTGGACAGGGACATCGTGACCGGCCAGCAGGTCGGAGAACTGCGCAATGAGCAATACCTGCCCGTTCCGCCTCAAGACCACTTCAGCCTGCGCAGCGGCAAGCTGCTGAGTCAGACCACCGGCGCGGTTGATGGCATCGACGACCGACCGGACCCCCTCGAGAAGCGACAGCCGTGCCGGCGTCTTGACCTCCCCGGAAACCATGATCGTGTTCGTGCGATCTGCGACGAATTCGGCAATGACCTGCGGATCCTGCGCTTTGCCGTTGGCCTTCACCTGGTCGGCAACACGCTGCTCGACGCCGGAGAGGTCGAGACCGGCGACCGACACCCTGCCGACATAGGGAACGTCGATCGAGCCGTCGTCTGCCACCCGCTGGGTGCCCAGGTCTGCGCCAGGCTTCTGGATGGTGGGGAAAACGGCGCCATCGTAAGGCTCGAAAATCCGCACCTTGAGGACATCGCCCGGCGAAACCACGATGCGGCCAACCGACGGGACACCGATTGCCGCCGACGGCACGTCGACGGAGGCGTTCGGTCGATAGGCCACGATGGTCGTAGGTGTGAGGTCGATGACGTCAAACGGCAGCGCCTCGGTGCTACGGGAGCTTGCGTCGTTCATCCAAGGCCCGTCGCCCGATATGGCCTGGCACCCCGCGACGAGACCAAGGCCAAGGACAATGGCAGTAGGTCGCGCGACGGCGCGCAGCCAGCTCCAAATTGTCAAATTCACTTCTCCATCTGGAACGGCCGGCACGTTTACACCAGCTTGCGTCCCTTGGTCCTGCCTCAGCCTACCCGTAATTACCCCGCCGCACCGCGGGCGTGCAAGCGTTCGCCGCGCTCCGGCATCCGCCCGGGCTGGAGCCGCAGGGTCGCCTCCTCGACGGAATCCGCCACTTCCAGCAGCCGCGAGAACCCGCTCACCAGCAGGCAGTCGGCAGCCGGGCCGTTGAACCGGCAAAATACGATCTGGGCTTGCGTCTCTTCCGCCCGGTGGAGGACCGTCGCCAGGGCCCGTACCCCCGCCGCCCCCATGTAGGTCACGTCGCTGCCATCAACGATCACGCGCGCGCCCATGTATACTTTCTCGAGAATCTTTTTTTCGACCGACAAGGCGGTTATCGAGTCGATGCAATCGGGCAGTTTGACGGTGGCGATCTCGCCGGGCTTATCCATGGCGGTCACTACGAGATCGTCCACGGCTTCATCCCCGGCGGCGCGCCAACCACCGCCCAGATCGGTCCCGCGCCAGATGATCGAGCGCCCGCTGAGCGCGCGCATCATGAGGACCGGCGCGAGCACTTCGCGGACCAGCGCCGCCAGCGCCGCACGTGTTCCAAAAGTAAGTCCACGGCTGGCCATGAACCATTTTTCCGCTGCAAGCCACAAGAACGTATGGCCGACGAAAGCCGCCGCCACGATGCCGGCTCCGAGGCCCGCACCGACCAGCGCCGCGGCCCCCACGATGCCCGACACGAGCCAGCCGACGAACGGCTCCCACAGGACCAGCGGCCACACCGGCAAATGCAGCCGCGTGCGCGCCCAGCGCACCTGTCGCCGCCATACGACGGACCAGTCGCGGATGCCGAGCGGCAGGCGCACCATGAAATCGCCGAGCGTGGTATCGAGCCCCAGGGCGCGAACGGAGCGGGTGACGGAATAGTCGTCGGCGATCCAGCGATTGAAGCCGCGCCAGTTGCCGATCTTCTGCAGCGTGTCGCGCGACATGAGGGTCACGCCGCCTGACGCGACGGCCATCCCGAGCCGGTCGGCGGCGAGCAGGAACCGCGCCTGATGGCCGTCGATATAGGCGCGCTCGAGCTCAGCTGCGAAATTTCCAGGGGCCTCGCCCGCCTTGAGGGCGAGTACGAGGCCAACCTTGTCGGACAGCGGCAGAGCCGCGCGCCGGAGGTTCTCGGCATCGAGCAGGATGCCTGCGTCGCAAAGCGCCACGAACGGCCGACTCGCCGCCTCGAGTCCCTTGCGGACATTGTTCATCTTGGGATTGAACGTCGTATCCGTGCCGATGAGGATCGGCGCGTCGGACCACAGGGCGCGCACCGGCGCAATGGCGCCATCTTCGGGCGTGGCGACGCAGATCAGGATTTCCGCACCGGCACCGGACAACGCCATCAGTGCCCCGATATAGGCTGCGGACGCGTCGTCGGCACCGCTCAGGGGCGCGACGATCGAGAAATCGGACGGTGCGTGGCTGATCGCGTCACGGTCGCGAACCACATGACGGCGCCCCGCCAAGGTGGCGGTCGCCCAGTGCACGGCCGTGCTCGCCGTCCACCAGCCGAGGCCGACCCATACCAGGGCGCCTGCCGGCATGCGTGGCTACTCGCTCGCCGAGAAGCGGTGGACGTCGTCCTTTTCCACCAGCAACGCGCGGTGATAATTCCGGATCACCGTGCTGGGGTCGCCCTGCTCACGGATGCGCCCCTCCTCGATCCAGATCGCGCGCGTGCACAAGCGGCGCACCTCGGCCATCGAATGCGAAACGAAGAGCAGCGTGCCCGTCTTGCGGAAGTTGTCGATCCAATCGAGGCACTTGCGCTGGAACGCGGCATCGCCCACCGCCAGCGCCTCGTCGACCACCAGGATCTCGGCCTCGACGTGGGCGCAGATCGAGAAGGCAAGGCGCGTGCGCATGCCCATCGAATAGTGCTTCACCGGCTGGTCCATATAGTCGCCGATGCCGGCGAATTCGGAGATGGAGTTGAATTTCTTCAGCACTTCCGAACGCTTCAGGCCGAGCACGGCACCGCCGATCATGACGTTCTCTCGGCCGGAAAGCTCGAGATCGAAAGTCGAGCCGAGCGCCAGCACCGGGGCGATGCGGCCGCTCACGCGGAGCTCGCCGTGGCTCGGCAAGGTCATTCCGCAGATCACCTGCAGCAGGGTCGACTTCCCACAGCCATTGCGGCCGAGGATGCCGATGCTCTCGCCGCGTTGGACCTCCAGATCGATGTCGCGCAGGACCCAGAACGGCTTGAAGAACGACTTCCACCAGCCGAACGCGACCTGTTTCAGCCAATCGTTCCGGCGGGCGTAAAGCTGGTACGCCTTGCCGAGGTTCTTGGTCCGAACGACGATGTCAGATGACGTCGACGATGACATTCCGATACCTGTCGAAGAACCAGTAACCAAAATAGAAGGTGAATACGGACGTGAAGAGCGTCCAGGCATAGACACGCAAGTCGGGCAGCTGACCCAGCAGGACGATGTCGCGCATGACCTCGACGTAGCCCGCGAGGGCGTTGGCGTAGATCCAGAAATCGAACGGCGGCGGCAGCATCGTGTGCGGATAGAAGACCGGCGTGGCGAACATGAAAAGGGGCACGATGTTGATCATCAGGTAGCCCGCGTCGCGCGTGAACGCGCCGATTGCACACAGGAACCACGACATGCCGATCAGGAAGGCCATGAACGGCACGAAGATCAGCGGGATCAGCAACACCGTCCACGGCAGCGTATGGGTCGCGATGAGCTGGAACGACAGCATCACGGAGATCGAGATCAGCGTGTAGGCGGTGGCGCGCAGCGTCGAGATCACGGCGAGCATGTCGCTGGGAAAGATCGTCTGCTTGATGAAGTGCGTGTACTCGTGCAGCAGCATCGGCGCGCGGAAGGCCATTTCGGACCAGAAATTGAAGACGATGATGCCGCTGAAGATGAAGAGTGCGTAGCCGATGCGCGGCCCCATCGCACTGTCGGCCAGCGGCAACTTGATATTGGTCGTGAAGGCAAACGTATAGACGCCGATCGCCAGCAGGGGTGCCACGACCGCCCAGACCCATCCGGCGACCGATCCCTTGAAGCGCTCGCTCATCTCGCGCCGCAGGATGGCGGCGATCAGGTCCTGATGATGCCACATCTGCAAGAACGGCTTGGCCGCGAAGCGCACCATGCGCTGCGCGAGGCCGACATTCTCGACCACGATCTGCTTGCCGTTGACGACATTCACCGACGGCATGAACCGCGTCTCTCCCTGTTCGATCCGGTGGTGAGCCCGGTCGGTGTCGAACCGACGACCCTCTGATTAAAAGTCAGATGCTCTACCGTTGAGCTACGGGCTCGCTCCGGTGCCTCGCCGCAGGCCGAAACCCGGCGCGGCGCCCGTATAAAGTGTGTGAGGGCCATGGTCAACGCAGCCTTAAGCCGCGTCAGCCTGAGGAAAACTTTCGTTTCAGGCGCTCGAAGACCTTTTTGGACACGAATTGCGAGGTGTCGCCCCCCAGCCGGGCGATATCCTTGACCAGCGAAGACGCTATGAACTGGTGCCTGTCCGAGGCCATCAGGAAGATGGTCTCGACGTTGGGCTCCATACGGGCGTTCATATTGGCCATCTGGATCTCGTACTCGAAGTCCGAGACGGCCCGCAGCCCCCTGATGATCAACGACGCATTGACCTGACGTGCGAAGTGAATCAGCAAGCCCTCGAACGGCACCACTTCGATACGGTCGCGATCGGCTTGCGGAAAGTCGGCGATGTCGTCCTTGATGATCTCCATCCGCTCCTCGAGCGAAAACAGCGGCCCCTTGCCGATGTTGATCGCGGGACCGATCACCAGCTTGTCGACTAGGCGCAGCGAGCGGCGCACCACTTCCATGTGGCCGCTCGTGACGGGATCGAACGTGCCCGGATAGACACCGGTGCGTTCCAAGGCCATGGCTCCCCCTCGTTTCCAGACTATTCGTGCGCCGGTAACAGCGGCGAAGTCTTAGCGACACGGACTGTCCTTATCCACCGTTTGTTTCGGAATGGTCTTCGCCATTTCCGTTTCCGCCATTGCCGTTGGCTTCGTCGTCCTCGCCGATGCGCACGGCCGACACCACGCGCTCGCCCTCACTCACGTTGACAATGCGCACGCCGCGCGTGGCCCGTCCCGCGATGCGAACGCCGTCGACCGGGCAGCGGATCAGGGTGCCGCCGTCGGTCACCAGCATGATCTGGTCGCTTTCCAGCACGGGGAATGCGGCGACGACCTGGCCGCCCTTGGCCATGTTCATCAGCTCGACGCCTTTGCCGCCACGGCCGGTGACCCGGTACTCGTAAGCCGACGTGCGCTTGCCGAAGCCCGACGAGGAGACCGTGAGGACGAACTCCTCCTTCTCCTGAAGTTCGTCAAAGCGTTCCGGCGACAGGGTCGCGATCGAGATCGCGGACTCCTCGGCGACGGGGACCGCCTCTTCCTCGACCGCTTCGGCAGCATTCTCGGCCTGGCGCAATGCGCGCGACTGGCGAAGATAGGCGTCGCGATCCTCGGTGGTGATGCCCTTGCCGTTGTCGACCAGCGACATCGAGATCACCTCGTCACCCTCGGCCAGCGCAATGCCGCGCACGCCGGTCGAATTACGGCTGGCGAAGACGCGCACGGTGGCAACGGGGAAGCGCATCGAGCGGCCGAGCCGGGTGGCCAGCAGCACGTCCTGCTCCTCGGTGCAGACGCTGACGCCGATAAGACGGTCGCCGGCGTCCTCGCCGTCGAACTTCATGGCGATCTTGCCGTTCTGGTTCACGTTCACGAAGTCGCCGAGCTCGTTGCGGCGCACGCCGCCCCGCGCGGTGGCAAACATGACGTTGAGGCTGGCCCAGCTCGCCTCGTCCTCCGGCATCGGCATGATCGTGCTGATCGTCTCGCCCTCGGACAGCGGCAGCAAATTCACGAACGCCTTGCCGCGCGCCTGGGGAGCGCCCAGCGGCAGGCGCCACACCTTCAGTTTGTAGACGATGCCCCTGCTGGAGAAGAACAGCACCGGCGTATGGGTGTTGGCCACGAACAGCGAGGAGACGAAATCGTCGTCGCGCGTGGCCATGCCCGCCCGGCCCTTGCCGCCGCGGCGCTGGGCGCGATAGGCCGACACCGGCACGCGCTTGACGTAACCGCCGTGCGTGACCGTGACCACCATGTCCTCGCGCTGGATCAGGTCCTCGATGTCCTGTTCGAACTCGTTGTCGAGGATATCGGTCCGGCGCGGCGTGGCGAACTTGTCCTTGATCTCGAGCAGTTCCTTGCGCATCAGCGCAAACAGCTTGTCGCGATCGCCGAGCAGCTCCAGATAGCCTTCGATCAGCTTGGCGACCTCGCCCAGTTCCTCGGCGATCTTGTCGCGTTCGAGACCCGTGAGGCGCTGCAGCCGCAGTTCGAGGATGGCGCGTGCCTGGATCTCGGAGAGCTTGTAGGTGCCCTCGGCGGAGACCTCACGCCCGGGCTCGGCGATCAGGGCGATGAGCGGGGCCACATCCGATGCCGGCCAGTCCTTGGCCATCAAACGCTCGCGCGCCACGACCGGATCGGGCGAGCGGCGGATCAACTCGATCACCTCGTCGATATTGGCGACGGCGATGGCGAGGCCCACCAGGACGTGCGCGCGGTCGCGGGCGTGATTGAGCTCGAACTTGGTGCGCCGCGTGATGACCTCGGCGCGGAAGCGGATGAACGCCTCCAGCAGCTCCTTGAGGTTCATCAGGCGCGGCCGGCCGCCATCGAGCGCCAGCGAGTTCACGCCGAATGTTGTCTGCAGCGGCGTGAATCGATAGAGCTGGTTCAGCACGACGTCGGACATGGCATCGCGCTTCAGCTCGATCACCAGGCGCACGCCGTCGCGATCGCTCTCGTCGCGGATCTCCGAGACGCCCTCGACCTTCTTGTCGCGGACGACCTCGGCGATACGCTCGTGCAGGCGCGCCTTGTTCTCCTGATAGGGGACCTCGGTGACGATGATCGACTCGCGGCCGCCGCGGCCTTCCTCAATCTTGGTGCGCGCCCGCATGACGATCGAGCCGCGTCCGAGTTCGAAGGCCGCCCGGATGCCGTTACGCCCCAGGATCGTGGCGCCGGTCGGGAAATCCGGCCCCGGCACGTATTCCATGATCTGCGGGATGGTGAGTTCGGGATTGTCGATCAGCGCGCAGCAGGCGTCGATCAGCTCTCCGAGATTGTGCGGCGGGATGTTGGTCGCCATGCCGACTGCAATGCCGCCCGCGCCATTGGCCAGCAGATTGGGGAACGCGGCCGGCAGGACCGTCGGCTCCTGCTCGCGCTCGTCGTAGTTGGGCTGGAAATCGACCGTGTCCTTGTCGATATCGGCGAGCAGCGATTCCGCGGCACTGGCCAAGCGTGC
>Ga0302314_10022538_pt1 | contig 10327 bp, 3 predicted proteins | sample III_Palsa_N2_3_FD_200533 | JGI IMG/M metagenome (GOLD analysis project Ga0302314, IMG submission 200533) | Peat permafrost microbial communities from Stordalen Mire near Abisko, Sweden - III_Palsa_N2_3 | ecosystem: Environmental > Terrestrial > Soil > Palsa > Peat permafrost | place: Sweden... | reverse complement strand
CACGATGCCGCCGGCGCGCAGCCCTGATTGCTCCCACAGCGGCCTGCGCAGCGGTTCGGTGGGCGCGAGCACGCCGCCCAGCACGGCCCAGCGCGGCGCGACGTGGCGCAGCTTGCAGAGCAGCCGGAAGTAGTCGCGCACCACCGCGCGCGCTGTCGGGTAGCCGGCCACACGCGCGTCCACGTCGTGCAGCGCGGCGAAGAGCGCCTGCGCCTCCTTTTCCGCCAGCGCGCCCTCGGCCAGCCAGCCGCCTGCCACCGCCACGAGCCGGCACAGCAGCGGCGCGTCCCCCGGCTCGAGCTTGTCCAGCAGCGTCATGGCGCTCGCGTACAGCTGCCGCCGCGTTTCGGCGTCGAGCGCGGCGCGGCGCAGCAGGACTAGACAGACCTCGGCCACCTGGCACAGCGCCGCGCGTTCCTCGGGCGCGCGCGCAACAAAGGCGGCGCCTTGCGGAGCGCACACATCACGCACGAGCTTCTGGAGCACCTTGCTGACGGGCGCCGCGAACTTTTCAGCAATCGCCGGCGAGCCGACGTGCGCGCCGTCGACCGAGGCGAAGGGGCGCGGGTCGGTGGACTGGCAGAGCAGCTGGATGAGCCGCACCGTCACGAGCGCGCCGTGCACGCCGCCGCCCATCTGTTCCGCCTGCCGCGCCGCCAGCTCGCGCGCGAGCCGCATCTGCGCCGTCTTGGTCGACGCCGCCTTGCTCGAGGCCGCGTCGCCCCTGTCCGCCTTCTTTTCCTCAGCGCAGAACTGCACCAACCGCCGGCTCAGCAGCGCTGCCAGTGTAGGGTAGAAGGGCTTGCGCGCCACCTTGCCCTGCTGCTCGAGCGGCTGCTGCTGCTGCGCTGCCGCCGACGACGAAGGCGCCGGAGCCACGACGGCGGGCGCGGTGGCCGACGCCGAGGCGCTGGCGGCGGCGAGCGGGACCTCGTGGTTAAGCGCCGACGCCTTGCTGGCAAGGGGCTGGATGGCCAGTAGCCCCGCGAGCAGCTTGGCCAGCTTCTCCTCCACGCCGCGCTCGGGGCTGGTGAGCGCCGGTGTGAGCACGCAGTGCAGGTCGCCGGCGTTCTCCAAGACGAAGGGTAGCGCAACGAGGTTGGCATCGGCCGACACAATGGCGGCCAGGAGCTCGAGGAAGACGCACATAAACCCGGGCTCGGTGCGGCGCTCCCACACCGAGGGCGGCAAGGGCTTGCCCGCTAGCGCGGGGTTCAAGAGGTGCTTCTTGCACATGGCCATGTCCTGGTCGGCGAGGAGCTTGAGCTTGTCAAAGTGCGCCGCCAGCGGCTTGGAGGCCGCCGACAGGCTGACGACGAGCTTGGCGTCGATGCGCCGCCGCACCAGGTCCAACCCCGCGGAGAAGAGCTGCACGCACTGCTCGCACAGCGCGCGGCCGCGCTGGTCCCTGGCTTCGCTCATCTGGAGCGCCACGCGGAAGAGGAAGTGCACGGTGATTTTGATCATGGCGTGGTTGATGCGGAACGCGCGCACGGCGTCCTCGCGCGGCGTGCTGGCGCGCGTGGGCTCGGCGGCAGCCATGTTCTCCTCGACCTCGCGCGTGTTCTCCCACGTCATGATGAGCTCGGCGAGGTTGACGGCCAGCTCGCGGTTCTCAATGGGACAGTTGTGCGGCAGGCCCATCTTGTCCAGCGAGTTGACCATTTGTGGGATGAACTGCGCGCGGTACTGGTAGAAGAGCTGCGGGTGACGCGTAACCGTGTGCCAAATGTGCGTGAGCTGCGTGAGCTGGTGGCCGTCGTCAAACAGCAGCTTCTTTGTCCACTTGAGCACCTTGATGTACTTGCTCGTCTCCAGCCGGCGCGGCAGCGCGGGCGTCAGCAGGTCAAGCGCCTTGCACACCAAGTCCCTGGCCTCGCTCGAGTGCGCGCGCAGCACGGCCACGTACACTTGCAAGATAATGTCCGCGGGCGTGGCGTACACGTCGATAAAGGTGCAAATGTTCACGTAGGCCCAGTAGCGGCTGCTGAGCGACTCGTCCTTGTTAATGTGCGACCACGCGTACTTGATAATCTCCTTGCGATGCGCCATCATGTCCCTCCCAGCATAGCCTATTAGAAGCGACGACAGCTGCAGCATTTGCACCTCGAGCTCTTCGCCCGTGGCAGCGAGCACGTGCGACACGATGCGCTCAATCGTGCTCGCCGGAACGACCACCTGTTCGGGCGATATGCGCCGCACGAACATGTGCGACAGCACCGGGATGAGCACCAGCCGCACCACCGCCTCCTTGATCAGCGCGGGGCGGCTCTCGCCCAGCGCGGCCACAAAGTGCTCCACCACGGCGCTCTGCTGCTCAAACGTGCCGCGGCGCGCAACGTCCACGGCGAAAAAGTCGCCAATAAACGTCACGTCGCACACCGAGCGAATCACTGCCAGCGAGAGCACCTCGGCCAGCGCGCTCACCGGCGCGCCGGCCAGGTAGGCGGCCATGAGCGTCTTGCAAGCAATGCGCGACAGCGTGCGGTGGCGAAGCGGTAGCCGCTCCTCCACGCTCAGCTGCTGCTCGCGGTCGCTGCTGCGCAGCAGTCCCACAATGCTCGTGAGCAACTCGGGGTGGCGCGCCACCATGTCGGGAGCCCACTTGGCGCACGAGCGCACCAGCCGCATGCCCTGGAAGCGCAGCTCGGCCACGCGCGCCTGCGCCGTCTTGGACGCCTGCTCGGCCAGCTTGCTGCCGGCCACCGACGGCGACGTGGGCGAAGGCGGCTCCGCCGCTCCCGACGGAGCGGGCTCGTTGAGCGCGGCAAACGTGGCCTCGACAAGCGCGGCGGGGTTGCGGTCAATCTCGGCGCGCAGCGCGGCACCCTGCTCGCGGTTGCCAAGCATGTCCGACAGCAGCCCCGAGTACGTGCGCTTGGCGAGGCGGTCGCCAGAAAAAAAGTGCTGAAGCGCCATGGCGGGCGAGCGCGCCATCAGCCGGCTGAGGGGTGCGCGCAGCGGGCTCTCGAGGCGCGCGCCCATCGCGCAGCCGAGCTGCCTGGCCGCCGCTGCCGCTCCGCCGTGCACGTGCGCGACGTGGAAGAGGTGCCAGTGGTGCTCGAACTTGAGCACGGTCAGCACGGCGCTCTCCACCACGGCCGCTGCCGGGGGCACGCAGCGCAGCAGGTCCACCAGCGCGGCAAGGATGTGTGTCTCGTCGCCGGGCAGCCTGCCAGGGCCGCGCGCGTGCAGGATGGCTCCCATGTCCATGCGCATCACGCGGAAGACGGCGTCGGCCAGCGGCTCGCGCGCCACGTTCAGTGCCTGCAGCGCGCCCAGCACGCGCTGCAGCGCACGCACGCTCGCCAGCGAGGGGAAGGCGTCCACGTCTTGGAATTGCCGCACCAGCGCGCCCGCGTCGCGCCGCAGCACCGCGTCAAATGCAGCTGAGGCGCCCGCCGCGCCCTGGAGCGCCTGCGCGGCCGCGGTTGACACGGCGGGCCACAGGCTGCCGGCCCACGCGACTAGGAGCTGCGCCGCGTGTTCACCAAGCGTCGCCGCCTTGCCCTCGAGCGGCGAGGCGCACATGGCGTCCAGCAGCGCTGCGCCGCCGTGCGCAATGGCCGCTCGCAGCAGCCGCGCCGCGGCGAGGCGGAGACAGACGCCGGGCGGCGCGGCGGAGAAGGGAAAACCGTCCTTGGCGTCGTCCTCGGCGCGCGCGGCCTCGTCCAGTGCTTGTCGCAGCGCGCCCAGCACGCCCCACGCAGGCGCCTCAAATTCACTGGCCACTGCCGCGGGCGCATGCTCGATGAGCTGCGCGTACAGCTCGGCCGTTGCCACGCCGCCGCCGCCGCCCAATGCAGAGGGCGCAGCAGGTAGCAGACGTGCACGCACGAGCGCGCGCACGACGACGCCGCGGGCTCGCGCGTCGTCGCAGCCGCGCAGCGACTCGACCAGGATCGCCGTGGCCGCGCTGGTGCAGTGCGGCAGGACGAGTCCGAGGGCGCAGTCGGCCTGGAAGACGACGTCGGCGCCCATCTCCTCGTCGTGGTCCGCCAGCACGTGCAGCACGCCGCGCAGAAAGCCCTGCGCGTGCGCGGCGGCCCACTCGGCGGGCATGCGCTGCAGCAACACGCGAATGCCAAAGCACGCGCCGATGCGCGCCTCCCAGCTGCGCTCAAAGCACGCGTCCACGAGCAGAGGCGCCACCTCGGCGCTCAGCGCGGGCAGGTGCTCGGCCACCACCAGCGCACGTGCCGCGCAGCCCAGCGACAGCGCCTGCACGCACCGCCGCGCACCCACGGCGCCGCTGAGCACGAGTGTGTGCTTGAGGTCGGCATCGGCGGCTGCGGCCAGCAAACCCGTAAAGGCCGCTTCGTCGTTGTCATCGTGGCCGCCGCCAGCCTTGAGCGGCAGGTGCGCAAGGAACTCGAGCGCGTTGCGCTTGGCGTCGAGCAGGTCGGCGGGCGCCTGCTCCTTGGCGTCGAACGCGTCGACGAGGAAGGAGGCCGCCGCGGCCACCGAGCCACGCGCGGGCAGCTCGCTGGCGTAGATGAGGCTCTGCGCGGGCATCTTGCCGAGGAGCTTGAGCGCGTGGGCGCTGTAGCGCGAGTGCTCGAGAACGAGCCGCTGCAGCGCGCACATGACCAGTCCTCCGCGCGAGAAGGCGATGCGCTGGAAGACGCCGTTGGGCACGAGGCGCTCGAGGATGGTGAGCACGCGCAGCACGAGGGCGTCGTTGCCGTGCTTGAAGGCCTGCAGCGCGCTCGACATGGACAGCGCCAGCAGCGCCTCCTCGTTGCTCAGCAGCGGCGACAGCAGCACGCACGCCTCCGCGAGCGCGTCCCTGCGCACCACGCGGTTCGCGCCCAGCGTGGACAGCAGCCGGTTCACCGCTCGGGCAATCGGGTTGGCAAGCCGGCGCATGATCGGCGCCACGGCGTCGCGCGCCTCCTGTGGGCAGTCGAACACCGTTGTCAGCAGCGTGCGCAGTAGCAGCGCCGCATTGTCGGCGGGGTCCTCGTTTGGATTGCTCGACAGCGTGTGCGGCACGGGCGGCGGCGCCTCGGGCCAATGCCGCAGAGCTTCGAGGCTGGAGCCCGTCACCTCGGCGCACTGCGCCAGGCACGCAGTCGCCAGCGGCTCGAGGTAGGCAAACAGAATGGCGGCCAGCGAGTCGCTGGCGCCGGGCGGCGCGGGCGTGCTCTTGGCAAACGTGACGAGCGTCTGCAGCGTGGACTTGAGCAGCCGCGAGATGAGCGCCGCCTCCTCGTCTGCGCTCGGCTGCGGGCCCATGCGCCCCCGCGCGCGCACGCCGAGGCCCTCGAGCGTGGCCGCGGCGTCGACGTCGGCGGCAGGCACGTGGCTCGTGTCCAAGGGCACCGCGCGGCTGCCGCCAATCCACGTCGCCTCACCGAACTGCGCCACGGGCTCGTCGTCGCTCGAGGCCGCCGCCGCCGCCGCCACCGAGGCGGGCGCGCAGAAGCGCCCCGACAGGAGCGAGAGGCGCTGGCCGAGGAAGGGGATGACGACGGTGCAGAAGGAGCGCGTGATGGGCGGGCAGCGCACAAAGTGCTGCGCGACGCGCACGAGCCGGCGGCTGCGCAGCATGCAACCGTGGAAGAACTCGAGGTTGTGCGCGAGCACGTCGGTGAACGTGTACGGCTCGAGCACGCTAAACGCGGCCGCGAACTGGTCCAGCACCTCGATCTCGTCCGCCTCGTCGCCCAGACGGAACACGGGCATGCACTGCAGCGTCCACACAAACACGCGGCTGATCAGACGCACCTCCTCCTCGTGCAGCACGCCAGGGGGGATGTTGGGCGCCTTGGCCGCTGCCGCAGGCGCTGGTGGCGGCGCCTCGGCTCCAGCGGCGGCCCCAGCGGCGGCCACGGCGGCCACGGCGGCGGCAGGGGCGGCGGCAGGCGGCTTTTTCTCCGACGAGATGCAGAAGAAGAGCGTTTGCAGGCCCATGACGATGCTGCGCAGCAAGAGCTGCACGTCCTTGACAGTGTCCACCACCTTGCTGCCGTCGTCCTCGCCAAAGCCGAGGATAAACGCGCGGTTGTTGGCGTGTTCCTCCTCGCTCGTCTCCGCGCGCGCGGCACGGCTCACGCGGCGGCGGTGCACGCCCACGTGGCCATCGGGCGCCACGGGGATCTTGACCACCTCGCCGTCCTCGCCGCCCGCCGTGTTCACGCGCACCAGAAAGAAGTCCCGCATGGGCGCCGCTGGCTTGGCCTTGACCGCGGCTTGCTCGGCCCGGTCGCGCTCGGCGCGCACTACGACGGGGACGAGGTGGCGCAGTGTGCCCAGCTTGCGCACCAGGCAGTCAAGAATCTTCACCAGGAGCGCGCGCGCGCCCGTCTCGGCGCGGCTGGCGGCGTCGGGGTGGTGGAAGATGCCGTCGACGAGGTTGAGCAGCAGGCGCACGCTCGTGCTCTGCACGCTGAGCGGCAGCGTCTGGTCGTGCACGTTGCGCGAAAACAGGTAAACAACGCGTGCCAGCTGTGGGAGCGTCATCGCCGAGCGCATCGACTGCACCAGGTCGTTGAGCGCGCTAAAGGCCAGCGACACGAGCGGCTGAATGCGCGTTGCGAGGCGCGGCGTGGCGCCCACGGCTTGCGTGAGCGGCGTGTTGACCAGTTCAGGCGCGCCCTCGGTGGCCAGGTCGATGCGACCGCCGATGACGCCGATGAGCACGCGCTCGTCCAGAAAGGCGTTGAGGTACGGCGCAAAGCTCTTGTGGCACGACGTGGCCAGGATGTGGCGCGTGGCCACAAAGAGCTCGCGGCGCGTGGCGACGAGGTCGGCGGGCACGATGCGCAGGAGCGCGACGACGCTGGCGGCCGTTTCGACTTCGTTGGGCTTCATCATCTCCTCAAACGAGAGCAGCAAGTACGTCAGGAAGCTCAAAGTCTTGATTTGGGCCGAGCACAGGCACTCGAAGCGGTACTGCCGCACCTCGCTCGCGCGCGCCGACAGCCCCGCGGGCGCGACGGGAATGCGCGCGGTGAGCGCCTTGAGCATGACGGGCATGAGCCGCGGCACGTGGCTGCGGATAAACGCCTTGTTGAGCTGGAGCAGCAGCATGACCACCAGGGGGCACTCGGTCATCACGCGGAATGACGCGGCGCCGGGAAGCATGGTGTGTTCCGAGTTGCGCGCGCCCGCCGGGTCGCTGTTGAGCGCGTGCTCGAGCGACGACGTGGCGCCCGTCTCCAGCGAGGACTCGGCAAACACCTTGGCCAGCGTGGTCGGCAGGCTGGCGTACATGGCCTCGACAAACTCAAGAAAGGGCTGCACCTCGAGCGCGTCCTCGGCCGGCTCCGTGGTCGTCGACCGCCCGTAGCTGCGGTGCAGTTCAAAGAGCACCTTGAGCGCGATGAGCGCGTTTTCCTCGTTGTCGCGCTGCAGCACGTCCATGCACACTTGCGCCAGCCGTTTTGCCTTGGGCCGCAGCACCTCACTGGGAGGCAGTCGATGCAAAATCTCCAGGGCCTTGAAACGCACGCGATGACCCAGGTCCTGCGTGGACAAGGACACTGGCACGCCCGAAGGCGAAAGAATCTTCTCCACGGCGGGGAAGATTTCGTCGAGCGCGGCACCGTATTGCGACGTGTGAAAGACTTCAACGCGCTCGCGGACGTCGGTGATTTGCGCGAAAATGTCCGGCAGCATGGCTTCGGTGAAATCCAACGGCGCCTTGAGCAATGGGCGCGTTGCCGAGCTTGGCGACGTCGACGCCGGAGCTTCGGCGCTGGATTCCATCGTGCTCACCGATGCCGGCACCGCTTCTGGTTTGGACGAGGCCGCCGCATCGGGCGTCGGATCCATCGCGTCCACGGGGGCTTGCACACGGCGCGCGCCTCCTCTCTGCCTTTTCTTGAGAGGCTAATTAGAAGCAGGGTAATAGGCCGGGATTTCGGGGACGTACACAATAATTATTTACACAACGCCCAGCTGCTGCTTGTCAGCGGGATGGCCAGGCTCGTCTACTTGGTCCGATTCCACACAGCCCTCAACAGCTACGGGCTGGTCCGCGGTGACAACCTTGTTGCTAGGCAGAGTGCTGCTGGCCAAGTCAGAGCTTTGCAGTCGCGAAAAGCCAAAGGCCGAGCGCGCGACGTGCTTGACAGCCACCAGCACGCCAAAGCAGCAGATGACGACAATCGGGTGCACCCAGCTCCACACGACGAGCGCGCGAGAGTTCACGTACTCGTTGAGGTGCGCGTAGCCCGTTTGCATGACGCTGGCCACGAGAACGATGAGCGCACGACCCAGCCACTTGTGCGCGCGCCGCACGGGCGGAGTCATGTACAGCAAGGCGGCAAACACCTGCACGACCAAGAGCATTGCGGCCACGAGGCCCAGCGCGCCATGCGGGCCCACGTCGTCGAGGTTCACGAGGGCGAGCACTAGACCCACGCCCACAAGCAAGAGCGCGGCAATGGCGGCACCGAGATGAGCGTCGCGCCAAACGGACCGGTGCCGTCCCAACACGGGTATGCAGGCGGCCACGGGCAGTACGACGCCGGCGCCAATAGCCATGAACACTGCGTGTGCAACAACCCACGTGGGCACGCCATCGCCCACGGCGGTTGTGGGCGCATCCGTGCTGGCAGTGACGGGCGCCACTGAAGGCACTGGACTGCCGGTGACGACGCGCTTGTTGGACACGCCAGGGTTAGAGATGCCCATCGTGAACGCAGGCACCGCGCCAGGGGTCCACACGCAATCGGGGTCGCCTGCCCATTTTAGCGGCATTAGCGGCTGCATGCAGACTCTGGAAGCGCACCCAGTTCGAGGCCGTTGGAAAGCCCGTCGCCGTCACTGTCCAACTGGCACAAGGCCACCGTCCACGTTTTCTGGTGATTCTTAAAGTCCTTGCCGAATTGATTGGTCGTACCACCGCCCGTGTACATGTTGACGTGGCCAATCGCTGGCGTGGGTTTGCCAAAGTCGTCGACGACGAGGTCCGCGTTGGGCAGCGCCTTTGTGTACATGTAGTGCGCATGCGCATTGCTCACCACCATGACGACGGCAAACAGCACAACCCTCGACGCGAGCGGGTACGAGCTCCGAGCATGCCCGCCAAGTCGCCGTTGCGCGCTCTCCACGGCGCGGTGCGCCGCCACTTGCATATTTTCGATAGGTTGCAAGAGGCGCGCGCAGCGCTCGTGGTAAAAAAAGTGCAAACAAAAGCGCTCGATGCAATCAAAATGCACGACAAGCCTTGCTGGTATGCGCCGTGCTGCTGCGCGTCGGCCAATCTCAAGGCGCTGTGGACCATGTTCACCCTCAACACGGGCTTTGCGTTGGGCCAGATGGCTGGCGCGTACTTTGCGCAGAGCCTCTCAATGTTCTCCGACTCTGCGAGCATGCTAGTGGACTCGCTCTCGTACGTGGTCAACATTGTGGCCGAGCGCTACAGGCTGGCGGGCGCGCCGCTGAGCGAAAAGTACGAGGTATGCGCCTCCGTGGTCTCCACCACGCTGCTTGTCATCGCCACCTCGCTCATCCTGCACCAGGCCGTCGTTCGACTGGCAGATGACGAGGCCGACCGCGAGGAAGTCGATGGTCGCCTGGTGCTTGGATTTTCACTAGGCAACCTCACCATTGATATTATCATGTGCACCAACCTGTTTTATCAGCGCTGTGCCGATCGCGCGCGGGGCGAGAGCCAAAGGCTTTTGAATGTCAACATGGCGTCGGCGTTTGTGCACTTGTTCGCCGACACGCTGCGCACGCTCACCGGCATGGCTGCCGGGGCCATTGAGCTCGACCCGAGCTACAACTCTGTCATTGTGGATGCCACTGCCACCATCATCGTGTCCTCGACGATTTACATGGCCATTCTCTTTGTTATATGCGAGACGTACTCGCAATGGCGGCGCATCATGGCGCACGATGTTCTGGAGACTAACGACGACTTGCAGCCGCTCGATGGCGACGAGGCGCGCAAGCAGAGCAGCGGTGCGGTGACCCCGGTGTAAACACATAGCTACTTGAACGTCCGCGGCGCGCCTTCAAGTCATCCAGCGGTAACAGCGCACGGGTTTTTGTTTTATGACATCATCGGCTCCACCATCGCCCCCAGGCTCGCCACCAGCGCGCAGGTCCGCGGACGACGCCGTCGTCGTCGTCGTCGTCGTCGCCTTCGGCGTGCAGGCGCTGCGAGTCAAACCGGTGGTGCGCGTGGCGCGTGCACGCGCGCAACTGGTCGAGCAGGCGCGTCTCGCTGTCGGTGTTCTGCTCCATCATGGCGTCCGACGTGAGCGCCTCCTCGAGTACGACGGCCACGTGTGCCGCCATCGCCGACAGCGACCGCTCGTCGTCAATCGTGAAGGCGCCAGTGCGCTTGTTAATCACCTCGAGCACCTGC
>Ga0302314_10022534_pt1 | contig 10329 bp, 10 predicted proteins | sample III_Palsa_N2_3_FD_200533 | JGI IMG/M metagenome (GOLD analysis project Ga0302314, IMG submission 200533) | Peat permafrost microbial communities from Stordalen Mire near Abisko, Sweden - III_Palsa_N2_3 | ecosystem: Environmental > Terrestrial > Soil > Palsa > Peat permafrost | place: Sweden... | reverse complement strand
AAGGTAAGCGCTTCGAGCTCGAGCTCGACGGCCCGGCCGACGGCGCGGCGCTTGCGGCCCTGGAGGAGCTCGCTCGCGAACTGCTCGCCAACCCCGTGATCGAGGAATTCTCGCTGCATGCCACGGACTGAGCCGCGAGTCTCGAACCGATGTGTTTGATTACGAGTGCGTGTCGCGGGAAAACCTTGATCTTGTGAGAGTGCAGTCATCTTCCGGGGGAGCAGACTTCCAGCATGGGGGGCACCTGCCTCCTTCCAGCACGGGGGGCAGTCTTCCCGCATGGGGGGCTCCCGCCCCCCATGCCCCCTGGCGCCCCCCGTCCCCCCTGGCCATCCCCCCTGGCCCCCGTACCCCCCGGGGCGCGCCCGATGGAAGGGCGAGTGTATCGAGCGCGCGAAGAAACGCGCGGCCGGACGTCCGGTTCTGCCTTGTGTTCGAGCGGGAGATGCTGAGCGTTCCCGTGATGCGCCAGGTGCTCGGTGACACGCTGCGCGGGGTAGGCGTCAACGAGGACTCGGTCGCCGACATCCTGCTGGCGACGACCGAGGCGTGCACCAACGTGGTCCTGCACGCCGGGCAGTCCGCCGCGGCCTATACGGTCGCCGCCATCGTTGATGGCGGGGCCGGAGCCTGCCGGGTAGAGGTCACCGATGGCGGCCGTGGCTGCCGCGCTCCCCGCTGGCAGACGGGACGAGGCAGCCAAGCCGGTCATCCGTCGCTCGCGGAATCAGGGCGTGGCTTCGCGATCATGCGCGCGTGTGTCGACGCGGTCACGCTGCGGTCGGCGCCAGGTCGCGGTACGCGGGTCGTGCTCGACAAGCGAATCCACCTGGAAAATAACGAGCTGTTATCTCCCGGGGGGAAAGACTTCCAGCATGGGGGGCTCCCGCCTCACTTCCCGCATGGGGGCTCCCGCCCCCCATCCCCCCTGGCCATCCCCCCTGGCCCCCGTACCCCCCGGGGCTGGCCCGATGCTGTGCTATCCCGGGGGACACCCCCGGACCCCCGGCAAGGATATCGGGCCAGCTTACGCAGGTAAGCTGCACAGTGTGCGGATAGGCGTTGTCACATTTCCTGGTTCTCTCGACGACACCGACGCGGCCCGGGCGGTGCGCTACGCGGGAGCGGCGCCAGTACCGCTCTGGCACGCCGACCGGGATCTGCGGGGGGTGGACGCGGTCATCCTCCCCGGCGGCTTCTCGTACGGCGACTACCTGCGCTGCGGTGCGATTGCCCGGTTCTCCCCGGTGATGGCCGAGCTCATCCCCGCGGCGAAGGCGGGGCTGCCGGTCCTTGGCATCTGCAACGGCTTCCAGATCCTCTGCGAGGCGCAGCTGCTGCCAGGCGCGCTCACAAGGAACGCCAGGCTCCGCTTCATCCACGCGGACGTACGGCTGACCGTGGGCGGCACGCCGACACCGTGGACGGCGGGGTACGCGGCGGGCCAGCAGCTCCTCGTGCCGATCAAGAACGGCGAGGGTGCCTACGCGGCCGACGAGGCCACCCTCGATGAGCTTGAGCGGACCGGCCGGGTCGTCGCCCGATACTCCGACGGCGCGCTCAACGGCAGCGCGCGCGACATCGCCGGCGTCTGCAACGAGAACGGTAACGTTGTCGGCCTCATGCCGCACCCCGAGCACGCCATAGACCCGCTGACCGGCCCGTCCGCCGACGGCCTCGGCTTCTTTATTTCTGTTGTCTCCCGGGGGGACGGACTTCCCGCATGGGGGGCTCCCGCCCCCCATCCCCCCCGGCCCCCGTACCCCCCGACGGACGAAGAGGCCGAGGCATGAGCGACAGCATTGAGGTCGCAGGTCAGACGCCGGACCAGCAGCAGCCCTATAAGGAGCTTGGTCTCACCGACGACGAGTACGCCAAGATCCGCGACATCCTCGGCCGCCGTCCCACCGCCGCCGAGCTCGCCCTCTACTCGGTCATGTGGAGCGAGCACTGCTCGTACAAGTCGTCCAAGGTTCACCTGCGGAGCCTCGCGCCCGGCGCCGACCAGTCGGAGCATCTGCTCGCCGGGATCGGTGCCAATGCGGGCGTGGTCGACATCGGGCAGGGCTACGCGGTCACCTTCAAGATCGAGAGCCACAATCATCCGTCGTTCGTGGAGCCTCATCAGGGCGCGGCCACCGGCATTGGCGGCATCGTCAGGGACATCATCGCGATGGGCGCCCGCCCGGTCGCGGTGATGGACGCGCTGCGGTTCGGCCCCGCGGACGCGCACGACACCGCCCGGGTGCTGCCCGGCGTGGTCTCTGGCATCTCGTTCTACGGCAACTGCCTCGGCCTGCCGAATATCGGCGGCGAACTCGTCTTCGACGCCTGCTATGCGGGGAACCCCCTGGTGAACGCGCTGTGCGTCGGGCTGATGAGCCACGGCGACCTGCAAGCCGCGGTCGCGAGCGGACTTGGCAACAAGGTCGTCCTTTTCGGCTCGCGGACCGGCCCGGACGGGGTTGGCGGCGCGTCGGTGCTGGCGAGCTCCTCGTTTGGCGGAGCCGAACCAAAAAGCACAGTGTTTGGCGGAGCCGAACCAGGAAGCACAGCCGGTGCTGGCGACGGTAGGGCCTCGAAGAGGCCCTCGGTCCAGGTCGGCGATCCCTTCCTCGAGAAGCTGCTCATCGAGTGCTGCCTCGAGCTCTACGCGATGAACCTGATCGAGGGGATACAGGACCTCGGCGCGGCCGGCGTCGCCTGCGCGACCACCGAGCTCGCGGCGGGCGGCGACGGCGGCATGCGCGTTGACCTCGACGCCATACCGCTCCGCGACCCGAGTCTGACGCCCGCGGAGATCCTGATGAGCGAGTCGCAGGAACGGATGATGGCGGTTGTCACGCCGGACAATATCGACGCCTTCCTGCGGGTCTGCGGGAAGTGGGACGTGCAGGCCACGGTGATCGGCGAGGTGACCGACGACGGCACGCTGACCATGACCTGGCGCGGGACCACGGTCGTCAGCATCCCGCCTAAGACCGCCGCCGACGGCCCGGTCTACCAGCGGCCGATGGCCCGCCCGAGCGAGCTCGACGCGCTCGCCGCCAGCGGGCCAGACGGCCTGGCCCGCCCGCGAGACGGCCAGGCGCTCCGCGACACCCTGCTCACGCTGCTCGGCTCGCCCTGCCTTGCCGATAAGTCCTGGGTCACACAGCAGTACGACAGCCGGGTGCGCGGCAACACCGTCCTTGCGATGCCCGAGGACGGTGGCCTGCTCCGCATCGACGAGGAGACCGGCCTCGGCATCGCGCTCGCGACGGACGGCAACGGCCGGTACTGCAGGCTCGACCCGTACGTCGGCACCCAGCTCGCGCTCGCCGAGGCCTACAGGAACGTCGCGATGACCGGCGCGGAGCCGATCGCGGTAACCAACTGCCTGAACTTCGGCTCCCCCGAAGATCCCGAGGTGATGTGGCAGCTCGCGGCGGCCGTCCGCGGCCTCGCCGACGGATGCAAGACGCTGGGCATCCCGGTGACGGGGGGAAACGTCAGCCTCTACAACCAGACCGGCGCGAACGCGATTCACCCCACCCCGGTGATCGGCGTGCTCGGCGTCCACGAGGACGTGCGCAAGCGGCTCGCCGTCGGTTTCGCCGCCGACGGCGCACAGGTCGTCCTGCTCGGCACGACAACGGAAGAGTTCGGCGGGTCCGCGTGGGCCGATGTTGTCCACAAGCATCTGGGCGGTCGCCCGCCAGCTGTCGACCTGGCCGCCGAACGGAAGCTGGCCGCTCTCATCGGTTCAGCTGCCTCGGCGGGCGTGCTCGCCAGTGCCCACGACCTCTCCGACGGTGGCCTGGCTATCGCCCTCGCGGAATCCTGCCTGCGTGGCGGCCGCGGCTGCCGGGTCAACCTCGCGGGCCCGACTCCGACGGACGTCTTCACGATGCTGTTCAGCGAGTCGGCGGCTCGCGCGATCGTCTCGGTCAGTCCGGGCCGCGAGGACGCCTTCGCGGCCCTCTGCGCGGCGCACAAGGTGCCCTCGACGATGCTTGGCGTGACGGGCGGTAGCAGCTTGACGGTCAACGGCAGCTTCGAGGTCCCGCTCGACGAGCTAAAGCGCGTTTGGCAGGACACGCTCCCCGCCCTCTTCGGCTAGCGCTGAAGATCTGACCGCCCATAACCGGCCGAACCTTCAGCGCTAGCCCGATCCGGGCCACCTGCTGGTCGCAGTAACAGTTAACGGTGTCTTGGAGGTGTGGACGTGCCAGCGCGCAAGCCTGATCCGGAGGGGCCTGCCAGGGTCGCCGCTGTTGGCGCGGCACTTGACCGGGGGGAGGAACCGCCGCAGGCGGCCCTGCGGTCGGCCGCCCGTTACCTCTTGCAGGTGCTTGAGGCAGACACCCCCGGCCGTTCAGTGGAAGTCCGAGTGGTACCTGTCGCGGCGGTGCAGGTGGTCGCGGGCCCGCGCCACACGCGAGGGACCCCTCCGAACGTGGTCGAAACAGACGCGGAGACCTGGTTCAGGCTCGCGACCGGCCGGCTTGGCTGGGCGGTGGCGGTGCGGAGCGGAAAGGTCCGGGCGAGCGGTGCGCGGTCTGACCTGTCGGAGTATCTTCCGCTGGCCTGAGCAAATAGACTGAGGCCGTGGCTAAGCCAGACGGGCGCCTTACGCATGACCTTGATCCCAACGACCGCCCGCCGCGGGATGCCTGTGGCGTCTTTGGCGTCTGGTCTCCTGGCGAAGATGTCGCCAAGCTCGCCTATTTCGGACTTCACGCCCTGCAACATCGCGGCCAGGAGTCGGCGGGAATTGCGGTCAGCGATGGCAGGCGGATCGTTGTCCACAAGGAGATGGGCCTGGTTGCCCAGGTCTTTGACGAGCCCTCGCTTACCGCGCTGCGCGGCGACATCGCGGTGGCGCACTGCCGCTACTCGACGACGGGCGCCTCGGTTTGGGCGAATGCCCAGCCGACGTTTCGGTCGACGCCCACGGTGTCCGTCGCGCTCGGGCACAACGGCAACCTGACCAACACCCGCGAGCTAGCGGCGATGTTGCTGTTGCCTCCCGGGGGAGCGACCCCCCGGGGCATGTCCGATGCTGTGCTAGCCCGGGGGACACCCCCGGACCCCCGGGCGACGATATCGGACATGCGGGACAACGGCTACCCCACCATGAACGCGACCTCCGACACCGACGTGCTGACGGAGCTGATCGTCGGCGGCGCCGCGGCCTACGGCGGCGTGGAAGAGGCCGCGGCCCGCATACTGCCGCTGGCGCGCGGTGCCTACTCGCTCGCCTTCATGGATGAGAACACGCTGTACGCGGCCCGCGACCCGCAGGGCTTCCGGCCGCTCGTGATCGGTCGTCTGGCCACCGGCACCGGCGGCTGGGTGGTGGCAAGCGAGACCGCGGCCCTCGACATCGTGGGTGCCGCCTTCGTGCGCGAGGTAGAGCCCGGCGAGCTGATCACGCTGGACGAGCGAGGACTTCGGTCACGGACCTTCGCCCCGGCCGCGCCGAAGGTGTGCCTCTTCGAGTATGTCTACCTGGCCAGGCCGGACACGACGATTGGCGGGCGGGGACTGCACGCCACCCGGGTGGAGATCGGGCGTCGTCTCGCCGCCGAGTATCCGGCCGAGGCGGACCTGGTGATCCCGGTGCCCGAGTCGGGCACGCCTGCCGCGATCGGGTACGCCGAGGCAAGCGGCATCCCGTACGGGCAGGGGCTTGTCAAGAATTCCTACGTCGGCCGTACCTTCATCCAGCCGAGCCAGACCATTCGCAAGCTCGGCATCAGGCTCAAACTGAACCCGCTGCGCGACGTCATAGCCGGCCGCAGGATCGTGGTCGTCGACGATTCGATCGTGCGGGGCAATACCCAGCAGGCGATCGTGGCGATGCTCCGCGAGGTGGGCGCGCTCGAGGTGCACGTGCGGATCGCCTCTCCGCCCGTGAAGTGGCCGTGCTTTTACGGCATCGACTTCGCGACCCGCGACGAGCTGATCGCCGGACACTGCTCGGTCGAGGAGATCCGCGCCGCGATCGGCGCGGACTCTCTCGGCTACGTGTCACTGGAAGAGCTGGTCGAGGCTACGGAGCAGCCCGCGGCGTCGCTCTGCCGCGCCTGCTTCGACGGTAAATACCCGGTGCCGGTCGCCGACAGCGAGCGCGGCAAAAGCGTGCTCGAACCGGCGGCGAGCGCCTAAGCGCCAGCACGCCAGTCGAGCGCTAGCGCGACGGCGACCAGTCATCCTCGTCGTCGTCCTCTTCACCGGCGTCGTCATCATCCTCGCCGTCGTCATCGACAGCATCCTCGCCGTCGTACGCGGCGTACCGGTCGTCGTGGTTCGCGCTCCGCGCGTCCGTTCCGACGCCCAGCTCCGCGCGTAGCCGATCCAGGTCTGTGCCGCCGCCGTTGTACTTGAGCTGGCGGGCAACCTTAACCTGCTTGGCCTTGGCTCGGCCGCGCCCCATTGGCTCGACCCCCTCGAACGTCAGGAGCCGTGCGGCCCCACGATGCCTCTGTCGCTGGCATTCCTGTGACACACACAGAACCGCCGTAGATCCCCCTCGGGGACCTCGGCGCTTGCCAGCTTCCGTACAGATCTAACCGTACCCGGTTCGCGGCCCTGATGACTACGCAGTTCCGGTCTCATAGCGTACTCACCTCTCACATCGCCGGTCCCGCCCGTCGCGTTGAGTGGCCCAAGGTAAGCGCGGAGTGCCTGGACGGACAGGGGCGCCTGCGGGGTTGACGCGGGGTGTCTGTCGCACGATCGTGGTTAAGAACGAGAAGTGGGGGGTTATATCACGATTCAGCCATGGTAGATTACAGCCAGTGTCTAGGGGGCTACGGCGGCAGTGGCCGCGCTCTCCACCGGGGGAGGCGCCGTTGAGCTGCGCACACACATAACGCCCAGGGCAGTTTTTCCGAATCTGGCCCGATGCGACGATAAGTATCGCTAGAATCACTGACAGTGACGCCGACGGCGGAGCAACAGGGCATGCAGAGACAGAAAACTGCAGATAGTTGTCGACTAGTCACCGCTGGTGATGGCAAGATGGACCCTGTGGGCCATATGGGGATTTCAACGACAAGCTCCTCACGGGGCATCAAGGCCACACAACAACAACACGAGGATCGCTACACCGATCCAGGAGGAGAGGCCGCACCAATGTCCGCACGCACTCCAGAGGCTGAGCCGTTGCTGACCCCTGCTGAGGTCGCCACGATGTTCCGTGTCGACCCGAAGACGGTCACGCGCTGGGCGAAGGCCGGGAAGCTGACATCGATCCGCACGCTGGGGGGGCACCGGCGTTACCGGGAGACCGAGGTCCGTGCACTGCTCGCGGGTATTCCGCAGCAGCGTTCCGAGTAGTATTCCGCCTCTGCGGCATGGCCAGGAGGACGGCACGCAGGTTTTTGTGCCGATGACCATGCTCATGGCGGAGCTCGTCCGGAGGGTTGGGGGGTCTGTCCCAGCGGGCGAGGGCAGTTCGCGCGAGCGTTCTTGACTCCGATCTTGACGCTAGCGCAGGCGGCGCTCGCCGCGCTGGGACCGGTCCGGAGCGAATCCGGGCAACAAAACTTTTGGGGGGATCGCACGATGCGTGATCCGGAGCTGGTCGCACGTGCACAACGCGCGGCCGCGCGCCTGGAATCGGCCTGGGAGCGTTGGAGAGCGCTTCAGGGCCTCGGGGAGACGTCGGCCCAGCCGGTAGTCGGTTACGTCGGCTACGCGCTCAAGGAGCCATGGGGACAGCCACGTGCCGTGATCGGGTTCAGCGCAGACGAGGCAGAGCGGCTCGCTGAATTTCTTGAGCGGGGCACCTCTGATCGAGCCATTGAACTGGTCAAGCGGCACGTTCCCGATCAGTCGGCGACGCAGTTGCTTGCCGCCGGGCCGACGGCTGCCGCCGCCGCGCCCGCCGCGCCCGCCGCCAAGCAGGAATACCTGGCTGTTACGAGCCAGTTATAGTGTTCTCAGCATCGCCACAGCTTCCTATAAGGAAGCGGTGTCAGACTAAAAAGCACTGGGGCAGTCAGTCGGGCCCCTGTGCGAGATCGTCTGGACTCGGGACGGCCAGGCCCCGGCCCGAGTCCAGACTTCTTTAGTTTCTGACGGCACTCAACGGGTGGCCGGAGCTACCGCGACCGTGCAGTACATGCACCGCGTGGCCGCGATCGGGATCGAGCTCAGGCACTCGGGGCAGTCCCTCGTGGTGACTTCCACGGCCCTGGCGAACCGTGCGGCGATCTTCGACATCGGCGCGACGATCAGGAAATAGATGACCGCGGCGACGATCAGGAACGTCAAAGCGGCATTGAGGAACGCGCCGTAGAAGAACGGGCTGCGATGGACGGTGAACGTCAGAGCGGAGAAGTTCGGCTTGCCGGCGATCGCCGCGATGAGCGGCGCGATCAGGTCGGTGACCAGGGCCGTCACCACTGCGGTGAACGCGGTGCCGATGACGACCGCGACCGCCAGGTCGATCAGATTGCCGCGAGTGATGAAGTCTCTAAAGCCCTTCACGTAAGTGAACCCCTTGTGCGTGTGTGAACTTCCTGACGGCGATCCCTGCCGGCCAGGTGGGAAATGCGCGAAGTACCGACCCGGTGCAGACATTCCCGGTGTCATCTGCCTCCGTGCTCGATGTTGAAGATACCGACAGTCCGGCGCTGACGCGGCCATCCGGTGATCTATCGCGCTACGTAGTTGGGTCATGGCGAAAATGTTGCCGACATGGGTGTCGGTACCGCGGCTTGGGGCTACCCGGGCCGCGGTGCGCAATCGGGGCAGTGTGCCGAGTCGGACGATGCGTGACTTATCTCACATTGCTGGCGCGGTGCGGGTGCGTCTGGCGTGGCCGGTGTGTTCGCCGGTGCGTGTCCTATCCGGCAGTTTCGTCGGCTTCCTGGTCTTCCTGGTCCCGTCCGGAAAGCGCGTCGTCGAGACGCTGCGCGGCGATCTCCGCGAAGTCATGATCGATTTCGGCGGCGCACGGGAACCGGCCGGTCTCCACCGCGGCGACCGAGGCCGACGCCAGGCCGCCGAATGGCTCCCAGACGACGTCGCCAGGCTCGGTGACGGCGTTGAGGATGCGGCGCATGAACTCCAGCGGTTTCTGGTTGAGGTGGGCGGCGGACAGACTGCTCGGGTTGTGCACACGGGGCGCCGCCCGACGCATGGTGCCCTTGATCCGCTCCAGGCTGTGCAGCGGCGGGAGCTGCCACACGTTGGTTAGCCCGTGCGCGTGCCGCCACTTGTGCCGCAGTGCGTCCCACTCCTTGGCGGTGACCGCCGCCTGCCCGTCCAGCGAATAGTAGGGCCAGCCCGATTTCCTGCCGTGGGAGTTGGCGTAGGCGGCCAGGCGCTCCAGCATCTCGCCCGGCGGCCAGTACCACAGCCAGTCCTGGGTGAGGTACTTGCGGGTGGCGGCATTGCGTACGCCGCACGCCTCATTCGCCCGGTTCAGTGGCAGCCCGGCCCGCTGCCACTCGTGCCGCATCCATTTCTGCACCGGCATCGGGCCTTCCGGCCCGGTCGCCTCGAACCGCCGCTGGTAGAAGACGCAGATCTCAGAGACAACGGGAAACCGCCGGATGGTCTTGCCGTTGACATTGCCGGCGATGTGCGCGATCCCCTTGTCCCAGGTGATGGCCTGCACGTAGTCCCAGCCGTGCCGGACCAGCAGTGGGTGGACGGTCGCCCAGCCTACTTCTGTGTTCCAGAACCACAACGTGGTGGCGGGCGCAGCCTGCCGGCTCCATGCCTCGACATGCGGTGCGTACCACTCGGCGAGGCGATCAGTGCCGATAGTGTCGCCATGGAAGCCGCGGACACCGTAGGCGCCGTCACTGACGATCGTCGTAGGTGTCGGCCAGCCTTGGTATGCGTCTAGCGCGTCGCCTCGGTGTAGCAGGTAAGCAGGCTGGCTCATGACAAGCCAGTAAAGCATTCGGTCGGCGTATGGCGGCAACGGTCCCGGAAATCGCTTCAAGGTAGACAGTACGGACAATCCGGCGAGATGTTTGTGTGCGCATTCGCTTACCGATGGCAGATATCCCGGACAGGAACCACCTTTACCGCGCTGACGTCCCCGGACGGGGTGACCTGGACGCCGGTGCCCGGATCTACGGTCACGCTGCCCAGCCTCACAGTTGCGGTAACAGCTGCGGTACTGGAGGGGCTGGCAGTAACCTCGCACAACATCGGCCAGCTGAGCACCGCGGTCTTCAACTCTGTGAGCGCCTCCTAAATTAATTAATCGTCCAAACAGTCCAAACGGTAAATATAACGGTAAATATGAGGACATGCCGTAAGGGTGCAGTTGCAGTTGCAGTTGCGGGTGCCGTCGCGGGTTTAGCGACAGCCACCCCA
>Ga0302314_10022533_pt1 | contig 10329 bp, 6 predicted proteins | sample III_Palsa_N2_3_FD_200533 | JGI IMG/M metagenome (GOLD analysis project Ga0302314, IMG submission 200533) | Peat permafrost microbial communities from Stordalen Mire near Abisko, Sweden - III_Palsa_N2_3 | ecosystem: Environmental > Terrestrial > Soil > Palsa > Peat permafrost | place: Sweden... | reverse complement strand
ACCACAGGCCGCCCGAGCTCGATCGCCAATACCTTGCTCGAACAGAGCCGCATGCATCCTGCCATCGGCGAACTCGTTTCCAATACATTTTATGACAAGAAGCTCGTCCCGTCAGAACGGGTGAAGAGGCGCCCTCTGACGGTCATGTCGGATGCGGGTTTTCCCACCGCGCCAATTGTTGTCCTCGACCTGCCAGCGCTCAGCGTCGTCAAGAAAAAATCGTTCGAATTGCAGGTTAGACGGTCTTATCGCAACGAGACCGAGGCAACCGCGCTGCTCGCGGCCTTGAAGAAGTTGCGCCCTACGGTAGATAGAGACGGACGCCTGCCGACGCTGGTGGTGCTGTCGCCGTATCTGGCCCAGGTCGATCATTTTGAACGCCTCTTAAAACACGAGATCGATCCCGACGCTGGCACGCTATTCGGCTTTGAGAGCCCAAGAAAGAACGGGAAATTCATCTACACGAGCGACAGCTTCCAAGGGGGTGAAGCGGATGTCGTGATCGCGAGCCTCGTCCGGAACAATATGCTTGTCGGGACGCGTGCCCTTGGGTTCATCAAGAACCCGCAGCGCATGAACGTTCTCTTGAGCCGCGCCAGACAGAAGCTTGTCCTCGCGACGAGCCAGCAATTCATTGCTGATGCGGTTAGCGGCGTCGATCCAGACCGTCGCGGCGGAGAGCTGGAATTTCTTCGAACAATGCTCAGCGAAATAGGTCGCCTGACCCAAGCGGAATTCGATGGGGTCGGGAAAGGCGCCGCTGTCATTGAGGTCGACGAACAGGGCGGGCTACGCCCATGAAGATATTCCTTCCAGCCTGGCATTACCGTGCTCGTGCCATCGTCCAGAGGACATGGGGCTGGAGTCCGATTGAGGAGATGGTGCTGCTCACCCTCGATCGGATTCCGGGAACAATCGAGCAGGTATCGACATCCCTGAACATTCCCAGGCAGGTCGCCAGCTCAACCGTCGCACGTTTGATGCAGTTCGGTTTGATCGAAGTTCGTCTGTCCCCCGTACCAGTATTGTCAACAAGCAAGATTGGCCACGACTTTATTCGATCCAACCGCGCGCTCCCGGAGCGAACAGAAGATCGCGAAGTCGGGATTAGCCTGGTTTTCGAGAAGGTCGGACAATCGGTCCTTCGAAACCGGGATGTAATGACCATTCCACTCACCAAACTTCGTTCTTCAGGACGCGCGGTAGCGTTTCCACTTGGGGAAGCACCCGAGACCGACGATACGATGGCACACCGTGTCAGTCGCTTCATGGCCGGCTCGCTTCGCCCGGGCGAATGGTTGCGTGGTGTTCAGGCCATTAGCTCGGTGATCGAGCAGAAGTATCTGGTTCTCGACCTGGATGATGTGAGAAATGGTGTCCTGCCGGAGGGCGCCAGCGACCTCCTGATCGAGGCTCTAAAGACGACCGTCAAAACGGGGGTGCTTCCGCAAACCTCGAGGCCGCAGGAGAGCCGTCCCCAATCGACCGAGATCGCGTTCGAACCCGACCAGCTGATCGTCGGATCAGAACAGCATCTAGAATGTTTCGAGCGGATCGTCGTCAATGCGAAATCCGATGTCTTTGTCCTCTCCACCTTTGTCGCCGCTCAGGCGGATGAGAGGGGCAGAGAGCAGCGCGAACGGATCTGGCGAGCGCTGGAGGAAGCCGTCAGCAGGGGCGTGCGATGTCACCTGTTTTATGGGACATCCCTTGATGATCGCGCCAATAATGCGATTGCGATGGAGGAGCTTAATAAGCGTCTCTCGACCGTCAGAGCGACGCGGGGGTTCGTCCTTGTGCATCGCGATCCCGTCGGCAGTCACGCCAAGATCGTCGCGGCGGACGATGGTCAGGGCGGAGCCGTCGCACTACTGGGATCTTGTAACTGGCTGTCATCGCCGTTTTCCGCGGTAGAGGTATCGGCAGAGTTACGGGAGAACCAAGCGACGGCGATTGGATTGGACGTCTTGCGGTCGATCGTGTCGTGCCTCTCAAGTGCAGCTCGCTCGGTGGAAGTCCTGCAATTCATGTCGTCCGACCTTCGCCGGAGCAGGACCACGTTGTCTCCGGTCGGACAGACGACGAGGTATTCCCAAGCCGAGCTGACGGTACTTTACGCTGATGATCACGAGCGGTTACTCCGAACTGCGGCGCATGACGCGATCCAGAGCTTTGTATGCTGCACCAACAAGGTTGGTGCGCCCATGGTGCCGGCACTCTTCAATCCGGCTGAAGTGGCGGGTCGTCGCATCGACGATGTCAGAGTTTACTTCTCGCGCTACACCGGTCCGACGAAACGCCGGCATGTCGTGGAACACCGCGAGCGCTTGCACGATTTTGTCGACCTACTTGCCATCCGCGATCCCCAGCTCCACGCAAAGTTCTTGGCCTGGGACAAAGATAACGTCGTCATCAGCAGCATGAACTGGGGGTCCCAATCAGGCATGCAAGACAATCGCCTCGACGAGATTGGTCTTTATCTAAAAGGGCCCGATCTAGCGGCATCCCTACTGAGAAAATTCGAGTCCCTGCTCAAGTTGCAAAATTAGCTACGGGCGGTGAATTCTCACGCGCGAATACTGAAGGTATCCCAATCGATCATACGGTTCCGCGGCTCGACTAGTCGCGCACCCCGAGTGCGATACGGTGCCCTGATACATGTCGGAATGCCTTGGCCCGACATGTAAACAAGATCACCTGCATGCGGTTCGCTGCCTCCACCAAGATGTCTGTCATCGCCTCGAACCGGCCATCGTCGGAATATACCAGCGGGTCGTCGAGTATCAGCGAAACCGGCGCTCCCTTTTCTAGCAGCAGATCGGCAAACGCTAGCCGGGTGAGTACCGCCAGCTGCTCTTGCGTGCCGCGGCTGAGGTCGCTGGTGGCTTCAGCCGTTCCCCCTCGCGCGATCCTGGTAAGGCTCATCTCCTCGTTGAACACCGGAGTGCTACCCGGCAGAATCCGTTCCACGTAGCGAGCTGCCCGGCGCGTGACCGGTCCCAGGAACGTGCGTGAGGTTTCTTCTCCGACCTCCCGCAGCGTCTTGCGTAACAGCTCCAATGCATCGGCTTCCTCGACCAACCGCGACAGTCTTGCGATCGCAACCTGCTCAAGTTCCGCCGCTTCGCTCGCTATGGTGGCCGGACCCTTGGGACCGTCACTGGCGATGCTGGTTTCCAGCGACGCGATCCGAGCCGCCAGTTCGAGTCGTTCTTCGCGCCCGCGCACCTGCTCACGCTCGATATTGGCAATGCTCTTTCGAATTCGGTCGGCATCGAAACTGGTGGTGGCTTGCCGCGCCTGTTCGAGCGCGTCGGCCCGCCGAGCAAGTTCCTCGCTTGCTTCTTTCCGCGCCTGCTCGATCACGTCGCGACCCGCTTCCGCTTGCATGGCGAGAAGACTCTGGTGCGACGTGTCCGCCTCACGCGCCGCACCCGCCCGTTCGGCTTGGAACTGCACGAGGCTTTTCTCCTGCTCATGGGCCGCTAGCTGCGCGGATTCAAGATGAGCGAGTGCGACGCGCTCCTCCTCGCGGGCGGTCTGGAGCGTCGCATCAAGTGCCGCTACATCTATGCCCGAATCATCGGCGACGTCATCGCTTGAACCGGTCAGGCCGCCCAGCAGCGCCTTCAATGCGGTCGATCCCGGCATCAGCGTCAGCACCGGATCGCCGGGGCAAAGTGTCTCGACCTGTTGCTTGAGGGTCGCGATCTCTTGGACTGCTGCAAGAGCGCGTTCCGCGCGGCCGCGCGCTGCGGCGTAACTCGGGACGTCCAGCGCCTCGAGCTCGGCCGCGAGCGCTTCGTCTGCTGAGCGTAGGTTCGCCTCGGCCGATAGCCCGCCCGCGCTTGGCGGGGTCACAACAATCCGCGCGACGTTGTGCAGTACAATCTCGGTCGGACGCACCAGATCGCGCCGGCCAGCGGATGCGCCTTCGCCGTCGATTTGCATCGAGACATCGCCTAGCAACTCGATATTGACGCCAACTGCGCCTGCTTCGAAGAGGATGCGCGCCTCGGTAGCCTTGCGATCGAGCACAGCGAGCGCGGTCAGCGCGTCTTCGCCGATCACCAGCTGGGCCGCTTCCTCCCGTTCGGTGACGAGCGCTTCGATGCGGTGCACCTCAACAAGCTGAGCGCGAGCACGCTGGAGCGCGCTCGACCGCTCGCGTCGCAGAAGGATCGCGCGCGCCCGGTCGAGCGCCGCCTCGGCCTCGATCTTGCGTGCCCGGACGCGACCGACGATCGCACGCTTTTCGGTCACGGCATTGAGGGCCGCTGCGTTTGCTGCGCGCTGCTCGCTCACGTTCCTGTCGGCAGCCGCCAGCGTTTCCGCGCAGCGCACCGTGGCACTTGATGCGGCGTCATAGCGCTGGAGCCATTGCTCGGCACTCCGCAGCACCGCCTCAGTCTCGCCATGACGCGCGGTCGCATTGGACAGCCGAAGCTGGCCGGTTTCGGCAATCTTGAGATCCTCGCCCAGCTGGCGCAGTCGTTCGGCCAGCTCGGGATCGGCCAGGTCGCGCTCAACCAACCGCTTGGCGGTCCTAGCGTCCTCGAGATGAGAAAGCGCCTGCTCATAAGCCCGCAACGTCGCCGTCGTGGCCGCGCGCTGCGTCGCCGCGATCTCCAATTCGGCCTCCGCGGCGGCAAGTTTCCCGGTCGCCTTGCCGGATTTGCCCGTACGGTAGGCGGCGTACGCTTCCTCGATCCGAGCCGTCACGAGCTCGAAGCGACGGCCGCCCAGCACCATGCCGACCTCGGCCTCAAGCGCGCTTCGGATATTGTCCCGGACAAGCCGGTTGGGCGCCTCTACGGAGAGCGCACTGGCCTGCTCGACCCACAGGAGTCCCAGCGCCCCGCGGACCTCGGGATCACTGCCCCGGTTGTTACTCTTTTCGAAGCCAAGCAGGGTCTGCAGCCGATCTTCAGCCGCATCGCTTTCGGTCCGGCCATCGGGTCCCGTGAGCGCGGCATAGGGCGCTTTGAGAAACTGTTTTTCGATCCGCCACTGCGCACCGTCGATCTCGAACGCGACGGCTACTTTAGGGGCGACGTCATCGCCGAACGGGCAAAAGGAGCGCACCAGCTCGCTTTTGGCCGAATGGCGGATGAAGAAGGCTGCGCGAAGCGCCTCGAGCAGTGTCGATTTTCCCGTTTCATTGGGCTCGACCACGATGTTGAGTGCATCGCTGAAGCCCGAGACCGTGATCGGCTTTCTGAACTTCCTGAAGTTCGCGAGTTCAATCGACAGCAATTTCATGCCGATGCCTCATCGCGAACGCGCAGTGCTTCGACATAGAGGCGCTCCAGCGCGGCCCGCGCGGATAGCCCGCCGGGGCCGCCAGCAGCGGCTTGCGCCCGCAACCGCTCGGCAGCGATCGCCAGCGTACCCTGAACATCGATGTTGGCGAGGTCATCGTCCGTGGGGCTTGCCAGCAAGCCCTCGCTCGAAAGCCCGAGCCAGCGCACCTCATGCGCCAGGCCGTCTTCGAGCCGGCGGAGAACAGACACGCGATCGCCGAGCGAAAGCGAGCCCGTCAGGCTAAGGTTGAGCAGGGTCTGGGCCGGCAAACAGCTGGCGTTGAACGTATGCAGTTCGCGTGCGAGATCATCGGCCTGGGCGAGTTCCCATTGGCGCGTAAGCCAACGAAATCTCCCGGTCTCGATCCGTTCGAGTCTGGGTGCCCCGCCAGCGAGAACATCTGCGACGATGATGCTTCCTGGCTCGTCGCGACCGAACCGATCGACCTCCGGCGTGCCGCTATAGGCGGTATTGGCATTGACCAGCAGATGGCCATGCCAGTCGCCAAGCGCGAGATAGTCAAGGCCGGACTTCCGCGCGCGGTTCGGCGGAATAAGATTGGTCGCCTCGCTCGATCCGCCGAACTCGGTGATCGAGCCATGAGCGAGTCCGATCCGAACCGCACCAGCAGGGGTCGCCATATTATCGAACTGCTCGGTCGGATCGTCGCGGGTTCGGCGATGGTCTAGGGGAGCGGGCAACAGCCAGGCGCCATCTTCGAGCATCATCGCCTCGGCGGCGTCTGCGACGTGGATATTGCCAGGCGCCTTGGCACGCACGCGCGACCACAGGCCGCCCGCGCGTGCATGATCGTGATTGCCCGGCATCAACCACCATTGCAGTGCCGTGCGCCCCATGCGCGACAATGCCTGGACGAGGACGCGATCGCCGGGTTCGATATTGTCGAACACGTCGCCAGCGACCAGGACATGGCCGGCGCCGTGTTGCACGCCCGCGTCCGCGATCCGGTCGATCATGTCGAGACGGGCTTCGGCCAGGGCAGCACGCACCTCATCTGGAAAGCCACCGAACGGCTTGCCGAGCTGCCAGTCGGCTGTATGCACGATTTTGACCATCAGCCCTCTAATCCAGACAACGGCTCCTCAACCAATCCGAACGGCCCACTCCTAGACTTTCTGGTACTGATACTGGCCCTTGATGTGGGCGTTCAAATAGGTGCCGTGCGATCCGGCCCCCATAAGTCCCTCGTATACTGGAAGCGGCACGTTGAAATACTGATATACAGTGCCGTTCAGGAATTCGACTTCCAAGATTTGCGTCGCCTGATCATAGCCTATCGAGGCGATGTTCGAGGAACTAACGGGCTGGCGCTGCATCATTTTTTTCCTTCTTTCGGTGGCGTCCATTTCGGGTTCTGTGAGCGCCAAGCAGCGGCCAGGCGGCCATAATCTTCGGCACCGCGCGGTTTCGCCCATGCCGCAGCGACATCCGGGTCCGCGCTGCTGGGGCGCGCGCCTTCGGGGGGCAGGTTGATTCGGCAGCGGATTGGTAGCCGCGCGGCCTCCCCCATGATGATGGCCTCGCCTGTCCGCAGCACGGGCAATGTGTCGACAAGGCCGCCGAGGCTGTCGGGGAGCGCTGCTTTTACCTTTCCCTGATCGGCGCTGTTCGAAAGGCGGAGCGCCATAAGCGTGCCGCACTGCGACAGGATCGTCTCGTCAATCTCCGACGGGCGCTGGCTGACGATCATCGCTCCGACGCCGAACTTGCGGCCTTCCTTGACGATCCGCTGGACCATGTCACGCGCCGGATTGTCAGTGTCCTTGCCCAGATAGCGGTGTGCTTCCTCCATCACGATCAGCTCGGGACGGCTGCGCCCGCCCTCGGGAAGCGATCGGCCCCAGAACAGGGCTTCGTAGGTGATGTTGAGGATGCCGCCGATCAGCCGGATGAGCACGGCGCTGGGCACGCCAGAGAGGTCCAGCACCGTGATTGGCTTTTCGTGCCCGAACCAGCTCGCCAGCAATTCGGGCAGATCCTTGCCGGGCTTGCCCTCGAGATCAGGCTCCCAGTCGCCGGGATGCAACATGAAATCATATTGGCGATCGAGCAGCCGCGAGCGCATCTGGGTCAGCTGACGGCGGATGCCGAGCACATTCTGCTGGTTCATGTGCGGCAGGGCTGAACCTGCTCCGGGCACTTGGTATTTGGGGAGGCGCAGCGTCTCCGCGTCCCCCTCGGCCTCGAGCGCCGGTTTGGTGCGCTCTTTGTCGGCCCAAGTCTTGTATTCCGGCTCGGCCAGATCGAACCAAAGCTGTTTGAGGCTGAACGGCAGAGGCGTGTTGGCTGTCAGCGCGTTTACATCGACACCGGGTACACCCTCGGCGACGGCGAGCTTGGCTTCCTGGATACGGTCGAGAATGCTCGTATAGGCGCCCTCGTGAAGCTGGCCCATGAGGAATTCGAGCAGTTGCGTGGTGTCGAGCGCCCAATACGGCACGTAGAGCGGCTCTTCGTCCTCCGTGGGATTGACCCGGAACACCGTCGCGACCGACTTCAGCGCGTCGCCATATTCGCCGTGAATGTCGAGCAACAGTATCCGAGCACTGGCGCAATGCGCTCCGCTCCCCGAGTGGCAGATCGAGCGTAACAGACTGGCGACGGTCGTCGACTTGCCCGAGCCGGTCGAACCGAGGATCGCACTGTGACGGGTCACCAGACGGTCGAGGTCGATCCGAACGGGGATGCTTTCAGCACCCGCAAGCCGCCCGATGATGACCTGGCCTTCGTCGACCGCACCGTAAATGCGGCTAAGATCCTCCTCGGTGACTAGGTGGACCTCATCGTTGATGCCCGGATATTGGCTGATCCCGCGCTCGAAACTGGTCTCGACGATTTCGCCGACGAGTTGCACCGTCATCCAGCTCTCCCCCCGCTGGCGCGCATCGATGAGCGTCTCCGGCGTCGCCTGCGCGCCTACCTCGGAGATCACTCCATAAAGATCATGATAGCCTTGAGGGATGCGTACGAAGCTCCCGACCTGGCCGACGCGGTAGCTGCGTCCCCCGATGATCGCGATGCCCGATGCGACGGACTCGGCCTGCCGGACGCTCACGGTCGAGCCGGCAACGCTCCCGACACGGCCGAGAAAGGTCGGTGCAGTCAAAGGACCGCCGCCGCCGGTGCGAGGCCTCCTGGGACGGCGGCGGGTGCTGGATCAAAGCTTTGCGGCGAGCGCGAGTTGGCAAAGAATCGCGCGAAGGCGTCGATCGCGCCCAATTGGAACTCGTGAGCGCCGCCCGCGATGCTTGGTGTCCAATAGCTGTCGCGGATCGGACCCCAGTCCTTGGTCGGCAGGTCGCTCGGTGTCGCCCATATGGCGGGTACGCCGTTGATGACCGCTTTGTCGCGGGCATAGACGCTGAAGTTGGACCGTTTCGTCGCGAGTTCGACCGCACAATCCTCTTTGTCGAGCGATTGGTACTGGAAGGCGAATACACTCGACGCTGGATTGGCCGCCAAAGCTTCGCTGATGCGTGCAGCTATATGCGCATCAGCGTAGGAAAAGCCGATAGAGACGAGCAATGTGTCCTCAGACGCGAGGAAGGTCCGGAGCCGGTCGAGCAACGCGGCGTAGGGCGCCTTTTGCGTTTGGTCATATTTGAGATGCTCGGGGAAGATGAGATGCGTCGCGTCGGTCTGCCCGGTGCGCACGACTTCGCCGCGCTCATTGGCTTTCCAGCCAAGCGATCCGTGCAGCTTCCAGAGTTTGCTCCAGCGCGGCGACAAGCTATCGTCCGACACCGAGGCCGGATCGAAAAAGGCTTCTCGCGAGCCCGAGAAGCCGTCGAAATATGGTGCCTGCGCGCGCTCAAAGGCTTCTTCGAACAGCAGGTCGTAGTTGGTTGTAAATATCTCCACGGGGTGCGCGCGCGATGCACCGGTGATCCAACTGACCAACTCACCGTATGGGGAGGTCTTGGCCGGGAGGCGGACATTGACGATCTTTCCGATCTCGCCGCAGATAGCCTCTGCCATGGCCTTATACCCGTCACCGTCAAGGTCATGTATCTTGGTGGTTCCGATGACCGTCGAAAGTGAACGGATCCTCGATAGCAGTGCCTCGATGTCTTGCTTCTTCGAATCCTTCTTCAGGCCCTCGATCTGCGTCTTGTAGGTGGGCTCTATCGCGGTCATGATCTGTAACGTCAGTCCCGCGACAGCCGGAATGAGCGGCCATGTGCCGTCGTCTTTCTGCATCCCCGCGGGCGCTCCCGCACCGACCAAAATACCGACACGTTTGCGGCCCTGCGCAATGATCGTCCGCAAAGCGGCCATGTACTGATCAGGGTTGTGGACGCTAACGCTCATGGATCCCCGCAGCCGGCACGGCGCAGTCCGCGCCCAATCATTTTGTCGTCGGAATATTAACTCTTAATTTGAACCTAGGGATACTCGGCGGGACGGTTTTCGCTACGTGTTAGATTCGACGACACCCGTAACACGGTCGATTCATATCTAACTATAGTCTGACGTTAAGAAGGGCGATACGCCGCTTTGGGCCAATTTCCGCTTTTTAAGGCGCTTAAAGCGTTCCTGGTCGATTGAAATTGGCGCACCCGACACGATTCGAACGTGTGGCCTCTACCTTCGGAGGGTAGCGCTCTATCCAGCTGAGCTACGGGTGCTTGTAACGTGGAACTACTCTCCGCCGATCACTCTGGCAACGATGCTCTTACGCGGCTGAAGCCGGTCCGAGTCGTCGTTCACCTCATGGCATTTTCCTCTCGGCGCCTACGCCGGAGTTTCCGCCGAGGTGGTTGCAATGTGGTTGCAACGCTTCCTATCAACGTCCATCCAAAAACTGCCCTTCCTTTAACCTCCTCAATTCACTACAAAAATCGACATCCAAAACGCCACTCAGCCTTGACACTCTGGCCTTCGGAGGGCAGCGCTCTATCCAGCTGAGCTACGGGTGCAGCACGAGCGCGGGCAGGAAGTGTGCCGACGCGGATAGTGGGGCGAAGCTAGCCTGAACCGGCGGTCGGGCTCAACCCCCTAATT
>Ga0302314_10022532_pt1 | contig 10329 bp, 10 predicted proteins | sample III_Palsa_N2_3_FD_200533 | JGI IMG/M metagenome (GOLD analysis project Ga0302314, IMG submission 200533) | Peat permafrost microbial communities from Stordalen Mire near Abisko, Sweden - III_Palsa_N2_3 | ecosystem: Environmental > Terrestrial > Soil > Palsa > Peat permafrost | place: Sweden... | reverse complement strand
CATGCAGCAGAAGCTGACCGAGGCCCAGGCCAAGCTCGCCGAGATGACCGCCGACGGGGTCGCCGGCGCCGGCATGGTCAAGCTGGTGATGCAGGGCTCCGGGACGCTGGTCAGCGTCACCATCGACGATGCGCTGCTCACCTCCGGCGAGGGCGAGATTCTGGCCGACCTGATGGTCGCCGCCCATGCCGATGCCAAGCGTAAGCTGGACGCCGCCCAGGCCGAGACCATGAAGGCCATCGCCGGCCCGTTCGGGGGCCTGCCGGGCTTCCCGGGCCTCGGCTGACCTTGGCCGCTTCCGCCGGACCTGAGATCGAGCGGCTGATCGCACTGCTCGCCAAGCTGCCGGGCCTCGGGCCGCGGTCAGCGCGGCGCTCGGCGCTGGCGCTGCTGAAGCGCCGCGACCAGCTTTTGCGGCCGCTGGCCCTGGCCATGGCCGAGGCGGCGGACAAGGTGAAGTCCTGTTCGACCTGCGGCGCGCTGGATGTCAGCGACCCCTGCGCTGTCTGCGCCGATCACACCCGCGACGGCGGCCTGATCTGCGTCATCGAAGAGGTCGGCGCGCTCTGGGCGCTGGAGCGCGGCGGCTCCTATCGCGGCCGCTACCATGTGCTCGGCGCGCTCTTGTCGGCCCTTGACGGGCGCGGGCCCGAAGCCTTGCGAGTCAACGAACTGGTTGCTCGCGCGCAGGGCGGCGAGGTGCGCGAGATCATTCTCGCCCTGCCAGCCACGGTCGACGGCCAGACCACCGCCCATTATCTGGCCGAGCGGCTGTCGCGGGCCAATGTCGCGGTCACCAGCCTGGCGCGCGGCGTGCCGGTGGGCGGTGAGCTGGACTGGCTCGACGACGGCACCATCGCCCAGGCGCTCAGAGCCCGGCGGCCGACCTCCGACTGAACGGCTTGGCTTGGCGTCGCGCGCGACTCCCGCTAAAGCGAACGGAGCATGAACGCGACCCTTGTCCTGAGCTTTGTCGTGCTGGTCCTCGTGGCCGGTCTAGGTGCGGCCCTGTGGGGGCTGATGCGTGCGCAGGCCGATCTGGCCGTCGCCAACGAACGGATCCGTCTGAACGACGAGAACACCCCGGCAAAGGCGGCGCAGGCCGCGGAGCTGGCCACCAGCCAGCTGATCAGCCGCGCCGCGGAGACCTTCAAGCCGGTGAGCGACACCCTGGCCAAGTTCCAGGAGCAGGTCGCGGCGGTGGAAAAGGCGCGGGCGGAGGAGACCGGCGGATTGAAGGCGCAGATCGCCGCCCTGATGCAGGCGTCGGCCGACACCCAGGCCGAGGCGCGCAAGCTGTCAGCGGCGCTGCGCCGCGGCGCCGGGGTCCAGGGTCGCTGGGGCGAGCAGACCCTGCGCAACGTGCTGGAGGCCGCTGGCCTGTCCAAGCGGTTCGATTTCGAGGAGCAGTATTCGGTCGAGGGCAATGAAGGTCGGCGGCGGCCGGACGTGATCGTGCGCATGCCGGGCGGCGGCATCTTCGTGATCGACGCCAAGTGTTCGCTGAACGCCTTCCTGGACGCCCAGGACGCGCTCGACGACGCCGCCCGCGAGGCTTGCCTGGCCAAGCATGCGCAAAGCGTGCGCACCCACATGACCGGCCTGTCGTCCCGCGCCTACTGGGACCAGTTCCCCAAGGAGGGTTCGCCCGACTTCGTGGCCATGTTCGTGCCCGGCGACCAGTTCCTGGCCGCGGCGCTTGAGGTTCTGCCCGATTTGATGAGCGAGGCGATGGAGAAGCGGGTCCTCTTGGTCACGCCGACCACGCTTTTCGCGCTGTGCAAGGCGATCGCCTATGGCTGGCGGGTCGAGGAGCAGGCCGCCAACGCCGACCAGATCGCCACGCTGGGACGTGAACTCTACAAGCGGCTGTCGGTCATGGGCGGCCACGTCCAGGGTCTCGGCAAGGCCCTGGACGCCGCGCTTGGCCGTTACAACGCCTTTGTGGGCTCGCTGGAGAGCCAGGTGCTCAGCCAGGCGCGGCGGTTCGAGGACCTGGCGGTCGATCACGAGGGCAAGGAAATGGCGGTGCTGGAGCCGATCGAGACCGGCGTGCGGCAACTGACCAAGCTCGCCCAGGAGACTTCGCTGGATACGCCGCCGATCTTGACGGTTCGGGCCGGCTAACCTACCTGAATGCCATGGCTATCCGCGATATCCTGGTCGTTCCCGACCCGCGCCTGAAGACGGTTTCCGCTCCCGTGGCGGTGGTCGACGATGCCTTGCGCGCGCTGATGGACGACATGCTGGAGACGATGTACGCCGCCCCCGGCATCGGCCTGGCCGCCATCCAGGTCGGCGAGCCGGTGCGGGTGATCGTCATGGACATCGACCATCGCGACGGCGAACGCACCCCGCGCTATTTCGTCAATCCGGAGATCATCTGGGCGTCGGAAGAGACCCAGCCCTACGAAGAGGGCTGCCTGTCGGTGCCGGACATCTATGACGAGGTCGAGCGGCCGGCGCACGTGAAGCTGCGCTATATGAACTATGCCGGCGAGACCGTCGAAGAGGACGCCGAGGGCATCTTCGCCGTTTGCATCCAGCACGAGATGGACCACCTCGACGGGGTCCTCTTCATCGACCACCTATCCCGCCTGAAGCGCGAACGCGCGGTCTCGAAGGTGAAGAAGGCGACCCGCGAAGCCGAAGCGGCTTAGTGTCTTCTACCCGGTCAGTTACTCGACCGGTTATCCCTCGGATTGTCCGCCGAATCCCGTGCATCGTCGCCGGCCTTGTGGGCTTCGGCCTTGGTCTTGTCGGCGGCGTCCTCAGCCTGGGCCTTCAGGTCCGCGCCGGCCTTTTTCAGCTGGGCCGCGGCGTCCGCGGCGGTCTGCTTGGCGTCCTCGCCGACCTGCTTGATGTCCGGATCGGCGGCAACCGAGCTCGCGGCGGCCTTCAGGTCGGCGCCGGTGTCGTGCAGGTCGGCCTGGACATTGCCGTCGTTGGATTTCGAACAGGCGGCCAGCGCCAGGGTGGCGGCGAAGATGAAGGCGATACGCATCGGTTTTGAAAGCTCCCGGGCGAAAGCCCGAGGGTTTGAACGGTGCGTCGGCGGCCATGGTTCCGCTTGCGCGGCTTTCGCGAGCGGCCGGGCCCAGCTAAACGCCTGTCATGCGCCTCGCCTTTCTCGGCACGCCGGATTTCGCGGTTCCCTCCCTGGCCGAGCTGATCGCCGCCGGCCATGAGATCGCGGCCGTCTATTCGCAGCCGCCGGCCCCACGCGGGCGTGGCCAGGCGCTCAGGCCCTCACCGGTCCAGGCCTTCGCTGAAGCCAACGGCCTGACCACCCGCACGCCCGTTTCCATGCGCGATCCAGCCGAGATCGAGGCCTTTGCGGCGCTCAGCCTCGACGCCGCCGTGGTCGTCGCCTTCGGCCAGATCTTGCCGGCGGCGGTGCTGGCGTCGCCCCGGCTCGGCGCCTTCAATCTGCACGGCTCGCTCCTGCCGCGCTGGCGGGGCGCGGCGCCGATTCAGCGCGCCATCATGGCCGGCGACGCGACGACCGGCGTTCAGGTCATGCGCATGACCGAAGGCCTGGACGAAGGCCCGATCCTGCTGTCCGAGACGGTGCGGATCGATGCGCTGGAGACGGCCGGTTCTCTGCACGACCGACTGGCCCCCATTGGCGCGCACCTTTTGCCGCGCGCCCTGGCGGCTATCGAGCGTGGCGGCGCCCGCGAGACCCCGCAAAGCGAGGAGGGCGTCACCTACGCCAAGAAGATCCGCCCTAGAGAGACGCGCATCGACTGGACCAAGTCCGGCGGCTTCATCGACCGCCGCATCCGCGGCCTGTCACCCGCGCCCGGCGCCTGGTTCGAATGCATGGCCGAAGGGCGCGCCATCCGCGTCAAGGCGCTGCTCTCGACGGTCGAGGAGGGCGAGGGCGCGCCGGGCGAAGTGCTGGATGATCGCTTGCTCATCGCCTGCGGCAAGGGCGCGATCCGCATCCTGCGCGCCCAGCGGGAAGGGCGCAGTGTCCAGTCGGCCGACGATTTCGTGCGCGGGTTTCCGCTCGCCCCCGGCGTCAGGCTGGCCTGATGCCGCGCTACCGCCTCCTCGTCGAATATGACGGCCGGCCCTATCACGGCCTGCAGGCCCAGGCCGACCAGCCCTCGGTCCAGGCCTCGATCGAACAGGCGGTGAAGGGCTTCTGCGGCGAGACCCTCCGCCTGCATGCCGCCGGCCGCACCGATTCCGGCGTCCACGCGCTGGGCCAGGTGATCCATATCGACCTCGAAAAGGCCTGGGACGCCGCCGTGGTGCGCGATGCGCTGAACGCCCACCTGTCGCCCGAGCCCATCGCCATTCTCGACGCGGCGATCGCCGAGCCCGATTTCCACGCCCGGTTCTCGGCGCTGGAACGGCGCTATCTCTACCGCATCCTCAACCGCAAGAGCCCGCCGGCGCTGGAACGAGGCCGGGTCTGGCCGGTGCGCAACCCCATCGACGCCGAGGCCATGCACGCGGCCGCGCAAGGCCTGGTCGGCTTGCACGATTTCACCACCTTCCGCGACATCAACTGCCAGGCCAAATCGCCGATCAAGACGTTGGACGAGGCGCGGGTCTGGCGGGAGGGCGAGGAAGTGAAGCTGGCCTTCACCGCCCGCTCCTTCCTGCACCGGCAGGTTCGCTCCATGACCGGCTCGCTGGCCCAGGTGGGCCTCGGCCGCTGGTCGGCGGCCGATCTCGCCGCCGCGCTCGAGGCCCGCGACCGCGGGTCTTGCGGCCCCGTCGCCCCGGCGGACGGCCTCTACCTGGTCAGCGTCGCCTACTGAGCGCTGGTAAAGGCGGCGAAATAGCCGTCGATCAGCCGGCGATAAACCGCGGTCAGCGCCTGCACGTCGGTCACGGCCACACACTCGTCGACCGCATGCATGGTCGCCCCGACCAGGCCCAGCTCGACCACCGGGCATAAGGTTCGGATGAAGCGGGCGTCGGAAATGCCGCCGGCGGTGGAGAGCTCGGGCTCGCGGCCCAGCACGGCCTTCACCGCGCCGGCGCAAAGATCGACGAAGTCGCCCGGCTCGGTGAGGAAGGCCTCGCCGGTCAGCTTTGTGGTGAGCTCGACCCGGCCGGAAAAGTCCGCGTCCTCGGCGGCGCACTCGACCTGCAGCCACTCGATCAGGCCCTGGCCGCTATGCGCAGGGTTGAAGCGGATGTTCAGCCGCGCCGTCGCCCGCGCCGGGACGACATTGGTGGCGGGATTACCGACATCGACCGTGGTCACTTCCAGGTTCGAGGGCGGAAAGGTGGCATGGCCGTCGTCCAATACGCGCGATTGAAGCCGGTCCAAGAGCCGGATCAGCGGCGAGATCGGATTGGCCGACCGGTCGGGATAGGCGACGTGGCCTTGGCGGCCCTCGACCGTGATCCAGGCGTTCAGGCTGCCGCGGCGGCCGATCTTCATCTGGTCGCCCAGGATGGCGGCGGAGGACGGCTCGCCCAGCACGCAATGGTCGATCCGTTCTCCCTCGGCCATCAGGGCCTCGACCACGCGGCCGGTGCCATCGACGGCGTCGCCCTCTTCGTCGCCGGTGATCAGCAGCGAGATCGAGCCGGTTTGCAGGTGCGCCTCGGGCACGGCGGCGATGAAGGCGGCGACCGCGCCCTTCATGTCGGCGGCGCCGCGGCCATAGAGCTGGCCGTCGACCACGCGGGCCTCGAACGGCGGATCGCGCCAGGCGGCGGTGTCGCCCGGCGGCACCACGTCGGTATGGCCGGCGAAGCAGAGGTTCGGCCCGGTCGTCCCGCGCCGCGCATAGAGGTTTTCGATCTCGCCGAACCGCATGCGCCGGCAGGCGAAGCCGAGCTGGCCAAGCGCCCGCTCCACCACGTCCATGGCGCCGGCGTCGGCTGGGGTCACGGAGGGGCGGCGGATCAGCGCCTGGGCGAGCTCTATGGGGTCGATGCTCATGATCCGCGCTTATCGCGGATGGCGGGAAGCGGCAATCGGCCTTGACCTAGCGGCTGGCGAAAGACCGTGCGGTGTTCTACCTATTCCGGACCATCATGACCGCACACACCCACGCCGACCACGACCACCACCACGATCATGGGCATGACCACGGTCATGACCACGACCATGGGCACAGCCATGGCCATGGGCATGGACACAGCCATGGCCCCGCCGTTGGCGATCCGCGCTACGGGCTGGCGATCGGGCTGAACCTGTTGATCGTGCTGATCGAGGCGGGCGGCGGCTTCTACGCCAATTCCACCGCCCTGATCGCCGACGCCGGCCACAATCTTTCCGACGTGCTGGGCCTCGTTTTGGCCGGCGGCGCGACCTGGCTGGCCAGCCGCCCGGCCAAGGGGCGGCGCACCTACGGCTTCGGCAAGGCGACGGTGCTGGCCGCGGTGACCAACGGCGTGGTCCTGGTTTTCGTCTCCGGCGCCATCGCCATCGAGGCGGTGAACCGGCTGTTTATGCCAGAGCATGTCGGCTCGGTGGTGGTGATGGGCACGGCCGCCGTCGGCGTGGTGATCAATACCGTGACCGCGCTGATGTTCATGCGCGGCCAGGCCAGCGATCTGAACGTGCGCGGCGTCTTCCTGCACATGGCCGGGGATGCGGCGGTCTCGGTCGGCGTCATCGTCGCCGCGGGCCTGATCCTGCTCACCGGCCTCACCTGGCTGGACCCGCTGGCCAGCCTGCTGGTGGTCGGCGTCATCCTGGCCGGGACCTGGGGTCTTTTGCGCGAATCCATCGACATGGCGCTGGACGCCGCCCCGTTGGGCTCCGACCTCGACAGCATCCAGGCCTTCCTGGCCGACAGCGCTGGCGTCACCGAGGTGCACGACCTGCACGTCTGGGCCATGAGCACGACGGAGGTGGCGCTGACCGCGCACGTGGTGCGGCCGTCCCATGACGGCGACGACGGCTTCCGCGCCGGCCTCGCCCATGCGCTGCACGACCGGTTCGGCGTCCGCCACGCCACCCTGCAGATCGAGCAGTCGCGCGACGACCACTGCCCCGACTGCTGAGCGGTTACGGATTGGCGGCGAGCGGAACCTTGCCCTCGGCCACGCCCGGCGGGACGTTGGCGGTCGCCAGCAGCAGCTGAGCGGCGTCGGCGTAATGGCCGAAACCCTGCTGGTTCAGCATCAGCCGCGTGCGGCGCCATTCGCGCTCGGCCTCGAGCAGTTGATAGGCGCTGACCCCGCCCAGCTTATAGGATTTGCGCATCATCCCGACGCGCGCATCGGCGGCGTCCAGGGCCTTGGTCTGGTCGGCATAGGACTGGTTGTCGTTGGCCAGCGAGGTCAGGACGTCAGCCACCTGGGCGAAGGCGGTCAGCACCGTCTCCTCATAGACCGCCAGCGCCGCGCGCGCATTGTCCTCGGCTTCCCGCTTCTTCGCCGTCAGCTCGCCGGAGTGGAAGATCGGCGCGGTCAGGCCGGCGCCGAAGTTCCACCCCGTTGAGGCGTAGCTGAACAGGTTGCCCGGCGTCAGGGCGTTCTGGGCGATGGAGGCGGTCAGATTGAGATTCGGATAGAGGTTGGCAGTCGCCACCCCCACCTCGGCGGTGGCCGCGTGCAGCTTGGCCTCGGCCTCCAGAATGTCCGGGCGGCTGTGCACCAGCTCCGACGGCACCGCGACGGGCAGCACATCGGGCAGCGAGCCGGAATTGGCGTCGAAATCGGGCGGCGTCCACTCCGCCGGCGTCTTGCCGAGCAGGATGGCCATCTGGTGGCGCGCGGCGGCCAGCCGCTGGCGCTGGGCCGGAATGGTCGAACGGTCCTGGGCCAGGGCGCTTTCCGCCTGGGCGATGTCGGCGTCCGACGCGCCGCCGGCCGCGTGAGCCCGGCGGATCATGTCCAGATCGGCCTGATCGTTGGCGCCGATGTCGTTCAGCGACTGAATCTGGATATTGGCGTCGGCGATGATCAAGGCCTGTTCCACCACATGGCCGGTCAGGGTCAGATAGGCCGCATCCAGTTCCCGCGCCTTCTCCTCCGAGCTGGCCTGGAGCGACTCGGTGCGCCGCTTCACGCCGCCGAAGACGTCGAGATTGTAGGAGACCGTCGCGCCGATCGAAAAGAGGTTGAACTCCGGGTTGTTGTTAAACGGCGGCTCCCCCGGGATGGTGAAATCGGAAAAGGATCCGCCGGAAAAGGCGTTGAAGTTGGCGCGCTCGCGCTGGGCGCCGGCGTTGCCGTCGATCATCAGCCGGCCGCTCTCGGCCTTGACCGCCTGGCGCGAAGCCTCGAGCCGCGCCCGCGCCTCTTCCAAGCTCGGATTGCCGGCCACGGCCTGGCGCATCAGCTGGTCGAGCTGCGGCGAGTGGAACAGCGTCCACCATTCGGCGACCACCTTGTCGCCGACGGCCGCGCGGGTCGGGCCGATATTGGCGTCGTCGCCGGCCATGGAATAGGCCGCGTCGGGCGGAGACGCGGGCGTGTGGTAGTTCGGCCCGACCACGCAGGCGGCCAGGAGAGCGGAGGCGGCGACGGCGGTAGCGGCCCGGACGCGCTTAATCGATGGCAAGACTGGGCTCATGGTTTTGGGTCCGAACGGGGCGTTTCATCAAGAAAAGCAAAGGGCTGAGCAGGATCGCGACGTAGAGCATCAGGTGGAAGTCGTCGATATAGGCGACCATGGCCGACTGGCGGGTCGCCTCGGCGTTCAGCGCCGCAATGCCGGCGGGATTGGTCAGGCTGAAGGGCGCCGGCAGGATGCGGGCGACGGGATTGTCCGGCGTCAGCCGCTCCATCAGCCGCGAATGCACAACGCTGGTATTGGTGCTGAACAGGGCCTGCATGATCGAGATGCCGGCGCTGGAGCCCAGGTTGCGGACCAAGGTGAAGACCCCGGCCCCCTCGGCGCGATAGACCGGGTTCAGCGTCGTGAAGGCGAGCGTCGACAGCGGCACGAAGATCAGGCCGATGCCAAGGCCCTGCAGCACCCCGGTCCAGACGACCGGCCAGGAATTCATGCCAAGCGAAAAGCCGCTCATGCCCAGCAAAGCGAAGACGTTGAGCACAAGCCCGGTGCCGATGATCAGCCGCACGTCGGTGCGATTGACCAACTGGCCGACCACGAACATCGAGATCAGGCTGCCAACGCCGCGCGGCGCTGTGACCAGGCCCGTGGTCACCACCGGATAGCCCATCAGGGTTTCCAGCATCGGCGGCAGGAGCGCCAGGGTGGCGTAGAGCATCACGCCGACGAAGAAGCCGAACAGGGTCGCGGTGGCGAAGTTGCGGTCCTTGATCAGCTCGCGCGGCAGAAAGGGGCGCTCGGCGGTCACGGTGTGGACGAGGAAGAGGAAGAAGGCGAGGCCGGCGACGGCCGCCTCGATCCAGATCTCGCTGGATTCGAACCAGGCCTTGTCCTGGCCGCGGTCCAGGAAGAGCTGGAAGGCGCCGATGGCCAGGCTGAGGAAACCGAACCCCATGAAGTCGAACGGCACTTTGAATTCGTGCCGCTTGTCGTGGATGAAGCCCCATACGCCCGCGAAGGCCAGGGCGCCGAACGGCAGGTTGATGTAGAAGACCCAGCGCCAGCTAAAGTTTTCGGTCAGCCAGCCGCCCAGCGCCGGCCCGATGATCGGGCCCAGCACAGCGCCCATGCCCCAGATGGCCATGGCCGGCCCCTGTTCCTCCGGTGTGTAGATATCCAGGAGCACGGCCTGGGACAGCGGAATCAGCGAGGCGCCGAACAGGCCCTGCAACAGCCGAAAGCCGACGATCTCGGCCAGGCTCTGGGCCGCGCCGCACAGGGCCGAGGCGAGCGTGAAGCCGGCGATGGAGACCAGGAAGACCTGCTTGCGACCGAACCGGCCGGCCAGCCAGCCGCTGAGCGGCGTCATGATCGCCGCCGCGACGATATAGGAGGTCAAAACCCAGGTGATCTCGTCGGCCGAGGCCGAGACCGAGCCCATCATGTGCGGCAGCGCCACATTGGCGATGGTGGTGTCCAGCGACGTCATCACCGTCGCCAACATGACCGAGCTGACGATGAGGGGCCGGTTCAGGCCTGGGCCTGGTTGGCCGTCACTCATCGCGATGGGCCACCGAACAGATGCCGCACGTGCTGCGTATCGACCTTGACGTTGGCCGACAGGCCCGAGGCCAGGGCCACGTCGATCGGATCAATGAAATCGCACCTGAGCGGAACACGCTGGGTGACCTTCACCCAGTTGCCGGTGGCGTTTTCCGCCGGCAGCAACGAGAAGCTGGAGCCGGTGCCCGGGCTGATCGACGCGAGGCGCGCCCTGAACAGCCGGTGCGGATAGGCGTCGAGCTTGATCGAACAGTCCTGGCCGACTTTCATGTATTCGAGCTGGTTTTCCTTGAAGTTGGCCTCGATCCAGAACCGGTTCG
>Ga0302314_10022531_pt1 | contig 10329 bp, 8 predicted proteins | sample III_Palsa_N2_3_FD_200533 | JGI IMG/M metagenome (GOLD analysis project Ga0302314, IMG submission 200533) | Peat permafrost microbial communities from Stordalen Mire near Abisko, Sweden - III_Palsa_N2_3 | ecosystem: Environmental > Terrestrial > Soil > Palsa > Peat permafrost | place: Sweden... | reverse complement strand
CGGCCGCCAGCTTTGCGCCCTCGGAGACAGCACCGAGCGAGTTCTTGTTCAGGGCGCCCTCGTAGTGAAGGACGTAGGTCAGGATGTCGGCCATCTAGATCAGCTTCCTTTCATCGAGCCAGGCGATGATCTTCTCGACCGTCTCGGTGGTGTCCTCGTCCTCGATGATCTGACCCGCCGCCTTCGCCGGCGGATCCTTGAACTCGCCGCACTGCACGCGCGAGCCCTCCGCGCCGACGAGCGAAGAGTCGATCCCCACATCGGCCGCGGCGACGTTGTCCAGGGGCTTCTTCTTTGCGCCCATGATCGCCTTCAGCGACGGATACCGCGGCTCGTTGATCGCGTCTCCGACCGAGATCACGGCCGGCAGCTCGACCGACACCGTGTCGTAGCCGTACTCCGCCTGGCGCTCGCAACGCAGCGCGCCACCTTCGACGTCCATCTTGATCACCTGCGTCAGCGAGGGCATCTTCAGATGGTCCGCGACCACGGCGCCGATCGTGTAGCACTCGCCATCGTCGGACTGCTGGCCCAGCAGAACCAGGTCAGGCTGCTCCTTTTCGAGCGCCTTCGACAGGGCGTAGCCCGTCGCCGCCACGTCCGAGCCCGCGAGCGAGTCGTCGGACAGATGCAGTGAGCGATCGGCGCCAAGCGAGACCGCCTTGTGCAGAGCGCGTACGGCGGACCCGGGGCCCATGGTCACGGCAACAATCTCATCCACCTGCACGTCGCCGCCCTCGCGCAGCTGCATCGCAGCCTCGATCGCATGCGTGTCGTACGGATTTAGGTTCTTCTCACCTGAGCGGTCCATCCGCCCCGTCGAGGGGTCGATTCGCTTCTCGACGGCGGCGTCCGGTACCTCTTTGACCAGGACGCAAATCTTCAACGATGCCTCCTCAAGGGGTTCCCATTCTTGTCAGACGATCGTGGATTCTACCCGTTGACTGACGCGTCAATCGGTCGGTGGGGTGCCGGGCACCGAACCGCGCTAGGCGACCAGCGTCGGCGGGTCTAGTCCCGGACGGCTCCGCGGATGAAGTCGATGATCTCCTGCGTCGACGCTCCCGGGGTGAACACCTCGGCCACGCCCTGTGCCTTGAGCTCGGGGATGTCATCGGAGGGGATCGTCCCGCCCACGGTGATCACGACGTCGTCGATCGACTGCTCCTTCAGCAGCTCGATGATGCGGGGCACGAGCGTCATATGGGCGCCGGACAGGATCGAGAGTCCGACCGCATCGGCATCCTCCTGGATCACCGTCTCGACGATCTGCTCGGCGGTCTGGTGGAGCCCGGTGTAGATGACCTCCATACCGGCGTCACGCAATGCGCGGGCGATGATCTTGGCGCCGCGGTCGTGCCCGTCGAGGCCGGGCTTCGCGACGACGACGCGGATCTTCTTCTGCGTGGAAGGTGCCATCTGGAAAGGGGCAGGGCGGACCGGGGAGCGCGCGGGATTGTATGAGATCGGGGCGCGCCGAGACGGTGCGGTGACCTCTGGTCGCTAAGAGACAGGTTTGTCGTTAACTGACCGGTTCGCGGTTGCCCGATGGCATCCGGGGCGGTATACCACCCGCTGGTGGGGATACTTGCGTGCACGCTCGTCTCGTTGCTATTCGCCGGTAGCCCCCTGCCACAGCGGACCCTGCAGACGACGATCCAGGATGACGCGGTCCTGCTGCACGGCTCCGACAGCTCCGTCAAGAGCGCGATCAGTCAGATCGCGCACCTGGGCTTCAACTACGTGCGCCTGACGGCGAGCTGGTCGGCGATCGCGCCGCAGTCGGCCTCGCCTCAGATGCCCGGGCCGCCGTTCGATCCCACGGACTCGCTCACCTACCCCAACGGCGCCTTCCAGAATCTCGACCGCGCGGTGCTCGACGCGCACGAGGCGGGGCTCAAGGTGATGATCGACGTCGCGTTCTGGGCGCCGCGATGGGCTGTCCCGATTGGCAGCCCGGGCGGCCAGAATCGCTACGAGCCGAACCCGACGCAGTTCGGAGACTTCGCCAAAGCGGTTGCCAACCGCTATGACGGCGGCTACACCGACCCCGCGGACCCCCAGGTCCACCTGCCCGCCGTGCAGCTGTACACGGTCTGGAACGAGCCCAACCAATCGGAGTTCCTCGAGCCACAGTGGCAGCAGACGTCCACCGGCTGGGTCGCCGAGTCGCCGCAGATCTACCGCGGCATGTATGACGACGCCTACGCGCAGATCAAGAGCGTCGATCCCGCCGACAAGGTGTTGATCGGCGCGACGGCGGCGGACGGGTCGACCGTCCCGGGACATGGCAACGTCCCGCCGATCGAGTTCGTCAAGGGCCTCGCCTGCGTCGATGAGTACCTACGCCCGCTGAGCATCCCCCAGTGCGATGGATACCAGCCGCTGAGGGCCGACGGCTTCGCCGATCACCCCTACTCCCTCGACACGACCCCCGGGACGTCGTCGACCGACCCCGATGACGTCCCGCTGGCGGACACCTCGCGCTTGGAGACATTGCTGAACGAGCTCTATCTAACCGGCAGGATCACCACCGACCTGCCCCTGTACGACACCGAGTACGGGTACGACAGCGACCCCCCCGACCAATCCGCGCCGTACAGCCCGGCCCAGCAGGCGCAGTTCGTCGGCTGGTCCACCTACCTGGCTTGGCGCGACCCGGGCACGGCCATGTTCGGCCAGTTCCTGCTCCGAGACCCGGCACCCGGCTCGGGCCAGTCGGGCACGAGCCCGTATGAGACCGGCCTCTACTACGCCGACGGCCAACCCAAGCCCGCCGCTCAGGCGTTCAGGGTCACGCTCTGGGCCCAGCGCCTGCTCGGCCCCGGCTCGCCGCTGGTGCTGCTGTTCGGGAAGGTGCCCGCCGGGTCCAGCGGCCGGCAGATCGTCCAGGTGGAGTCGCTCTCGCCGTCGGGCACGACGTGGGACCCCGTCCAGACGCTGCTGCCGAGCTGCGCCTCTGAGGCCGAGTTCCTGACCAACAAGGCGGGCTACTTCCTGACGACCGCGCCCCTGCTGGGAAGCACCGCGACCTACCGCCTGGGCTGGCGCGATCCGCAAGGGCAATGGGAGTACGGCGTGCCGATTCCCGTCGACGCGAGCAAGCCGGCGCTCGATCTCGCCCCAAACCTCCAGCCGGCCTCGATCGCCGGTTCGGGGCCGCAGATCCAGCCCGTGTCGCGTTCCCCCCGGCCCTAGCCGGCGTGGACCTCCACGATCACGGCATCGCCCTGACCGCCGCCGGAGCAGATCGCCGCGCACCCGAGGCCGCCGCCGCGACGGCGCAGCTCGTACACGAGCGTGCCGATGATCCGTGCGCCGGAGGCGCCGATCGGGTGCCCGAGCGCGACGGCGCCGCCGTTGACGTTGACCTTGTCCGCGTCGATTCCGAGCATCCGGATCGAGTTCAGGGTCACCGACGCGAACGCCTCGTTGATCTCCCACAGGTCGATGTCGCCGGCTGACAGACCAAGCTTTCCCAGCAGCTTCTCGACCGCAAGCGCGGGCGTGCGTGCCAGGTACGCGAACTCGTCGGCCGCCTGGGCGTGCCCGACGATCGTGGCGAGCGGGGTCTTGCCGTTGCGCTGCGCCCACTCATCGCTGGAGAGCACCAGCGCGCCGCCGCCGTCGTTGACGCCGGGTGAGTTGCCCGCCGTGTGCGAGCCGTCCTTGGAGAAGATCGGCGGCAGCTTCGCGAGCGTCTCCAGCGTCGTGTCCCGCCGCGGGGCCTCGTCGATCTCGACAACCGTCTCACCCTTCCTGCCCTTGACCGTCACGGGCACGATCTCCTCGGGCAGCCGGCCGGCGTCGGTCGCCTCGATCGCGAGCTGGTGCGAGCGGACCGCCCAGCGGTCGAGATCGGGCCGGGTGAGCTCGAGCTCGGCGGCCACCTCGCTCGCCTCCTGGGCCATGTGCTTGCCTGAGAACGGGTTCGTCAGGCCGTCCTTGATCATCGAGTCGATTGCCTTGCCGTCGCCCATGCGGTACCCGAACCGAGCCTCCGGCAGCAGGTACGGCGCGTGCGACATCGACTCCATGCCGCCGCCGACGCCGACCTCGAGGTCCCCGGCGCGGATCGCGGTGTCGATCATCACCGTCGCGCGGACTCCCGAGGCGCACACCTTGTTGATCGTCTCCGAGGACACCTCCTTCGGGATCCCGGCCTTGATCTGCGCCTGGCGCGAGGGAATCTGGCCTTGACCAGCCTGGAGCACTTGGCCCATCACAACGTGCTCGACCTGTTCGGGCGCGACGTCGGCGCGCTCCAGCGCGGCCTTGATCGCTGTGGCCCCGAGCTCGGTGGCATCGAGCGAGGCAAGCCCGCCACCGAGCTTGCCGATGGGAGTTCGGGCGGCCGAGAGGATGACGGTCTTGGGCATCGTAAGTCTCCGGATTCGAATCGCTGACGTCCTGCGCCAGGCAATGCTACCCGCGGCGCTGGTAGCGTCCCGATAATGCAAGTAGAGGCGACGACCGACGCTCCACTCGGAACCGACGCGGACACGATCGTTGTCGGCGTGTTCGAGGGCGACGACATCGCCCACGACACCCCGGGTGGGGCGCTCCAGTCGCTGCTGGATGCGGGCGAGGCCCGCCGCGCATTCAGGCGGCTCGCGGTCACTCATGCCGAGGGCCGCCGCTGGATCGTCGTCGGACTCGGGGCACGCGCAGATTTCGACGCCGAGCGTGCACGGGTGGCCGCGGCCGTCGCGCACGGACGCGCACGTGAGCTCGGTGTCGAGGTGCTGTGCTGGGAGGTGCCGCACCACGTCTCCGATCCGATCGTCCGCGGTCTGGTCGAGGGGACGATGCTCCACGCGTACCGATTCGACCGTTACCGAACCGGCGAGCGCGAGAACAACGGCGGAGCCCAGCGTCTGCTGATCAGCTCTCACCACGACGTCGCCGATCCCGTCGAGGCCGCGGCCGTCGTGACCGCGGCACAGAACGCCGCGCGCGACCTCGCCAACACGCCGGCCAACGACCTCCCGCCCGAGGCGGTCGCCGCCAGGGCCCGTGAGCTCGCCGGTGAGGGCCACGGGGTCACCGTGACCACGCTCGACGAGCGCGAGATCCGCGACGCCGGCATGGGCGCGTTCTCCGCGGTCGCGCAGAGCTCCGGGCACGGCGCACGGCTGATCGCGCTGCGATACCGCGGTCCGGGCGCGGGCGGGCCGCTGCTGGCGCTGGTCGGCAAGGCGATCACGTTCGACGCCGGCGGGCTGTCGCTGAAGCCCGCGGCGAGGATGCACGAGATGAAGTTCGACATGTGCGGTGGCGCAGCGGTGATCGAGGCGATCGGGGCACTCGCGCGGCTCGGCTCGCCCGTCGACGTGCTCGGCATCGTCGGCGCAACCGAGAACCTGCCTGGACCGGACGCGGTCAAGCCGGGAGACATCGTCAGCGCCCTCGACGGCACGACGATCGAGGTCAACAACACCGACGCCGAAGGTCGGCTCGTGCTCGCCGACTGCATTACCTACGCGATCCGCGAGGGCGCCGAGCGGATCGTCGACATCGCGACGCTGACGGGTGGCGTGGTCGTCGCGCTCGGCGCGACGTACTCGGGCCTGATGTCCAACGACGATGGGCTCGCCGAGCGCGTCATAGAGCTCGGGCAGGCCACCGGCGAGCGGGTCTGGCGACTGCCTCTGGACCGCGATTACGCGGACATGATCAAGGGCCGCTACGCGGAGCTGGCAAACGTCACCGATCGACGCGAGGCGACCGCGATCACGGCCGCGGAGTTCCTGCACCACTTCGCCGGTAAGCATCCATGGGCTCACCTCGACATCGCCGGTACGGCCTACGGCGCCCGCCGCCCGTACTTCGACAAGCGGGCGACCGGCGTCGGGGTCCGCCTGCTGGTCGCGCTCGCCCAGGACCTGGCGGAATAGATCCAGCGTCGGGGCCGGGCCCGATCGTGGCGGACGAGGCCGCGAACGGTGTGAGAATGCTGGCATGAACTTCGAACTCGACGATCACCACCGCCTGCTGCGCGAGACCGTGCGCGAGTTCGCCGAGCAGGAGATCGCCCCGATCGCGGAGGATCTCGACCGAACCAAGCAGTTCCCGTACGAGATCGTGAAGCGGCTCGGAGAGCTGGATCTGATGGGCATCCCTTTCCCCGAGGAGTACGGCGGCGGCGGCGGCGACTCGCTCGCGTACGCGATCGCGGTCGAGGAGCTGGCGCGGGTCGACTCGTCGGTTGCGATCACGCTGTGCGCCCACACCTCGCTCGGCACGCAGCCCGTCTACCTGTTCGGGTCCGAGGCGCAGAAGCAGCAGTGGCTGCCGCCCCTGTGCCGGGGCGAGCGTCTCGGGGCCTTCGGGCTGACCGAGCCCGAGGCCGGGTCCGACGCGGGCAACACGAAGACGCGAGCCGAGCTCGACGACGGCGAGTGGGTGATCAATGGCGCCAAGCAGTTCATCACCAATGCCGGGACCGAGATCTCGGGGCTGGTCGTGATCACGGCGACGACGGGGGCGCCCGACGACTCGGGCGCGCGGGAGATCTCGAACATCATCGTCGCCAACGGCACCCCGGGATACGAGCAGGGGGAGCAGTACCGGAAGATGGGCTGGCACGCTTCCGACACCCGCCCGCTCTCGTTCACCGACTGCCGCGTGCCGGCCGAGAACCTCCTCGGCCCGCGGGGAGGCGGACTGCGCCAGTTCTTCCACGTCCTCGACATCGGGCGGATCGGCGTCGCCGCGATGGGCGTCGGACTGGCGCAGGGCGCTTTCGACCAGGCGCTCGCGTACGCGAAGGAGCGGCGCGCCTTCGGCTCCCCGATCTCGAAGTTCCAATCGATCCAGGCGAAGCTCGCGAACCTCTCGACGGAGATCGAGGCCACCAGGTTGCTCGTCCATAAGGCGGCGTGCTTGAAGGACGCGGGCCGCAACTTCACGCTCGTCGCGGCACAGGCAAAGCTGAAGAGCGGGCGGCTCGCGGTACACGCGGCCGACGAGGCCGTCCAGATCCATGGCGGCTACGGCTACATCGAGGAGTACCCGGTATGTCGCTTCTACCGCGACGCGAAGATCCTCACGATCGGCGAAGGCACCGACGAGATCCAGGAGCTGGTGATCGCGCGGGCGTTGGGCGCGTAGGGGGTTAGCGCCCCTCCAGGATCTTTGCTGCCGCCGTCGCCGGGTCTAGCTCGCGTGCGACGACCTGGTCGAGCAGCCGCTGAATGCCGGGATCGTCCTGCAGCGTCGCCTCGAGCTCGCGCCGGAGCCGGAAGGTGGCGATCGCGAGCACCTCGTTCATCAGGTTGCGCCGGCGACGCTCGTGCAGCGTGCCTTCGGCCTCGATGAACGCCCGATGCTCGGAGAGCTTCTCGAGCAGCTCCTCGACGCCCTCGCCTCTGACCGACTCGGTCCGCACGATCGGGACCTGCCATCCGTCGTGCGGCCCGAGTGCGAGCACGCCGCGGATCTCCCGGATCATCGTGTCGGTCATCGGATGGTCTGCCTTGTTGACGACGATCACGTCGGGGATCTCCATCACGCCGGCCTTGAGTGCCTGGATCGAATCTCCCGAGCCGGGCATCAGCACGAGCACCACGGTGTCGGCGTGGTCGATGATGTCGACCTCCGCCTGGCCGACGCCGACGGTCTCGAGCAGGATCACGTCGCGACCGGAGGCGTCCATCAGCAACGCGGTCTGCAGCGCCGCCTCGCTGAGGCCGCCCAGCGCGCCGCGGTTGGCCATCGAGCGAATGAACACGCCCTGGTCGAGGAAGTGATCGCTGAGCCGGATCCGATCCCCGAGCAGGGCGCCGTGCGTGTACGGAGACGAGGGGTCGATCGACAGCACGGCGACGGTCCGCTCGCGCTCGCGCTCGAGCTTGGTCAGCGCCCCGAGCAGGGTCGACTTGCCGACGCCGGGCGGACCGGTGAAGCCGATCACGGCTGCCCTACCCGTGTGCGGATAGATCGCCTGCACGAGCGCCCAGCCGTCCGGGTCGTCGTCTTCGACGAGCGAGATCCCGCGCGCGAGCGCGCGCTTGTCGCCGGCGAGCAGGCGCTCGGCGAGCGAGCCGTCGGTCGTGGCCATAGGGCCGGCAATCCTAGGGGGCCGGGCGGTCGCTGGTGTCCCGCAGATACGATCTTGGCCTCGCGGCGTGGGCGCCGTCCCGCGCGACGCGATTACGATCTCGCCGTGGAACCCGTTACCCAGCAGACCAGGCCGTCCAAAGCACCCGCGCCGGAAGCATCGGCGCCGCCGAAACCATCGGTGCCCACGTTCGTGCGGACGCCCCCCCCTCCGCTTCGCGGCGGTCCGCTTGCGTTCCTGCGCTTCGCCCGCTCGCACAACATGATCAGGGTCGGCTACTTCGTGCTGATCGCGCGCTGGTTCTGGCTCAAGCTGCGCTGGCGCGGGCGTCTGCACACCGACGGCCTCTGCTTCGTGTGCCCGGGGGTCAAGTTCGAGATCGGCCCGAACGCATCGGTCACGCTCGGGCGCTGGTCTTGGCTCGGCCACGGCACGAAGGTACGGGTGCACGAGGGAGCGGTCTCGATCGGCGCCAAGAGCGTGCTCGGCCAGGAATGCACGATCTCGGCCTACCGGCACGTCTCGATCGGGCGTGAGTGCATCATCGCCGACAAGGTGATGATGATCGACTTCGACCACGGCATGGTCGAGGTCGAGCGCACGATCCGTGAGCAGGGGATCTACAAGCGCGAGGTCCACGTCGGCCACAACGTCTGGATCGGCTACGGCGCCTGCCTGCTGCGCGGCGTCACGGTCGGCGACAACTGCGTCATCGGCACGAGCGCCGTCGTCACCGCCGACGTTCCCGATAACGCGGTGGTCGGCGGCATCCCGGCCCGCCTGATCCGGATGCGCGACGCGCCCGAGACCTTCCGCTGGGGCTGAGGCAGCGCGGCGCCGCCCCGGGCAGGCCGGCCCGGGATGTTGGCCGCCAGGCCAACTCCCAAGGCGCGAAGCGCCCTACCACCCGCCCGCCACCAGATCGGGGGCGAGGTTGCGGAGCTTCGCGGCCGGCCCGGATCCGTCGCCCTCGCCGTGCCCGTCGCCCGCCAGCGCCAGCTCGAGTGCTTCCGCGTGTCCGCGCATGCGCTCGCGCGGATATTCGCCGGCAAGCTCGCGGGTCGCAAGGAACGCCCAGTCGCTCGCCTGCAGGGCGAGCAGCTCGCGCAGCGCGCGCTCGGAGACGGCGCCACCCGCGTGGATCACCCGCAGCTCGGCGGTGCGAGCCTGCCACGCGAGATCGGCGACGGCCGGACCGCTCCACGTGCTCAGGTCCTCGCCCCGCCCCCACGTCGTCTCGGGTAGGAGCGCCGGCGCCGGCACCGGCTCGTGGCGGGCGAGCGCGTCGTCGAGCGTGGTCAGCGCGAGTCCCTGGCGGGTCGATTGCTCGAGCACGGCGTCCAGCCAGGCCGCTCCCTCGTACCACCAGTGCCCGAGCAGCTCCGTGTCGAACGCGCACACGCACACGCCGCCGTCGCGCACTCGCGACCGCACCCGAGCGACGAAGTCGGTGGCATGCTCGCGAGCGAGCGCGATCGCGGCAGCATGGTCGTAGCGGCTGCCGTCGTTCGCCCACACGCGATGGTGGTGGTGGGTGTGGCGGTGATAGTCCCGATACACGGCGTTCGCCGGATAGCCGCGCTCGCCCCATGCGAGCGCGATCGTCTCGCGATCGATCGGCCACAGGACGGGGCCCTCGTCGGTCACCAGCGGTCTCAAGTGCTCGGACGTGCCGAGGCCGAAGGCCTTCGTCAGCTCGACGCACGTCGAGTGGACGCCGCAGTCCTCAAGCAGCCCGTCGAGCCAGGGCGCGTGCGCGCACTCGGGCAGCCAGAAGCCACCGCTCCAGTGGCCGAACCGGCGCCGGTGCGAGGCGATCGCGGTCTGCACCTGGAGCGCAACGCCGGCGTCGGTCGCGAGCAGCGGCAGCACGGCGTGGGTCGCCGCCGAGGTCCAGCTCACATGTGGAGCCAGCGCGCCGAGCAGGTCCCCGCCGATCGCCTCGAGACGGTCCGCCGCCGTTGCGTACTCGGCCGCCGATCGCTCGAGCTCCCGCACGAATCCCTCGTCGCCGGCGGCCTCGAACCCCTCGATGTCGAGCCTGTGCGACTCGGGACGAATCTCGCGCAGGAAGCGGATACACCGCTCGAGCGCGCCCGGCGCCTCCAGCTGATCACACAGCACGGGGGTCAGCGAGAGCGTGATCGGCGCCCTTCCGATCACGTCGAGCAGCGGCACGTAAGAGCTCGCCACCGCCTCCCAGAGCCACTCCTCGCCGAACGGCCAGGTGCCGAAGCCCTCAGGGTTTCGCAAGAATGAATGGTAAT
>Ga0302314_10022526_pt1 | contig 10331 bp, 8 predicted proteins | sample III_Palsa_N2_3_FD_200533 | JGI IMG/M metagenome (GOLD analysis project Ga0302314, IMG submission 200533) | Peat permafrost microbial communities from Stordalen Mire near Abisko, Sweden - III_Palsa_N2_3 | ecosystem: Environmental > Terrestrial > Soil > Palsa > Peat permafrost | place: Sweden... | reverse complement strand
GTCGGCCGCTGCCACGGACCTAGTATCCACGGTCACTGAGGATACGGTGCCGCTCGCCGGGAGCGGTGCGACGAAGCGGCCCGGTGCGATGCGGGGAGCGGAGCGACGAGAGGGCCCGGTGCGATGCGGAGACGGTGCGACCAGGCGGGCGGTGCGGGTGAGGCGGGCGCGGTGCGCGGTTAGGGCAGCCGCCAGTCGACCGGGTCGGCGCCCTGGCGCTGCAGCAGCTCGTTGGCCCGGCTGAACGGGTGAGTCCCGAAGAACCCGTTATGCGCGGACATCGGGCTCGGGTGGGCCGACTCGATGCGCGGGACGCTGCCGAGCAGCGGGGCGGCGTTGCGCGCGTCACGACCCCACAAGATGGCCGCCATCGGGGTCCCGCGCTCGGCCAGGGCGCGGATCGCCGGCTCGGTGACTTCCTCCCAGCCTTTACCGCGGTGACTGCCGGGCTTGCCCGGCTCGACCGTGAGCACCCGGTTGAGCAGCAGCACGCCGTGCTGCGTCCACGGCGTCAGGTCGCCGTTCGACGGCGCCGGGTAGCCCAGGTCATCCGAATACTCACGGAAGATATTGACCAGCGAGCCGGGCAGCCGCTTGACGCCAGGGTCGACCGAGAAGCTGAGGCCGACCGGGTGACCGGGTGTGGGGTAGGGATCCTGGCCGACGATCAGCACCCGCACGTCGGCGAACGGCTGCTTGAACGCGCGCAGCACATTCTTCCCGGCGGGCAGGTACTTCTTGCCTGCGGCGATCTGCTCGCGCAGGAAGACCCCCATCCGGGCGATCTGGTCCTCGGCTGGCGCGAGCGCTTTCGCCCAGCCCGCCTCGACAATGTTGGTCAACGGCTCCGGCATGCCCGCACTGTAGTGCACCGGGACGCGTCAGGCGCCCGGCCGCGTGCTGCGACCCGGCGCCTGACGACGCGGCTACTTAGCCTGGCGTGCGCGCTCTACTGGTTTTGCCCCTGGTAGCCACCCTGTTGGTCCTGGTAGCCGTCCTGCTGATCGGGGTCGCCGCCCTGCTGGTTGGGGTCGTAGCCGCCCTGCTGCTCGATGTCGTAACCGCCGGCCTGCCCCTGGTCCTGGTTGGTGCCGTACTGCGTCGGATCGGAGCCGCCCTGGCCCTGCCCCGGGTCGCCCAGTGGGGTGTCCCCGTAACCTTGCTGGCCGCCCTGGCCTTGGCCCGGGTCGCCCTGCGGGGTGTCCCCGTATCCCTGCTGGCCGTAGCCACCCTGGCGCGGGTCGAAGCTGGGATCGGAGTTGCCGGGATCGGCGAACCCGCCCTGCCCCTGACCTTGTCCCTGCTGCTGCGAACGCTTGTTCAGCTCGTTCTCCGCGAAGTCCTCGGCGTCGTGTTCTGCGTTACCGAAAGTGCTCATGGTTCTGCCCCCTCGCTTCCATTCGCTTTCCGTTTTGCGCTGTCAGCCGGCTTGCGTCCGCCAGCGCCGCAGCCGCCGACTACCCGGGTAACAGCGCGGTAACCAGCGGCGGTCAGCCGCGAGCGCCCGGCAGCTCAACGCTGCCGGGCGCTCGATGGCCGACTCGCTTGCCGCCGCGCTAGCTCTGCCCCTGCTCCATGTCCGGGTTCATGGTGGCCTGGTCGCCCGCCTGGCCGGGGTCCATGTTCGGGTCCTGCGACCCGCCCTGCTGCTTAACCGTGTTCTGGGCGGCCTTCATGTCCTGACCAAGATTGTCGGGATTGTGCATCGCATCCTGGCCGGCCTGCTGAGCCTGCTTCGCGGCATCCGGATCCTTCTGCATCAGCTTCTCGGCTTCGTCCTTGATCTTGTCGAAGATGCCCATGAATTCCCCCGTTGCTTTCCTGAATGCCGGCGAGCTGTCTGCAATCCGCCTGTACATTCGACGGTGTTTCGCCCGGCGTACGTACCCGGCGGGTGCGGGGCTACCCGTGCTGACATGTCGGCAACACATAGCTTTCGCTGAGGATTACGATCTAATGTCTCGGTGCAAGTCAATGCGTCACCCGTCCATCCTGTGGCGATATGAACGAGTATTCCCGGTATTTTTGCTGCGCTTCGCTCCGGTCATCAGCCATTGTCCGGGCGGGGCGTACTATAAGTAAATACTGCTACTAGTGAGCGTGACTGAGGCTATGACCGCATTTGCCCGGCCCGGTGCGGCGGCCGTGGCCAGGGCCGCCGGTCTGTGCCCGGTGCCTGGTAAACGGGCTCCTCGGTGGTGCGGACCTGGTAAAAAGGGGTAACCTGCGCATGCGAACGCAGGGTCAAGCGACGGGCGTGACCGTCTGTCGTCGTGGTTGCTCTGCTTGGAGCCAGACACATGGAACGATGGGGCTCATGAAAGGACGCGTGCTGGTCGTCGATGACGACGCGGCGCTCGCGGAGATGCTCGGCATCGTCCTCCGCGCTGAGGGTTTCGACCCGACGTTTGTCGCCGACGGGGACAAGGCGCTTGACGCCTTCCACGACACCCGGCCTGACCTGGTGCTGCTTGACCTGATGCTGCCCGGGTCGGACGGCATCGACGTATGCCGTCAGATCAGGGTCGAGTCTGGCGTGCCGATCGTGATGCTGACCGCCAAGACCGACACGGTGGACATCGTGCTCGGCCTCGAGTGCGGCGCCGACGACTACATCCTCAAGCCGTTCAAGTCCAAGGAACTGGTCGCCCGGATCCGGGCGCGGCTGCGGCGCACCGACGAGCCGGCGCCGGAGATGCTGCAGATCGGCGACGTGTCGATCGACGTAGCGGGCCACTCGGTGAAACGGGACGGCGAGACGCTCAGCCTCACGCCGCTCGAGTTCGACCTGCTGGTCGCCCTCGCCCGCAAGCCCCGGCAGGTCTTCACCAGGGAAGTGCTGCTCGAGCAGGTCTGGGGCTACCGTCACGCGGCCGACACCCGGCTGGTCAACGTGCACGTGCAGCGGCTCCGGGCCAAGATCGAGCACGACCCTGAGCACCCCGAGATCGTGGTGACGGTCCGCGGCGTGGGCTACAAGGCGGGACCCGGCTGATCGGGGGATGGAGCGGCCTGCTGTTAACACCGACGCGGTCGGCGCCGCGCCGGCCGAGTCCGTGCCCGCCGCCCCGGCTGGTCCTGCCATGCTCACCGCACCGCCGCGTGACCAGCGCGACGTGCGCGAGGCCTGGGAAATGGCGCTGCGGCGCAAGAAGTGGGTGCGCTGGTTCGTCAGCTGGCTGCCGCACCGGCTGACGGTTTCCATCCGCACCCTGCTCCGCCTCGACCACTTGCTCATCACGAAAATCAGGCACCGCTGGCACCGGTCGCTGCAACTGCGGGTGGTCGGCACCACGCTGGTCATCTCGGCCACGATGATCGCCATCCTCGGGTTCTTCCTCACCGAGCAGATCGCCGACGGCCTGACCGTTAACGCGGAAACCTCGGCCCGGACCCAGGTGCTGACCGGCTACAGCACCGCTCGCTCGCAGCTGGCGCTGACCTCGCAGGCGCCGCCGCAAACCGGGCAGGACGCGATGCAGTTCATGCAGTCGATCGGACGGATGCTGCAGCCGACGGGCGGCACCGCCAGCTACAGCGTGGCGGTCGGGCTGAACGCGGACCTGGCCGCCAAGCCGGGCTTCCCGCAGTGGGCGACCAGTTTCGACGCGAGCGCGACACTGCCGGCCGCCTTGCTCAACAGCGTGGAGCAGGCGCAGCTGGCCGAGGCCAACGGCACGCCGGAGAACCTGCTGTACTTTTCGCCCACCGCGCTGATCGTTACCGCCGGCGCGGCCGGCACCCCGGCGATCGCCTACGGCGTGCCGCTTGGCAACCACTACCAGCTGTATTTTGTGTTCCCGCTCAACGAGGAGCAGCAGACCCTGCAACTCGTCCAGACGACCCTGATCGGCGTCGGCATCGCGCTGGTGGCGCTGCTCGCGGCGATCGCCTCGCTGGTGACCCGGTGGGTGGTGCTGCCGGTGCGGCACGCGGCGGCCGCCGCCCAGCGGGTGACCGCCGGCCAGCTGGAGGAGCGGATGGTGGTCGGCGGCGCCGACGACCTGGCTGCCCTCGCCACCTCGTTCAACGAGATGGCCGCCAGCCTCCAGGAGAAGCTGCAGGAGCTCCAGGAATTGTCCAAGGCACAGCGTCAGTTCGTCTCCGACGTCTCCCACGAGCTGCGTACGCCGCTGACGACGATCAGGATGGCGGCGGAGATCCTCTTCGAGTCGCGGGAGGATTTCGACGCGGCCGCCGCTCGCAGTGCCGAGCTGCTGCAGAGCCAGATCGAGCGGTTCGAGGGCCTGCTGACCGACCTGCTCGAGATCAGCCGGCATGACGCGAACGTGGCGATCCTTGACGCCGAGCCCGCGGACCTGTGCGACATCGTCCGCGGCAGCGCCGATGACGCGCAGCAGCTCGCCGAGCGCCGTGGCGGCCGTATCGAGTTCCGGCTGCCCGTCCAGGCCTGCATCGCCGAGGTTGACCGGCGCCGGGTGGAACGGATCTTGCGCAACCTGCTCGTGAACGCGGTGGAGCACGGCGAAGGACGGGACGTTGTGGTCACCGTGGCGGTGGACCGGGACGCGGCCGCCGTCGTCGTCCGCGATCACGGTGTCGGTCTTGCCCCCGGTGAGGAGCAGCTGGTATTCGAGCGGTTCTGGCGCGCGGACCCGGCCCGCGCGCGGACGACCGGGGGCACTGGGCTCGGCCTGTCTATTGCCCTCGAGGACGCCCGGTTGCACGGTGGCTGGCTGCAGGCCTGGGGTGAGAAAGGCCGGGGCTCGGTGTTCCGGCTCACCCTGCCGCGGGCGGCCGGACAGCCGCTCGCGGGCTCGCCGCTGCCGCTGAGCCCGGACGAGGCCGACGTCGTCACCAGCGCCGTTACCACGCTCGAGGCCGACCTGAGCGGAGGATCCCGTGGCTAGCCGGCGGCTGCGGCCGGCCTTCACGGCCCTGGCCGCACTGGTCGCGGCGCTGTGCGCGGCCGGCTGCGTATCGATGCCGACCGCCGGGCCGGTGCAGTCCTTCCCGGTCACTCAGGGGGCCGACGCGCAGAGCCAGCAGTATGTGCAGATCGTGCCGCAGCCCCCGGGCAAGAACTGGACACCGACGGATATCGTCAAGGGGTTCCTGACCGCCTCCGCGAGCTTCGGCAGCCACAGCGATGTCGCCCGCGAGTACCTGACGCCGCAGGAGCGGGAGATCTGGAACCCGTTCTGGTCGGCCATCGTCTACAAGAACGGGCCGACCGTCGCGGCCGCCGCCGTTCCCGCACCGGGGGCCAAGAACACGGTTACGGTTCAGGTCACCGGCCAGGAGCAGGCCTACCTGGAGGGGCACGGCAGCTACTCGGTGCCGTCGGCCTCGGCGCAGAACCAGCCGTCGCAGGGCGAACAGACCATCACGCTGGTCAAAATGCCCGGCGGCCAGTGGCGGATTTCGTCGGCACCGCAGGAACTGCTGCTGACCAGCGATTCGTTTGACTACGACTACCAGCTCCGCAACCTGTACTTCTTCGACCCGGACGGCCGCTTCCTGGTGCCTGACCCGGTCTACGTGCCATTGCAGGCCTCGCCCGAGGAGCTGATGAACGGGCTGGTGGATGACCTCATCTCGCCGCCCAAGGACTGGTTGTCCTACGGCGCGACGAAGACGGCGCTGCCCGTCGGCACCAAGCTCAGCTCGGTTACCCTCCCCGGCGTGACCGCGGTCGTCAACCTGACCGGGACGACGATTACCAAGGCGAGCAGCTCGACCCTCGAGGAGGTGTCGGCGCAGCTGCTGAAGACGCTGTCGGGCGGCGTGCAGAGCGGCACCAGCGGGCAGCTGGTGCAGTCAGTCGAGCTCGAGCTGAACGGCCAGGCGTGGAGCCCCCCGGACAGCCAGAACAACCCGGTGCAGTCGTCGAGCAAGAAGAACACCGCCCCCGGCAACAACCCGCAGTTCTACTACGTGGACAGCGCGGGCTACCTGGACAGCCGCAAAGGTGAGCAGGGCAAGCCGGTGCGGATCCAACACGTCGGCACCGGGTACTCGCAGATCGCCGTTTCCCCGGACGGCAGCTACGTGGCCGCGCTGCTCGGGAGCACCCTCTACGCCGGCCAGGCCGGCGGTGCGCTGACCAAGCGGGGCACCGGCTATGTGTCGATGAGCTGGGACCTCAGCGACGACCTGTGGGCGTCGGCGTCGGCCGGCACCCAGATCGTCATGTTCCGCGGCACGTCCGGCAACCGTCAGCCGCTGTCCCAGAAGGTCACGGTCAACGTGAACGGCAACCTGAACCTGCCGATCAGCACGCTGCGGGTGGCCCCCGACGGGGTCCGGGTAGCGATCATCGCCGGCCCGGACAGCAACGAGCTGGCCTTCGGCGCTATCTCCGGAGCGCAGGGAGCGAGCCCGGAGATCAGCCTCTCCCAGATTCAGCTGAGCCCGGTCAACGCGACTAGCTTCACCGGGTTGACCTGGTACGGACCCGATGACGTGATCACCCTGTCGGATCCCGGTCCGGTTGCGACCGAGTACCAGGTGAGCGGCGGCACGACCACTTCCATCCCGGTCGACCCGGGTATGAAGACCATCACCGCCAGCGCGGGCAACCTGCTGATCGCCGCGCTGCCGGGCGGGCAGATGGACGCCGACGTCAGCCCCAACGCCGCGTGGGTGCCGCTCGGCAGCGGCAGCGTGCCCGCCTACGGCGGCTGACGGCCGCCCGCGTGCCCCCGCCTGGCCTGCGCTGGCTGACGCCGCCTGCCGGTGCCATCCTGGCGCCGCTGGCCTGCGCACACGGCCTGCGCCCGGCGCAAACGTGAGCAGCCGCAGCGAATGGTCGTTATCGATCCGTTATGAACGGTTTGGCGGCCAATGTCCGGCCTGACAATTGGGCTCAGGAGGGCTAGCGTTCAGTCATGGCACTCGCCCGGGTCCGTGGTTGCGCCAGGCAGGCCCCCCGAGCCGCACGCGCGGTCCGCGGGCCTACCTGGCAAGCCGATGCCAGTCGCAGGCGAAACGGTCCACGTAAGGCGACTTTTCGTCGTCCGATCACGGTGCGGCTTAGAAGTAAGTCCTGCCCCGCCGGGGAGCACAAGGCGTTCCCCGATCCTCGGGAGAAGGTCAGTAGTGGCCATGGATGGCCGCGAACTCCTCAGCAGGCGGATGTGGGGTCGAAGACCAGGTCGGCCGGGCGAGTGCTAACCGGGCCTGAGGTTCTGAACTGGCCGGGAAGTTAGCACCGCAAGTGCCAGGGCAGGACGAAAAAGGTTCGCTACTGCTCATCAAAAACGCCGTAGGGAGATCGAGATGGAAATCACCTACACCGGCAGACACACCAGCGTTCCCGAGCGCTTTCGCAGGCACGCGAGCGCCAAGCTGGCCAAGCTCGAGAAGCTAGACCACAATGCGCTCCGCGTCGACGTGGAGGTGTCGACAGAGCGTAACCCCAGGCAGGCGGACCGCAGTGAGCGGGTCGAGCTCACGGTCCGCTCCAGAGGCCCGGCCATCCGGGCCGAAGCCGCGGCGGACGACCGGTACGCGGCCCTCGACCTGGCGTGCGCCAAGCTCGAGGGGCGGCTGCGCAAGGCGGCCGAGCGGCGCAAGGTGCGCCGCGGCGACCTGACCGTGCGCTCCACCGACGCCCTCGCGGCGGTGGCCGCCGCGCCGGCCGAGGCGGCCGCCATGGCAGCCGAGGCGGCGGTGCTGGCCGACGTCGCCATACCGGAGATTCCCGCGCCCGACGACGGCGCCATGCTGCGGGGCACCCGTGTCGGCCGCAAGGCGCACGGCAAGGCAGGAAGCAAGACCGCCGCCAGGTCCGGCGGCAAACTCAACGGTCACCGTCGCCCCGAATCGACGGTCCCGCTGCCGGCCCTCTCGGACGACGAATCCATCGCTGGCCTCGACGCCTTTGGCGACGCGGCCGAGGCGGAGGAAACTGTCTCCGGGGTGCTGCCGATGCAGATGGTAGGCGACGGCCCGCTCGTCGTCAGGGAGAAGTTCCACGCGTCGCACCCCATGACAATCGACGACGCACTCCTCGAGATGGAACTTGTCGGACACGACTTCTTCGCCTACCACGACAGCCAGTGCGGCAAGTTCAGCGTCATCTACCGGCGCCGCGGCTACGACTACGGAGTCATCCGGCTGGTCGAGCACTAGCGATGACACCAACCGCGTGCCGCCCTGGCACTGCCAGGGCGGTACGCGTAGCTTTAGTGACATGTCCTATCCTGTGCGTGAACTGCGAACGCTGCGGAAGGAGTGGCCGTGACCGAACGGTCTCTTGCGGCCAGGAAGAACGCGTCCGGCGCCCCCGAGCCGGTCCCCGCGCCTTCCGCCCCGGCGCCCTCCGGCACGGCCGGGTCCAGCACCGACCCGATCCGGGTACTGATCGCGGACGACCACGCCCTCTTCCGCCGGGGCCTGGAGATGGTCCTGCAAGGCGAAGCGGGCCTCGAGCTTGTCGGCCAGGCGTCCGACGGGGCCGAGGCCGTGCAGATCGCCAGCGAGGTCGTGCCCGATGTGGTGATGATGGACATCCGCATGCCCAAGATCACCGGCATCGAGGCCGCCCGCCAGATGAAGGAAGTCGCGCCGTCAGCCAAGATCGTGATGCTGACGATCAGCGACGAGGAGGAAGACCTCTTCGAGGCCATCCGGGCCGGCGCGAGCGGCTACCTGCTGAAAGACATTCCGCTCGACGAGCTGGCCGACTCGGTCCGCGCCGTGTACGGCGGCCAGTCCCTGATCAACCCGTCGATGGCAGGCAAGCTGCTCAACGAGTTCGCCACCCTGGCCCGCCGGGATGCCGAGGATGAGCCCGCCAAGCACGCGCCCGCGCCGAAGCTGACCGACCGCGAGATGGAAGTGCTCCGCCTGGTGGCACGCGGCATGAACAACCGCGACATCGCCAAGGAGCTGTTCATCTCGGAGAACACCGTGAAGAACCACGTGCGGAACATCCTCGAGAAGCTGCAGATCCACTCCCGGATGGAAGCGGTGATGATCGCGGTGCGCGAGAAGCTGATCGAGATCTCCTAAGACCCGCGACGCGGTCGCGGCACCCCCGCGTCGCGGCAGGTTGCGGTCGCGATCCCCGCGCCTCGCGGCCGGGCCCCCTTTTACGGCCCCCTGCGGTCGCGGCAAGCCCCCCACGGTCAGCCGAGCGCCCGCAGCGCCGTCGCGAGCGGTTCCGCCAGCGGAGCCGGCTCCACCCGCTCCGCCGCGACATTCGCGCAGCCAACCCACTGCGCCGCCTCGGCCAGCGCTCGCGCCATGGGGGCGACGGCTGCGGGCCTGGCCAGGAAAACGTTCCTGGCTACCAGCGTCTGGCCGTCCCGGGCCGGATCCACCCAGCCGGTGATCTGGCCGCCCGCCAGCAGCGGCATGGTGAAGTAGCCCCGCTCGCGCTTCTCCTTCGGCACGTAGGGCTCGAACAGGTGCTGGTAGCCGAACATCCGCAGCGTTCGCTTCCGGTCCCAGATCAGCGAGTCGAACGGCGACAGCAGGGTGGTGCGGTGCGTCCCCCGGCCGCCCGCATCCAGCCAGGCCAGCGCCGCCGGGTCGGCCCAGGCCGGCACTGGCCGTTTACCCCCGTGCGCGGTCACCGGGACGAGCCCGGCCGCGGCGGCGGCCTCGTCGAGCACCGCTCCGCTGCGCAGCCCCACCCCGTAGCCGTTGAGCCGCTGGTACTCGACGAAGTCCGCGTGGGTCGCGACCCCGAGCGCCCGGGCGACCGTCCCGACCAGGTAAGCCAGGCATTCCTGATCGGTTGGCGTCTGGTCCAGCAGGCCGCCGGGGACGACGCGCTCGGGCAGGTCGTAGATCCGCCGCCAGCCGGTCCGCCGCACGCAGACCGCCCGGCCGGTGTCGAGCAGCCACTCGGCGGCGATCTTCACCTCCGACCAGTCCCACCACGGCCCGCCCGCCTTGGCCCCGCCCAGCTGGGTGGCGGTCAGCGGCCCCTCGTCGCGCAGCCGGCCGAGAACCCGCTGGCAAGCGTCCTCGGAAACCTGGTGCCAGCGCTGCCCGCGGGCGGCGATGGTCCGCCGCCGCCAGCCGTAGTAGGGCCAGTCAGGGATCGGCAGGATGCAGGCCGCGTGCGCCCAGTACTCGAACGTCTGCGGCCGCTTCGCCGGCCAGTACGCCTTTTCCACCGCGTCGCGGCCCACCGGCCCGAGCCGGGCGTAGGCGACAAGCTCGTGTGACCGCGCGAGCACGGAGATGGTGTCAAGCTGCACGGCGCTTACCCGCCGCAGCACCCCGGCGACGCCGCCGCGCCTGGCTCCGGCCCCGAGGAAGCCCTGCGCGTAAAGGGTGATCCGCCGCACCTCGTCGCCGCTCAGCCCGGGGCAGTTCCCGGCTGAATCTGCGGACTCATCACGAACGGTCGC
>Ga0302314_10022525_pt1 | contig 10331 bp, 8 predicted proteins | sample III_Palsa_N2_3_FD_200533 | JGI IMG/M metagenome (GOLD analysis project Ga0302314, IMG submission 200533) | Peat permafrost microbial communities from Stordalen Mire near Abisko, Sweden - III_Palsa_N2_3 | ecosystem: Environmental > Terrestrial > Soil > Palsa > Peat permafrost | place: Sweden... | reverse complement strand
GGCGGCATTCAGGGGCGCCGGGTCGCCACTCTCACCGCCAAGGGTTCGGCAACCACGAGGGGAACCGTCGATGTCTACCTCGCTCGAGTTCCCGCCGCGGAACCCTTCGCGCAATGCGTGACCGCGATGAAACACTGGGCCGCTGCCGATGAGGCTTATGCCGCCGGTCGAGCAATCGAACTCACTCGCGCATCACCCATGCCAGGTGACATGACGGCGCATGAGCACTTCTCCACCGCCGCGCGCGAGTACCAGGCTGCGATCGGCACCCTCGGCGCTCAATCGCCTCGCGACATCGCGGAGTTACAGCTGCGCACGGCCGCACTCATGTATTACGAGCTGCAGCGCTGGTCCGAGAGCGCGGCGTGGGCGTCGCGAGCCGCGCGCGGCTTCATCGAGGTCGACGATGCTTATAGTCGAGCTCGTGCGCTCGCCATCCTGGCGGCGGCGTGGCTGGAGCGCGGTATGCAGGATGGCGGCGGGCATTCGAGCGCGACGCCGCAAGAGTATCGAGCGAGGATGAGACGCAGCCGTGCGCAACTCCGGCGTCTCGCCGCCTTTCACGCGCAACGGCACGAGGATTATGAGGAGACACTGCAAACCAACAACATCGGCGTCTCTTACATCTATGAGGGTGAGTTCGCGGCGGCAATCCCTTACCTGATCGTTGCGCAGCGGAGCTTCGAACGCCTCGGTGAAACCAACCGCGCAGCCACCGCCATCCAGAACGAAGCCCTATCTGAGTGGGGTCTCGGACGGTTGACCCGCGCCATCGGGCTCTACGATCGCGCCCGGACGCTCATTCGACCGCAGCCCAACCCGAACCTATATCTGCTCCTGCTCAACAACAGCGCGCTCGCGCATTACGCCGCCGGCCGGTTCGATGCGGCGTTTGCGCTCGAGATGGAGGCGCTGGATTTTGCCACGGTTTCCCAGGCCGATCGCGCCCGCGCGCGTAGTTACTTTGGTCTCGGCCTCACCTACTACGCGATCGGCGACCGGGTGATGGCGACGCGCTTCTTACAAGGCGCGCTCGCGCTATGCACGGCTGATTCCGATGTGCGCACGCGCCTCGCCGCCCTACGCGCCCTTGCCGTGATCGAGCACGAGCGTGGCGATTTTGGGGATGCAATTGCCCACAACACCGAGGCCCTGGGCATCGCCACGGGATCCCCGTCACGGGCCCGAATCTTGATCCGCCTCGCCCGCGATTACGCCGACGCGGGCGATCGGCCACGTGCGCTCGAAATGCTTCGCGACTTGCCGGCGTACCCCGGTGACCGCGATCGCATCATCGAAGGGCTCGCTCTGGCCGCGCGCGGCCACGTGCTGCATCAGGACGGACACTTGGACCAAGCCGCCTTGGATCTTAGTCGCGCGCTGCCCATCCTCGAGCGCTTCGACGGGCTCGCCGAACACTTCGAGACCCAGGTCGAGCTCGCTCATGTGCGTGTCGAGCAGCATCGCGAGCATGACGCCCTGCTGCAGATTCGCGCCGCGCTCAGCCGGTCCGACGAGATTCGTGCACAGACCGCGAATCCCGAGTATCGCTCCTCCATCGCTCAGGCACTGCGTCCGGCTCTCGATCTCGCCATCGCTCTCACCTGGGAGCGCTATCTGGAGCTGCGCCGGCGCGGTGATGTGCCCGGTGCAGACCACATGGCGGCCGAAGGTCTGCGGCTCGCCGACGACTCGCGCGCGAAAGCGTTCGATGACTGGCGCGCCGAACGAATAGATCACGTCACGAATCCGCGCATCGCGGATTTGTTGGCGACGCGCGCCGCTCTCTACAGAGACATGGGCGACCGGCGCTTCCAGCTCGCCGCACACGAGGACGGCGCGGGATCGGACGATGCGCGCACGGCGGCTCTGCGTGCGGACATCGCTCGAATCCGCATTCGCGCCGGCCTGCTCGACGCCGAGTTGGCCCACGAGGGCCGCAGAGCCGCGTCTTCGTCGGGCCCGGACCTCTTGACGTCGCGGCGATCCGAGCCGTTTGCGCGCGGCGACCCTGCAACCTTTGTCGAGTACTGGCTCGGCGAACCGCTCGCCTTCGCCTGGGTCGTTGCCGCCGGACATCTCTCCTGGATCTCATTGGGGTCCTCCGTAGACATCGACCGCGTGGCCCGTCACGTGCACGAGGCGATGCGCGCACGCGCGACAGGAGCGCCCGGAGTCGATTCGGACGACGACGGCCGTCGCTCTGCGCAAGACCTCTATCGGCTCATTATCTCCCCCCTTGCACTGGGTGCCCCGGAGCCCCCGGACGCCGCTCACGCCGAGCTGATCGTAATTCCCGACGGGGGCCTGCATTACCTTCCCTTTGCCGCATTGCGCGAGTCCGCCACCGGCCCCTATCTCGTACAACGCTTCGACATCGCCGTGGGCACGGCCCTACGGCACTTTGGCCCGGTTGCGGAGAACGCTCTCGCCGGATCGGACCGCACCGATCAACGCATGTTGCTCGTGTCGGACCCGGTCTACTCCCGTGACGACCCGCGGTTGGCGACCGGGGCTATTCGCGACGGACATGCCCCTGAAAATGACGGGCGCGCACCAGCGCAGGACCCCCTCGCCGCAGAGGGCCTGATCACTACCGCAAAGCTCGAGCGGCTCACCTCGACGGCACGCGAAGCGGCTGAGGTGACGCGAACCTACGGCAGCAATCTGGTCGATTCTTTGTCCGGCCTCGATGCGACACGCGATGCCGTCCTCACACGCAACCTCAGCGCCTACCGCTTCGTACACATCGCCTCGCACGGTCTGGTGGACGCGCAGGTCCCGCAGCTCTCGGCGCTCATCTTGGGCCGCTACGGCAGGAACGGCGAGGTTGCTGACCCCTACATCCGAACATCGGACCTGCTCGACAAAACCTTCGACGCGCAGGCCGTGGTATTGAGCGCCTGCGATTCCTCGTTGGGCGCGGAGTTTGCGGCGGAGGGGCTGATCGGGCTGCGCTACGCGGCCTTGGCCCGCGGCGCTCACTCGGTCGTTGCATCGCTCTGGCCGGTCGCCGATGAGATAACTGCGACGGTCATGACAGATATGTATCGAAAGATCGCCCATGAGCCGTCGATCGCCGGGAAGACCGGGAGTCGATCGTCCGAGCCGGTGGTCCACGGAATGAGCGCCGGGATGCGCAGCGTATTGTCCGAACGTCCGGCGTTGGACCCCGCACTGTGGGCGCCTTTCACCGTGTATGTCGCGGGCCGATGAGCTCCGAAATGCGCGGGTTGAGCGACCCTGTTCGAGGAGATGCCGATGTCGAGTCAGGTACCGCCCTGGGAGAACATGCAGGTGACCATCACCGACACATGGGGTGAAGGCGGCCGTATCAACTTCGACAATGCGCCGATTCAGAAGCCGCAGTTCCGCCTGCGCGGCATCTATCTACCGCGTTATAGCGGCGCGGTTTTATCGCGCTATGCCGTCGATTTCGACGCCGGATACATGGTGTCTTGGTGGTCCGGTGTGCAGCTTTTTCCGTTGGGAACCGCGCCTCCGCGGCTCGCCGCGCCGCTCCCTCCGTTTACCGGCACCCTGCAGTCCCAGCACCTGTATCGCGACGCTCTTGCCCCCGTTCGCGCCGAGCTCAATAAACCGGACAGTGCTCTTATGCGGCTCGAAGGCTACCTGGGCGTGCTCTATCCCGACCAACCCCGTGTCGATCGTGTGCAGATGACCTACCTTCCGGGCACCGTCCACCACCCTGATCGAAGCACGAGCGATCTTATCTACGTCCAGTTCAATTTCGCCGACGACGCCGGTGTCTTCCATCCCCTCGAGGATGGCGGCGCCACCGGACCGCCGAATTGAATACAGCTCGTTATACGTTCGCGGGAGAAGGCCCCATCGGCGGCAGTGCCCGCTCTACCGAATGACGCTGCCGGGGGGTCCAAGGATCGGGCACTGCGGGAGTGCAGGACACGCCGGGTCATCCCCGGTATTGACTCTGTACTCCACTAAAACGCGAGCCCGGCAGCGTCTCGTCTTACCAAGCGGGCCTTTCAAAGACCTGCTGCCGCGCCTGATATGATCAGGAGACCGCTTGCAGCGGGAATTCGGTCCCTACCGCAGGACCACGTGCGCCCCACGTCATGGGATATGTACAGGTGCCCCGCACCGTCCACCGCCGCAACAGTCGAGGAGCGCGCCGCGATGCAGCCAGTATCGGCTCTGCCTTCGATCCACCTCGGCAGCCCTCCGCCGACCGGGCGCAATGGGCCGGACCCGTCTATGGGCCGTCTATAGATAGCGCCTCGCGCAGCGAATGGATCCTCGGACGCGGACACGAGAATGTCATCGCCCGCGAACGCGACGGCGGAACAATGCGACGCGTGCAAGCCCTCCTGCTCGACGGTCCAAGATGCACCGGCATCTTGGCTGACGCAAAGCCCGACCGCGGCAGCCGCGACGACGAGATCGGGACGGCTCGGGTGGGCGCGCACCTCATGGACGTCCGCGTCGATCTCGATGGTGGGACTCCAGGACGCGCCGTGATCCGCGGATCGTGGAATGCCGCCGACATGCACATTGGCAAGCAGTACGGCGCCATTGCACGTTGCGGCTATCGACCGAATGCCCAAGGGCGGGCCGACCAGCAGGCCATCGACAATCGCCGTGCCCGCATACCATTTATGGCGGTCAGCGACACCATCGAAGCCTGCGAGGCGCTCGGGAATGCCGCTCGGACCGATGCGCAGAACTTGTGCATCGTCCGTCCCCACGTAGATCGCATCGCCTATCGCCACACAGCATGAGCACTCGGATTCGGCCGTCGCTATCGTGCGCCACAGGCCGTCAGCGGCGCGTCGACGCAGCGACCGGCCGCCGACGATCGCAAGAGCGCCCCCCCTGCCGTCAGATGCGAGTCCTCTGACCGGCTGATCCGCCAATTCCTGGTGAACAGCTTCGCCATTGGCCACGAACAATCCATTCTCCCAGGTCGCTGCCAGCACAGTCGGTGACATATCGCTATACCCTTTCGCAAACGGAGCGATCGACGCTCTGCTCGCGGGGAGCGGGCGGCGCCTGAAGTGCCCCCCTCAGTCGTCGAAGAATGCGAACGCTCGAAACTCCACGCTCTCTCGCGCTGTTACCACCCGATGATACGTCGGATCGACAAAAGCCGTGTGTGGAGTTGCTCGCGCCCTTCCATCCGTGGCGGAATCATAGCTTTTGAATATCCAAACCTCTTCGGCTTGCATGTCCGAGGCGTAGTACCAGCGGTGTGCGGGGTTGAACGCCACATAGTAAATCTCCCCCGTCCGATCCGGGTAGCGCAGATCGATCGGAAGGAGGTCCCGTTTCTCGACGGAAGACGCGTCGCATATCGCGAGCGGAGAGTCTCGCAGAGGCCCGGCGATCGGTCGCCACACGTTGATTGCCGCCATTCGTCGACGGGATGATGGGGTCGTGCCCAAGACGGCCGCGGCCCGCGCCTGCGCAGACTCGGCGGTGAAGTCCGTATGGACGTGAAAGACAGGCGGCCTGACATCAGCCGCGATGGGCGGCGACGCGCCGCCCGTGCCGCGTCGAACGTTGTGGTCGAACACGACGACATCCGCGGCGCCCGTCACTGAACGCACGAGCTCGGCGGTTTCCGGATATCCTACGCGACGCAACTCCTCCTCATCATAGAAAAGCCGGACCTCGCTCCGATGACGCAATATGCTCGCGCCTTCAACCTCGAGCCGAAGCGGCCGCGACGAGCAGCGCACATCAGCAATCTCGACGACGTGCCCGAGAAAGTCGACATTGGTCTCCCGCGTGCCGTGGGGAGCGTACTCGTAATGAAACAGCCGCCGCTCATCGCTCCGAGTCGCGTAGTACACGGAGCCATACACACTCGCGCTGACATGATCTGAATTCGTATTCATGGGTTACCTCGTCGATATTCGGTCGTAACGCGAGCACAGCGCGCGCGGTTTGCGTAAATCACCCCTGAAAAATACACGTCTCTTGGTCGTCGCTCTCCAAAGGCTTCTTAACGATGGTTAAGCATTCCTGAATATGCGAGATCGGGATTGCGACACGGATATATTTCGGCAAAACTAGCGCCATGACAGACACATTCCCGGGCTCCGCCAAGGCGATGACTTTTATAGTGACTCGCGACCGCGAGCGATCGAAAGCGTTTTACCGCGACATTCTCGGGTTCAGGATGACGGCCGAGGACGGGTTCGCCGCGGTGTTCGACCTCAACGGGACCACTTTGAGAATTTCCACGGTGCCCGACTTCAAACCTCAACCGCATACTGTTCTGGGTTGGGAAGTACCTGATATCGCCGCAAGCATCCACGCTTTGAAGGCGAAAGGGGTGCGCTTCACGGTCTACGAAGGCATGGGTCAGGATGAGTTGGCCATCTGGACCGCTCCTGACAGCGGCGCGCGAGTCGCATGGTTTCTCGACCCGGACGGAAACAACCTCAGCCTCACCGAATACTGATTCATCTGCGAGATCTTCCGGCCCGCCGAGCACTTGCCGGCTTTGAGCTGCGGTGGATCGAGATCGACGCCCTGGCCGCGTGGCCGGCGCTCGAGGATTTTCTCGCCATAATCTTTTATGAGCGGCAGCGCGATATCTGCGTAGCGGAGCGGGTCGACGCGGGTAAATTGACCGCCGACGAAGCTGTGCTTCTGGTTTCCTTGGTTGTCGCGCGATGGGATACCGCGGCCGCCGCGCGCCTTAGGTCGGCGTTATCTCGTCAGTCGGCGCTCAGCGAAGAGTCAATCTTCGACGCCGTCGAGATCCACTAGGCGCGGTGTGGCGCCTCGCGAGAGGCACCACGGGTTGCCCGGATTTTCACGAGCCAGAAGATCATGATCGCAATCGGTACAAGCGCCAACAACACGAGCGCTGGCGAGCCGCGTAGCCACAGCGGCATAACCTTTTGCTGGCCGAGAAAGAAGAAAACGTTCGCGAAAAACCACGCAAAACACATGCGCCATAGGTGCCTTGCTACCCGGGCGGATACGCCAAGTCCGCCGCGCAAAATCACCCGCAGGTCTAAGAAGGCATTCCAAAACGCAAACGCAGCGAAGACAAAATAAGGCACTATGGCGCTTGGCGCTGCCGAGGCTCTTGACGCGCCGATACCGAATGACGACAAGGCTGCTGCGATACCCAGCGCACAGGCGAGTCCGGCATACTCGGGCATGCCGATGACCCCAGGTTTACGCTTGATCGCGATCCAAGCCGTCGATACCAGATAAAGAGTGAGCATGGCGATGCTCACCGACGCCTTCGGGGGAGCAGCGGTCTTTACAGTAGATGGAACTGCGAGCGCCAAGTAGATGCCGAGAATCGCCATCACGAACATCGACACGGCAAAGAGCTGTCCCAGCCTGCGGTGCAAGGGGCTCCCCTTACGGACAGACGAGGCTCCCGCGCCGCCGACGATGGCCGAGGTTCCCGCCGCGATATGCAGAAGTAGGTACGCTTGCATCGTTCGATCCTAGCGTCTCCTTAGCCGCGAGTTTGCGGCACGACTGCGCCGAGATTTGCGCGAGACACCCATCCCGTGCGGCCGCTACGGGTGCGGATGAGTGCGAAATCCTCGTGCGCGGCGGTTATTGTGACGGTCTCAGCTTCCGGCAATTCAAAGGCCGTATCTCCCATGGGCACCGGCGATACGCGCGCCGGTGTCTGGTTGATGAGTACCACCGCCTCGTGCATTCGCGGCCACATCAGCATCGCATTGGAAACGGCCAAAGCAATCAACGCGGCTCCGATCAAGACGCTGACGACCCGCGCCCATTGAAAACGCCGCCCAATTCTCTTCGCCAGCATTCCCAGTCCGGCCAGAATGATTCCCGCCACACCGGCCCAAGCCGCGCAGGCGGGATTTACGGCCAAAGCGATTCGGGCTAGGCGGCCACGCGGTTCCACAGCCACATGTGCGGAGGCCCGCACGTACTCCAGATTCGCGTTGATATCTGCATCATCGGGTGCCAGCAGTGCGGCACGCTCATAGTTGAGCACTGCCAGTCCGGGCTTGCCCGCCCGTGCGTATGAGTTCGCCAAGTTATAAAGGCCATCCGCCGAGTACTTCGGCGGCGATGAATGCAACGCCTGCGCCTGTGCCAAAGCCAGTCCCCCGCACAGCGCGAGACCTACGAGCACCATAGCCACTTTGAGCGCGCGCACTTATTTCCCCTCGCCGAGCAGCTGGCCGCGGATCAAATTGAGCCACCGCCGGAAGTCGGTGCTACCAGGCTGATGATCCGAATACTTTGCTTCGTCCGCCAGCGCAAATAGCCGCTCGACGTCCTCCCCGACCGTTCCCAGACGTGACCTCAGCTCTGCGGAGGTGATTTGATCGGGGGACACGTTCCACCGCGCCGCAAAAGCTTGCAGCAGCGCGTTTCGCGCCACATCGAAGAATGAGGAAGAATCACCGCCGCGCGCCGCCTCGTCCAATTGCGCGAGTGTACGCGCGGCTCTTTTTGATGTGGCGCGCGCTGGGTTGGGACGCACGGCGAACCAGCTCCCGGCCAGAATCAACGCAAGGGTTGCTTCAGCCGCCAGAAACGGCACCTGGAAATAGAGCGGTCGCAATTCGCTTGTCGAGATTTGCGGTGACGGGTGATCGGGGCGCAGTCCCTGGGCAAATCGGCTCGCAGCGGCGCCGTTCGGACTCTGGGCCTCGACGGGTGCGCTGAGTGAGCTATCCGCCAGCGATGTGGCAATCGTCACTTTGATCGGAGGCGTGTGCGCCCGCTCGTAACGCCGCGTATTGGGATTGAAATAGCTGAGCTCGAGGCCGGGGATCGATTGTTCGCCGGATTGCGCCGCGATTAGCGGCTGCTCGAACACCTTCTCGCCCTTGTAGCCGACCGCATCGCCCGGGGTAAACGAGGATTTCGCCGGATAGGTTTTCCAATGATCGAGGTGATCGAACATCGATGGATCAACGCGATCAAAATTCCCGGCACCGCTGACACGCAAGCGTAGCGTGAGCGGATCCCCGGCCGCCGCGCGAGCGGGCGAGATGTCGCTCGAAACCTGGAAGTCGCCGACAGCTCCGCTGAAATCCTTGGGCCGTCCCTCCATCGGCAGGGCCAGCACCTTCAGCTCGGTCGAGGGACTCGTGATCGTGACCTCTTTCGGAGCAATCCCGTTATACATGCTTTGCAAGAACGGCCCACCCAACCAAGCCGCGAACGCCATGTCCTCCGCCGATCGCGAGTTGATCTTAACTGTAAGCGGTGTGTCCACCGACAACGAAAAATCGCCGGGCTTCACGGCGGCGAGCACGCTGTGCCAAGTCATGACGAGGAAGGGGTTGCCGTCGATCACTTTATCGCGGCGCTCGGGTTGCCTCGAAAGATTGTTAAGCGTGAATTCGCCGCCGTTGAGCGTCGGCAGCCCATTCAGGGATGTAACGATCCCCGGGCGTACACCCACCTCGATATCTACCGGCACACTCTCGCCCACGTAAACCTCGTGCCTGGGAATGACCAAGTGCACGAATGCAGCGCCGCCCGCCTTCAGCTCGACGCCTTTCGGGAGCGGCGCAGTCGTCACCAGCGGCGGAGTGGGCGTAACGGCTCGTTTGGGCGCGCCCAGAGCGGAAACATCGTCCGCGTTGACCACGTCGAGCACGACAGGTTGCGATTTCGGCGTGAGCCCCGGAATGCTGAATATCCCCGCCATCTGCGGCGTCACACGGATCAGGATGGAGCTCGACGGCAGCGATGTTCCACCGACGAACTCGAGCCCCTGTGAACGCCCGATCTCCTCGAAAGACAACCCGGAAACGGCCGGCAACGTGACGTTTTTCAATTCACCGGACAGGCTCGTCACCCGGAGTGTCGCCGATTCGCCCAATCTGATGTGCGAAGGTTGGATGGTTTCGTAGGCCAGCTCTTCTTGCGCCGTCACGTAATTGACCGGAGCAAGCAGGCAGAAAATCGCGACGATCACCCTGCCCCGTTGCACAGTCCAGGCCCACATCACCAATTCTTGAGAACGTTGTCCGGATCGTTGGGATTGCGCGGACCCGAGGGCACGGCGAGCGAGTGGTGCTCGTCGGATTTGGCAGAGTCCAGAAGCTCGCGCGCTTCGTCTTCGCTCATTTGTCCTGGCTGGCGCTGATTTTCCGCCTGGCTCCCATCGGCGTCATTACCCTTCGCATTCTCGGCCTGATTCGGAGCTGCCGGTGGCGGCGGTGTCGCGCCCTGCCCCGCGCTGGGCTGACCTTGCGCGGGCGGGGGCGCGCTGGGCGGAGCCCCGTTCTTCGCATTCTGCGGCGGCGGCGGCTGTCCTTGCGGCGGCGGCTGTCCCTGGCCCTTACCATTTCCCTGACCCTGGCCACTGCCCTGGCCTT
>Ga0302314_10022524_pt1 | contig 10331 bp, 11 predicted proteins | sample III_Palsa_N2_3_FD_200533 | JGI IMG/M metagenome (GOLD analysis project Ga0302314, IMG submission 200533) | Peat permafrost microbial communities from Stordalen Mire near Abisko, Sweden - III_Palsa_N2_3 | ecosystem: Environmental > Terrestrial > Soil > Palsa > Peat permafrost | place: Sweden... | reverse complement strand
AACCTGCTCGTCCAGCGGGATGTGCCGCCGCGGGCCCTGGTCGCCGGGCTCGAGGCCCTCCGGCCCGTGGTCGAGGCGGTCGACACCGGAGCAGCGCTGCTGCTCGACCTCGGACGCCAGGAGCTGTTCGACGGCCCGCGCCCGGCACCTGGTGACAAGAGCACGGGCGGTTCGGTAGAAAGAGCCCATGGCTTACCAGGTGGCCGTCATCGGCGCCGGCTTCGGCGGGATCGGGATGGCGATCGCGCTCAAGCAGGCGGGCATCGACGATTTCGTCGTGCTGGACCGGGCCGGTGACCTCGGCGGAACATGGCGGGACAACAGCTACCCGGGCCTGACCTGCGACATACCGTCGCACTTGTACTCGTTCTCGTTCCGGCCCTGGCGCTGGAGCCGACGGTTCCCGCCGCGCGAGGAGATCTTGGCGTACCTGCACGCGCTGGTCGACGAGCGCGGCCTCGGCGCGCACCTGCGGTTCGGCTCCGGCGTCGCGGCGGCCGAGTTCGACGAAGGCCGCGCGGTCTGGAATCTCACGCTTGACGACGGCGGCACGCTGCAGGCCAGGGCGGTCGTCTGTGCCCTTGGGCAGCTCGGGCGTCCTGCCTTGCCCGACATCGCCGGGCGGGACGGGTTCGCGGGGCCCTGGTGGCATTCGGGTCGCTGGAACCACGATGCCGACCTGGCCGGTAAGCGGGTGGCGGTCGTCGGCACCGGGGCCAGCGCCATCCAGTTCGTTCCGGAGATAGCCAAGGTCGCCGGGCACGTCGACGTGTACCAGCGCAGCGCCCCGTACGTGCTGCCCAAGGCCGATCGGCCGTACCGCGACGCCGAGCACGCGCTGTACGACCGGCTGCCCGTGGTCCGCAAAGCCGACCGGCTGCGTATCTTCCTCTACGGCGAGCTGCTCACCAGCGGCTTCGTCCTGTCGCCCAAGATGCTGGCCGCGCCGATGCAGCTGTGGCGCCGCCAGCTCCGCACCCAGATCGCCGATCCTGAGCTGCGCGCCAGGTGCACCCCGGACTACGTGCTGGGCTGCAAGCGGGTCGCGTTCTCCAACGACTGGTACCCGGCGCTGGCCCGGCCGGACGTGGAGCTGGTCACCGAACCGATCGAGCGGGTCGTCCCGGACGGGGTGGTGACCGCCGGCGGCACGACCCGCGGCGCGGACGTGATCATCTACGGCACCGGGTTCAAGGCGGCGGAGTTCCTTGCGCCGATGGCGGTGTCCGGCCTCGGCGGCCGGCGGCTGCGGGACGCCTGGCAGGACGGGCCGCAGGCCTACCTCGGCATCACGGTTTCCGGGTTCCCGAACTTCTTCATGCTCTACGGGCCCAACACCAACCTCGGCGGGAATTCGATCATCTACATGCTGGAAAGCCAGATCGGCTACGTGCTCGGCGCGGTCCGGGCGCTGCGGGCTGAGCGGCTGGGCTGGCTGGACGTGCGGCCCGAGGTGCAGGAGGCGTTCAACGCCTGGGTGCAGTCGGCCAGCCATTCGTCGGTATGGGAGAGCGGGTGCCACAACTGGTACCTGACGGCGTCCGGGCGCAACATCAACAACTGGCCCGCGCAGACGTTCATGTACCGGTACCGGGTCAGGCGGTTCGACCTGGGCGCGTACCGGATCAGGCCGGCGATGGCCGGGAGCGGCGCGGCATGACCGGCCGCCGGGGGCTGCGGGTGCCGCCTGCGGTCATGCGCCTCGCGGCGGGGCAGCTCGGCGGGCGCGCGCTGGACCCGGCGCTGCCGTGGGCGGTGCAGCGGACGCGGCTGGATCAGGCCACCAGGATCGCCCGGCTCCCGCGGGGCACCACGGTGACCGAGCAGACGGTCGCCGGGTTGCGCGCTGAGGTGGTGTCGTCGCGGGCTGCGGGTTCGGGGCTGACGGTGATCCACTTTCATGGCGGCGGGTATTGCCTGGGCTCGGCGGGCACGGCCCGGGCGTGGGCGGCGCACCTGAGCGCTCGGACGGGCTGCCGGGTCGTGCTGCCCGAATACCGGCTGGCGCCTGAGCATCCTTATCCGGCGGCGCTCGAGGACGCTCGCGCGGTGGTGGGAGCCCTGGCTGGCTCGGGGCCGGTGGTGGTGTCGGGAGACTCGGCGGGCGGCGGGCTGGCGCTGGCGCTGGTGCTGTCGATGCGCGACGCGGGGCAGGAACTTCCGGCGGGCTGCATCCTGCTGTCGCCGTGGCTGGATCTGGGGCGCGACCGCCGCGGCGTTCCGGACCTGGTGCGCCACGACGTCCTGCTCAGCCCGGACTGGCTTGAGGCGTGCGCCCGCGCTTACGTGGAGCCAGCCAGGTTTGCTGAGCCGTCGATCTCGCCGTTGAGCGGCACGCACGGCGGGCTGCCGCCGCTGCTGATCCAGGCCGGGACCGACGAACTGCTGGCGCCGGACGCCGGGCTGCTGGCGGCCAGCGCTTCGGCGGCCGGGGTGGACGTGACGTACACCAGGTGGCCGCGGATGTGGCACGACTTCCCGCTGCAGGCCGGGTTGCTCGCCGCGGCCGACAGCGCGGTGACTCAAGCAGCCTGGTTCGTCGGCAAGGTAACCGCTGGGCTCACGACATAAAGAAGCTAAAGGGGATCGCGTCACCGGCGCGGGCCGGAACCCGATAGCTGACTCGGTTACTCACGGCCCGGTTCGATGTCGATCACCAGCTCATTGTCCCGCCGGGGCACAGGACAGCGGAACGCCTGCATCCGGGTGGGCCGAGTGCCTTCGGTGGTTGCCACATGATGGTCTGCGCTGCTCAGGCCGCTCCGATGTGGCCGTCAGGCCTCTCGCCAGCGGCTAGCCCTCGGAGTACCTCGATATCGGCGATGTCCTTCTGCCGCCATGGCCGGCCGTTGCGCAGGTGCGGGAACTGCTCCTTCATGGCGAGCATGCCGGAGACGCTCATGGCCAGTACCGGCGTGCCGTCGAGCGTCACGGGCTCGTCGCCGAAGGAGCCTGGCGGGAACAACCAGTCGGACCACCGCCCCAGGGGCTGGCTGAACGATCCGCCTGGCCGCCGATCAAAGTATGCGGTGCTAAACGGAACACCGTCCAACGTGAACTCGCAGGCCTCCTCTGGAGGCTGAGTTGCCAGAGCCGTGGCGCCAGCTCCTACGAGCACTGCCTTCGACGGGCCGGCGTGAATGCGCTCCACCCAGAACTCCACGTCGCCGTGCTCGCGTGTGATCCGGCCGATCCTCGCATCAAGTCCCCAGCCTCCGAACAGCCACGCTGAGATATCGGCTGCCTGCATGACCGCTATGACCTTGCGGATAACACCCAGTTGCCCTTCGGTCTTCTCGTCCACAGTTTGATCCTGCCATGCAGGGTGGACTGTCCCCCTGGCTACGCACGTAGTCACACGGCGCAACGCGGTCCGTTCGGAAGAAAGGCTGTGGGACTGGGCGGCCAGGTCCGGCAGCCAGGTCAACGGATCATTTGCCTGGTGAGAAGCATGCGGCCCGTTCGGAAGAAAGATCGGTGACGCCTGCCGGCGGCCGATGGCGTCAGGGCGGGGAGGGGATGGTGACCGTGACGGACAGGCCGCCGTCGTCGCGGGGGCGGGCGGTGGCGGTGCCGCCGTGGATCGCGGCGATGGACGCCACGATGGCCAGGCCGAGCCCGAAACCGTCGTAGGACGTGCGGTCGCTGAGCCGCTCGAACGGCTGGAAGATCCGCCCGGTGTCACCCGGGTCGATCACCGGCCCGGTATTAGCCACCACCAGCTCGCTGCCGCCCGCCACGGCACGAGTGCTGACCCAGACCTCGCCGCCCGGCAGGTTGTACCGGATCGCGTTGTCCACCAGGTTCGCGATAAGCCGCTCGGCCAGCACCGGATCCCCCGAGATGACCGCAGGCTCCAGCGCGGCGTGCACCCGCCGGCCCGCCAGCCGGCCGTCCAGGACGTCCTCGGCCACCGTGGCCAGGTCGACCTTCTCCCGCACGGTGAGCCCGCGCTCGTTGCGCGCCAGCAGGAGCAGCGCCCCGATCAGGTGCTCGGCATGATCCACCGCGGCCCGGATATCCGCGGCCATGACCCGCAGGTCATCAGGTGTGCTGTCCGGATTATCCAGCACCACGTCCACCGTCGCGCGCATGACGGCGAGCGGCGTCCGCAGCTCATGAGAGGCGTTGGCGATGAACCGCTGCTGCCCCTCGAACGCGGCCTGGAGCCTGCCCAGCATGTCGTCGAACGTCTCCGCCAGCTCCCGGAGCTCGTCCCGAGGCCCCGTCGGCGCGACCCGGGCCGACAGGTTGTGCTCCGACGCGGCCCGGGCGGCCGTCGTGATCCGGTGCACCGGCCGCAGCGCCCGCCCGGCGAAGATCCAGCCCAGGACCGCCGCCAGCGCGATGACCACGGCCAGCGTGATCAGCGAGTACTGCAGCAGGTGCGACAGGGTGAGGGAACGCTGGCCCTGCGCCCCTTCCTGCTGGAAGTAGGAGGCGCACTTGGCCAGGATGCGCGGGTCGGGACGAACGCTCGTCTCCGCCGACCGGCACCGCGCCGCGAACGCGGCCAGGTTGCTGGGCGACGGCGTGCCGCCGCCCTGCCCGTGAACCTGCGCCGGCAACCGCGCCACCTGCGTGTAGCTGACCGCCACGACGATCGCCCCGCACCCGGCGAACAGGCCGATATACAGCAGCGTCAGCCGGGCCCGGACGGTCAGCCGCGGGCGGCTCACATCCAGTACCCCTTACCCACCACGGTCTCGATCAGCGGCGGGTCGCCGAGCTTACGCCGCAGCCGGGTCATCGTCACCGAGACGATGTTGCTGAACGGGTCGGCGTGCGCGTCCCACACATGCTCGAGCAGTTCCTCCGCACTGACCACCGCGCCGTCGGCCGCCATCAGGATCTCCAGGATGCCGAACTCCTTGCGGGTCAGCGGCAGCGGACCGCCGCCGCGGCTGGCCCGGTGCCTGGCCCGGTCCACCGACAGGTCCCCGCGGCGCAGTACCGGCGGCGTGGACGGCGCGCGGCGGCCCAGCGCCCGCACCCGCGCGACGAGCTCGGCGAAGACGAACGGCTTGGGCAGGTAGTCATCCGCCCCCAGTTCCAGCCCGTCCACCCGGTCCTGGTCGCCGGCCGCCGCCGTGAGCATGAGAATCCGCGGCCCGCCCCCGGCCAGGGTGCGGCACACCCGGTCACCGTGCACGGCCGGCAGGTCGCGATCGAGCACGATCACGTCATAAGCCGTGTGCGCGGCCGCCTCCAGCGCCGCCGCGCCGTCATGGACGGCGTCCACGGCCATCCCGGCCTGAGCCAGCCCCTGAGCGATCCGCCCGGCCAGCGTCACGTGGTCCTCGGCCACCAGCACCCGCATCTCCTCAGTGTGCCCCGGCCGGCGTGACATCCGTGCAACATGAGCGGTTGCGTTGATGTCACCCCTCCGGCGCGACACTGCCGGCATGAAGCCAGTCCTCATGCTGATCGCGGCGACCAGCCTGGTGCTGCTGACGGCGTGCAGCGGCACGGCCGGGACGGCGGGTTCCCCGTCGGCGGTCGCCTATTCCCAGTGCATACGCTCCCACGGCGTGCCGGGCTTCCCCGATCCGGCCGGCAACGGAGCGATCCCGAAGACCACCGCGCAGACCCTGGGGGTCAGCAGTGCCCGGTTGCAGACGGCGCAGAGCGCCTGCCAGCCGCTGCTCCCGGCGGCCGCGTCGTCGCAGCAGCAAGCCCAGCAGTGCCTGCAGGCCGGCGTCTGCCCGCAGGTCCTGGTGCAGCAGATGCTGACCGCCGACCGGAGCTTCGCCCGGTGCATGCGCGCCCACGGGGTGCCCGGCTGGCCTGACCCGGTCATCGATGCCGAGGGACGGCCGGTCTTCGACCTCGTTCCGGTCGGCATCACCCACCGCCAGACGCATTCTCCGCCGATCTCGAACGAACTGGCCGAATGCGGGCGACTGGCTCCCGCCTCGGCGGGGATGGAGTCGAATTGAAAGGCACCGCCGCCGCTATCGCGGTCCTGGTCCTGCTGACGGCGGCCTGCGGCGGCGGCCCGCCGCATCCGGGCGGGCCGGCCAGCTCCCCGGCCGTCGCGTTCTCCCAGTGCATGCGCTCGCACGGCGTGCCGGACTTCCCCGATCCCGCCCGCGGGGGCGGCGTGCCCAAGGTCACCCAGCAGCAAGCCGGGGTCAGCGATGCCCGCCTCCAGGCGGCCCAGCGAGCCTGCGCGCAGCTGCTCCAGCCGCCGGTGGCCCAGGTCCCGCACATCATGGCCGGCCTGCTGAACTTCGCCCGGTGCATGCGCGCCCACGGCATACCGAACTGGCCCGACCCCACCACCGACCGCAGCGGGCAGCCTGTTTTCGAAATCCCCGGCATCGACCCGGATTCGCCGCGGGTCAGCAGCACCGCCGACGGATGCACGCACCTCCTGGTCCAGTCCACGACCGGCCCGACCACGATTCAGCTGTGTGACGGCATCGGCGAAGACGGCGGGTGCGGCGGTTACGGAGATCCCGGTGCAGGCTAGGGGACCGCGCGGCCGCCGGGCGGCCCTGGGCATCGCGGCCCTGCTGGTGGCCGGGACGGCGTGGGCCGGGCGGGCCGGGGCGTTCTCCCCGGCCGGCTCCCCCGGCGCCGGGCCGCAGGATGGACCGCCGGCGACGGCGGCGGTGACCCGGCAGGACATCACCGCGACCACCCCGGTGACCGCGACCCTGGGATACGCCGGTTCCTACCTGGTCCGGGGGCAAGGCGGCGGGACGCTGACCTGGCTGCCGCCGGCCGGCCAGGTCATCCGGCAGGGCCATGTCCTGTACCAGACGGGTGACGGCAGCCCGGTGACACTGCTGTACGGCAGCGTCCCCGACTGGCGCCCCCTGGCCGAGGGGGTAACCGGCCAGGACGTGTCCCAGCTGAACCACGACCTGGTCGCCCTGCGGGATGCGGACAGCACCAGCATCGCGGCGCTGGGCTGGGATTACTTCTCCTGGGCGACCGCGGCCGGGGTGGCCAGGCTGCAGTCGGCGCTGGGCATCTCCGCCCCGCCCGGGTGGCTGCCGCTGGGGTCGGTGGTGTTCGAGCCGCAGGCGCTGCGGGTCAGCCAGGTGACCGGGAGCCTGGGCGGTCCGGCGGACGGCCCGGTGCTGGCGGCGACGTCGGACCAGCACGTGGTGACGGTCCCGCTTGATGCCTCCGCCCAAGGCGAGGTGAGAGCCGGTGACCAGGTAACCGTCACGTTGCCCGACGGGACGACGACGCCGGGCGCGGTGTCGGCGGTCGGCACGGTGGCGACCGTGTCCGGGTCGGGCGGCAACCCGGTCACGACGATCCCGGTGCAGGTGACGCTGGCCGACCCGCGGGCCGCGGGCGCCCTGGACCAGGCGCCGGTGACGGTGAACATCACCACCGGCGCCGCGCACGGCGTCCTGGTGGTGCCGGTGACGGCGCTGGTGGCCCGGCCGGGCGGGCGGTATGACGTGGAGATCGCCGGCCGGGGCAGCGCGCGGCGCTGGGTGCCGGTGACACCCGGGGTCTTCGACGACGCCGCCGGGCTGGTGCAGGTGACCGGGGCGCTCACCCCCGGGCAGCGTGTCGTGGTGGCCTCGTCGTGACCGCGGCCGGAGCTCCGGTGCTGGAGCTGGAGCAGGTATCGAAGGTGTACCCCGGGTCGCCGCCGGTGCGGGCCCTGGACCGGGCCAGCCTGGCGGTGGCCGCCGGTGACCTGGTGGCGGTGACCGGCCCGTCCGGGTCGGGCAAGTCCACGCTGCTGCACCTGATGGGCACCCTGGACCGGCCGACGGACGGGACGGTGCGCGTCACCGGGATCGATGTCGCCCGGATGCGGGACCGGGACCTGGCGGCGCTGCGGGCGTCCCGGATCGGGTTCGTCTTCCAGCGGTTCTTCCTGGCCGAGCATCAGGACGCCCTGGGCAACGTGGCCGACGGGCTGCTGTACGCCGGGGTCCGCCGGGCCGAACGGCGGCGCCTGGCCGCCGACGCCCTGGCCGTCGTCGGGCTGGGGCACCGGGCCGGAGCCCGGCCGGGCCAGCTGTCCGGGGGTGAGCGGCAGCGGGTCGCGATCGCCCGGGCGATCGCCGGCCGCCCGCCGCTGCTGCTGGCCGACGAGCCGACCGGGAACCTGGACTCGGCCACCGGGGCCACCATCCTGGCCCTGCTGGAAGACCTCAACCAGCAGGGCACGACGGTCGTCATCATCACCCACGACCACGCGGTCGCCGCCCGGGCCCGGCGGCGCATCGACATGCTCGACGGTCACGTCACGGCGGACCGGTCATGATCACCCTCCCCGGTCTAGCCGGCCTGACCGGCCTAGCCGACCTGGCCGCCTTGGCCAGCATCGGGCTGCGGACCCGCAAGCTGCGCGCCGGGCTGTCGGCGCTTGGCATCGCGATCGGCGTCGCGGCGATCGTCGCCGTCCTCGGCCTGGCCGCCTCCTCCCAGGCCGCGCTGCTCGCCCAGATCAGCCGCCTGGGCACCAACCTGCTGACCGTCACCAACGGGCAGACCTTCTCCGGCGCCACCGCCGAGTTGCCGGTGGCGGCGCCGGGCATGATCACCCGGCTGCCCGGGGTCAGCGCGGTGCAAGCCACCGGCGCCGTCACCGGCGTCAGCGTCTACAAGTCCCCCTACATCCCCTCGATCGAGACGAACGGCCTCAGCGTCGACGCCGCCACCCTCGGCCTGCCCGCCGTGGCCGGCACCAGCCTCGCCCAGGGCCGGTTCCTCGATGCCGCCACCGCCGGCGAGCCGGTCGCGGTGCTCGGCGCCGCCGCCGCCGCGCTGATGGGCATCGACCGGATCGAGCCCGGGATGCGGATCTGGATCGACAGCCAGTGGTTCTACGTGACCGGCATCCTGGCCCCGGCCGCCTACGCGCCGGAGATCGACTCAGCCGTCCTGGTCGGCTTCCCGGCCGCGGCGAAGTACCTGCCCTTCGACGGCCACCCTTCAGATATCTACGTCCGCACCGTCGACACCCAGGCCGCCGTCACCGCCGTCGACAACGTGCTCGGCGCGCAGGCCAGCCCGGAAAACCCCGGCCAGGTCAGCGTCTCCCGGCCCTCGGACGCGCTCACCGCGCGGGCCGACGCCAAAGGCGCGCTCGACACCTTGTTCCTCGGCCTGGGCGCGGTCGCGCTGCTGGTCGGCGCGATCGGGGTGGCCAACATCATGGTCATCTCGGTGCTCGAGCGCCGCTCCGAGATCGGCCTGCGCCGGGCGCTGGGCGCCACCCGCGGCCAGATCCGCGTCCAGTTCCTGGCCGAGGCCATCGTGCTGTCCCTGGCCGGCGGCGCCGCCGGCGTCGCCCTCGGCGTGGTCGCGACCGCCGCCTACGCCCGCGGCCACGGCGAGGCCGTGGTCATCCCGCCCCAGGCCTGGGCCGGCGGCCTGGCCGCGGCCGTCCTCATCAGCGCCCTGGCCGGGCTGCTGCCCGCCATCCGCGCCGCCCGCCTGTCACCCACCCAGGCACTCCTGACCACCTGACGCCCCGGCGGTGCCCTGGCCGGGGCGCTGCTGCTTTCGCTGATTCCGGGAATGCCGCGACGGCGCTCTCCGGGCTGGAGAGCGCCGCCGCGAACCGGCCGGTGTCAGCTGAGTGAGTCCCTGTTTTCTGGCGGCGGCGGGGGTGAGCGCTGCCGGCCGTGGGCCGGCCGGGCGACGGGGAGGGCAGCGGCGACCGGGACGGTCGCGGGCCGCCAGGAGGGTGCAGACGGATGGCCGGGGCGCGGCGGGACCGGCGGCGGCATGGGCCGGGGCGGCGAGGGGGGCTCGCTGAAGGAGGCCGAGATCAGCGCGTCGAACTCCTCGCGCACCCACTGCGGGTCGGCGCAGATCAGGTCCGTGAACGCGGCGTCCGTCTCACGGGTTGGCACATTCATGCCGATCACACTCCCGGGAACCTTCGATAGCGTTGCCAGGTCAATGACCGATACACTTTTTATATAGCGCGCACTGTAGGAAGCTGTCAAGAGCCTATCGCGGCCTGCCGGTCACGCGTTTCGATCTGCGGAGGTGCTCCCCCGGCGATGAGCGGACGGCTCGATGATCTGGACGACCCGGACTACCCGGCCCTCACTACCGGCCGGGCCGCCGAAGTCCTGGGGGTACAGCAGGCATTCCTGCGCGCGCTGGACACCGCGGGCGTGGTGACGCCGCAGCGCTCGGCGGGCGGGCGCCGCCGCTACACCCGCCGCCAGCTCGCCCTCGCGGCGCGGATCAGGGAGCTGTTCGACCAGGGCTACACGCTGGCCGCGGCGCAGCGGATCCTGGCTCTGGAAGACGACCTGGCCGCCGAGCGCGCCCTGACCGCCAGCCTGCAGGCCCGGCTGCGCGACCAGGGTCGGCCAGGCCGACCTGGGGTG
>Ga0302314_10022523_pt1 | contig 10331 bp, 9 predicted proteins | sample III_Palsa_N2_3_FD_200533 | JGI IMG/M metagenome (GOLD analysis project Ga0302314, IMG submission 200533) | Peat permafrost microbial communities from Stordalen Mire near Abisko, Sweden - III_Palsa_N2_3 | ecosystem: Environmental > Terrestrial > Soil > Palsa > Peat permafrost | place: Sweden... | reverse complement strand
AATGAAACACCATCGGGCATTTGACCTGCCCGGCCTCGCCGATATCGGCCTCGATGCCGACTCCATAATAGCTGACGGCGCAATCGACATCGGTGCGCGCCGCGACCAGATAGGCGAGCTTGCCGCCCAGGCAAAAACCGAGCGCGCCGACCTTGCCGACACATTCCGGACGCGCGCGCAGCACCTTCAATGCATCGGCGGAGTCCTTGATCGACTGATTGGCGTCGAAGCGCTGAAAATAGCCGAACGCCTTGTTGAAATCGGCTTCGGTGTAGCCGAGGTCGACGCCGGGCTCCATCCGCCAGAACAGATCCGGCGCCAGCACCACATAACCTTCTTCGGCGTAATAATCGGCGGTTTCGCGCATCGAGGCATTGACGCCGAAAATCTCCTGCAACAGCAGGATGCCGGGACCTGATCCCGAGGCCGGAACGGCGAGATATCCCTTGAACGTGCCGCCATCGGCGGCCGCGATATCAATCCATTGTCCTGCCATTGTGCCGACCCCCGTCCCAGACGCGACCACCGATTGATGTGGCACCGCCATTTCACATGGGGGCTGCCACTTCATCGTGCTTTCTTAATTGAATTTTTAATGTAAGATTCGCAATTGTAAATAGCATAGATTGAGCAAGGGTTGCCTACGCCTTGAGCGCACGCGACATCGGGAGACTATTTTGAAGACCGTTTTGAAGAGGACAACCAACACTGCGCCGAAGAAAGCCGGCGGTACCGCAAAGCCGAAGGTCCAACCGGCCGTCATTGAACGGCCGGGGACCTGGCATCTCGCGCGCACCGAAACGGAACGGCGTTTATCCGATTTCGAGTTCGGACTGGAGCGGCTGGCGCAAGCCTATTATCGCTGGAAGGCGGCGTGTCTTGCCGCCGTCTGCGATGTGCCGCTCACCGGCGACGACGTCGCCGTGCTCAATGTCGTGCGGATGGGCGATGAACCGAAGCGGCTTTCCGAGATCGCGCAATTGCTCAACCGCGTCGACGTCCCCAATCTTCAATATGCCACGCGCAAGCTGGTTCGCTCGGGCCTGATCGAGACCGAGGGCAGTTCGTCGCGCAAGGAAACCCGCTACCGCGCCACCGCGACCGGGCGCTCCGTCACGGAAGCCTATGCCGCCTTGCGCGCCGCGACGCTGCCGCCGATGCTCGAGGCACTGGACGGCTGGGCCGCGAAATCCGAGACCACCAGCGTCCATCTCGATTTGATTTCAAGTCTCTACGCCCAGGCCGCACAGGTCGCGATCACCCGGCGGCATCAGCCCTGACGGCGGCCCGCGACCCCAGGGGATCGCGGCTTTAAAGGATATTGTCGCGATAAAGTTCAGGCGACCCGCCTGCCATCAGCGCGCAATATCCTCAAGGCGAAGATTGCGAGTCTCGATCATCCGGGTGGCCGCGACCAGTCCCAGGACGGCGACGCCGGCGAACATCAGGAATACCGAGTCGACGCCGCCCTTGCCGAGCATGAATCCGACCAGCGTGGGTCCGATCGCCGAGGCAACCCGCAGCCACGAAGTCGCGACACCCGTTCCGATCGCGCGCATCCGGGTCGGATAAATCTCGGGCGTATAGAGATAGACCACGGCGGCGATCGATCCGACCAGCCCATAACTGAGCGTGCTGAAAACGATGACCCATGTGACGTCCTGGGTCCCGCCGAACGCCAGCACGCTCAGCAGCACGGCGCCGAGCCCAAAGGCGCCCATCATCCAGTATTTTCGGCCGGTGCGGTCGATCACCATCGCGCATAGCAGCACCAACGCCACTTGCGCGACATTGGTCATCGAGGCGGCCCGCAGCGCCTGCGGCAGACCGAGATGATAGACGGTGGTGTAGAGCGTAGGCATCCAGTTATTGAGGCTGTTGGCGATCAGGTATGCCGCGGCCCATAATACCCAGACGATCAAGGTGCGGCCGCGATAGGCGGGAGACAGCAACTCGCTCCAATTGCCGCGCGTCCGCTGCGGAACGGGGACCTGCGCCGGCAGCGTCACGGCCGGCGGCGTGGCTGATGGCGCCGCGCCGGTGTTGCTGGCGGCGGCCTCCAGCCGCATCACCACGGCCTCGGCCTCAGCCAGACGTCCCTTGCCGATCAGCCAGCGCGGGGATTCCGGCAGCCGCAACAACAGAAAGGCGATGACCAGCCCGGGAATGCCGCCGATCAGGAACATGATCTGCCATCCCCATAGCGGTACCAGCACCGCGCCGACCTGGCCCGTCACCATCAGGCCAATGGGGAAGATCATCTCGTACAGCATGAAAAACCGGCCGCGGCCGCGGGCCTTGGACAACTCGCTGATATACACGGCGGCGACCGGCATCTCGCCGCCGACGCCGATGCCCTGGATGAAGCGGCAAACCAGCAGCGCGCTGAAACTCCAGGCGCCGGCGCAGGCCAGACTCATCACTGCATAAATGGCGGTGGCTGCGGCGGCACAGGGAACCCGGCCGTATCGCTCGGCCGCCCAGCTGAACGCAAGGGCTCCGATGATCTGGCCGACATAGCTGGCGCCGATCATGAGGCCGATCTCCGGGGCCGAGATATGCCACAGCGGCACCAGGATCGGCAGCACGAAAGCGATCGACAACGCATTGAACGCGTCGAAGAACGTCGCGCTGCCCATCACGATGCGGGCGCGGACGTACCAGCGCGACGTCGGCACCTGCTCCATGCGAACGATCAGGGAAGTGGCTGCGTCTTCAGGCGAGAACGGCTGACCTGACGGGGGAACGGCGGGAGCCCCGGACCATGGCTCCGCGTTGGCGACTGACAAAGGTTTCTCCCATTGTTTTATTTTTCGGTCCGACCCTATCGGTCAATACGCGTCACATGCAAGCCGGCCTTGTGAGGGGCGGGGCGGGTGAATCAGACGGCGCGCGCCCGCTTCATCAGCGCCAGAATTTCGTCCGCGATCACCGCCGGGCATTCCATCGGCGTCAGATGGCGGACGTTACGCAAAACCGACAACGTCGCGTCCGGCATGGCCTGCTGGATCTGCTCCGACATCGCGACCGGCGTGGCGTAATCCTCCTCGCCGACGATGACGCGGGTCGGCATGCGCAGGGCGGATTGATAGTGCCGCAAATCGGCATCGCCCAGCATCTCGCAGGTCGCCGTGTAGCAATCGATATCGTTGGCGAGGAACACATCCATGTTTGGACGGATCACCTCCGGATGCGCCTCGCGAAACGCATCACTTACCCAGCGTGTCGCCTGAAACGCCGACAGGCCCTGGAAACCCTTGCTGGCTGCCGTCGCGGCGCGTTCGCGCCAATCCTTCGGCGCGGTGGGTCCATACCAGGCCGTGGTGTCGATCAGCGCCAGCGCCCGCACCCGGTCGGGATACACCCCGGCAAAGGCCTGCGCGATGCACCCGCCCATCGAGCAGCCGGCGAGCGTGATCGACGTCCAGTTCACATGGTCGAGCAGACCCGCGAGATCGGCGGCGAACAGTTCGGGCGTGAACTTCATCTTCACGCGCCCGGATTGGCCGTGGCCGCGGCAATCATAGGTCAACACATCAGCATGTTCGGTCAGCAGCGGCACCACGCCGTCCCAGATGCCCTGGTCGAGCGCCAGCGAATGGATCAGCGCGATCCGCGGCCGGAGCGGCGATCCGGATTTCGAGTGCACGGTGTAGGCGATCGAAACACCATCCGGTGCGGTGAAACTTGCTTTAGAGGACGTCACGGACCCGCTCATGCTGCCGCCGATTTCTGGGTGGCGCCCGGTGTGGGTGCGGGCTCGTCCAGAGAGATGTTCCAGGCGTCGTAGCCATAGAGCCAGTTTGGATCATCATTGCCGCCACTCATCCAGGTGTTGGCGCTGGAAATCTGCTGGATTTTGGAGGTGCGCGGCTTGCGGTGCGCCTCGAAGCGCCTGAAGGCGGTCTCGATTCCATCGATCGATACGTCCTTCAGGCAGCGCGCCAGCACCGCGGCGTCCTCGATCGAGGTTGCCGCGCCCTGCGCCATATAAGGTGTCATCGGGTGGCAGGCATCCCCGATCAGCACCACCCTGCCCTGGCTCCAGGTCGGCAACGGCTCTCGCTCCAGGATCGCCCATTTGTGGCAGTCGGGGCAGGCATCGAGCACCATCCGCACCTCGGGATGGAAGCCGGCATAGGCCGCGCGCAACTCGTTGACATCACCCTTGGCCGACCACGACTCCTTCGTCACCCAGTCCGCCGGCTCCGGCACGCTGGTGACGAAGTAAAGCTGGCTGCGGTCCTTGGTGGTATAGTAGATCACGATATGGCGATCCTCGCCCCACCATTTGGTGCGGGAGCGGGAAATCTCCTTCGGCATCAGGTTGGAATTGAACACCGAGCGGTAGGCGATACGGCCGCGGTGGATCGGCTTGTCGGGTCCGATGATGATGTCGCGCACCAGCGAGTGGACGCCATCCGCGCCGATCACGGCGTCGGCCGTGGCCGTCGTCCCGTCAGCGAAGGAGAGCGTCACCGGTCCACCATTCTGCTCCAGCCCGACCAGTTTCTTGTTCAGGTGAATAACCTCGTTCGGCACGATCGAGGTCAGCGCCTCGTGCAGGTCGGCGCGATGCATGCAGAGGAACGGCGCCCCATAAAGGTCTTCCGGCATCGGCAGCTCGCGCTTGAGCTCACCGGTGTCGCCGACACGGTTGAGGTGGGAGTATGGCGCGAAGGCATGCGCGCGCAGCACGTCCTCGACACCGATGCCGCGCAGCACCTTCATCGAGTTCGGCAGCATCTGGATGCCGGCGCCGATTCGACCGAACTGATGCGCCTGTTCGTAAACCTGGACGTCGATACCCGCCTGCCGCAGCGTGCCGGCCGCGGCCATGCCGCCCATCCCGGCGCCTACGATTGCAATTTTGGGGGTCGCCATGATCACGCTGCTCCTTGGAAAGGCTTGATCCGAGAAAGACCAAGATCCGAGAAAGAGTTGGGAGACCATCCTACGTCTCCGCCCAGCGCCAACATTGGCTTTGTTCTATGGTATGTAAAATATATCTTTAATACCAAATCGATATTTTATAAGTCTATAGCTCGCCGAGGGAGAAGCGCCTTGGAACTCAGGCATTTGCGCTATTTCGTCGCTGTCGCCGAGGACGGCTCGGTCACGCGGGCGGCCCGTCGGCTCAACATGGCGCAACCGCCGCTGAGCCAGCAAATCCGAAGCCTGGAGACCGAACTGGGCGTGCGGCTGTTTGATCGGGTCGCCAAGCGCGTCATCCTGAACGCGGCCGGCAGGCAATTCCTCGAAGACGCCCGTCGCACGCTCGACAGCGCCGCAGCCGCGATGATGCGGGTGCGGCGCTTTGACCGCGGGGAACAGGGCCATATCGCCTGCGGGTTCACCAGTTCCGCGGCGCTGCATCATCTGGCGCCAAAGCTGATCCGGGCGTTCCGCGAGGCCTATCCGCTGGCGACCTTTGACGTCGAGGAGCGCGAGACATTTGAACTGCTCTCCGGGGTCGATGAAAAGCGCCTCGACATCGCGTTCGTCCGCACCACCGGCTCGGACCTGCCCGCCCTGCAGAGCCATGTCCTGCATGAAGAAGCGTTCGTGGCGGCGCTGCCATCCGATCACAGGCTCGCCCGGTCGGTCTCGCCGGTCGCGCTCTCGGTGCTGATGCAGGAACGGCTGGTGCTCTATCGGCGTCCCGACGGCTTCGGAATCTTCGAGGTGCTGATGAACGCGTTGCGCCGGGCCGGCTTCGAACCGCAGGTGGCGGAGCAGGTTCCCCGCATCATCACCGCGATCAATCTGGTTGCCGCCGGACAGGGAATCTCGCTGGTGCCCGAGTCCATGCGCACATTGCATCATGGCAGCGTCGTCTATCGCAGACTGGTTCGCGGCGCGCTGCCGCCGATGCCGCTGAACCTGGTGTTTCGGCGCGACAATCCGTCGGCGCTGGTGCGCAACTTCATTGAAGTGGCGCGCAAAACCAGCAATCCTGGAGCGCCGCGCTCAGATCGGAACCGATGACCATGACATTCTCGCTCGACCATGTGGTGATCAACACGCTGTTCGACATGGACCGCGCCGCGACGCTGGTGTCGCAACTCGGCTTCACGCTGACGCCGCGGGGCTATCATTCGCTCGGCTCGATCAATCATTTGATGATGTTCGAAGGACACTATCTGGAGCTGATCGGCCTGCCGCTGCAGACGGAAATCCTGCGACGCGAGGTCCTTGAGAGCCCGCTCGGCCTGAACGGGCTGGTCTTTAAAGCCGGCGATATCGACGCCTGCATCGGCCAGTTACGGGAAAGCGGCCTCACCATGCTCGAGCCGCAGAGTTTCTCGCGGCCGGTGACCATCGACGGGGTCGAGCACCTTGCGCGATTCCGGACGACCCGGACCGCGCCGGAACTTTTCGCGGCCGGACGGGTCTATTACTGCCAGCACTATACGCCGGAACTGGTCTGGCATCGCCCATGGATGTCTCACGCCAATGGATGCAGCGGCCTGAGCGAGCTGGTGGTGGTGACCGGCACGATCGAAACCGACGTGTCGCGCTATGCCAAGGCGGCCCGGGCTCCGGCGGAACAGGGAGAAGGCGGCGTCTGGACGATAGACCTGGTTGACGCCTTTCGCATCACGCTGCTGTCGCCGGCGCGCTATCTCGAACGCTACGGCGAACTTGGTGTCGCAGCCAATGGCCGCAACAGTTTCTTTGGCGCGATCGTGTTCAGGACCGCCGATATCGATCGGACCCGCGATCTCGCGGCTGCTCTCCCCGAACTGCGCTCGGGAGCCGGCGAACATTCCCTGGCTTTGCTGGCGCCGTTTCTCAACACGCTGTTCGAATTTCGCAGCGACCGGTAACTCAGTCGCCGTCGCCGAGCGCTTCCCATATCGCGCGCGTGTAGGCGGTAAAGTCCGGACTCCCGCGCAGCGCGCGCAGGTTTCGGGGCCGCGGCAGATCAATCCGATGCTCCGCGACAATGCGGGCCGGCCGCGGCGAAAACACCAGGACCCGATCCGCCAGCGCCACGGCCTCTTCAATGTCGTGGGTGACGAACAGGATGCTGCGCCGTTCCGCCTCCCAAATGCGCAACAGCTCGCGTCCCATAACCGCCTTGGTCTGGAAGTCGAGCGCGCCGAATGGCTCATCCATCAGCATCACCGCGGGTTCATAGGCCAGCATGCGGCCTAGCGAAACGCGGTGACGCATGCCGCCGGACAACTGCGCGGGGTAGGCGTCGCGAAATTCGGACAGGCGCAGCAACGCCAGCAGACCGGCCAGGCGTTGTGTCCACAACGCGGGCGGTACACCCGCCAGGGCAAGACCGACTTCGATATTCTGGCGCACCGTCTGCCAGGGCAGCAGCGTGTCCTTTTGAAACATGAAGCCGATATGTTCCGGCGGACCATTGACGGTTTTGCCGTCGACGGTGATGGTCCCGCTCTCGGCGGCGTTGAGGCCCGCGATCGCGCGCAGGATCGTCGACTTGCCACAGCCGCTCGGTCCGACCAGGACGACGAATTCAGCCTTGTCCACCGCGAGGCTGACGCGATCGACGACCTGCAGGCGGCCGCGCGGGGTCTCGTAGGAGACCGAGACATGATCGAGCAGGATACGAGGAGCCCCGGCCGTGGCGATCATCTTGCTCCACGGCGCCAATGCAGCGCCCTTTGTTCGATCATGAAGATGATCTGGTTGGCGATCATCGCGAGCAGCATCAGCAGGAACAGGCCCGCAAACACGCCGGTGGTATCGAGCTGGCCGCCGGCGCGCACCACATACCAGCCGAGGCCGCGGTTGGCGCCGATCAGTTCGCCGACTACCGCGCCCACCAGCGACAGGCCGATGCCGATGCGGAAGGCTGCAATCAGCCAGGGGACGATAGAGGGGATTGTCACCTTGCGCATGATGTAGGACCGCGGCGCACGCATCGTGTGCATCAGATCGATCATGTCGGGATCGACGGTGCGAATGCCTTCGGTGACATTGAGAATGAAAACGAACAGCACCATGGAAAAGGACATCATGACCTTGGAGAACAGGCTGATGCCGAACCACAGGATGAACATCGGCGCCAGCGCAACGCGCGGCAGACCATAGAGACCCATCACGAAGGGATCGATGATCTTGGCGGCGCGCCGGTAATGCGCCAGCGCAATGCCGATCGGGGTGCCGACGAGTGCCCCCAGGAAAAGTCCAAGCAGGGCCTCCGAGACCGTGGCGTCGACATGCCGCCAGACCTCGCCGCTTTTCACCAACGCAACGAGTCTCTCGCCGATCAGGCTGGGCCGGCTGCTCCAGAATTCGTTGAACAGGCGCCCGGCGGAAAATTCCCAGACCAGCAGCAATCCGGCGACCAGCACCAGACGCCAGACAAAGGCAGAAACATCAAAGCCGTCACGCGCCGGTCTCGTTGGCGCGAGGATTTCTTCGGCGATGACGGGATCGGTCATGGGGTCATTCGGTGGGTCATTTAGTTCATGGCAGATAGCGAAGCGCGACGACGTCCTGGTAGTTGAGTTCCTTCACGGTCGGATCGGCCACCCGCAGCATTTCCAGCGCAGTCTTGAACCCGGCCTCCTGGGCGCGCCCGTCATGCGACAGGCTGCGCTCGGCCGCATCCCTGGCCACCATGACGACGAGGTCCGGCGACAACGCCGGAAACCGTTCGTGGACGGCGGCCTGTACGGCCTTCTGATCGGTCTGAATGATCAGCTCGGCCTTGACGACGGCGCGCGCCACGGCATGCGCGGTGGCATCGTTGGCCTTCAGCCAGCTGCCGACGGCGATGAGATCGAGCGCCATATAATCGAGCTCGCGAAAATCAGCGACAAACTTGTACTTGCCCGTGGCCATATCGGCCTGGACGTCCGGCGTCGTGAACATGCCGGCGGCGACCGAACCGGTGTCGAGCGCGGCGCGCATCGAACCTCCGGTTCCTGCAGCAATGATCTCGTAATCGCTGTCCGGATTGAGGCCCAGCTTTCGGATCATGAAGCGGAGCGTGTTGTCGGTGAGGCTGCCGGGCGAGGTGATCCCAACCGGTTTGTCGCGCAGGCTTTTCAGATCGGTCGTGGATGATCCGACCGGCGCCAGCAGCGAATAGGGATGCTTGTCGAGCAAGGCGACCAGGACTGTCCCCCCGAGTCCGCGGCTGGCCAGCCGCATCGCATGGTCGCCGGCACAGATGCACAGATCGATTCCGCCGCCCGCCAGGGCCTGCACGGCGGGCCCTCCGCCATCGAAGTCGACGATCTCGGCGGTAATTCCCTCAGCCTGAAACAGCTTTTGCTGGATGGCGACCACGACCGGAATCGACGCAATCGAGAGCTGGGCCGAACCAATGCGAAGTGTCGTCTCCGCGCGTGCCACGCCGATATCCAACGCGATCATGCTCCAGGCACAAAACACGAAGGCGACGAAACGGAATTTCAGATGTGCCCGTAATCGCAATCCAGATGTTCCGGTCCCGTTCATCCCGCGCGCCGACCTCAATGCGGCAGCTTGGCTGCGAAGGCGGAATTGCGAAGGCAGAGACAGCCCTTGGGATCCTGCCATAATCTCTCCTGTTCATGCAAAAGACCGACCGCCCGCGCCACCGCATTGAACTCATAATCCGAGAAACGTTCGGCGACATCGGTGAAGTACAGCGGCGTCTTGTCGAGGACCGCGGCGATCTCTTCTGCGAGCCTGCCGATGACTTCGGTAGATGCCTTCTTGGCCTCACGGTCGGCCTTGCCGCCGATATAGTCGGTAATCCTGGCGGTGTCGGCGTAGGCGTAGGTGATGCGCTCGTAACGTTCCTTGGGAATTCCCTCGGATATCGTCGCATCGATGCCTACCTTGGCCGTGGTCGGCACGATGCCATGCGGCGTCGGCGCGAGGCTAGGATCCAGCGGCTTGCCGCGGGCATTGCTGACGATCAGGATGTCGCGGTCGCCCTGGACCCGGGTCGCGATCGCCCATTCGACTTCGACCGGATTAAAGACGTCGATATCGTCATCGACCACGACGACGTGCTTGATATCCATGACCGACAAAGCGGCCAGCAGTGCGTTCTTGCCGTCGCCGGCCTGCTTCTTGATCGAGATGACGGCGTGCCAGAAGGTGACACCGCCCATCGTCATATTGATGTCCTTGACGACGACGCCCGCGGTGCGCAACGCCTGCCGGATCGCCGCATAGCGGGTCGGCGCCATCAGCCAGGTATTCTCCCAGGGCATATGCAGCGAGTAATAGACCGCGTCGCGCCGCATCGACACCGCCTTCACCCGGACGACCGGATTCCAGTGCAGGCCGCCCATCAGCCAGGTGAATTCGCCGAAACGACCTTCCGGCTGTGTCCAGCCTGTCGGCAGCAC
>Ga0302314_10022521_pt1 | contig 10331 bp, 8 predicted proteins | sample III_Palsa_N2_3_FD_200533 | JGI IMG/M metagenome (GOLD analysis project Ga0302314, IMG submission 200533) | Peat permafrost microbial communities from Stordalen Mire near Abisko, Sweden - III_Palsa_N2_3 | ecosystem: Environmental > Terrestrial > Soil > Palsa > Peat permafrost | place: Sweden... | reverse complement strand
ACCCGAGTCGCGACGAACGTAAATCGGCTCGCATCGCGGCCGAACACGTGACGTTCGATCCCAGCGCGCAGGTCGTCAACCGCTTCTCGTTCGCGCGCGACGTGTTACGCAATGCCCTTGCGAAGCAGGCGGGGGCCGATTCCGATCAGGTCGACACGGGCAACCCCGATCATGCCCCGGTGTTCTACCTGGACGGCGAAGCCCACCGGCGCAAACGCGGCACCATCGCCCGATTGTTCACACCCATGGCCGTCACCACGCGTTACCGAGCCGTCATGGAACGGACCACCGAGGCGCTGCTCGCCCGGCTGAAGGCGGCGGGCGAGGCGCGACTCGACGTTCTGAGCCTCGAGCTCGCGGTCACCGTCGCCGCCGAGATCGTCGGCCTCACCAATAGCGACTACACGTCCATGGCCTCTCGAATCGGTGCGACCCTCACTTCTTCCCTGCCCTCCGCGCTGCCGCACCGATTGGCGCGGCTGCTGCGGCCGCTTCTCTTCCGATTCCACGCGCTCAACTTTTTTTATCGGGACGTGCGCCCTGCCATCGAGGCGCGGCGCCGCACGCGCCGCGAGGACCTGATCTCGCAGCTCCTCGACGAGAAATACTCGAACAAGGCGATCATGATCGAATGCATGACTTACGCCGTTGCGGGAATGGTGACGACGCGCGAGTTCATCGTGATGGCGGCGTGGCATCTATTCGAGCGCGACGCCCTGCGTGCCCGCTTCGTGGCCGGGGATGAGGCCGATCAATTGGCGATTCTCGATGAGATCTTGCGCCTCGAGCCCGTCGCCGCGGTTCTGCAAAGGCGCGCATCGGAAGACATGGGAATCGGCTCCGAGACCGTTCCCGCCGGGACGCTGCTCGCGATCGACATTCGTGCGGTCAACACGGATGAAACGGCGACCGGCCCCTGCCCGCACGCGCTGGATCCGGATCGCGCGAAGCGACAGAAAGCGGCCGCGGGATATCTCAGCTTCGGGTACGGCAGTCACCGCTGCCCGGGCTCGCAAGTGGCGATGCATGAGACGAGAGTATTCCTGGATAGGCTGATGCGGGTTCCGGGCATCCGGCTCGAGCGCAAGCCGGAGATTGGCTGGACCGATTTGCTGATGGCTTACGAGCTGCGCGGCGCAATGGTCGGCTGCGACCGCGGTTAGCGGCTCCCGCCTCAGGCCTGGATGAACTCGTGGCGCGCGCTCGAGAAATCGCGGGGATCGATCGCAAAGCCTCCTGAAACGCAAGCCTCACGCGTCGTGCTGAGGCCCTTCCCGCGGAAGAACCTCTCCGCCGCCTCGGTATCCACGATGCGCCACACCAGCGAGTAGATTCCGGAGGTCGGCGGCTCGAGAAACTCGGCGAGAGGTCCCTGCTTGACGTCATCGGGCTGGATAAACGCAACCCGCGTGCCGGCGAGGCGTACCAGGATGCGGCGTCCGGGCTGTGGTAGCGCAATGCGCTCATCGGCGAGCAGCTCGCCGTCGAGGAGCTCCGTAAAGAATACGAGTGCGCGGGCGACGTCGGGTACGACGCAGGCGATGTGATCGAGACCCTCGAGGGTGGTTGGGTGGCGGCCCGCCCAATCCGGGTGCCAATTACCGCGCTCATACGGGTCGTTGGGCATCGGCCTTTCGCACACTTCGAGCAGAACGCCGCCCGTTGACTCCTGACGCACATAAAAAAAGAAACCGTATTCCGCCGACAGCTTGCAGCCGTGCTCCTTGAGCTTCGCGGCGACCGCCGGCCCGTCGTCGATTTTGATCTCGAATGAATGAAAGCCGGGACCGTAGCGATGCAGGTACCGGGCGAAGTGCTTCTCGAGGCGTGCCGGATCGCGCGGCGCCATGGGCTCGATCATGTGATCGGCCACATACAGCAGCGCCATGTCGCGGTCCTCGGCCTCGAAATATCCTTCTGCGAAAATGAGCCCTCCCAGCACATCCATATACTGGGCACGGCAAGCTGCGATGTCCGCCACCGCATGGATCGTGTGGATGATCCGGCGCACCTTCACCCGCGAATCGATCATCGACGCCTCCGCCTGCTGGACCTCAACCGCCGTCCCGCACTCATGTTATTTTAGAATCATCAGCCCGACCACTGCCTTTGCATCGTCGAAAGCTCAAGACAGGAACTCCTGGGATGCCCCGTTTTCGGCGGTTCCAAATGCTGTCGCCCTCCGCGCTCTTCGCGCTGTCCGCGCTCTTCGCTTCATCGTCACTGTACGCCGCGCGACGCCGCAGATCGGCGGGCAGATCGGCGTGACAATCGACTTCCCCGATGTGCTCGGATCGTCGGCACGTCAGGGCCACTAGGCTGCTAATATCTCCTCAAGTTGCCTGGGGTATCGAGCCTATGTTCGGGATGCGCTTCGACTTGAGAGTTCCGGGTATGGCCCCCGCCGAGATCGCGCGGGAATATCGCGCGGCGATCGACATGGCGCAATGGGCCGACGAGAAAGGCGCCATGAACATCGGCCTGTCGGAGCATCACTGCTCGGAGGACGGCTACCTCCCGGCCCCGCTCGTGCTGGCGGCGGCGATGGCAGCTGTCACGCGGAAAGTGCAGATCATCGTGGCCGCGGCGCTCTTGCCCATGTACGACGCGGTGCGTCTTGCCGAGGAGATGATCGTGCTCGACTACGTGAGCCAGGGTCGGGTGAGCTATGTTCTCGGGATCGGCTACCGGCCGGTCGAATATGAGCTCTACGATCTGGATTATGAGGAACGGGGCGCGATCGCCGACCGCAAGCTCGAACAGTTGCTCGACATGTTGCGTCAGGCTTCCGAAGCGACGGCGATGCCGCGCGTGACACCGGCTTCTTTTACTCCCGGACGCCCGAGAATCATGTGGGGCGGCGCGACCAAGGCGGCGGCTCGCCGCGCCGGGCGCAACGGTCTGCCCTTCTTCGCGCAGACCAACACACCGGGACTTGCCGAGACCTATGCGGCGGCTGCACGCGAGGCCGGTTTCGAGCCGGGCCAGTGCCTGTTGCCGTCGCCGGAGATGCCGAGCATCGTGTTCGTCCACCCCGATCCCGACGCCGGGTGGAAAGAGGTGGGCCCGTACTTGCTCGCCGACGCCACGGCTTATGCCGAGTGGAACAAGGACGCAAATCGACCCACGGTCAGCTTGTCGAAGGGCAAGACGGTCGAGGCGCTCCGGGCGGAGGGAGGCGCTCATCGCGTGGTCGACGTGGATGGAGCGGTCGAGCTGGTGAAGCGCTGGGGCCGTCTGCCGCTGCATCCGCTATGCGGCGGCTGTCCTCCGGACTTGGCTTGGACGTATCTGCGACGCGTGGCCGATCAAGTGCTTCCGGCCCTGCGGCGTCAGGGCGGATAAAGCGTCATCGGCTCATCGCGGGCGTCTGGAGTCTCTGCGCGCCAACGCACCGAGCCGAACGGACGCTCGAGGCTTCGACGAACGCGTCGACCCTCGCGCGCTCCGTTGAACGCATCCGCCGCCGCCTGCAGCGCCCGATCGGCGTGCGTGAAGCGGCTGCGCAGCCGCAGATAATCCAACCACGTGGGCAAGTGATACCGTTCGGTCCACCGTGCTGGATCCGCCAGATCGCGCGCGAGCGACCATTGATACGCACCGTTGCGCAGACGGGCGCGCTGCAGCTTCAACATCACCTCGTAGAACTTACGCGCCTCCGCCGGATCCACCTGATAATCGATCTCGATGACGATGGGCCCGCTGCGCGCGGTGATATCGAGCGCGACTTCGGGCTCGGCACCGATCTCGATCATCTCGACGTCGGTCGGCGAGGTGCGCCGCATCGGCATGAGCAGTCCGATCAAGGGAGTGAGACAGAGCGCGATCCCGGAGGCGAAGTAGGCTGCCTCGAGGCTCCAGTGCGCCGCTACCCGCCCCCAAACCCACGCTCCCAGCGCGATTCCCCCGGTGAGCGAGGACTGATACCCCGCGATCGCCCGGGCCGCAACCCAGCGCGGTACCGAAAGCTGCACGCTCACACTGATGAGCGCGATGCTCAGCATGTTCGCCGCGCCGGCGACGACCATCGCGGCAGCGGTGAGCACGAGAACGCGACTCGCACCGATTACCAGCAGCATCAGCCCCGCCGTGCAGGCGCACAACCTGAAGGCTTGCTCGGCACTCAATCGGTCGCGCGCCCTGTTGACGAGCAGCGCCCCCACCACGGCGCCCACGCCCGTGCAACCCAGCAAGAGGCCATAGGTGCTGGCGTTGCCCTTGAGCAGATCGCGAGCGACCAGCGGGACCAGCGCAGCGGCCGCGGCTCCGGCGAGCCCGAACGCAAAGGAGCGGACCATGGCGGCGCGGACCGGCGGCGAATGCTGCGCGTAGCGAGCGCCCGCGACGAGCGCACCGCCGATCCGTTCGGCAGGAAGCCTCGCCGCAACTTGCTTGCGCCGCCAGAATGCGAACGCGGTCAACAGCGGCAAGTACGCGAGGGCATTGATCAGGAATGCGGCTGGGACACCGAACGCGAGCACCACCACGCCCCCCACCGCGGGGCCGAAGCTGCGCGCGAGGTTATAACTGATGGATCCCAGCGCGACGGCGGCGGGTAGATGCTCCGCGCTGACCTGCTCACCGATGGATGCGGCCCACGCGGGATTATAGAGGGCGACGCCTCCGCCGATGAGCGAGCAGAACGCGAGCAACACCCACGGGGTGGTGAGTCCGGCGAGCGCAAGCGTCGTGAGCGTGGCCGCACAGAGCGTGGCGAATCCCAGTCCGACGAGGGCGATCTTGCGCCGATCGAACATGTCGGCGATCGCGCCGGCCGGCACGGATACCAGCATCAAAGGCAGCATCAGCGCGGTTTGCACGAGCGCGACCATACCGGGCGATGAGGTGAGGCGCGTCATCTCCCACGCCGCGCCGACGCCCAAGATGAGCTGGCCGAAGTTCGAGATCACGCTCGCCGACCAGATCCTGCGATACACGCGCTCACGCAGCGGCTCGAGGGGTGCCCAGATTCGCCTCGCCTCGACGCGGCTCGCGGTCACGAGACAGCCACTAGCGGGCGGCGCCCGGCGGGTCGTGCAACTCCGAGTCAGCGGAGCTTCGCAATGATCTCGGCACCGTAGCGCTCCGCGTTGGCGCACCACTCGGCGCGGCTCGAGCCGTCGATGGTCGCTCCGACCGTGGTGACACCCAGCTCGCGCATCTTGGCGATTTTCTCGAGCAGCGCCTGCGCATTCCACGCCTCGTTGGGTTGGTTGACCGCGCCCAGTACGACCTGCGGGGGCAGCCGCCGCCCGACCTTCTCACAGTGCTCACGCATGTAGGCAATACCGGCGGCCAGATCCATTTCGTCGGTCATGGCCGCGGTGCGGGTGGTCGCCGACACCGCAGCGGAGGTGATGAAGGGATTCCAGGCATCGCCCAGCTCGACGGCCCTTCGAATCGCGCGCCTCGAATTGCCGCCGATCAGCAGCGGCGGATGCGGCTTCTGCAGCGGACGCGGCAGAATGCGATTGCCGAGTGCCTGATAGCCTGTGCCCTGAAACGTGAATTCGTCCGCGGTCCACGCGGCTTTCATCGCCTTGAGGTACTCATCCACGATCTCGTTGCGTCGCTCGAAGTCGACGCCCAAGGCCTTGTACTCTCCCTTGAGATAGCCGGCTCCCACGCCCAACGTGACGCGCCCACCGGATACGAAATCGAGCGTCGCCACCGCGCGTGCCGTGATGAAGGGATTGCGGTAAGGCAGCACGAGAATTCCGGTCTGCAGCCGCAGTGTCCGCGTCGCCGCCGCAACGAAAGTCAGGATGACGAACGGGTCCTGCGCGTGGTGACCCCCCGCATCGAGCCAGCGTCCCGTCGGCACCGGATGGTCCGTATCGCAGCCGGCGTCGAAGCCGGCACGTTCGGCCGTCTGCGATATTTCCGCAATCGCGTCGGCGCGCAGAAATTCGTCCGGATATTGGATCTTGTCGAAGGGCAGCGAGACGTTGACTTTCATTCCACCAAAACCCACTTGGCGTTGTTGGTGCGGCTTCTGACCCAACCGCCCGACCCGGATGTGCCGCCGTCGACCGGCAGAATGATGCCGGTGATGTAGCTGCTCATCCGCGACGCCAGGAACACGGCGGCGTTACCGCATTCCGTGTCGATTCCCGGGCGTCCCAGCGGAATACGGCGCCCAACGGCATTTTTCTGCTCGTCGGTGAACTCGATCCAGGTCGACGGATCGACCGGTCCGGCGCGATTGCCTCGAATCCCCGGCGTATCGGTCATATCGGGCGCGATGGCGTTGACGCGGATGCGGTGATCGGCAAGCTCCACGGCCAAGGTGCGCGTGAAGTTGTTGAGGCCGGCCTTGCAGGCGGCGTAAACCGAATAGCTCGGCGCCGCGCGCGAAGCCTCGATGCTGGTGACGGTGATGATGGAGCCGCCCTGCCCGCCTTTGATCATGATCGGCACAGCGGCCGAGGTCGCGGCCAACACGCTCACGAGATTGAGGTCGATGTGCTTGCGCCAGGAGCGCTCCGACTGTTCGATAAAGGGCCGCGGGCTCACGCCGCCGGCATTGTTGATGAGGATGTCGATCCGGCCGAACTCGCCGGCGGCTCGCTCGATGAGCGTGTGGATCTGAGCGGTCTCCATGACGTCGGTCGGCACCGCGAGCGCCTTGCGGCCGAGTTCGCGCACGCGGGCCGCCGTCTCCTCGCAGCGCTCGGGAACGATGTCCGCGATGACGAGGTCCGCGCCGACGGCTGCAAAAGCGAGCGCGATCGCACGCCCGATGCCGCCGCCGCCGCCGGTGACGACGGCGACCTGATCCGTCAGCAGAATGTCATTTGCGTCCACGCGCTCACCGCGGTGCCTTCGCCTCGAGCGTGCGCCGGATTGCCGATTCGATTTCGGTTGGCTTGTAGAGATATTCCGTTTCGAGCACCTTGGCGAAAGGCACCGTGACGTCGCGCGAGGCGACTCGCAGCACGGGCGCGGCGAGCTGGCCGTAGAGATGCTCTTGAATGCGCGCCGCCACTTCCGCGCCCACTCCGAAGCTGCGCGGGGCCTCGTGAACCACCACGGCGCGGCGCGTCTTCGCAACCGATTTCAGGATGCCGTCCGTGTCGAGCGGCGAGACCGTGCGCAAGTCGACGACCTCGACCTGGATACCTTCTTGAGCCAGCCGTTCGGCAATGACCAGCGTATCGCGCAGCGGCCTCCCGTAGCCGATGACCGATACGTCGCTGCCGGTGCGCGCGACATGCGCCTTGCCGAGCGGCACGCGATGCCCGGGCGGCGGCGCCGGACCTGTCAAGGCGCGCGTCAGCCCGTCTTCGATGAAGAGACACGGATCGTCGTCGAAAATGCACGAGCTCAACAGGCCTTTCGCATCCGCCGGCGTCGAGGGCACGACGACCTTGATTCCGGCGACGTGTGCAAACCACGCCTCGAGCATGTCCGAGTGTTGCCCGGCCGTGCCGGCGCCCGCCCCGGTGCGCGTGCGAATGGTGAGCGGCACGCCCGTCTGTCCGCCGGACATGAAGCGCAATTTGGCCGCGTGGTTGACGATCTGATCCATCGCGACGGTGACGAAGTTCATGAGCATGATCTCGGCGACCGGCCGCATGCCGGCGAGCGCCGCGCCCACGGCCGCTCCGAGGATGGCTTGTTCGGAGATGGGAGTTGTGCGCACGCGATGCGCCCCATATTTCGTGGACAGGCCCTTGGTCACCTTGAAGACGCCGCCGCCCTCCTTGTCGCCAATATCCTCACCGAGCAGCAGCACGCTGGGATCGCTCCCCAGCGCCTCGTCCAACGCCATTCGATAGGCGTCCGTGAAGCTCATGGTCTGCGGTGCAGCAGCGGTTACGGTGCTCATGCGGGCGCTCCCGGGGCGTAAATGTCTTTGTTGATCTCGTCGGCCTCCGGCGGGCTCGAGTCCGCCGCGAACTTCACCGCGTCGTCGATCTGCGCATTGATGTCACGCGCGATCGTCTCGAGATCGGCCTCGCTCGCAGCTTTCGTATGCAGCACCGCCGCCTTGGTCGCGGGCATCGGATCGCGGGCGAGCGCCGCAGCGTACTCATCCTTCGGAATATAGGCGCCAGGGTCCCCGAAATAATGACCCATGAATCGAAACGTCATGGCCTCGAGCAGTGTCGGGCCCTCGCCGGCGCGCGCGCGCTCGACGGCCTCCCGCGACGCCTGCCACATGGCCTCAGGATTGTTGCCGTCGACGGTGACGCCGCGCATGCCGTAGGAAGCGGCCCGATCGGCAACTTGGGTGACGGTCGTGCCGTCCTCGTAGCGCGTGCACTCGGCGAAGCGGTTATTTTGGCAGAGGAAAATGACCGGCAGCTTCCAGAGCGACGCCATGTTGAGCGCCTCGTGGAACGCCCCGATGTTGGAAGCCCCGTCACCGAAATTGCACAGCGTCACGCGGCCATCGGCTTTCAGCTGCGATGCGAGCGCGAGGCCATTGGCGATCGGCAGGCCGCTGCCCACCACGCCCGTGGTCACCATGATTCCGGCTTTTGGATAGGTGATGTGCATCGCGCCGCCCTTGCCCTTGCAGGCGCCGGTCACCTTGCCCGCGTATTCCGCGACCATCTGCCGCAGCGGCATGCCCTTCGCCAGCTGGTCGTGAACGCCGCGATAGGTCGTGACCAGATAATCGGTGGGCTTGAGGTTCACGCCCATCGCCGCCGCCAGGATCTCCTGGCCCCGGGGAGAGTAATAGACCGCCGCCATCCGTCCGGTCGATATCAACGAGCGCATGCGCTCGTCGAACAGCTGAATCAGCAGCGCCTTACGGTAAATATCCAGCAGTATCTGGGGACTGAACCCGTCCGACTTGGTCATTGGCATTTGCTCCTCTCCCCCCGCGGACGCGATTGCGCAACGGTGATGTTCATTATCTGCGCCGTCACCGGAGGTGTAAACGCTCCGGCAGCCCTCGTAATTGCCAGGCAGCCATTGCTGAGCTAGCTTAGTATCATAGCAAAAGCGCTGGCCGCGCGAGAGGCCCCGAGCGGGGGGATTCGATATCATTGGCGCAAAGTCGGAAAGCGGAGTCGACAGGGGGTAGTTATGTCGCAGGTTATGAAAGGGATCAGGGTGCTGGAGGTCGCGCAGTTCACATTCGTCCCTGCCGCCGGCGCCATCTTGGCCGACTGGGGCGCAGACGTCATCAAGATCGAGCATCCGGTGCGCGGCGATACGCAACGCGGTTTCATCAATCTGGGCGGCATGAAGCTCGACCCCATGCGCAACACGCTGATGGAGCATCCGAACCGCGGTAAGCGCAGCGTCGGTCTCGATTTCTCCACCGCCGCGGGCGTGGAGTTGCTCCACGAGATCGCCAAGACCTGCGACGTCTTCCTCACCAACTACTTGCCCTCGCAGCGCCAGAAGCTCAAGTTCGATATCGAGCACATCCGCGCGGTGAATCCCAAGATCATTTACGCACGGGGCAGCGCGTACGGCGACAAGGGACCGGAGCGCGATATCGGCGGTTTCGACGGCACGGCCTTCTGGTCGCGCAGCGGCGTTGGTTATTCCATGTCGCCGAAAGAGCTCGAGGGTCCGCTCACTCAGGGTATTGCCGCATTCGGAGACTCGATCGGCGGCATGAACATCGCCGGTGGGATTGCCGCAGCCCTGTTCCATCGCGAACGCACCGGAGAGGCGCTGGAACTCGATGTGTCGCTCTTGAGTACGGCCTGGTGGGCGGCCGGCACCGCAGTCGATCAATTCATCGAGAGCGGCAATGTCATTCGCAACCCCATGCCGAGATCTGGCGGCCAGCCGACCAATCCGTTCTCGGGCAACTACCGGACCTCGGACGGTGGAACGATCAATCTGTGCATCCTCACCCCGGGGCCGCACATCCGCGACACCTTCGAGCATCTCGGCCTTCCGGAGGCTGGCGAAGACCCGCGCTTCAGCGAGACTCGAGCGCTCATCGAGAATTCCAAGGCCGCGAGTGATCTCATCGCCGAGGCCTTCGCCAAACGCGACTTCGCTTACTGGCGCCAGCATTTGAAAACCCTCAAGGGGCAGTGGGCGCCCGTGCAGAGCCTGCTCGACCTCGCGAGCGATGAACAGGCGCTCGCCAATGACATGCTCTTCGAGGTGGAAGCCGCTGACGGCGGCCGCCCGCTGAAGCTCGTGCGCGGCCCCGTGCAATTCAACCACACGCCGGTAACGACCACGCGCGCCCCGCAAGCCTCGGAACATACCGAGTCGTTCCTCATGGAGCTCGGCCTACCCTGGGAGCGCATCGAAAGCTTGAAAGCCGCCGGGGCGATCTCGTAATGAAGCCGGGAACCAAGCTCAAAAGCGCGGTGTGCGATACCGAGGTCATGGTCATTCGCGGC
>Ga0302314_10022520_pt1 | contig 10332 bp, 8 predicted proteins | sample III_Palsa_N2_3_FD_200533 | JGI IMG/M metagenome (GOLD analysis project Ga0302314, IMG submission 200533) | Peat permafrost microbial communities from Stordalen Mire near Abisko, Sweden - III_Palsa_N2_3 | ecosystem: Environmental > Terrestrial > Soil > Palsa > Peat permafrost | place: Sweden... | reverse complement strand
TGAGGGCGCGCGGAGTGATTCCCATGGTCGTGGCGATCTGGGTCGCATCGGTTCTCGCCGGTTGCGCCGGGGCAAGCTCGAAGCCGAAGGCGCACGAGCCGTCGCAGGACGTGCTCGCCCAATGCATGCGCGCACACGGGATCCAGAACTTCCCGGATCCAACTGTGGGCCCCGGAGGACAGCTGGGAATGTCTGTGCGGTCCGCGCCGCACAGCACGACAGTCACCGTCGAGGGGGTCAGCTTCAGCGGCCCCAAGTTCACGGCCGCTGAGAGCGCCTGCAAGATGTTCGGAGGTAGTGGCGGTGCTCGCCCCGGGCTCTCCGCCGCCCAGAAGACGGCGTTCCTCGAGCAGGCTCAGTGCATGCGCGATCACGGGGTTCCGGACTTCCCCGATCCTCAGTTCATGTCCGGCGGCGGCATGCGGATCGACGACGGCAGCATCGATCAGAACGCGCCGGCGTTCGTGCGTGCCGTAAGCGACTGCCTGCACGTCGGCAGCCCGCTTCCAGGCGGCGGCTGAGCCCCGATTTCTGGGCCGGATTGATCTCTCACGGTCCTTTTGCTCCAAGGCAATAGAATCCGCCGCGATGCGCCGACGGATTCGGTCCGCGGCCTTGCCTATCCACCGGCATTCACTGCCACAAGTAGTCGTGGATGGCGTTCTGGTCGCCCTCGCCTACTTGCTTGCCTTCTGGCTGAGGTTCGCTGACCGTTGGCCGCACCGCTACAAGCTGCTGTTCACCCAGACGATCTGGTGGGTGGTCCCGCTGACGCTGGTCGTGCTGGTCGGCTTCGGCGTCTATCAGCGGTTATGGAAGTACATCGGCCGCCGCGATTTTGAGGCGATCGCAAAGGGAGTCACCGTCGTCACGCTGCTGGTTGCCGGGGTGATCGCACTCGCGCACCCAGTCACGTACCACCCGGTCTACAAGTCCGAGACCCGGCTGCTGACCTCAGGCGTTGAGCTGCCGGCGTCGGTGATCGCGGTCTTCCTGCTGCTCAGCTTCGCGCTGCTTGCCGGCGCGCGCTTCGTCACGCACGCGATCAGTGAGGGTCGAGTGCGCAGCATGAGCGCGCCGAAGGGCACGCGTGAAGTCTTGATCGTGGGCGCGGGCGAGGGTGGCCGGCTGGTCGCGCGCGAGCTGATGCGTAACCCGGCGCTGCAGATGCGACCGGTTGGGTTTATCGACAACGACCCGCGCAAGCAGGGCCTCAAGGACGAGTACGGGCTTAAGGTTCTCGGCACGCATGAACCTCGCGAGCTTGGTCGCGTGCTTGACGCCGTCGAGCCTGACGAGGTCTTGATCGCAATCCCGTCTGCCCCGGGCACGGTTCGCGCTGCGGTGGTAACCGCCTGTCGCAGCCGCGGCATCCCGGTCCGCACGATGCCGACGGTGTTTGAGATGTTGCAGGACGGCGGCGGTGAGTTGCGTGTGACCCGCCAGCTGCGTGAGGTCCGCGTCGAGGACATTCTCGGCCGTGAACCGGTGCACATGGAGCTTGAGCGCGTCGGCGCCTACCTCACCGGGCAGGTCGTCTTGGTCACCGGCGCCGGCGGGTCGATCGGCGGCGAGCTCTGCCGTCAGATCGCGCGGGTCGGGCCGAGCAAGCTGATTTTGGTGGACCACGCCGAGGACAACCTCTTTGAGATCTCACGCGAGCTCTCCGACGAGCGTCACATCAACGTGACGGTGCCGGTGCTGGCTGACTGCAAGGAGGAGGAGCGGATGCGCGAGGTGCTTCGCGATCACCGCCCCACCGCGGTCTTCCACGCCGCCGCTTACAAGCATGTCGCGATGATGGAGATGAACCCGGTTGAGGCGGTCCGCAACAACTCGCTCGCGACCCTGTTGATGGCGCGGATCGCAGGGGAACTCGGTGTCGAGACCTTCGTGCTGATCTCGACCGACAAGGCGGTCAAGCCGGCGACGGTGATGGGCGCCTCCAAGGCGCTGGCGGAGTGGGCTGTCGAAGCGATGGCCTCGCGCCATCCCAAGACGCGTTATTCGACCGTTCGCTTCGGCAACGTGCTCGGTTCGTCTGGGTCAGTTGTGCCGATCTTCAGGAAACAGATCGCCGCCGGCGGCCCGGTCACGGTCACCGACAAGCGCATGAGCCGTTACTTCATGACTATCCCGGAGGCTGTCCAGCTGGTGATTCGCGCCGGTTCGCTGACCGAGCGCAGCGGCGACGTCTTTGTGCTCGAGATGGGCGAGCCGATCAAGATCGTCGAGCTCGCCGAGACCATGATTCGCCTCTCCGGCTTCGAGCCCGGCCGTGACATCGCGATCGAGGAGGTCGGCGCCAGGCCCGGCGAGAAGTTTCACGAGCTGCTGTTCAACCCCTATGAGCGCGCGCAGTCGACTCCGTCCAGCAAGATCATGCGCGCCGAGCGCGACCATCTCGACCCGAGCTGGGTCAAGACCACCTTCGACCACATCAACCTGCTGGTGCTGGAGGGTGACGCCGCCGGCCTCGCCGAGCACGTTTCCAAGCTCGATGCCGAGCGACTAGCCGGTACCGGCGGGTCCAGTACCGGCGCTGGGTCGTAGACTGCCCCCGCAGCGCATGGAAGTCCCTTTCGCTCTCTCAATCCACAAGTTCGTCAACTCGGTCGGAGCTGACGCCGGTTTCGCAGCGTTCGTCTGCGTGGCCGTGATCGGATTGCTCTATTTCGCACAGGCCCGTGAGACGGCGACATTGCGGGAGCGGCTTGAGGATGCCCACGAGCGGATCGGTGGTCTCGAGGCGCGGATCGCCCAGCTCATGCACCTGCAGTCGGCGCGCCAGCCGGTGCCAACGCCAGCCGCACCCGGACGGGTGACGCCGCCGCCGGTGGCGGCGCGGCCGATGGGCAGCGCGATCGCCTCGGTCAGGCGAGTTCCGGCAGCTACCGCCGCCGGCACCGGAGCGATTCCACCCGGAACCCCGTTCCCCGTCGCACCGGTGGGTATGGGCGCACCGGCGCTCGCCTCCGCTACCAAGCTGATCCCGGATCCGGTGCTCGCACCGGGCGCCGGCCCGGCATCCGACGACACGATCCTCGTGCCGGCTGCTGACGTGAAGACTGCCAACGGCAACGGCGAGGCGCCGGCCATCCCGCCGCGGACTGCCGGTCCGACCACACCACCGCGCGTACAGATCCGGACCGACGGCTCTGGCAGCAGCGCAAATCCGCGCCGCGCCGCAGGCGCCGCGCCGACCCGACCGCTCGGCGAGGCCCGCTTCGACGTATTTGAGCAGGATCGCGGCTCCCGTTCGCGCTTTGGCAGCCGCCGGCTCCCGTTCGCGATCGGCATCGTCGCGCTCGTGGTGATCATCGGCGGCGTGGTGGCGATCCTGTCGAGTGGCGGCAGTGGCGCAACCAACTCGACCGTTCACGGCGCCAAGACCACAGTCGCCACGACCAAGACCGGCTCGACAACTGGTAAGCACAAGGGCAGCAAGCACAAGGCGGCGCCCTTCGCCGCGTCGAGTGTGAGCGTCGCCGTGCTCAATGGAACTGCGACCGAGGGCCTGGCCGCTGACGTCTCCACCGCGCTTTCCGGGGCCGGGTATCAAAAGGGCAGCGTCACAAACGCTGCCTCGCAGAGTGACCGCACGACGATCGTCTATTACACCTCCGGCTACGAATCCGCGGCGGACCACGTGGCTAAGAAGCTCAAGCTCAGCGATGCGAGCGTGAAGGCAGCGACCCAGTCGGCGATCCACAGCTGCGCAACCTCGCCAACCGGGACCACGACGTCGTGTAGCGGCAACGTAATCGTCTCGGTTGGCCAGGACCGAGCCTCGATGGCGCCGAGCGGCCCGTCCTCCGCCGGGTAGTCAGCGTTGACACAGGTGGTCTCGTCGCTCGCCGGTAGCTCCGGCCTGCTGCTCGCGCGGCACGGACAGACCAATGACAATCTCGAGCCGATCCGTGCCCAGGGCTACACAGATACGCCGCTGAACGACGTTGGCCGCGCTCAGGCTCACGAGTTGGCCGAACGCGTCGCATCCAGTGGGCTGACGATCGCCGCGCTCTGGTGCTCCGATCTCTCGCGCGCAGCCGAAACCGCCCGCGTCGTCGGCGAGCGGATCGGGATCGAGCCGCAACCAGATCCGCGCCTGCGGGAGGGCAACCGCGGCGACTGGGAGGGACGGCTGTTCATCGACATCGCCCGCGATGATCCCGCCGGCTACACGGCCTGGATGCGCGCCGGCGCAGACTTCCGCTTCCCGGGTGGCGAGTCCCTGCAGGAGCACGCGGACCGTGTTTGGGCGGCGCTTGAGCAGATTCGCAGGGTCGGGCCGCTGCCGGCGCTGGTCGTCTGTCACCGCGGCTCGATCAGAACGGTGCTCTGCCGCAGCGACCCGCGCGGGCTCTCCGCTTTCCATGAATTTGAGGTCCCCAACACCGGCCTGGTGCCGCTGTGAAACGGCTGCCGGCGGTCGCCTTCGGCGTGTTTGTCTTTGCGACCGTGTTCGCGTTCTTCCTGACCGACATTCTGAAACTGAACGACGCCTGGCTATACGGTGAGCCCAAGCCGATCCCGACGGCGTTCAATCCGGTCAACGGTCGGATCGCGTGCCCAGCGAAGTACGGGCCACTGGACTACAGGCGCACCTCACTGTCAGTCGAACTCCGGCACGGCGGGACGCTGGCTGTATCTGTCGTCGACAACGCCGGTGATCCGGTCGCGACGATCTCCCACGGGCGTTCCCTGAAGCCAAATCAGCCCAGCGTCTTCTATTGGAAGGGCTTTGAGAACGGCGGGACTTATGCACCCGACGGGAGGTACTTCTTCCAGCTGCTCCTGGTCAAGCAGGGCCGCACGATCGACCTCTCTTATGCCCCGATCACGGTAACGACGCACGATCCAGTCGCGCCTGCAACGTCGGTGGCGCTGACGGCCATCGGCACCACCACCGGCACCACGACGACCACCCCGACTACGACGAGCACCGCGACCGCCACTGCCACGACGACGACCGGCACGACAACAGTCCCGACCACCACCGGCACCACCACCACCGGCACCGCAACGACCGGTCCGGTGGTGCTGACGCCACCAGCAGGCAGCGTCACGGTCCACTTCAAGGCCGGTCAGTACCGGCGCGTCTGGATCGATGTCTGGCGCACCGGGCTGCCAGGCAAGCCGCGACTCGTGAACAAGTTCAGCGTCAAGATCACCGGCGACAGCGCGGTCTGGGACGGCAACAAAGCCAACGGCATGCCCGCGTCCGCCGGGACCTACCTGCTCGGCGTCAGTGTTGAGGATCCTGCCTGCAACCCCGGGACCTACCCGGTGGTGGTGCCGGAGTCGCCGGGGACGACCCCGCACGCCGGCGTGACGGTGCGGTATCTGGCGGCGACGCCGCCACTGGCGCCGACCCCGGCCGGCTCACGCGCGACCGTGCAGGTCGACTCGCCGACCGGCCCCTACACCTGGGCCCTACGCCTGGTGGGCAAACGCAAGGTGCTGGCGCACGGCACCGGCAGCGGCGCAACCGCGACCGGAGCGGGCACGCTGACCGTGCGGCTGCCGAAGCAGAGCGCCGGCCTATACACGCTGACAATCACTGCTGGGCAGTATTCGACGGCGGTGCCGTTGGTCGCGAGCGCCACGGGCGCGCGCGCCGCGCGCGCCCGTGTTCTGGTCGTGCTCCCGATGCTCACCTGGCAGGGTGAGAACCCGATCGACGACACCGGGGACGGCGTACCGAGCACGCTCACTGACGGCGACCGCATCTCGCTCGAGCGTCCGTTCGCGTTGGGCCTGCCCGCGAGCTTCCGGCAGGACGCCGCTCTGATCAGTTACCTCAACAGCCAGGACTACCACTTCCAGCTGACCACGGACGTTGCGCTGGCGGAGGGTGTCGGGCCCTCGCTGGTCGACCACTGGGGCGTCGCGCTCGCCGGCAGCGAGACCTGGCTCCCGAGCGCGCTGGTGGGGTCGCTGAAGGGGTTTGTGGAGCACGGAGGCCGCGTCTTGTCGCTCGGCACTGATTCGCTCGCCGGTACTTCGGTGTTGAGTGGCTATCCCGCGAGTCCGTCCGCGAGCGCGCCCAAAAACAGCGACACCGATCTCTTCGGCGCCAAACATGGTCCGCTGACAAAGACCGGTGGTGACCTGATCACCGAGCTTGAGGATCAGCTCGACATTCTCAACGTGGCCCCGGCGTTCTCCGGTTTCAAGACATTTGAGCCGGTTGAGCCACCGGCAGGCGCCAAGGCCTCGCTCGCAGGGATCGCAGACGGTGCGCCCGCGGTGGCGGCTTTTGAACTGGGAACCGGTTATGTCGTTGAGGTCGGGTTGCCTGACTTCAACTCGACGCTCGCAGCCGACGTTGACTCGCAGGAGCTGCTGAACCGCATCTGGCAGCTGCTCGCCAAGTAGCGTCCGTTCATCCTGATGGCCGGATACCTGAAGCGGCTGCTGAACTCGCTCGGCGCCTACCAGATCGCGAGCATCATCCAGAAACTGCTGGCGGTGGCGCTGCTGCCTGTCTACACCGGCCGGATCGCGTCGGCCGGATACGGGATCGTGGAAACGCTCGCGACCTTTGTGATCTTCGTCAGCATCGTGCTGCGGTTCGGGATCATCGAGGCCTTCCTGCGGTATTACTTCGTTGACAAGGACCGCGAGCGCCAGGACGCGCTGGTGCGCCGCAGCGTGCTGTTCCTGATCGCCACCACCACGCTTGCCTGCGTCGTACTTGTGATCCCGGCGGGGCCGCTGTCACGACTGATCACCAGCGAGCACGTGCCCGCCGCATTCCGCGTCTCGGTGCTCGGCATCTGGGCGTTCACCAACCTGGAACTCGCCCAGGCCGTGTTGCGGGTCGACGAGCGGCTCAAGGCCTACGCGATCTGTGGCATCACCAACGTGTTGCTGACGGTGAGCACCTCAGTGGTGCTGGTCGTCGGCTTCGGTGACGGCTACATCGGCCTGCTGATCGCCAACTACGGCGCAACGACCCTGGTTCTGCTCGGACTCTGGTGGACGTTGCGCGAGCGCATTCTGAATCACCCTGAGACCCACACGGCCGACTCATTCCGCACGCTCTTCCGCTTCGGCCTGCCGACCGTGCCGGCCGAAGCCTCGGCCTACGCCTTGAGCGTCGCCGACCGTCAGTACATCGTGCATCAGAGCGGTACCGGAGCGGCCGGCCGCTACGCGATCGCGGTCAAGGTCGCGGGTGCGATCGTCTTCATCGTGCAGGCCTTCCAGTACGCCTTCCCGCCGCTGGCCTACTCAGTCAAGGACGACGCCGAGGCCGCCCGTCTCTATGGGCTTGTGACCACCTACTACGCGCTGGTCACCGGTTGGGTGGTGGCCGCGCTGACGCTTGAGAGCCGCTACATCATCCGCTTTCTCGCGCCCCACGCCGGTTATTTCGGGGCTTACCGGGCGATCCCGTGGGTCTCGCTCGGCTGGGCGCTCTACGGCCTCTGGGTGGTGCTGCTGGTGATCGCGGGCCGTGCCAAGATCACGAGCCGTAACTTCCCGGCGGCGTTCGTTGGCCTTGTGGTCAACATCGTGCTGTTGCTGGTGCTGGTGCCGCGCTACGGGATCGCCGGCGCCGGCGTAGCGCTCTGCGGCGCCTACGTTGCCATGCTTGCGGCCATGCACCTGTTGATCCGCCGGGCCTTCCCGGTGAACTTTGAGTGGCGCCGGCTCACCCACCTGGTGGTGGTCGTCGGCGGGCTGGCCGTGGCAGCCGACCTGCTGCTGCCGACCTCCGGGTTTGGCGGCTTCATCGAGCGCACCGTCGTGGTCGCCGCGATCCCCTTGACGCTGTGGCTAACCGGCTTCCTGCACAAGGCGGAGCTCGAGCAGGGACTCGCCGCCGCGCGCAAGCTACGCGCGCGGTTGGGGGCGGCATGACGCAGAGCGAAACGCCGCATCACAAGCAGGAGGGCGCAGCAGGCGCCTGGGAGCCCGCAGCGGGCGTCTTGAGACCAGCGGTCAGCGTCGTGGTGCCGTTCGCCGGCGACGCCGCGCAGGCGGGCGCAGTGATCGCGATGCTGGAGTCGCTCAAGACCGCTGCGGGTGACGAGCTGATCCTCTCCGACAACAGCGGCACGGCCGGTCCGCTCGGCGAACCGCGTCACCCTGGGGGAGAAACCCACCGTAGGGGTGGGTTTCTCCCCCAGAGTCACAGCGCGCCGCCCGCCGAGCCCTTGGTGGCGCCGATCGCGGTCAAGATCGTGCGGGCCACCAAGGAGGCCTCTGCCTCGCACGCACGCAACGTCGGCGCCGCCCATGCAAAGAACGATTGGCTGCTGTTCCTCGACGCCGACGTGATGCCGCCGGGCGACCTGATCGACCAGTTCTTCAGGGAGCCGATCGATCAGAGCGTCGGAGCGATGACCGGCGACATCGCCGGAATCCCCGACACCCGCACGCTCGCCGCGCGGTATGGCACGGCCCGCAACTTCCTCGGCCAGCGGTCGCACGTGATGAACCCTTACCGCCCGCGCGCGTCATCGGCGAACCTGTTGGTGCGCCGCGTCGCGTTTGACCAGGTCCATGGCTACACCGAGGGCATCTGGGCGGCGGAGGACACCGACCTCACCTGGCGTCTGCAGGATCTGGGCTGGACGCTCGCGTTCAATGAGCACGCCGTGGTTCAGCACGCCTACCGTGACTCGCTGCGCGCGCTCGGTAAGCAGTGGCGAGGCTACGCCGCGGGGGCGATGTGGCTCTCCCGCCGCTACCCCGACTTTAAGCTCGACCCGGGGCTCAACCGGATGGGCCGGCGTTTGCTCAAACGAGTCGGGATCGGTCGGGGTGTCGCCTTCCGCGCTGACGGCCGCGGCTCGGAGGCGTCCATGCGGCTGACGCGCTGGCAGCGCCTGCAGTTCCTGTTCGTCGACTGCATGCTCGGCGTCGAGGAGAAGATCGGCCACCGCCGGTCGAACAGCGTCGATCGCCGCGAACCGTGATGCGCATAGATCTCGTCGATCCGCCGGCCTTCTCCCCGCCTTATGACAACGCGCTGGCGTCAGCGCTCGCCGCGCTCGGAGCGGACGTGCGGCTCGTCACCTCGGAGTTCATCCACGGGCCCGTACCGGAGCCGGTCGGTTACGAGCGGGAGCTTTTCTTCTACCGCGGCGCCCGCGGCCCCGCCGGCTCCAAGGCCCGAGCCTTCAGCAAGCTGGCGTCCCACGGCGCCGACATGCGTCGCTACCGTCGGGTGGCACGCGACGTCGTGCACTTCGAATGGCTGACGGTCCCGCGCTCAGATCTGCGCAGGCTCCCGGACCGCCCGGTCGTGCTGACGATCCATGACCCGCTCGAGCGTGGCGGCATCAAGCCTCCACTGCGGCCCTCGGCTTTCTCTCGCGTCAACGCGGTCGTGGTTCACAGCGAGTACGCGCGTGAGCGCGTACTCGCTCAGCACCTGCTGAAGCCGGAGAAGGTGCACGTGATCCGCCACGGTGCGATCACCCCGGCGGCGGCACCGGGCCCGCTGCCGCCGGAGCTGCAGCAGACAGACCTGCCGGTTGTGCTCTGCTTCGGCCTGATCCGTCCCTACAAGGGGATCGAGCTGTTGCTTGAGGCCTGGGAAGGGATCACCGACGCCGAGCTCTGGATCGTCGGCAGGCCGATGACGTCGATCGATCGCACGATCGCCTCGGCGCCCGCCGGTGTGCGGTTCGTACCGCGGTTCGTCACAGACGCTGAGGAGGCGGCCGTCTATCAGCGTGCCGACATCGCTGTGCTGCCGTACGAGCGCGGCGATCGCTTTGGCTTCTCCGGCGTGCTTGCCACCGCGCTTGGCGCCGGCAAGGCGATCGTGCTCTCCGATGTCGGTGGCCTCGCCGAAGTCGCGGAACTCGGGGCGGCGCGACTGGTCACGGCGGGCCAGAGCGCTCCGCTGCGCTCCGCGCTCTCAGAACTGATCGCCTCGCCCGAAGACCGCGCGCAGCTCGGCGCCGCGGCGCTCAAGGCCGCCACGGACGTCTACTCCTGGGACGCGGCTGCGCGGGCGACGCTCGAGCTGTACGAGACAATCAGCGCGAGCTAATGACAGTCGTAAAAGTCGTCTTCTGGGTCAGTGCGGCCTTGATCGTCTACAGCCAGGTCGGCTACGGCCTGCTGCTTGCGGTGATCGCGCGCCTCTCGCGCCAGAGGAATTCCAGCGCTCCCGCGACTCCCGGGTTAGCCGCCGTGCTGCCGAAGGTCTCGCTGATCGTCGCCGCCTACAACGAGCAGGACGTGATCGGGCAGCGGGTGGCGAACCTGAAGGCGCTCGACTACCCGCAGGGATCGCTTGAGATCATCGTCGCCTCCGACGGATCGACCGACTCGACGGCCGCGCATGCGCGCGCGGCCGGAGCG
>Ga0302314_10022519_pt1 | contig 10332 bp, 7 predicted proteins | sample III_Palsa_N2_3_FD_200533 | JGI IMG/M metagenome (GOLD analysis project Ga0302314, IMG submission 200533) | Peat permafrost microbial communities from Stordalen Mire near Abisko, Sweden - III_Palsa_N2_3 | ecosystem: Environmental > Terrestrial > Soil > Palsa > Peat permafrost | place: Sweden... | reverse complement strand
GCTCGGCATGAAGCAGGCCGATTCGAATCCCTGGGATTCGATCAAGGACAAGTTCCCGGTCGGCGGCAAGGTCCACGGCAAGGTCAAGAACCTCACCAATTACGGTGCGTTCATCGAGATCGAGCCGGGCATCGAGGGCCTGCTGCATGTCAATGACATCAGCTGGACCAAGAAGCTCACCCATCCGAGCCCGGAGCTGACCAAGGACCAGGAAGTCGACTGCGTCATCCTGGAGATCGACCGCGAGCGCCATCGCATCTCGCTGGGCATGAAGCAGCTGCAGGCGGATCCCTGGACCGACGAGATCCCGAAGAAGCTCAAGAAGGGCACCATCCTCGACGGCAAGGTGACCAAGATCACCAACTTCGGCGTGTTCGTCGAGGTGCTGGATGGCCTCGAGGGCCTGCTGCACGTCTCCGAGATGGACAGCCGTCCGGAGGATGCGCCGGTCATCGGCTCGAACGTCAAGGTCAAGGTCCTGAACGTCGATTTCGAGACGCGCAAGATCGGCCTGAGCATGAAGGCCGTTCCCCAGACCTGAACCGACAGCCCGCCGGCGCCTCGCGCGCCAGCGGCCTGCCCGTTGGTGGGTTCTGCATAGGCATGACAAAACCGGGTCCGCTTCGCGGGCCCGGTTTTTTATGCGTCTGGTGGCACGCTGCGGAGCACCGCCAAGCGGCGGCCGATGGCCTGCTGACGACTGCCAGTGGTTACTGCTTGGCGAGGGTCTGGCGCACGAAGTTGGCGAGATCGTCGACCGATTCCGTCTTGGACGGGTCGTCCTCCTGCGTGCCCATCAGCTTGATGCCGCGGCTGCCGCCGGAGCCTTCGTTGTAGGCCAGCTCCTTGGCCGGGAAGTCGCGGATCGGCATGGTCAGATCCGAGACGTCGTAGAGGGTCGTCTTGGAGGCGCCGACATACGGCTTCTTGGACAGGAAGATGGCGCCGTCGACGGTGGCGAACGAGGTCCCGGTCATCTGCGTCACCCAATGCAGGACATTGCCGAGCGTCATCTGGTCGAAGGTGAAGGTCAGGTGCGGATCGTCGACGCGCAGCTGTGGATCGATGACGATCGCGCAGCCGCTGGCGTGGCGCAGGAAGTCGGCGACCTCGCTCAGCGCGGAATCCTTGAAGTCACCGCTCAGGCTCTGGCTCAGGCGCGACGCCCAGACCGCGTCGGGCTCGCCGGTGGTGGGGGCCGTGACCATCAGGTAGTTGCCCCATTGCGCGACCGAGACGCCCTTGGCGTCGCTGTCGCCCAGGGTCAGGTCCTCCGCCAGCAGCGGCGTCAGGCAGGGGCAGGCGGCAGCAAGGGCAAGGATGACGAGGCGCATGGGCGAGCTCCCACGGTGCACGCTACCCAGGCGCTTGCTCAGGGCAGCCACCCAGCTCCAGCCCGGCGGGTCGTGTGTGAAGGAGCGCAGGACGTGCCTGTCCTGCATTTCCTGCATGACGACGCAATGGACCACTGAAAACGTTTGTCAGCAGCCTCCTGCCGCAACCATGGGAGCCCGCGCCCCGCCGGCGGCCCGGCCCCTGACCTCCTCACCCCTGCGTTTGGTCCAGCCTACCCTGCATGCGTAACAACAGCCTCCTGCCCATCATCGGCGTGCTCGTGGTGTGCATCATCACCATCCCCCTGGCCCTGCGCGGTCCCGCGCGCGGCTCCGGCGGACCGGCCGTCGATCCGGGCGTCTTCCGGCGCGTCACCAATGGCGTCTACCAGGTCACTTCGATGCCGCTGCACATCGACACCCAGGTCGCCCAGGTCGATGCCGATGGCCAGCCGCTGGCTTCACCTCCGGCCCTCGGCCTGGACGTGGCGCGCTTCGTGGTGCTCTCAGGCGAGGACCGCTCGCCCCTGACCGCCGCGGTGCTGCGCGGCCTGGCCGAGGAGATCACCGCCCGCGGCGGCGCGGCGATCCTCGATCCCATGCCCCTGCCGGGCGGCGACACCGACCACGTGCTGGCCCTGGGCGCGAACTGGCGCCTCGCGGTCGAGACGGTCGGCGGCGCCCCGCCTACGGCACCAGGCGGCGACTGCAGCGCGACGGTGCGCTTCACCCTGACCACCATCCGCCTGCCGCCCGGCCATCCGGCGGCGCAGTTCCAGGACGCGGGCCGCGCGCTGACGACCGTGCTGCAGGTGGTGCATCGCAGCCACGCCGAGCAGCCGGCCAATGACTGGCCGTCGTGGTATGCGGCCTTCGGCCGGTCGGTCGGCGACGCGGTGCTCGATGCGGTCTCCACCGGGGTGGTCTCCAAGCCCGACCTGGACAGCCCCGACTGGGGCAGTTCCCTCCCCCAGCCCTCGATGGTCGACGTGATGCGCTGGTCGGCGGCCTTCCAGCAGCAGCTGCTGCGCGGCTGGGTGGGTCGCATCAACGGCCTGGCGACGATCGGCCCGGATGGCCGCAGCCTGCCCTCGCTCGACCGCCTGAAGAGCGTCCTGGCGCATGGCGACTGGAAGCCGACCGAGAGCACCGCACCCGGCTACCTGATGTGGTCGCGCGCGAAGGACGGCGGCTGGCTCGCGGTGCACAGCGATGCCGGCGGCCACGATGTCAGCCAGTGGTGGGAACGCCCGCAGGCGGTGGACCTCTTCACGCAGTGGCTGACCGCGGCGGCCAGCGGCGTCGAGCCAGCGATTGAGCAGCAGGCGCGCCTGGCCGACGCTGGCAGCGGGGTTGAGGCGCCCTCGCCCGTGCCGCTGCCAGCCGAGGAGCAGGCGCATGCGCGCGCCTGCCTGGCTGGCTATCAGGACTGCACCGCCATCCCCGAGACCTACCGCCGCCGGGCCAAGGCCCTCTTGGCCAGCCCGCTGACCGCGCCGACTCCGGCTGGGCCATGAGCCTGGTCCGGCCCGAGGTCCTGGCCCCGGCGGGGTCGCCCGAATGCCTGCCCGCGGCGGTGGCCGGCGGCGCGGATGCGGTGTTCCTGGGTCTGCGCCATTTCAACGCGCGCGGCCGCGCGGCGAACTTCCGCAAGGCCGACCTGCCGCGCCATGTCGCGTATCTGCATGGCCATGGCCTGAAGTGCTACGTGGTGCTCAACACCCTGGTGCATGACGACGAGCATCCCAAGGCCCTGGAGCTGGCGCGCACCGCGCATGAGTCGGGCGTCGATGCGGTGATCGTGCAGGACCTGGGCCTGTGGACGCTGATCGGGCGCGAGCTGCCGGGGCTGGAGCGCCACGCCTCGACGCAGATGACGGTGCACCACCCGAGCCAGATCGCAGTGCTGGCCCGGCTCGGAGCCGCACGCGTGATCCTGGCGCGCGAGCTGACGCTGCGCGAAGTCGCGCAGTGCGTCCTCGCCGCACGTGCGGTCGGCGTCGAGGTCGAGCATTTCGTCCATGGCGCACTGTGCTACGCCTTCAGCGGACAGTGCCTGATGTCGAACTTCGCCGGCTGCCGTAGTGCGAATCGCGGCACCTGCGCGCAGAACTGCCGTTTCGACTACGAGCGTGGGCAGGGCTTCCCGGCGGTCGCGGGGCCGCCCTCGACCGAGATCAGCATGCGCGACCTGCAGCTGATCGACCGGGTCGCGGAACTGGCCGACGCCGGGGTCGTGTCGCTGAAGATCGAGGGCCGGCTCAAGGGCCCGGAGTACGTCTATACGGTCTCGAAGGCCTACCGCGCGGCGACCGAGGCGTGGCTCGCCGCGCGCTCCCTGCTGCCGCTGTCAGCCCAGGCGCCGATCACCGCGCAGGCGGCCGCGACGCGCGCCCAGCTGCGCGACGTCTTCGCGCGCGCCAATGACGATGCGCCGCTGCGCGGCGACTACTCGGACAAGGCCCGCCTGCACCGCTATCAACCGGCCCAGGACCTGGTGGCGGATGCGACGGTGGTATCCTGCGACCGCAAGGGCGGCGAGATGACGGTTGCCTGCGCGCAGCCGGTGGTGGCGGGCCAGGGCTTCGCCTTCTCGGTCGGCGCCTTCAATGGCGGCTTCCTGGTGATCCATGCCGAACGCGCGCGCCAGGCGGGACAGTGGCGGCTGCGCGTGCGCATCGCGGCGCGCGGTCCGGCGCTGCCCGTGGGCTTGGCGCTGTTTCGCAACGTCGATCACCAACGCCGCCAGGAGGCGCACGCCGAGATGGCCCTGGTGCCGTTGCCGCGCCTGGCCGAGGACGGGATCGAGGTGGATCTCACGGTCAGCGGCGCGGTCGGGGACCCTTTGAATGTCGTCGCGGCAAGTACGGACGGACGCCGCGCCGCGACCATCAGTGCGCAGCCCCTGGCGGTGGCCCAGCGTTCGCCCCTGGATGAGGCGTCGCTGCGCGACTCGCTCGGCGCGCTGGGCGGCAGCGGTTTCCGGCTGGGGCGGATGTCCGTAAGCATCAGCGGCCAGGCCTTCCTGCCGCAGGCGCTGCTCAAAGCGATGCGGCGCGATCTGGTCATCCAGCTTAGCGCGCAGGCGCCGGTTGTGCCCCCGGAGTCGGCGGCGGCTGTGGCCGATCTCGTCACCCCGCGCCGGCGCGAGACCCGGCTGTGGGTGGTGGTGGGCTCGCTGGCGGCGGCGCGCCAGGCGCTTGCGGCCGGCGCCGACCAGGTCTGGCTGGATGATCCGCTGCTGGACTGGTGGGGCGCGCAGGCCCCGCACCTGGATCTCACTGGCATCGCGCCGGGTACGCTCTGGCTGCGCCTGCCGGCGACCTCACCCCCGTCGCCGCACCTTGCCGCCCTCGGTCTGCCGGTGGTGGCGGGGCATCTCGGAGTCCTGGCCGACGCGGCCGCGGCCGGTCTGGCGGTGGTCGCCGACGCGCCCATGAACGTCTTCTCCACCGTCACCGCCCAGGCCCTGGCCGGGCTCGGCGCGCAGGCGGTGGTTATCAGCCTGGAATGCTCCTCGCGTGAGATCGCGCGTTTCGCCTCGCGGCTCGGCGAGGGGCCGGGTCCGGGCCTGGCGATGATCGCGGCCGGACGGGTCCCGGCGATGCTCACGCGCCAGGACCATGGCCTGGCGCTCGGCGCGGTTGGTGAACTGCGCGCCACCGACGCCGATGGGGGGCTGCCCTACCAGCTGCAGCGCCGTCGCCACGACACGGTGATCTGGGAGGGCCGCCGGCTGTGCGCCCCGGAGCAGGTTGCGGTGACCGCCGGCCTGGTCGACGCCTGGATCCTGGAGCTGGCCGATCTCTCGGGCGACGCGCTCGTCGAGGTGATCGCGGCCTACCGCCGGCTGCGTGGCGGCGGCGATCCCGAGGAGGTGCGCCAGGTCCAGGAGCGCCATGCCACCGACGGACTGTTCAGCGGGCACCTGCACCGTGGCAGCCGCGAGCTCGATGCGATCGCCCATGAGGCGGCCTCGCAGCACGCCCAGGCCGAACTCGAGGACGCGGTCAGCGGCTCGGAGGGTCCCTGACTCCTTCGCAGCGCCGCGCCGCCCCCGGGACGAGCCCTCGCCGGAGCGTCAGCTGGCAGCTGGGGGCAGCTGCAGGATCGCGCGGATCTGCGTAAGCGTCGCCGTACCGGTCGTGCCCAGCTGATGGATGACCACCGAGGCCGCCGCATTGGCCAGGACCGCAGCTTCACTGATGCTCGCACCGGAGCCCAGCGCCGCGGCAAGATTGGCGGTCACCGAGTCGCCGGCGCCGACCACGTCGATCGTGCCGCGCAGCGGATGGGCGGCGATATGGTCGGTTGCGCCATCCGGCTGGGCCGAGACCACGCCATCGCCCGCCAGGGTGACGACCACCTCGCGCTGATTGCGGCTCGCCATGGCCGCGGCCTGCAGGCGCGCCTCGGCGACACCGACGGAGGTCGTCGCGCCGAGCAGGCGCGCCAGCTCATGATGGTTCATCTTGAAGATCACCGCCGGGAAGCGCCCGAGCCCCGGGCGGCTGTCGGCGATGATCGGCAGGTGCGGACGCGCCGTGGCCAGGTGCGCCACCTCGGTGAGCACCGCCTCGGTGATGACCCCGGTGCCCGGCCGGTCGGCCTGGTCCATGATCACCAGCGCGTCGAGATGCTGGCCGTGGGAGCGGATCGCCTGAGCCATCTCGCGTGACAGGCTCTCCGGGGTTGGCGTCCAGTTCTTGCAATCCAGGCGCTCGAGCTCGCGCGGCGGCCCCAGCCCATCGCACAGCAGCGGCTTGGTATAGGCGAAGGTCCGGCGCTCGGCGCTGGCGACGAAGCCCGAGAGCGCGATGCCGGGCACCGTGGCCAGGGCGCGCTGCAGCTCCCAGCCTTCGCCATCAAGGCCGCACCAGCCGAAGACGTCGATGCGGCCGATGCCAAGGGCCGCGAGATTGTTGATCACCGTCCCGGCCGCGCCGGGCTGGTTGCGGATGGCGGTGATGTTGTGCACCGCGCGGCCGGTCTCGATCGAGGTCTCGCCCAGGCTGGCGTCGATCTCGAGGTAGCGGTCGAGGCAGACATCGCCGATCACGCCGATGCGCAGGTTGGCATAGCAGGCGCTGAGGACACGGAAGCGCGTGGCGTCCATCAGGCGCTCGCCAGCGCACGGTAGAGACTGTGCAAAAAGAGCAGGTTGTGGCACTGGCTGTAGCTCATGCGCCCACCCATGCGCGAGTAGCTCTTGCAGAAGCGCAGGTAGTAGGCGGCATTGGTCTTGGGCGGCTCGCCCGTCGACCAGTCCCAGTTGCCGCCGTCCTGCAGGTCGACGACGTGGATGTCGAAGTCGGCGACGGGTTTCGCGCCAGCCCTGATGCGCAGGTTGTTCACGCAGCTCATGCTCTTCTCGAAGACTTGGGGGCCCATGATCGCCGAGCCGATCGACAGCACGACCCCGCCATCGAGGCGCGTCAGCGCGCCCCCGAAGAGCCGGAAGTCGATCTCCGCGCCGCGTCCGATCGCCGCGCCGCTGAAGAGCGGATGATTGGTGATGATGTCATAGCCGATGCCGGGATGGACGGTCAGCGCCACCCCATGGCGGTAGGCCTGGTAGACGATCGAGGCGTCCTTGTACGGGTGCACGACGTGTTCGCGTCCCCCGGGCAATCCGGCGCGCAGCAGGGTCGCCAGCAGATCGGCGCGGGCGCCGGTCAGCGGGTGTCCGGGCTCGGCGCGGATCGCCGCCGTGAGCTCACTCGGAGTCGGCAGCTGCGCGCCGTCCTCGGCGATCCAGCGGCCCAACGCCTCGCCATAGCCTTGATCGCGCACCCCGCCGAGCTGCACCGCGAGATTGATCGAGCGCCCGGTCTCGTCCCAGGTCCCGAAGGAGCCGGTCGCGACCCCGGCGCGCACGCTCTCGGTCGAGCGCGCGAGGTGGGCGAATTCCCAGTCGTGGATGGTGCCGGCGCCATTGGTGGCCAGATGCGTCAGCCAGCCACGGTCGAGCATGCGCTCGACCAGCGGCGCCGCGCCATTGCGCAGCAGGTGCGCGCCGTAGATGAGCATGACCGTGGCGCCGCGCTGCCGTGCGCGGCGGATGCCCTGGACGGCGGAGTCGATGGTGCGCTGGATGAGCGGCGTGAGCGTGCCGGTGGGCGGTGCCTCGGGATCGAGCGCGATGTCGTCAAGCGTGCTCAGGCTGTTGCGGCTGGGCAGGGGATGGACGGTGAGCTGATGCAGGTCCAGCCGGTGCGCGGGTGCGGTCATGGGGGTGCGGCTCCCGACGGTGTGGCAGGCGGGAAGCCGAGGGTTGCCAGGAGCCGTTCGGGCTCCTGATAGTCGCCGATCACCACATCCGCGCCCGAGGCGGTCAAGAGCAGGCGCTTGTCGGGATCGATGCCGACGCGTTCGGTGGGCTCCTCCGCCTCGATCGAGGCCACGGCGACGGCCAGGCCGCCGACCCGCCGCGTCTCGCGGATCTCGACCGGCCCATCGCCGAAGGACAGCAGCTGCGCGCCGCTGATGGCGTGGGTGGCGACGATGCGGTCGATCTCGGCGCCCTTGGCGAAGGCGGCGTGCGCGCCGGCGGGGCCATGGATGCGGCCCTCGAAGAAGTGGTCGATGCCGAGGTGGCGGGCCTCCGCGCGCACCGCGGACTCCTCGGTGCCGCTGACCAGATGCATGACCATTCCGCGCTTCTGAAGGATCTGCAAAAGCGCGCGGCTGCCGCGGATCAGGTAGCGGTCGGGCTCGGCGCGGCGGCCGGTGATGGCACCGATGCGGCTCTCACGGGTGATGCCCAGGCGCTTCTGGAAGTCGCCGTGGTAGGCGTCCTCATCGAGTGCCGCCAGGCCAGCCTCCAGCACCCGCGCGCGCAGCAGGCGCATCTGCTGGATCGAGGGCTGGCCATTGAGGCTCATGATATCCTGCAGAAGCTGGCTGCGGCGCGTGGCCGGATCGTCGCCTGGACGCGCCGGCACCGACTCATGGAACATGCGCAGCATGATCTCGGCCCAGCCGCCGCGGACCAGGGAGAGTGTGCCGTCGAAGTCGAAGACCACATGGCGGATGCCAGCGCGCGGCGTGAAGCCGCTGCTTAGCTCGATGGACCGTGGATTGACCGTAGAGGCAGCCATGGCTGCGATGATGCTCGGGCCGCTTGGGTGAAAGCAACCCCGGCGAAACGCCCTAGACGCCGCGCCTGATCACGGATCCCTGGAAACGGATCTCGAAGCGGTAGCGCGGACGCTTGATGCAGACGATGTAGTTGGTGGCCGGGTCGATGCGCATCGGGATGTCGCGGCCCTCGACCGTGCCGGTGGCGCGGTAGCCGCGTTCGTTGAGCACGTCGATGAGCATGTTCATCGCCAGCGGCTCCTCGAAGATCTGGTTCTCGGTGGTGATCTTCGCCAGGCCCGTGATGCCATGCACCAGGATCACCGGCACGATCTCCTGGTCGAGCACCGCGATCACGCGCTTGAAGAGCGTGGCGGACTCGCGCTGGTAGGAGTCCAGGCGGCGCACCAGGTGCTGCCTGGCGTTGAGCACGATGTCGGAGGCCAGCGGCACGTGGTTGATGGCGTCGAAGGTCTCATCCTCGAGTTCGAGGCTGCTCTGATACTGGAACTCGCGGATGATGTTGGTCTCGACCTCGCTGACCGTGCCCTGTGCATTGATGATATGGAAGTGGAACACCTGCTTCAGGCTCTGCAGCACGCCGTAGGTGTTGTCCATGAACAGGCGGTAGCGCTTGCGCGCCGCCTCCTCGCTGAAGTCGGTCGGACGTTCCTCGATCTGCGTGCCCACCCCGGTCTCGATGACGCGCTGGTTGTAGGACAGCGCCATGCGGCCGCGCTTCATCTGGCGCTCGACCGACTCCTTCTCCTCGCAATAGAGGATGGTGATATGGAACACCGGCTTGGGGAAGAAGGTCGCGCGCGGGGTGTGCAGGAACTCGTTGCGCATCTCCAATAGCTTCTGGTAGAAGAACTTCAGGCTCTCGACCTGGACCTTGGTGCGCGGGTAGCCGTCGACCAGGACGCCATTGAGGTAGATCGGCTCCAGCAGCTTGCGCAGCAAGAGCCCGACCACCTCGCGGTCGCCGACCAGGCCACCCTGGTCCTTGATCTTCTGCATCGCCGGACTGGTCAGGAGGTCGGAGGTGACGATCGGCGGGGCATTGATCGAGCGCTCGCGCAGGATGAAGGGCGTGTTGGTGCCCTTGCCCGAGCCGGGCGCGCCGCCGAACCAGATGATCTCCTTGGGAAAGCGCAGGTTCTCCTTGCCGAACTCCGCCAGGATCCCGGTCCAGACTTCGCGGAAGATCGCCGCTGACTCTTCAAGGATCGGTTCGAGGGGTACACCGTTCTTCGGTGGCAGCGGACGGTCGTTCATGGGGCTCTAGCGTGGGGGTGACGGGACTTCCGCAACGCGGAAGGAATGCACAGCCGGGATGCGCTAGTCCATCGGCGTCAGGCTGGGCACCGGGTCGGGCATCTCGATCTGGATGTGCGCCAGCGCCTCGGCCGCCTCCTCAGGCGAGTCGACCAGGTGCAGGAGCTTCATGTCGCCAGGCGAGATGTAGTGGTGCTCATGGTCCATGTGGGTGCGGATCCAGGACAGCAGGCCGCCCCAGTAGGCCTTGCCATAGAGGATGATCGGCACCGGGGGGATCTTGCGGGTCTGGACCAGGGTCACGACCTCGAAGAGCTCATCCAGGGTGCCGAAACCGCCCGGCATCACCACCACCGCGCAGGTGTGCTTGAGGAACATGACCTTGCGCACGAAGAAATAGTGGAAGTCGAGGCGGACGTTGATGAAGCGGTTGCCGCTTTGCTCGTTGGGCAGGCGGATGCACAGCCCGACCGACTGGCCCTTGGCCTCGAAGGCGCCCTTGTTGGCCGCCTCCATGATGCCCGGGCCGCCACCGGAGATGACCGGGAAGCCGCGTTCGACCGCATTGCGCGCGATCTCCTCGGCGGCCTTGTAGTAGGGATCTGAGGGCTTGGTGCGGGCCGAGCCGAAGATGGTGATA
>Ga0302314_10022518_pt1 | contig 10332 bp, 10 predicted proteins | sample III_Palsa_N2_3_FD_200533 | JGI IMG/M metagenome (GOLD analysis project Ga0302314, IMG submission 200533) | Peat permafrost microbial communities from Stordalen Mire near Abisko, Sweden - III_Palsa_N2_3 | ecosystem: Environmental > Terrestrial > Soil > Palsa > Peat permafrost | place: Sweden... | reverse complement strand
TGGTCTGGTCGGATTCCGGCACGATCTGCACCGTCTCGCCCACGGCCACGAAGGGCAGGGCGCTTTCGGAGACCTCGGCGCGAACGATACGCTGGCCGGCGGGCTCCAGGTCGAACATCGGGGTGACGTTCAGGGTCGAGGCGCCGACCCCGGGCGCGGCATAGCGGCGAACGATGCGGCCATCCACCGGCGCGCGGACAATGGTCTGCTCCAGCCCATATCTGGCCTGGTCGAGCTGAGCCCTGGCGACCGCCACGGCCGCCTGCTGGCCGCTCAGGGTGGCCTCGTCGTTGCGGGTCGTGTCCCCGGCTTGGTCGATCATCTGGGTCGGGACGACGCCGGCCAGGTCCTTCATGCGCGCGGCTTCCCGGTGGGCGGCGATCAGCTGAGATTGGGTCAGCAGCAGCTGGGCCTGGGCCTGTTTCAGGGTCGCCTCGGCGGTCTCCACGGCAAGCTTCGGCGCGTCGTCCTCCTGGCGGGCCAGGATCTGGTTCTTGGTCACCTCGTCGCCCTCGGTGACGTCCACCTCGCGGACGACGCCGGCGCTACGGGCGGCCACGGAGATGACCCCGCCCTCCACATCCGCCTTGCCCTCGGCCACGGCGGCGAAGGGGGATGGCGGCTCGGCCTTGGCGGCGGCCGCGGCCAGCCGCTTGGTGTTGGCGGCGTTGATCATGGTGACCCCGATCACGACGGCGACAAGGCCGGCGAGCAGGACGATCCAGAAGATGGGGCGGCGAAGAATGGCGGGCATGGTCTTTAGCTTTCGGAACTGGGCGTACGGCGTTGGTCTGAAAGGACGAGGCCGTCCTCGATGTGGATGACGCGGTCGGCATAGGCTTCCAGCCGCGTGTCGTGGGTGACGCAGATGACCGCGGCCCCGTGATCTGTCGCCGCGCGGCGAAGGAGCCTGATCACCACCTGGCCGTTCTCGCCATCGAGGGCCGACGTCGGTTCATCGGCGAACAGCAGGGCGGGGCGTTTGGCGATGGCGCGGGCGATGGCGACGCGCTGCTTCTCGCCCCCCGACATCTCGGAAGGCCGCTGGTTCAGCTTCTTCTCCAGCCCCACCTCGGTGAGGGCGTCCACGGCGATGGCGCGGGCCTCGTCGTGGCCGACGCCCTGATACTTCAGCACCGTCGTCACCTGGCCAATCGCGCTCAGGGCCGGAAACAGGTTGAAGCCCTGAAAGATGAAGCCGCAGTGGTCGAGCCGGAAGCGGTCGATCTTGCCGGAGCCCTGGCCCCACAGATCGCCGCCCAGGGCCTGCACCGTGCCCTCGTCGGGCTTCATCAGGCCGGACAGCACGGCGACCAGGGTCGACTTGCCCGAACCGGACGGGCCCATGACCATGGTCACGTCCCCGTGCCGTGCGTCAAAGTCGACGCCCTTCAGCACCTCCACATAGCTGCGGCCGGTCTTGAACCGCTTCTTCAGCCCCACGGCCTTGAGCGCGGTCTGGTCAATTCGGACGGGAGCGTTCATCGGAGCAGATCCGCGGGCTGGCTTTTCTTCAGGACGCCCATGGACAGGGCGCCCGATATGATCGCGATGGTCATCAGCATCACGCAGACCCAGATGACCGCCTTGGCGAAGAAGATCATCGGCAGGCCGAGGCTGGTGGCGATCAGAGCCGTGACCACGGTCAAGGCCCCGGCGACCAGCAGCCCCGCCACGCCGACCCAGGCCGACAGCTCCATCACGATCAGCCGCAGCGTCCCCATGGAGATGCCGAGCGCGCGCAGGCTCGCAAACTCCTTGATGTTGGACAGGATCGCCCCGCGCATGGTTTGGGAGGTGACGCCGATGCCGATCAGCACCGCCACGAACACCGAAGCCGACAGCAGCAGGCCGATGATCTGGATCTTCATCATCCCCTGGCGATCGGTCTGCACCAGCGCCTGGCGCGTCCAGGCGCGGTAGGCGCCGCCGGACGCCGCATTGAGTTGGTCGCGAACCGCGGCGGCCCGCTCGGGATGTTTGATCCGCACCATCAGGGGGCCGGTCGGACCGCCAGGCGCGCTGCGGGCGATCATGTCCATGGTTTCGCGGGAGACCACGACGCCGGCCTGCTGGGTGGTCTGGTAGCCGTGCAGGACCGCCCGCACATGCACCATCTTGCCGCGAAGGGAGGCGTCGTCCCCCAGCTTCACCCCCAGCCGCTTCAGGTCGCTCTCGTCGATGGCCACCGCATAGGGCTCCATCAGGGCGACGCGCACCGCGTCCGGATAGTCGTTGGGCAGGGTCACCGAATGGGGCGCGGTGTCGACTGCCGAGATCGAGACATAGGCCTGGGTCTGGTCATGGCCGGGCGCGGGCTTATTGACCCAGGAGCCGCCGGTGCGCTCGGCGCTGGCCACCTCGACCACCTCGGGATTCATATAGATCACCGGCTCGACCCGGCGCGGCAGGCTGGACCAGCCCTGGATCAGATCGTCCGTCTTCGGATCAAGTATGAAGATGTCGGCGCTGGCGCGGTTGACCGCGGCCATCGCGGAATCGACCAGGCCGGAAAACAGCCCCACCTGGGCGAGCACGAGCAGCCCCGACAAGGCCAGGGCGGTGACCGCGGCCAGGTATCGACGCCATTCGTAGACAAGCGTGGCTAAGGCCAGCGACACGCGCTTTGCTCCCCGTCAGACCACCCGTCGTGGCCGATTTGCGAGCGCATGAGGGGGCATCGGCGCGGGCAATCCAAGTTAAATCGAGGTAAGGTTCGGAGCAGGACAACACCTTGTTTTATAATGCAAAAATGTGACGCTTGCGGATGTGTCCGCCCAGCGCCTAGCTTGGGGCGACTCAAGCGGGGAGGACGTCATGCTGACCGGAAGCTGCCTATGCGGACGGGTGGCCTATTCGGCCGACGCCGAGCTCGGTCCGATCGGTCATTGCCATTGCGAAAGCTGCCGCAAAGCCCACGGCGCGGCCTTCTCCAGCATCGCCGCCATACCGCGCAAAAGCTTCGCCTGGACCCGGGGCGAGGACCTGATCAAGGCCTTCGAATCCTCGCCGGGCAAGCTGCGCTGGTTCTGCTCCAACTGCGGTTCGCAGATGATGGCCGAGCGGGTTGAACGGGGCGCGATCATGCTGCGCCTCGGCTGCCTCGACACCAAGGCCCCCGCCGGCCGCCAGACCCACATCTGGCGATCCGACGCCGCCAGCTGGTACGATCCCAGCGCCGACTTCGACGAATTGCCCGAGGGTGCGCCGGTCAGGGTGACGTGAGCGCGAAATACCTTCCCCCTTGATGGGGGAAGGAGGGCCCCGCGCTCGTAGAGCGTGGGAGGATGGGGGCACGCGATGGGGAGGCGAGACAGGAAGAGTGCGTGCGCGTCTGCCGGCGCGTCCCTCATCCTCCCATGATGCGCATGGGCCCCTCCTTCTCTCACAAGGGGAGAAGGTAGGCCTATCTCAACAGATCCGCCGGGTCGCTCTGCTTCAAAATCCCCATCGCCATGGCCCCGGAGCCGATGGCGATGACCATCAGGAGAGCGCAGACCTCGGCCACGGAGATGGGGTGAAGGGCCATGGGCAGGCCGACCCCCGCCGAGGCCACGGACGCCAGCCAGGTCAGGCCGGCGGCGGCGATCAGGCCGACCAGCCCGACCCAGGCCGACAGCTCGATCACGATCATCCGCAACGACCCCATCGAAATCCCCAGGGCGCGCAGGCTGGCGAACTCGCGGATGTTGGACAGGATGGCGCCCCGCAGGGTCTGGGAGGTGATGCCGATGCCGATTAGAGTCGCGATCACCAGGGAGAAGACCAGCAGAATGCCGATGATCTGTTCCCCCATCACCGCCTTTTCGTTGGCGGCGTTGAAGTCCGGCGTGGTCCAGGCGCGATAGGCGCCGTGAGCCGAAGCGTTCAGGGCGTCCCGCACCGCCTCGGCTCTGGCCGGATCCTTGAGCTTCACCAGCAGGAAGCTGGTGGTGTCGTTATCCGGACCCAGCCCCACCTCGTAGAGGGTCTCGCGGGAGCCGGCCACGTTCGGCTGATCGGCGGCGCCATAGTTGTGCAGGATCGCCCGCACATGCACCGTGTGGCCGTTCAGCGAGGCGGCGTCGCCCAGCTTCACCCCCAGCTGACTCAGGGCCGATTCATCGATCGCCACCGCGCCGGGCTCCTGCAGGGCGCGCCGCAGGTCGTCGGTATAGTCCACGGGTATGGTCACCGAACCGGGCGCCGTGTCGATGGCCCACAGGTTCACATAGAGGTTGGCCTGTTTGCCACCGGCCTTTGGCGTGTTGAGCCACTTGCCGCCGTTGCTCTCGCTGGAGGCGACGATGGAAACGTCTGGGTTCAGATAGATCTGGGGCTCGACCCGCGCCGGCAGGCTGATGTTGGAATTGACCACGCTGCCCATCTTGGCCGGCATGATGACGATCTCGGCCGGCGAGCGCTCGCTCATGGCCAGGTCCGAATGGATGATCCCGGCAAACACCCCCACCTCGAACAGCACGATCAGCCCCGACAAGGCGAGCGCGGTGATCGCCGCCAGATAGCGGGGGAATTCATAGATGAGGGTTTGAAGGGCCAGCGACATCGTGGGGAAGATGGCGCGCGATCGGGGCCGGAGCCAAGTTACATCGGGGTAAGGGTTGGGAGGGGCTTGTGCGTTCTTCGACACGCGCCCTTTGGGCGCGGCTCAGCATGACGTAGAATTTTAGAGCCGGTTAGCCACGACCTGGACATTTGGAGCCCACAAAACCACGTCATCCTGAGCCGCCGCAAAGCGGCGTGTCGAAGGACGCACCGGCGCTCAGGCCCGTGCGATCAGTTCCAGGCTCCGCACCTTAGCCTCCAGCGTCGACGCGAAGGTGATCAGGAACAACTCGTCGGCGCCCACCGACTTGGCCTTGGCCTGCAGCGCTGCGCGCACCGTCGGCCCGTCGCCCACGAGCGCGGACTGGCGCTCTTCGGGCGTGGGAGCGCCAACGCCGCGAGCCTTCAGCGCGCCCTGGGCGGCGTCGATGCTCAGGAAGGCGCCGGCGTTTCCCTCGGCGAACGCATAGCCCCAGGCCCTGCGTGGCGCGTCCAGCCGCTCGGCCTCCGCCGCCGTGTCCGCCGCCAGGGCGCCTACGCCGACCCCAGCCCAGGGCTCGGCGCGGAAGATCGAGGGCTGGAAGGCTTCACGGTAGGCGGCGATGGCCTCGGCGGAATCGCCCCGGGTGATGAACTCGGCGAACACCATCCCCACCCCCGCCATGCCGGCGAACCGGGCGCTGGAGGTGGAGGAGCAGAGCAGGAAGATGTCCGGGTGCGACGGCCCGCCCGGCTGGGCCCGCACCCCATGGGCCGCGTGGCTGGTGGGGAAGGCCTCGCGCCCGGCCGCGTCCAGCAGCCAGGCGTTCAGCAGCGCAAACCAGGTGGGGAAAGCCTCCACCCCCGCCGAGCGCAGGGCGCCGCCGGTGCGGGTGTCCGCCCCCAGGGCGCGGCCGACTCCCAGGTCGATCCGCCCTGGCGCCAAGGCCTCCAGTTCCATGAACTGCTCGACCACCTTCAGCGGGCTGTAGTTGACCAGCATCACCCCGCCCGACCCCAGCCGGATGCGGCTGGTGACCTGGCTCATGGCCGCGATCAGAACCTCCGGCGAGGCGCTGGCGAAGGATCGGCTGGAATGATGCTCCGCCACCCAGAACCGGTGATAGCCCAGCCGGTCAGCCGCCTTGGCCAGCTCGACGGTCTCGCGGACCGCCGACGCCGGCGTTTCACCAGCGCGGATCGGCGACAGGTCGAGAACGGAGAGGAGGGCGGGCATAGGGGGAGTTTAGGGGGATTGCGAACCGTGATCGAGAGGCGCGCGCCTACAGCCGCTTCTTCACCTTCTTTACCACTCCGGAAAAGCTCATCATCGGGTTCCCGCCGGTGGAGATCAGACCCCGGATAAACACCAACGAGCCCCCCGCGCGGATCACCTCGCCGGTTGCTTCCACCAGGTCGCCCACATGGGCCGGGCCGACGAAGTCGCCGTTCAGGGACACGGTCACCGAATGGCCCTCTGACAGCGCCTTGCGGCCGATCACGAACAGGGAATAGTCGGCAAAGGTCAGCATGCAGCCCCCATGCATGAAGCCGCCGCCGTTCATATGCTTCTGCTCGGCCCGGAAGGCGCAGCGCAGGGAGCCATCGGCCTCCTCGCGCCAATAGAACGGCCCCGACAGGTCCTCATAAGGATCGCCGCCGACCCAATAGCGCCAGCCCGCCCATTCGCCGTCCTCGACCACGAACGGCCCGTGCGGTGGTGTCGTCGTCTCAAGCTCGCCGCCGTCCGCCATGTGATTGCTCCCCGCCAAGTCGCGCCGTATGAGTGCGCCGCTCATAACCTCATAGGGTGGGGAAACGCCATGGCTCTCGATCTTGAAACCCGCGACCAGTTGATCGAGGGCGTGCGGCGGTTCGTGTCGGAGCGGCTGCGGCCGCTGGAAGCCCAGGTCTCCGCCGACGACGCCATCCCCGACGCGGTGGTCGAGGAGATGAAGCAGCTGGGCCTGTTCGGCCTGTCGATCCCCGAGGAATATGGCGGCCTGGGCCTGTCCATGGAGGACGAGTGTCTGGTGGCCCTGGAGCTGGGCCGCACCTCGCCGGCCTTCCGCTCCGCCTTCGGAACCAATGTCGGCATCGGCAGCCAGGGCCTAGTGATGTTCGGCAACGACGAACAGAAGGCCCGCTACCTGCCCGGCATCGCCTCGGGCGAGATCATCACCTCCTTCGCCCTCACCGAGCCGGAAGCCGGTTCCGACTCGGCGGCCGTGCAGACCCGGGCGCGCCGGGATGGCGATGTCTATGTGTTGGATGGCTCCAAGCGCTACATCACCAACGCCAACAAGGCCGGCCTGTTCACGGTGATGACCCGCACCGACCCGAACAAGAAGGGCGCCGGCGGCGTCACCGCCTTCCTGGTGCCCCGCGACCTGCCGGGTCTGTCCGTCGGCAAGCCTGAAAAGAAGATGGGCCAGCAGGGCGCCCACATCTGCGACGTCGTCTTCGAGGGCGTCCGCGTGCCCGTGGAGAACCGCCTGGGCGAGGAGGGCGAGGGATTCAAGGTCGCCATGCAGGTGCTGGATCGGGGACGGCTGCACATCAGCGCCGTCTGCGTCGGCGTGGCCGAGCGGTTGATCACCGACAGCGTCGCCTATGCCGCCGACCGCAAACAGTTCGGCCAGGCCCTGGCCGGCTTCCAGCTGATCCAGGCGATGATCGCTGACTCGAAAACAGAGGCTATGGCGGCCAGAGCGCTGACCATGGAAACCGCCCGCAAGCGCGACGCCGGCGAAAGCGTCACCCTGGAAGCCGCCGCCTCCAAGCTGTTCGCCTCCGAGATGGTGGGCCGGGTGGCCGACCGGGCGGTGCAGATCTTCGGCGGCGCCGGCTATGTCGCCGACTATGGCATCGAGCGGCTGTACCGCGACGTGCGCATCTTCCGCATCTACGAAGGCACCTCGCAGATTCAGCAGCTGGTCATCGCGCGAGAGACTATGAAGCGCGGCGGCTGAGGCCGGCCCTCTAGGTCAGATAGGAATGGACGATCGCCACCAGCTCTTCGGCGGCCTGGACGCGCGGGTCGTCGCGGGGGGCGGTGGGGTCGACCATGTGCTCGCGGATATGGTCTTCGATCACCTCGCCGATAAAGCCGTCCATGGCCCCTCGGCAGGCCGTGGCCTGTTGTAGCACCCGGGCGCATTCGCCGTCGGCTTCGACGGCGCGTTCGATCGCCTCGATCTGACCCCTTATCCGTTTGAGTCTGTTGAGAAGTTTGGCCTTCTCGTTGGCGACGTGAGCCATGGTTCAGTTTCCGCCTTGTGGTATACTGGGGTAGGGTATAAACGGCGAGCCCTTGGTCGGGAAGCCAGCCTTTTTCGCCCTTCATTGCGTGACGGAGAGCGACACCTCGGCGGCGCGTCTGGCGCCTTGGGATCGTGATCGCATCGAGCGCCTTTGGGGAAGCCGAGGCTCGGCGAACCGAATCCAAGCTGGGCCGTTAAGCGATGGAATAGACGTCACAAATGCGCGCCAAACCTGGGCTGGGGCCAGTGTGTATGCAAACGGGGGCTGAATGAAAATGTCGCGGAAAACAGCGTTCGTCTTCGGTTTGCTTACGACCTGTGCTTTGGGCATGGCCGCCCGCGCCTCGGCCGACGACGCCCCTGCCGCGGACGCGCCCGCCGCGCCGCAGGACTGGGCGGTCCATGGACAGCTGACCAACATCTGGCAGTACCATCCGGAATTCCGTTCGCCCTACCAAGGGCAGAACAGCCTGGACCATCTTGAGCACGTCAACGAGACCACCGACGCGACCTTGTTTGCCGGATTTAAGCTGTGGAAGGGCGCGCAGTTCTGGGTCGATCCGGAGATCAACCAGGGCATAGCGCCGTCCGGCACCGAGGGCGTCGCCGGCTACGTCAACGGCGACGGGTCCAAGGTGGGCAAGATCCATCCCTATTTCCGCATCCAACGCGCCTTCCTGCGCCAGACCTTCGACCTGGGCGGAGACGTGACCAAGGTCGATCCCGACCAGAATGTGCTCGGCGGGTCCGAGACCGCCAACCGGGTCGTGGTCACGGTGGGCAAGTTCAATGTCACCGACATCTTCGACGACAACAAATACGCCCACGATCCCAGGTCCGACTTCCTCAACTGGTCGGTGATCGACGCCGGCTCGTTCGACTATGCCGCGGACGCCTGGGGCTACAGCTTCGGCTCGGCGGTGGAATGGTATCAGGGCGACTGGACCTTGCGCGCCGGCCTGTTTGATCTGTCGACCCAGCCCAATGGCAAGGACCTGACCCCCTGGTTCGGCCAGTTCCAGGTCGACACCGAACTCGAGCGCCGGTTCAAGCTCGGCGACCACGACGGCAAGCTGAAGATCACCGGCTTCATGTCGCGCGGGCGGATGGGCAGCTTCGCAGACGCCATCGCCCTGGGGCAGGCCACCAACACCATCCCATCCACCGCCGACGTACGCCGCTACCAGAACCGGTTCGGCGTCTCGGTGAACCTGGAGCAGGAGATCGCCAAGGACGTCGGCTTCTTCGCCAGGGCCGGCGCCGACCAGGGCGATGTCGAACCCTATGAGTTCGCCGACATCGACGACACCGTGCAGGCGGGCTTCTCCTTCGCCGGGGCCCGCTGGGGCCGCAAGGACGACACCCTGGGCGTCGCGGGCGTGGTCAATGAGATCTCCAAAATCCACCAGGACTATCTGGCCAACGGCGGCCTCGGCATCCTGGTTGGCGACGGCAAGCTGCCGCATCCGGGGGCGGAGGAGATTCTCGAAGCCTACTACAGCATCGGACTGGCCAAGGGGATCAACGTCACATTCGACTTCCAGGGCGTGGAAAACCCCGCCTACAACCGCGACCGCGGTCCTGTGCCGGTGCTGAGTGCAAGGCTGCATGGGCAGTTCTAGGGCGCGATGCGTCCTTCGACACGGCCCTGCGGGCCGGCTCAGGATGACGTGTTTGGGTGGGCTCTAAAAATCTACGTCATGCTGAGCCGCGCCTGAAGCGCCAGTGTGGGGGCGCGTGTCGAAGCAGGCGCCAGCGGCTAAGCCCCACCCGTCACCACCTTTGCGAACCGTTCGGCCGAGCGCTGCCTGGCCTTGCACGCCTCCACCTCGCGATCCCGCGCCGCCGCCGTCGTCTCCAGGCTGTCCATCAGTCGCCGGGCGGCCACGAACACCTCGTCGATAGCCGCATTGAACGCCGGGGCATTGGCCTTCGACGGGGTGTTAAACCCGCTGAGCTTGCGCACGAACTGCAGCGAGGCGGCGCGCACCTCGTCGTCCGTGGCGGGGGGGTCGAAGTTGAACAGGGTCTTGATGTTGCGGCACATGGCTCACCTCCTCGTCAGGATCGGCGACTGCGGAATGCGTCCTCTCCTTCGGCAAGCTCAGGACGAGGTCGAATGGAAGCGCAGTGGAAATCCTCATGCTGAGCTTGTCGAAGCACAAGGATTTCGGACCCACGGGAGATTGTACCCGCGCCCGCACCGTCGCCAAGACCTATCCGTCGCCCCAGGCCTCGCCCATATTGGCTTTCGTGTCCCTGCCCACCCTGCTCGCTGAAATCGCCGCCTGCCGCGCCTGCGCAGGCGAGTTGCCGCACGAACCCAGGCCGGTGGTGCGGGTGTCGCCCCAAACGCGCCTGCTGATCTGCGGCCAGGCGCCAGGACAGCGGGTGCATGACAGCGGCCTGCCGTTCAACGACCCGTCCGGCGACCGGCTGCGAACCTGGATGGGGGTCGATCGCGAGACCTTCTACGGCCCTGCGATCGGCGTCGCCGCCATGGCCTTCTGTTTCCCCGGGACCAATCCCAAGGGCGGCGATTTTC
>Ga0302314_10022516_pt1 | contig 10333 bp, 10 predicted proteins | sample III_Palsa_N2_3_FD_200533 | JGI IMG/M metagenome (GOLD analysis project Ga0302314, IMG submission 200533) | Peat permafrost microbial communities from Stordalen Mire near Abisko, Sweden - III_Palsa_N2_3 | ecosystem: Environmental > Terrestrial > Soil > Palsa > Peat permafrost | place: Sweden... | reverse complement strand
AGGCCGTCGGCGCGCCGGGAGCGCAGGACCCGTTCCAGGCGCTCGCGGCCCCGGTCGGAGTCGGCCAGCAGCAGCATGAGCACCAGGTCGGTCTTTTCCAGCGCGGCGTTGACCCCGACGATGACGTGCGCGAAGAAGGGGTCCGCGAACACGCTCGGGTCGTCGTGCGAGAAGGCCAGCAGGACGGTGCCGGCCTGCGCGGTGACCAGCGCCTTGGCTATCGGGTTGGGCACGTACCCGAGTTCCCGCACCGCCTTGCGGACCGCCTCGCGGGCGGTGCCGCTCACGTCCCGGGTGTTGTTGATCACCCGGGAGGCCACCGAACGCGACACTCCGGCCCGCAGCGCGACCTCGTCGAGCGTCGGACGGCGGTTGGCCTGTGCGCCCATGGCTGGTCGGTCCTTTCTCCCGATGACACTCCGGCCGGCGGGTGAGCCGTCCGTCCAGAGCCAATCTCGGTCTACGGGCCACTCTAGCGCTGCCGGACAAGACTGGAAGCGCTACCAGTATCAGCCATACATGATGCTCTCCGACGGCGAGGTGGACGAGCCTCCCATCGTCATACGGATGAACTCTTGACAGGTGAGCCTCCTAGGTCGATCATCCGTGTCAGGTTATCCATGTGGAAGATGACCGGAAGCGCTTCCAGTAAGTGGATTTCAAAGCTAGAGAATGCTCGCCAGCATCCGCCTCCGCGAAGGAGAAAGTGACACCGCATGCAACGACGCCTCTGCATCTCCGCCCTGATCGCCGCCGGCCTCACCGCCGGGCTGGCCTGGGCCCCGGCCGCCGCCCACGCGTCTACCGACCCCTACACGATGACCAACGGGTTCTATGTCAACCCGCAGAACAGCGCCGCGGTCTGGGCCGCCGCTAATCCCAGCGACGGCCGGGAGCCGTCCATCGAGTCCGCCATCGCCACCAAGCCGTCGGCCGTCTGGTTCGCCGGCCAGGGCACCGAGAACATCGCCGAGCAGACCGGCGCGCTTGAGGGCGCCGCCGCGTGGTCCAACCAGCTCCCGGTCATGGTCGCCTACAACATCACCGATCGGGACATCTGCGCGGGCCAGTCCAGCGGTGGCGCCTCCTCTGATGCCGCCTACGAAAACTGGATCAACCTCTTCGCGGTCGGCATCGCCGACCGCCCGGCGGTGGTCATCCTCGAGCCCGATGCGCTGGCCGACGAGAGCTGCATGAACTCGGCCGAGATCTCCGATCGCGACGGCCTGCTCAACTACGCCATCGCCCAGTTCAACCAGCAGGCCCCGGAGACGTGGGTCTACCTGGACGCGGGCAACCCGGGCTGGCTATCGGCGGCGACCATGGCCAGTTACCTCAACTCCGCGGGCCTGGCGCAGACGCACGGCTTCTCGCTCAACGTCTCCAGCTTCTACACCGTCGCCCAGAACGTCGCCTACGGCAACGCCATCAACGCCGACCTGAGCTCCTGGTACGGCTACACCAAGCCGTTCGTCATCGACACCAGCCGCGACGGCAACGGCTCCAACGACAACCAGTGGTGCAACCCAGACGGCATGAAGCTGGGCGCCACCGACCAGGTGGGCGGAGGCGCCGAGGCGCTGCTGTGGATCAAGGACCCGGGCGAGTCCGACGGCGACTGCGGCATCGGTGACGGCACCGTCGCCGGCCAGTTCAACCCGCAGCTCGCCTATGACCTCGTGTACGGATACTGAGCACTTCCGGCCTGCCTCGGGGCGTACCTGCCATTCGGGGTCCGGTCAGCCGCATGCTGGGCAATCGTCCATCCGTTCCGCGTTGGCAACTCGCTGACCAGCACAGATACGTACCGCCCGGCGTGCGGCCAGATCTCCGTCTGCGCAAAGCGGCATTAGAGGGCCGGTGGGCCCGATCTTTCGCCATCCCTCGGGCGACGATCGGGCGCACCGCCTCCGCGGCTGTCTGGCCGAAGATGGTCCAATCCATTTTCCGGTCGTCACCGTAGATATTGCCATGGGCACTGTCGCTTTGTTCACTTGGATGGCCACGGTCCTCGTTGGCCTCGTTCTACTTATCGTCTGGCTCATGGAATACGACCGCGATTACCAGCGCGCGGCCGCGACGCGTTTGCCGGTGCCGGTGATCTCCGCCCACGCGCTGCTGGGCATCGGCGGCCTGATGGTGTGGGGCTTCTACCTCATCGGGGATGAGGATCAGGTGGCCTGGGGCACGGTCGCCGACTTGGGCGTGGTCGTCTTGCTTGGCCTGATCATGGCGGTGCGCTGGATCGGTGTCTATCGCGCGTATGCTGCCCCGGACTCGTCGCCGTCCATGGTGATTAGCGTTCCGCCGGAACGGCACTTCCCGCGCTCGGTTGTCGCCATTCACGGCATCCTGGCCGTCTCCACCGTCGTCTTGGTCGTGCTCAGTGTGCTTTTCGACGGGAGCTGACCGGAAGCGGCGCGGCTGCCGGTGCGCTCATGCCGCGAGCATCTGCTGAGGGTTCAGCTATGCGACCCAGCGGCATGCGGAACGATAGGGGCCGTCTTCAGTGCTTGCTTTGCTCTCGACGAGGTGACTATGAACGCTGACGCCCGGGTGGACGACTACATCGGCCGGCTGCCTGACTGGCAGCAAGCCATCTGCCAGCAGGTACGTCAGTTCGTACACGACGCCGACCCCGAGGTCGAGGGAGACGATCAAGCGATCCGTCCTGCCCTACTTCGTGCTTCAGGGCAACATATGCGCCCTGCTCGCAGCCAAGGATCACGTCAACGTCTTCATCTACGACCCCACCGTGGCCGACCCGCACGGCGTCATCAACCAGGGCCACGGCAACGCGACAGCCCGGGCCCTGCAGATCTACCGCGGTGACCCGATCGATCAACCCGCACTGCTGGAGATATTTCAGGCCGTCATCGCGAACAACCGCGCGGGCGGCTGGCGACGCATCCAGGCATCACCCACCTGATCCCGAGCCGATCAGCTAATGCCGAGCTTCTCCGCGGCCATCTTCGTGCCCTCCACCCGGTTGGCGATCTTCTGCCAAGCGGTCTGGCGGGCGAAGTCAGGTGTTCCGTGGTTGGGCTTCTCGTCGATGCTGAACGGTGAGAATCCGCAGTCATCGGTCGAGCCGAGTTGTCCCTTCTGGATGAAGTTGGCCGCGCGGACCAGGGCGCCGCAGACCTCCTCCGGGCTTTCCACCCGGGGGTTCAGCGGGTTGATCACACCGATGTAGGCCATCTGCGTGACGCCGTTCGCGTCGTCGCGCAGGTTCTCCCCGATCATCTGGTAGACCGGATCCTTGTCCCGCTCGCTGGCCAGCTGGATCAGGAAGTACCCGGCGTTGATACCGAACATCGACGGAAGCAGGTCCACGTAGGGCACGTCGGCGCTGTGCACCGAGTCGCGGTCGCCGCCGGGGCAGGTATGGATCCCGATTCTGGTGCGCTCCTCGGCGGTGAACCTGTCCATCACCCGGTTGTTGAGCTCGATGAAATGCGGCAGCATGTTCCGGCCGGTCCACGGGTTGCGCGGGTCATTGCGGGTGGCCAGCCGCCCCTCGGTGAAGTCCACCGACACCCGCGCCGCCCCGGCCGCGAACGCCTGCCTGATGTCCTTCTCGCACTCGCCGACCAGGTCCGCCTCGAACTGCTCGCGGCTGTAACCCGGGATGTCCTCGTCCAGCGGGTACAGCAGGGCGAGCATCGACGGGGCGATCACGGCCTGCTTCATCGGCTTGTGCGCCATCGTGATGGACTTCTTCAGCGTGTCCGCCGCATAGGTCTTGTACCGGAAGGGGCCCCCGGTTAGCCTCGGCAGTTGCCGGTTATGGCCGTCGGCGAAGATGGCGAAGTACTGGCCGCCGCTCCCGGCCAGGTGGTCGGCGAGCCCGGTGCCGGCCAGCGTGTCGGTGATCGCGTAGGTCGCGAAGCTCGACCAGCGCTGCTCGCCATCGGAGATGATCGGCGCGCCAGTCCCCTCCAAGTGCTCGATCGAGTCCCGTACGGCCAGGTCCTGCTCGGTCTCGAGCTCGTCGCGGGTGATCTCCCCGGCGTCGTACTTGGCGTACGTCTGCTGCAGCCGGCTTGGGCGCGGCAGCGAGCCCACAGGTTCGGTGGGGATTCCGGTAGCGGACTTCGGATCGTAGTCAGTCATGGCTCTTGGTTCTCCCTGGGTTGTCTGCGAGCGCCGCGCTGCGCCGCGTACTAAAGAGACCGGCCTGTCCCGTACGGGTAGCTGGAGCATAAGCCCCTAGCTGATCCGGGTCAACGGAATGTAACGAAGGACTTACCGCGCTGCCGGCGAGGGCAAGGATGGTGTCGACGGCCGTTTCCAGGGGGCGGGTGTCGCGCTCGACCTGGGCGAGGACAAGCCCGCCCTGGAGCGCGGCGAGCAGCGTCACGGCGAGGTCGTCAGGGGTGACGCCGGCCGGCAGGTGCCCGGCGGCCTGGAGGGACCGCAGCCCGTCGCCGATGGCGGCCGACCACCGCGCGAAGCCGGCGGCGATGAGGGCGCGGGCCTCGGGATCGGTCTCGGCGAGCTGGCCGGCCAGCGCCCCGAGGGGGCAGCCGCCCTTGCCGCCGGTGCTCCTGGCGGCGGCGATGACCATGTCCCGCCAGGCCTTGATGCCCTCGGTGGTGCCGAGGTCGGCTTGTTCCTGATTCCCTACGATGATGTCCGCCTGCCGGCCGATGACCGCCTGCACGAGCTCGTCTTTGCCGGCGAAGTAGTGGGACAGCTGCGAGCCGCTGACCTCCGCCGCCGTCCGGACGTCGTCGAGGGTGGTGCCGGCCGCGCCCCGCTCGTAGATCAGCGCGGCGGCGGCGGCCACGATCCTGGCCCGGGTCCGCTCGCCCTTGGGCGTCAGCCTGGGCCGGTGTCGCCTCTCATCTGCCATGTTTCCGATGATATCAACATTCTGGGTTTGACAGCCCACTCATCATCGGGCAAGGTGGGGCGCGTAACCCATTCTTCAGTCGGAGGGACCACGTCATGATCCTCGTAACGACGGCCGGGAAGGTCGGCACCGAAGCCGTGCGCTCGCTTCTCCTCCGGCCGGTGCCCGTCCGCGTCCTGGTACGCGACCCGGGCAAGGCCAGGGCGCTGGCTGACGCGGGGGCCGAGGTCGCCGTCGGCGACCTGGACGTCCCGGCGAGCATCGACGAGGCGATGGCGGGCGTCACGGCGGTCGTCCTGGTCAGCCCCGCCGTCCCCGCGCAGGAGATGAACGTCATCGCGAGCGCCGCCCGGGCCGGCGTCGGGCACGTCGTCAAGGCCACCAGCAAGGCGTCGGCCGACTCGCCGATCGCCCGGAGGCGCGGCCAGACCGAGATCGAGGCCGACCTAGCCGCCTCCGGACTTGCCCACACCCTGCTGCGGTCCAACGCCTACATGCAGAACATCCTGGCGCTCGCGCCCGCGATCGCCGCAACCAGCCGCTTCGGGTCCGCAGCGGGCAAGGGCCGCACCGGCATGGTCGACGCGCGCGACGTGGGCGCGGTCGCGGCCGAGATCGCCGCCTCGCCCGCCGCCCACGCCGGTAAGACCTACTGGCTCACCGGCCCGGAGCTGATCTCCAACTACGACGTGGCGGCGGTGCTGTCGGAGCTCCTCGGCCGGACCATCACCTACACCGAGCTCAGCTTCGACGAGAACCGGGAAGCGATGATCAGGGCCGGCGTCCCGGCGCCGGTGGCCGAGATGAACGCCCAGGCGTTCAGCCTGACCGCCGACGGTGACGCCGAGTGGGTCACCGACGACGTGCCGGCCATCCTCGGCCGCCCGGCCCGCTCCTTCGCGCAGTTCGCCGCCGACCACGCCACCGCGTTCTCCTGACGGGCGCTAATGACCGGCGCTGTGCGTCGTCACGCCGCCGCGACGTGCACGGGCGAGACCCGTGGCACCCGCCCCGGCCGCCAGCATCCCCGCCACGATCAGCAGCAGCCAGGGCGCCGGACTCGCGGGCGGTCGTGGGGCCATACCGCCCAGGCCGGTGGCCGCCCCGCCCTTGGGCATAACCAGGCTGCCCGCCGCGTCGGTCAGGTCGTCGGCCTTAAGCCCGGTGGAGCTGTCAAGCACGATGACGGTGTGGACCGAACCGGCGGTTAGCCTGACCGCCATCGTTGCGTCTTCGCCCGAGGCGGTCATCCGCAACGTGTGCACACCCGCCGGGACGGTCGCGTAAGGGGTGACAGAGCTGAACGTCAATTGCTTCGCAAGAGCATCGGATCCGTAGCTGACCGTTACCCTGTCCTCCTTAAGCGACGCCTGAACGACTCGTATGAGAACCTTCCCCGATGGGGGCGTTACCTGGTCCTTCCACACTTCCACCCGCAGGCCCGGATCGGGGCCGAGGGCAGCGAGCGTGTAGGCGGCCCCTCCGGTACCCACCATGAAACTCGAGATGAGGGCCGGGTGGCTTGACGCCGGCGCGCCGAAACCTCGCATCGCCACCGTGTACTGACCTGGGCTGAGCGCCATGTAGCGCGAGACGTCGCCGTAACTGACGTCTTTCAGCACAGTCGGGTGGGCGGGGTCGCCGAACGGGTACAGGTACATGTCCATGGCAGGCGCCTCAGGGGACAGGTGAGCAATCCGCACCCATCCGTCCTGTGCGGCCCGGGGAGCCGCAGAGGCGGCCGTCGATACGCCCGCCACAAGGGCGGCTGAAGACCCGAGCAGCACCGCGGCCGTGGACAGCCGGGCAAGATATCTCAGCAATCTCATTTAATTACCTCTCGTCGGTGACAGCGGTGGTGAGCAAGCCCAACGGACTCGGCTCGGCGAATTCGACACGCAGCGCCGACTGGCCCGTTTGCAGGCGGACGATCGCGGAGTAGGCAGGCAGGTAAGGGCGGCTCTGTTCGTTGACCAGGGCCAGCGCCGCCGAGAGATCGGCCGCGCCACTCCCTTTGCGGTAACTGGTGATGGTGACGTCCCGGAATAGCAGCTGAGCGCCCGGGGCGGCATCGCCGAAAGACGTGACCCGAAACTCATACAGGGACGACAGCGTGGCCAGCGTGGCCAGCAGGCGAGAATCCACCTCACCGGCCCGAAGCCGCGCTGCGTCCGATGCCGTGAATTTAATATTCTGGTTCTGGAGCAACTCAGTGCCCGCGCTCTTGCGTGCGGTGAAATCGGACCGCATGGCCGCCTCGAAGGCGGCCGCTCCGCCTCGTGCCACCGCGCGGACCTCTATCCGCGAGGCGCCAGAACCGAAACTAGCGATAAGCCCGGGAGCGTATTTATCGACGAGCTCTTTGCCGACCGAGGGAGAAGTCACGATGACGTCAGCCGCGAGCGCGCCACCGAGGCCGGGCCCCAGCGACACTAGCTGACTCGCACTGACCCCGTCCGCCTGCAGCGCCGCGCACATGGCGGGGGAACACCCGACGATCGCGTTGTCGCTCACCTGGCCGGCGATCCAGGCTCCGGCCTCGGCCTGGGTCACCGCGGCGGGCCGCGCGGAAACGGCGCGAGTCCCTCCAGGCTGCGCCGAAGGCGATCGCACGACAGGCGACGCCGTCCGGGAGAAGACGCCGGCAATCTGAAGGGCAGCGACCACGGCCGCCGCCGCGACCAACGCAGTGAGCAGCTTCCAGAATCCCAGGCGCCAGCGCCTGCCGGTCCACGGACGCCGGCCGACCCGCTTCTCGCTTCGCCGTCCTGATCTGCGCGGCCGCACGAAGCTGGCGGCACGACCTAGCCGCCGCGACACCCAGAGGTCGACGGTGGTGGCAAGTACGCGACCCCAGGACGGCTCAGCCGGCACAGCAGCAACTGCGGTCGGCGGCAGACAACGGTCATGCTCCGCACTCACATTGGCCCCCCAGCCGCAGCGTAGTGACTCAGCTCACAGGCGACAGCCCACCACACAAAAGGCCCGACTCGGACCGATGTCATTAACTGGTGGCAATAGTGGTTTTTCGTGCCATTAAGCCACGAATATTGCATTGGTACTATAGGACCGATAGGCCTGATACGTACCGATAAGACCGATATGTATAGCCGCGGCATGGGGAGACCGTGGGCGGGGAGAGTAAGCCGCGATCGTTCGGAGGGCTCTGATCTTTATTCTTAACGAACGCGGCTCACTCGTCACTGGGTCGCTCGTCTCCGTCAAGTGGCAGGCGCGGCTGACGTGGCGCCGCGCCGACGAAAACGCGGTCACCGTGACGCCATTGCCCCAGCACGTGCAGGCCGGCCTCCGCGGCGGCGCGCAACAAGGGAACCGCGCCCATGCGGGCCCAGGGGAAAAGCGGGCCGTGTCGGCCGTCGGGATGTTCGAGCCATGCGCTCAGCCGCTCATCGATGTCGCCGGGCTCGGCTTCGATCAGCAGCCGCCCCCCGGGCGCCAGCAGCTGGCCGCAGCGGCGCAGCAGCCGCGCGGGCTGGCCGCCGATGCCGATATTGCCGTCCGCGAGCAGCACGGTGGCCCAGCTCCCCTGCCCGGGAAGCGGATCGAACACCGAGCGGTGCAGGGCGGTGGCCCCGGCCCGGCGCACCCGGGCCACCGCGACCTGGGAGATGTCCACGCCGAGCACTGGAATACCCCGCTCGGCAAGCGCCACCGTCAGCCGTCCGGGGCCGCAGCCCACGTCAAGGACGGGACCTCGGCATCGCCTGAGCAATTCCTCGTCGGCGGCGTCGGGCGTTCCGCACCACCGTGACATCTGGAGCGGCAGCGCGCGGCCGTCAGCGGTCCGCAGGACGAGCGCCGCCGCCTGCTCGTCCATTGCCTCTTCGTACAGGGCGATCGCCCCGGCCATCATGCCGTTTCCCCAAGGACGCTGCCCGCTGTGGCGCTGCCGCCTGGGCTCAGGACCGGGGCGAGCTCCCGCGCCCGCGCCGCGAAGCGGCTCTGCGGTGCCTGCCGGGCCACCGCGACGGCGTCCGCTGCCGTGTCCACATCACGCAGTGTCGGCAGATCGGCGACGCGCAGCCCGGCCGCGACCAGTCGGGCTCGCTGGATGGCACCGGTGCTCGCGGTCGACATCGGCACCCCGCGTAGCAGGGCGGGATCCGGGACGCGCAGGCCGAGCGCCCAGAATCCGCCGTCGGCGGCCGGGCCGAACACGGCGTCGGCCGCCTGCCAGTCCACGGTCAGCAGATCCGGGGTGACCTGCGGGGTGTCCATTCCTATCAGCAGCGCCGGGCCGCGAACCGCGGCGAAGGCAGCGGCGAGACGCTCGTCGAGCGGGCCGGCGCACTGCGCGACGACGTCGAACCCGGCGGGCAGCCACGGGCCTGGCCGGCCCTCCAGGACCAGAACCCGCCGGCGGGCCGGCACCATGAGCACGGCGTGCAGTGTGTCGGCGAGCGCGGCCTCGGCCAGCGAGGCAGCCTGCTCGTGCGTGCACGGCGGCACCAGCCGCGTCTTAACCCGGCCGGGAACCGGCTGCTTCGCGATCACGAGCAGGGTGGTGGCTGATTCCGGCATCGATGCGGTCACTGTGCGAGTACCTGGCTCATATCTTGCCCGCCGTCAGGCCGTCACTCGGCCGGCCAGTGCCCGGCCGGGCGGCGCCGCGGCGAACTCCGCGACTCCCTCGGCGAAGGGGACCGTCGCCCGCCACCCCAGTTCCCGCTGGATCCGGTCGCTGGAGGCGGTGATGTGCCGGACGTCGCCGAGGCGGTACTCCCCGGTGATCACCGGGGCGGGGCCGCCGTACGCGTCGGCCAGCGCGGACGCCAGCGCGCCCACGGTGCGCGGGGTGCCGCTGCCCACGTTGTAGGCGCGCAGCGCGCCCGGCCCGAGCGGGGCATGGCGTCCCGCGAGCGTCTCAGCCGCCGCGGCGGTGGCGCCGGCCACGTCGCGGACGTGCACGAAGTCCCGTCGCTGGGCGCCGTCCTCGAAGACTCGCGGCGCGCGCCCGGCCGCCAGCGAGGAACGGAAGAACGACGCCACCCCGGCGTACGGCGTGTCGCGGGGCATCCCCGGGCCGTACACGTTGTGATAGCGCAGCGCGACCGCCTGCCCCTCGGTCGCCCTGGCCCACGATGCCGCCAGGTGCTCCTGCGCGACCTTGGTGTCGGCGTAGACGTTGCGCGGCCCGAGCGCCGCTTCCTCCGGCACCAGCCCCGGCGCCAGCGGTTCGCCGCAGCGTTCGCAGCGCGGCTCGAACCTGCCCGCGTCGAGGTCGGCGGCATGGCGCGGCGGCGGCGTCGCGGCGAGCCCGTGCTCGGCGCACGAGTAGGCGCCCTCGCCGTAGACGACCATCGACGAGGCCAGCACGAGCCTGCGGATTCCCGCCCGGGCCATCGCTGCCAGCAGCACCGCGGTCCCCAGGTCGTTGCACCCGGCGTAGAGCGGAGCGTCGTCGAAGTCGACCCCGAGCCCGACCATGGCCGCCAGGTGGCAGACCGCGTCCAC
>Ga0302314_10022515_pt1 | contig 10333 bp, 6 predicted proteins | sample III_Palsa_N2_3_FD_200533 | JGI IMG/M metagenome (GOLD analysis project Ga0302314, IMG submission 200533) | Peat permafrost microbial communities from Stordalen Mire near Abisko, Sweden - III_Palsa_N2_3 | ecosystem: Environmental > Terrestrial > Soil > Palsa > Peat permafrost | place: Sweden... | reverse complement strand
CGAGACCGACGCTGCCACCGCCTTCAGCTATCTCCATACCTTCAACTCGTCAACCGTCGTTCAGATCTCGCCCTTCTACCACTACAACAAGGTGGACTATAACTCGAACCCGAACGACCAGCCGGTTGCAACAACTTATGACCGTGCGTCAACCTATGCCGGCGGACAGGCATCCGTAACTACCGCAGTCAAAAACAACAACATCCAGGCCGGTATTTATTCGTTTGGGCAACATGACAACGACTTATTCGGCGGAATCTTCAACGATGGAAGCTTCACTAACTTCTCCAATCCCGCATCGCAGAGCGGTGGTGTAGTCGAGGAGTATTTCTCCGACAACTATAAAGTAACTTCGTGGCTAACTCTTATTGCCGGATTTCGTAACTCCTACTTCCACGGTTCATTCTCCGAGAACTATTTCTTCCCCCGCACCGGAGTTGCAGTCCGCATCCCAAAGATCGACTGGGTCTTCCGTGCCTTCTATGGCCGCTTCTATCAGCCTCCGCCTCTACTGACCGTGCAATGCGGCGTCAGTTCCACCGCATCGACCACGCCCGCAAACTGCGCCGTCGAAAGCTACGCCGTCAGCAACACTACGAGCTTTTCCCCTCTACACGGTGAGCGGGACGAAGAGCACCAGTTCGGCGTACAAATTCCCTACCGCGGCTGGCTTCTCGACGTAGACAACTTCAAGACACGCGCCAACAACTTCCTCGATCATTCCAACATCGGCGAGTCGAGCATCTACTTCCCCATCACTGTCCAGGGTGCCCTGATCCGCGGCTGGGAGCTGACACTGCGGTCACCCCGGATCGCCAAAGTCGGGCAATTCCATCTCGCCTACTCCAACCAGATCGGCGAACAGATCGGAGCCATCACCGGTGGCCTCGTCTGCTACGGGCCGACCCAACTTCCCACCGATCCCTGCTATGTAGCTCCCGGATATTCCCCGCTCGATCACGACCAGCGCGACACTCTCAACGCTGGCTTCAGCGCCACGCTCCCATGGCACGCCTACGCCTCCACCAACTACTACTTCGGCTCCGGCTTCCACAATGGCGACCCCGACCCCACCACGCCCTACCCGAACCAATACCTGCCTTACAACACCACCGTCGACGTGGCCATTGGAAAAACCTTCGCAGAAAACATCACCGCATCCATCACAGCGACGAACATCGCAGACCGCCGAGTCTTGCTTGACAACAGCCTCACCTTTGGCGGCTTCCACTACAACGACCCACGCCAAATCTTTGGCGAAATAAAATACCGGTTCCACTTCTAGCATCACGAAATATCTGACACCGATTGAACCGATCTAAGGGCCTTATTCGTCTCTTAGATCGGTTCAATCGGTTTAAATCGGTGTTAAGCATTTCGTCCTTAGTGAACTGGCGGAGCCTTCATCAGGTCAACGAACATTCGATTGAACCGCTCGGAATCAAGGTCCACCTGAACATGGACGGGTTGCAGTCCGATATCGGGCTTATTCAAGCTCGTCCAACTCAGCGTGTCGCCGTAGTTCGGCCCGCGATTCAGGTCTACATCCAGGTACAGCACCCGTTCCTTCGTAATCAGTGTCGGGTCGATCAGCGCAGCCGCCTCCAATTCATCCCAAAGATAGTAAGGATCGTAGGAATAACGGGCGATGTACTGCGCCCCCGGGTTTGGCGATCGGCCAATCTCAGCAACCATCTCCTTTGTGAAGTGGGTCTTCACGGAGATGTCAACAGTCGTAAGGTCGATGCGGGGAAACGGCGCGCGCAACACCATGTGTACCGCTTCCGGATCGAACCAGAAGTTGAACTCATGCCGCGGATGCGTCGCAAACTCCGGATCGTCGGTCGCCGGGTTCAGGCTGCCGCCCATAATCGCAATCCCCGCGGTCAGTTCCGCAAACTGCGAGTCGATCGCGATTGCCAAAGCGATATTCGTCAGCGGCCCCGCGGCGTAGATCGTCACTTGATGCGGATGTGCATGAACCTGCCGGATGAGAAAGTGCGCCGCATCTTCATCGAGCGGCTTGGTCGTCGGCTCACCCTCAGCCATCTTGGGCAGCACATACGGACCATGATAGGGCTGCCCACTCGTCTTCACACCGCGTTCCGGAGAAAGATCTCCCCAGGCGCCGTACCACGGATGAGTCCCCTCCAGCTTGCGCTCCAGCAGGGACTCGGCTTCGGTCCGCACCAGCGGAAAGATCGCACCCGGCACCACCGGCACGTCGGTGCGATGGATGATCTCCAGCATCCGCAGAGTGTGCTGAACCTCCTCCGGCTCCCACGCGTTGCCGCTCACCATCGTGATGCCCAGCACCTTTACGGCGGGCGACTGCAGCAACACCATCATCGCCATCTGGTTCGAGCCACCCGGCCCAGAACCATCCTGATCGATCAGCACCAGCCGCTGCTGAGCCAGCATAGGCGCACCCACCGCAAGCATGGTTGCCAAAGCAGCCTTGCGAATCAAACGCATGAATTCCCCCTTGATGTAGTAAGGGTATCAGCGCGGAATCGCGAACATAGAAAACCTACCTCAACGAACCACGATCAAGTAGACGGACATCCCTATCCCCACGACCGCCAATAGTGACGCAAGCACCACGGCATTCCTTGAGATACGCCCCGCTTGCCAGGTTCCGGCTTTCAACTCTCGAATCAGCGCCAGATGCTCCGCCGTCGAGGAAGCCAGCACTATTACACCCAGAAAGACGATCACTACACCCGACCACACGGACACTCCACCCGTCGCAATCTGCGTATGCGTCTCGGTGGCGCGAATCTGGCGCAGAAACAGCCCGAATCGCGCCACTGCAAACCCGACCCCCATCAGGCCAAGCCCCGTCCGTATCCAGGCTAGAAAAGTGCGCTCAGCCGCAAAATAGACCCGGGGATCCTGCTCCGGCGGCGGCGCCATCGTCTAAGGCTGCCCCGCAACAGCTATAGCTTCAGTGTTTCCTGGCCGTACTTCATTAGGAGCGCGCAGCTTCAGCTTGGGAGTGCTGGTCGACACCTTCAGCCGCAGCAGATGCTCCCTGCCCCCGGCCGTCGGGTCGGCTTTGAACGTCGCAACATAGGTCTCTGAGATTGCGTGAATAAACTGGGTGAGAAATGGTGCGAGCGACACCGGGTTTCCGGTTCCCTCAAAGTACGAATCGGCTCCTGTTCCTTCCGCAACCTGCGCCAGATAGCTCTGACCGCTCAACGAAGCCGAGCCGCCCCGAATGCCGGCGTCGCGGTAGTAGATCGAGTAGACCGCCACTCCGGCACGCTGCGCATCCGATACGGCAGCCGCAACGTATGGGCTGTCCTCGTTCGACAGCCGCGTCGAGCCGTTGTACGGATCAACTCCGTTCGTCAGCATCATCACAAACCGAGCCTTCGCCGGCTCGCCCTGCGCTTCCGGCCATTTCTTCACAAAATCCGACAGGCAAAAATATGGGCTGGCCGAGATGCCGCCCATCCCCATAGGTAGCCGCAACGTAGCTGCGGCGGCCGCATGTTCCGTCGTGAACGGGGTGGCGGCCCGCACGCTGCCCTCGGCCATATACCCTACCATCACCTCGGTCTGCGGCGGCAGAGACATAATGAACGACTTGATATCGTTCAGTTGAACCCCAGAGCTGCGGCTCAAACCATCGTCGATCAAAATCGCAATCTGAACGCCGCCCGGTTTCAAAGGGGTTAGGGACACCAGCGGCGTCACTTTCGAGTTCACCTCAAGCTTGACGGCCGAAGCATCCGGCAACAAATCAGCCTTGGAATCCGCGTGAACCAACGTCTGTGTAACGAGAATACGATCTTCCTGAGCAACTGCTGCAATGGTGATCAGAGCAAGAGAGGTGAGCAAAGCAAAGCGAATCTGAGACATAATAAGTTCCTTCTAAACCATTAGACGCGTAAACAAACAACCCAGTGTACCCAAACGAATCACCGCAGGCTGGGTATCCTCAAACGGATGGACTTAGCCTACTCGCGCCCCAGCCGAATCTTGAGCCCGACCCTGACCCCAAACGGTGTCGACAGATAGCCAATCGGCGCAACATGCCGGTCATCTAGTAGATGCGTGAACTGCGAGAAAAGCGTCACGGCGTGGTTCAGATCGTAGCTAAAAGCGGCATCCACCGACTCATACCCCGGCGACAGATCGCGATTCGGCAGCAACATCGTCGGGTTCAGCACCAGACCGGTCGTTCCATCGGACTTCCCCGCGAACGTAGCCTTCAGGCTCGCCGACAGCTTCGAACCCGAGTACTGCGCCGACAGAAATCCCGTGTTTGGAGCCCGCTCGAACGGCCTCGCACCCACCAACGCCGTCGTCGCTCCAATGGCCACACCCGGCAGGTTCGGATTAAAGACTGCCGTCGCCGCCGACTGCTCCACCAGCGATGCCAGATAGCTATAACCGCCAACCAGAAGCCAACGCGGCGCGGGGTTGTAGCGCATCTCGGCCTCCAGCCCCTGCGCCCGATAGCCGAGCGCATTCGAGAGCTTCAAAGGCGCTAACGCCAGCGTCTCGGTCTCGTGGGCGTACTGCCCATGAAAGTAGCTGGCCTTCAACTCCAGCTTCTTCGACAGAATATTCTGATCGATCCCAATATCCACTGTCCGCGACTTTGCTGTCAGCGCCGTACCCAACAGAGCGGTCTCGACGACCGACGGTTCCCGCACCCCGGTCGCGACCGTCAAATGCAGGCTGGTGCCGCGAAATTTTCGCCAGCCAGGCCGAACAGGAACGAACGTCAATCCCGCCCGCGGTCCTCCATGCGAGCCCAGGTCGCTCGCGTGATCGAAGAATCCTGCGGCGTTATAGAAAAACCGCTCCTTAACCTCTCCGCTCAGTGACACCGCGAACGAAAGATGGCCGCGGGTCAGCCGGTCGCTGGTCGCCGTCGTCAGATCCGCCCCACGCTCGCTCTGATATCGAACCGTCCCCACGACATTCAGAGAGGGCTTCCAGCGATAGTCGCTCTGCCAACCGTACTCATCCCGATTCGTAACAGCGTCCTCTCGGGTCGGAATCGGCAGGAACGTCGCCGTCCCAGTGGCCGTGTATCCATTCGCTCCTGTGATCGTCACTGGCACGCCGGTGGCGGGGATCTTGTAGACGAATGCCTGAGCCCGCTCGCGCACGAGGCCGTACCGCAGCTGATTGTGCCAATCCCCTGCTGTCCGAGTCTCGAAGGTAAATCCGCCATACAAATTCTGACTCGCCAGCTTCGTCTCCGGCGCTACGCCGTAAAACCCAAACGGACTCGGCAACGGCGCCGCGTCCACATCGTTCCGCAGAGTCAACCGCAGGCTGGTATTGCCCGAGACGTAGTATCCCAGGTTCGCGGCTTCGGTCACCTCGTGAATTCGCGCCGCCGGCAGATCGTTATCCGTATTGAACCGCGCAGCCTCCAGCAGGGCATCGGCCCGGGAGTGTACGACCGAAAACGCCAGGTCATTCCGCTCAGTCGAAAGATTGCCCGCGTCGCCGGTGTACGTCAGCATCGGATGCATCGTGGAGGCTCGCGCCGTCGCGAAAGACAGCACGCCAGCCCCGGCATCCACCCCGTAGAGCGGATTGGCCCCGCCCGACACCTCGATCGCCGGAGTCGATGCCACCGCGGCCAGTCCAGCACTCGTTGCTGTCGCCAGATTGAACCCACCGCCCAACGCTTCGCCCGACACCCCATCCATCAACGTCTTGCCGACCGGCGCACCGCGCACAAAGAGCATCGCCGGCGTCCCGGTCTGGCCTAACTGGATGACAGACGCACCCACAACCGGCCTTAGTTCCGGCACGACTCCAGCCTGCGTCAGCAGCTCATCCGCACCCACCTGCGCAGGCGCATCGGAGAGCTGCTTCAGCGGCGTCTCGACCAATCCCGCCTGCGATGAAGCCCGCGGAACAATGTCCCCCGCATTCAAAACAATATCTATCTGGAGCACATCATTCCTGCCCCCATAGAAAGGATTCCCAACCTGCGGCGCATACAGAGTCACATACATGTACGGCGAGGTAAGCAGCAGGAACCGCCCCGAAGCATCCGACAGGATTTCATACGATCCATCGGACCCGGAGATGGTATCGGCGGCATTGCGCGGACCGCCCGAGAGCTGAATCAGTTGCACCCGCGCTCCACCCAGCGGCTGTCCCAGGGTATTCGTCACCCGGCCCCGCACCGTCACCGCATGCGCCGGAACCACGAGGCCGAGGATCAAGATCAACAAAGCGAGACAACGACGCATCACCCTAGCATAGCCGCCAGCAGCCCCAGCTAGGGCAACAAGATCAACTTCCCCGTCGAGTGCCGGCCTTCCAGATCCCGCTGCGCCTGCGCTGCATCCTCCAGGCGATACGTTCCGCCCACCCGCACCTCCAGCGCGCCATCGGCGACCAGCCCAAAGACAGCCCCTGCCCGTTCCTCCAACTCTCCGCGAGTGGAAACATAGTCCTTCAGAGTCGGTCGCGTCACATACAGCGACCCCATCGTCGAGAGCCTGATCAGATCAAACGGCGGAACCGCACCCGACGCTCCGCCAAACAGAACCAGCATCCCGCGCGGCTTCAGGCACTTCAGCGACGCCTCAAAGGTGGTCTTCCCCACCGAGTCGTACACCACGGGCAGCCCTTTCCCTGCCGTGATCTCCTTCACCCGCTCCACTACGTCCTCACGCGTGTACACAATCACCTCATCTGCCCCCGCCTCCCGCACGAGCGTCGCCTTCTCGTCGGTCGAGACTGTCGTGATCACCTTTGCCCCCAGCTGCTTCGCCATCTGGATCAGCAAAAGACCCGTCCCACCCGCACCGGCGTGAATGAGGATCGTCTCCCCCGCCTGTACCGGGAAGGTAGAGTGCAGCAGGTAGTGGGCAGTCATCCCCTGCAGCAGCACCGCCGCCGCCTGCTGCGTCGAGATCCCGTCCGGCAGCTTGATCAGCCGCGCTGCGGGAGCGACGGCCAGCGACGCGTAGGTCCCGGGCGCCAGGCACCACCCCACCCGGTCGCCCGCCTTGACGTCTGTGACGCCTTCGCCAACCGAAACAACTTCGCCAGCCGCCTCCACTCCCAGGGTGTACGGGAGTTGCGCCGGATAGCGTCCCTCGCGATAGTAGGTGTCGATGAAGTTCACACCCGACGCCTCAATTCGGATCAAAGCTTCGCCGGCCGCAGGAGCGGGATCAGGCAACGTGTTGAACTTCAGAACTTCAGGACCGCCGTTTTCGAGAATCTGAATAGCTTGCATAGAATTAGGATGCTAGATTGAGTGAAACCAAAACTCAAGCCGCGTTCATCTTTCTCTCATAGCTCACAGCTCTAAAACTCATAGCCCTCAGATAGCGCTTTGGTCCGAACTACCGCTCAGCCTCAAGGAGAATCATGCCGATCTCATCGTTTTCCCGGACAATCCTAGCCGTAGCGACGTTCGCAGCACTCTCAGCCTCGGCGCAATCCCCGGATGCTGCCCGCTTCTCCGCAGAGGCCGCCCGCGTGACCATCGTCCGCGACGATTGGGGCATCGCCCACATCCACGGCAAATCGGACGCCGACGCGGTCTTCGGCATGATCTACGCCCAATGTGAAGACGACTTCAACCGCGTCGAGGCGAACTACCTCACCTCGCTCGGCCGCACCGCCGAAGCCGAAGGCGAATCCAAAATCTGGCAGGACCTCCGCCAGCGCCTCTTCATCGACCCCGCCGACCTCAAGAAGGACTACGCCGACTCCCCCGCATGGCTGCAAAAGCTGATGGACGCCTGGGCCGACGGCATCAACTTCTACCTGCTGAAGCACCCAGCGGTCCATCCAAAAGTGATCATGCACTTCGAGCCATGGATGGCACTTTCATTCACTGAAGGCTCGATAGGCGGCGACATCGAACGAGTCAACCTGAAGCAGTTGGAAGCCTTCTACTCGAAGCCCGCCACAATCTCTCAAGCTGCGCCCCACCTGCGGTCCAGTTCCATCGGAACTAAGGTGAGTCTCGCCACAGAACCAGACGCCAACCTACAGCATTATCTGGATAACACGTCAGGCGAGACCGAACCCAGCGGCTCCAACGGCGCAGCGATTGCCCCATCCAACACAACAAACCATCACGCATTACTTCTAATAAACCCTCATACTTCTTTCTTTTTCCGCAGCGAGTTACAAATGACCTCCGACGAAGGCCTCGACGCCTACGGAGCAGTTACCTGGGGACAGTTCTTCATCTATCAGGGCTTCAACGATCGCGCCGGCTGGATGCACACCTCCAGCGGAGTCGATGCCGTCGACGAATTCCTCGAAGTAGTCAAGAAATCCGACGCTGGTCCCGGCGGTCCCGAGTTTTTCTACGAATACGGCCATCAAGGCATTCCTTACACAACGAAGTCCATCACCATCGCATACAAAACCGCAGAAGGCAAAACCGAAAGGAAGTTCACTGCCTACTACACCAACCATGGTCCGGTAACTCACGAGGAAAATGGCAAGTGGGTCACCATGAAATTGATGAATATTCCGATCCCGGCCTTAGAGCAGAGCTATCTCCGCACCAAGGCCCGGAGTTACAAGGAGTACCTCAAGACCATGGAGCTCAAGGCGAATTCTTCGAATAACACAATATTCGCGGACGCCGACGGCGACATAGCCTACTGGCACGGTAACTACATCCCTAAACGCGACAATAAATTCGACTTCACAAAGCCAGTCGACGGCTCCGACCCAGCCACAGACTGGAAGGGTGTGATGACAGTCGACGAAATCCCGCACCTCTTCAACCCCAAATCGGGCTTTCTCTTCAACGTGAACAACGCGCCATGGTGGGGCGCCGGCGAATCGAGCCTCAAGAAGTCCGACTTCCCAACCTATGTCGAGATGGGTACTGAATCCGCACGCGGCCTGCACGCCATCCGCGTCCTCAAGGACAAGAAAGACTTCACCCTCGACAGCCTTCGGGCCGCTGCCTTCGACAGCTATCTGCCGTGGTTTGACAAGCCGATCCCAGCTCTTCTGACCGCCTACGATGCCCTACCCGCGACCGATCCACTCAAGGCCAGCCTGACCGAGCAGATCGCTCAACTCCGCAACTGGGATCATCGCTGGGCCGCCAACTCCATCCCCACATCGCTCGCCGTCTACTGGGGCACTGACCTACAACGCGCACTCGGTCAGAAGGCCCGGGCCAGCCACACACCCATCGAAGAGTTAGCCGCCAAATCACCCGACCAACTGCTCAAATCGCTCCAGGCCGCGTCCGACAAACTCACCGCCGACTTCGGAACCTGGAAGATCACGTGGGGCTCCATCAATCGCTTCCAGCGCCTCACCGGTGACATCGTCCAGCCGTTCAACGACGCCGGCCAGAGCATTCCGGTCCCGTTCACATCGTCCACCTGGGGATCGCTCGCCAGCTTCGGCGCACGCCAATACCCCGACACGAAACGCTGGTACGGCACCAGCGGCAACAGCTTCGTGGCGGTCGTAGAATTCGGCGATAAAGTCCGCGCCCGAGCCGTCACCGCTGGCGGTGAATCAGGCCACCCGGACTCACCGCACTTCAACGACGAGGCCCACCGCTACGCCGACGGCAACCTCCGCGAAGTCTACTTCTACCCCGACCAACTGAAAGGCCACACCGAAAAAACCTATCATCCCGGCGACTAGCCCACAACGCCCGGGTGCCCCATCTCAAACAGCACCATGGTTTGAGGTGGGACCCGCCTACACATTGAACTTGAAGAACAAAATATCCCCATCCCGCACGGTATATTCCTTGCCCTCCGACTTCAGCAGCCCGGCCTCTTTCACAGCCTGCTCACTGCCCAGCCGGAACAAATCGTCGCAGTGGTATGCGTCAGCCTTGATGAACCCGCGCTCGAAGTCAGAGTGAATCACGCCCGCAGCACCGGGAGCTTTCGTTCCGCGCCTGATCGTCCAGGCCCGAACCTCCTGCACGCCGCTGGTGAAGTATGTGATCAACCCCAGCAACTTGTACGCCTCGTGGATCAGCCGATTCAAGCCCGGCTCCTCTAAACCCGCAGCCTCCAGAAACTCCGCTCGTTCCGCGGGTTCCAGTTGGGCGATCTCGGCCTCCATCGCGCCACAAATCCGCACCACACCGGAACCATCTTCGGCCGCTCGCTTCTCGACGAGCTTGGTGTACTCGTTGCCGTCCGCAATGCCCGCCTCGTCGACATTCGCGACATACAGCATCGGCTTCATCGTGATCAAAAATAGATCCCGCGCGACAAGCTTCTCATCATCCTCAAGCTCCGCAACCCGAGCCGGCTTGCCGGCATTCAGCACCGTCAGCAGCTTCTGAATCGCCGATGCCTCGGACTTCTGCGCCGCGGTCGCGGAC
>Ga0302314_10022514_pt1 | contig 10333 bp, 4 predicted proteins | sample III_Palsa_N2_3_FD_200533 | JGI IMG/M metagenome (GOLD analysis project Ga0302314, IMG submission 200533) | Peat permafrost microbial communities from Stordalen Mire near Abisko, Sweden - III_Palsa_N2_3 | ecosystem: Environmental > Terrestrial > Soil > Palsa > Peat permafrost | place: Sweden... | reverse complement strand
CGCCGCCCCGAGCGGTACGACTACGTACAACCCATGGCGCACACGGCTGAGCCAGCCGCGGGTGGCGAGATACAGCACCAGCCGTCGCGCCCGCGCCAGCGGCAGGTCCCAAACTCGAGCGGCCTCGTCGATCGTGAAGGGGCCTTGCGTTGATCGGTGCAGCCGCTCTAGAAGGTTGCGATTGTCAGTCTGGATGCCGGCGCGCATGGGATATTAAAGATGCTTAATTGACCATGTGGTGGTGAACTATGCACCTTATATGTAGACAGCTGCCAGGAACAAGGAAGATGCGCGAATAACCATCAGGTAGGTGGTTACGGGATAGCCCTATACCGCTCCTCGATCTCCGACATGGCCGCGTCGTAGCCCTACTACTACAGTTATGGTACTAGCGCATGAAGATTTCGGTCGTGTCCAGGCATCTATGTCCGAGGAGCTGCTGGATGTAGCTGATGCCCGGCCCTATTGGAGAAGGTTAATTGCGAGCGAGTGCCTTAGCAGATGCGGATGCAGGCGCGGCGCGTCAAGTCCGCGCAGCTCGTTCAGCCATGGCCGATGAAGGCTCCCGACATAGCGAGACGGAGTGTCCAGCCCAGCAGCTGAATACGCGACGCGCTCCGGTGACCACCGCGCAGGCACTGATCGCCAACGCCGCGAGGATGCCATACTGCCAGCCCTCAGACATGGCCTCGCCTTTGCTTAGGACGAAACGCGGCCCGCCCTGCCGCAGCAGGCGCACCCCGAACACCGCGCTGATGACCGGCGAGGCCAGTACGTCGTGCGGCGGGCCCTCGGCGGCGATCCGGCCGGAGTGCATGACCGCCACGCGGTCGGCGAACTCCCACACCTGGCCCAGGTCGTGCAGTCCAGGCAGGACCTGCAGTGGACGACCATCCTCTCGCTGCATGGGACGACGCAGCGGCAGGGTCCTCTGGTGCAGGTACTGATGGGGAAAGGGCGATGACCGGATGGGAATGACGGCTGGGTCAGTCCAGGCATGACGGAGGCGCGAGGCTCGGGATCCATGGCATGACATGCCATGGCTTGGAAGGAGATGTCGGACAGAACGAAACGCGACCCTGTCCCTGCGGAAAGGGCACACAGGAAGGCCGATGACTGATCCTGCATCCCCATCTCCCAGAAAGGTTCCAGGCAGAGAACGCAATCAAGCAGTAGACGTGTTCAAGGCGTTCCCAGTGCTCGTGGCGTTCGGAGTGGCGCGACTCCAGAGCCTCTGTGACGATTGGTTGAAGACGCCATTGGCTAAGGAGTGCGCTGTTCGCCGACTACGTGTTGAGGATGGTCAGCCAGTGGTTCATTTGGATCTCCTATTCAATATTTATACTGACATCATCGAAAAATATCCACTTTTCTTGCTAGACCCGAAGCGTCTCGCAGCTTGAGTCCGTTTAGTATGGAATCCGATCTTGAAACATCATCTTTGATGCCCAGTGACGCAGGTTAGCGCAGCGCACCCATCTCTGTCTCGACCGGATCGACCTCCACCTGGCAGGTCGCGCTGCCGCCCTGGGCATCGATGACATGCAGGTGATGGACTCCGCACGCCACCGGCAGCGATACAGTCTCTCCGACCAGGGCCTGTGCCACCGGGCGGTCGTCATCGAACCACCACAGCGTCGCACCCGGCGTGCCGTGAGCGAGTAGATGCAGCATGACACCAGCCTGCGGTCGATCTGGATCCGGGCACAGGTGTTCTCCCATGGTCGGCTCGACCACCACGAGGTCGGCCGCCAGCACCGAGGTGGTCGTCCGCTGAGGATCGGGGCTTTCCAGCGGTCCCTTCGTGAATTCGTGAACCACCGTCGAGGACGTGGTCCCGCCTGACCAGCCGACGCGCGGATGGTCGATCGTCTCGATCACTGTCAGGGCCAGGGGCGCTGCCGCCGTCAGGCCGGTGAGATCCGGATCGCCACTGTCGCGAATGCAGCCGCACCACACCACCACCGTACAGCGCACCGAACAGGCCGCGCACCAGGCGTCCCGGCAGCCGCTTGAGGTACCGGTCTTCCATGCAACCACCGCGGCAGCTGCCGCGGGACAGCAGGCAGCGGTCCGGGCCTGATCAGCCAGGCTGTCCAGGACCTGCAGACAGGCGTGGGCCCCCAGCACCCGCTCGCCGGGCCCCTCGACCACGGGGGTGATGCTCAGCCGGCGGTGCACCCCGAGGCGAGCCAGTGTCGCATAGGCCTCGGCCAAGTCACGGGGACTCACCACGCAGCCGCCGATCGCCAGATCCAAGCCCGCCTGGACCGATTGCTGCGCCAGGCCTTCGAGTCCGCACGCCTCCAGCAGCCGTCCCGCCGTGGGGATGCCGATCTGTTGCAGCAGATGCATCGCCGGCAGGTTGCGGGATTCCGCCAACGCCTCCGCGGCGGTCAGATCGCCGATATAGGTATGGTCCATGTTCTGCGGCATGAAGCCCTGCCATGCGCTGGGGTCGTCAGCGAGGATCGACCCGGGCTGTACCAGGCCTTGGTCGAAGGCCGCCGCATAGACGAAGGGTTTGAGGGTCGATCCCGGCGAGCGGCGGATGGCGGTCAGGTCGAGATCGGCGGGGCCGCCGACGCTGACCAGGGCGCGCAGCGTGGCATCCTGGTTGTCGACGACCACCACGGCCAAGCCCGTACCGACTCCCAGGTCCTGCGCCTGCTCCTGCGCCAGGCGCGCCACCAGCGCCTGCACGCCGGGATCCAGTGTGGTGGCGATGCACCCGGTCTGACCAGACGGCAGCACCGAGGCCAACGCCGCGCCGCCGGTCTCGTGCTCCTGCGGCAGCTCCTGCCACTTGGCATCCATCGCCTCGGCACGGGCCGTCTCGTAGGAGGGCGCGCTGATCAGTCCCTGCTGGAGCATCGCCAGCAGCACCGCATCGCGCCGTGCCCGGGCCGCATCCGGGTGGCGGTCGGGCCGCAGGCGGGTCGGACTCTGCGGCAGGCCGGCCAGCAGGGCGCACTGCGCCAGCGAAAGGCTGCGCAGCGGACGGCCGAACCAGCGCCAGCTCGCCGCCTCGGCGCCGAGGACGTTCGCGCCGAAGGGGGCACGGTCGAGGTACTCGGCGAGGATGGCCTCCTTGCTGGTCGATCGCTCCAGCTGGCAGGCGCGCAGCGCCTCGATGAGCTTGCTCGACCAGCAGCGCGCGCGGGGATGGCGCAACCGCTCCAGCTGCATGGTGATGGTGCTCGCGCCGCGCCGGAAGCCGCAGTGGCGCAGATCCTGCCAGGCCGAGCCAATGATGGCGTGCAGGTCCACACCATAGTGACTGAAGAAGCGCTGGTCCTCGATGGCGACTACGGCCTGCTCGAGAGAGGGGTTCGCGTGCGGCTGGGAGGCGGGCAGGTGCCAGCTGCGGTTGCTCGAGGTGACCGACCACAATGGCTGGCCGTCGGCTCCGAAGGCGGTCGTGGCTGCGGGCTCCAGCGGTGGGGTCTCCGGATAGGGCTGGCAGATGAGCAGCGCGCTCAGGCCGATCCCAATGGCCACCGTCAGCAGGCCTCCCAGGCAAACGGTCCGCACGATGCGGGCGCCGCTGCGCCGCTGCCCGCCATCCCCAGGCACGACCACCGCTGTCGCCGTGCTGCTCATCGCGGCAGCGTCACGGTCAGATGCCCACCGCCCTGGAGGGCATGGATGGAGGAGTCGTACATGCATTCGGCCCTCACCGGCGGCCGGACATAGGTGCCGGGCACCACGGCGCGCAGCAAATAGCGGTACTCCAGGGCGTAGTCGCCGTGGGGCTGCGCACGCAGATCGCCCATGATGACCAGCCGATCATCGCGCACATCGAGATGGATGGCAGGATCATCGACTGGTGGCTGCTCATCCCCTGCGGAGGCCCCGGTGACCGTGCTCCCGGAGGCGAAGGGATCGATCGACGCGAGCCCGGCGGCCGCAGAGACGCTGCCCTGGATCCGGGGATTCTCGACCTCCAGGCCGCCAGGCAGCAGATCCTCGACCACCACCCGGGTCAGCGGCCGCGCCGACTCGACTCGCAGGGTCACGGCGATCAGGTTGCCCGAAGCCACGGTGGACCCGTCACCCCCGCCCGCCACCTGCCACTGGCGCGTAACGGTCATGCCCGCGGACACATCTGGCTGGGGCGTGGCGGGGATGCCGGTCAGCGTCCAGGATAGCCACGCCACTCCCTGTGCCGGTCCCTGGACCGCTGCCTCGATAGCCTGCGCGCCAGGACCGGACCAGTACGCCGTGCCCGGCGGATCCTGGATCTGCGGGGTGCCATCGATTATCAGGCGCACCGCCGTCGCCGGTACGTCCTGACGGGCCTGTCTGAGGTAGCGGCCCAGGGCGAGCAGGGCCATGGCCGTATCCTGGGTGCTGCCCCACGTCTCCGAGCGCGCCAGCTCCTGGGCCAGGGCTGGGATTGCAGGGTGATCAGGTGCCACCGTCAGCAGCGCGGTCAGCAGCCAGGCGCGATCGCATACGGCCGACTCGAGGCTGGTGCCACCGGGCGCCGGTGCGTCGAGGTGCGGGAGGGTATCCGGGATGAGGCTGCGCGCCGCATCGATGCGGCCGACAGCGGCCCAGGCCAGACTGAGTAGGAAGCGGCTCGACGCGCCGACCTGCTCCGTGGGGTCGGCGCTGTCCAGCCGCTCCTCGAGCCGCTGCATGAGCGCCGCATCGGGCTGACCGGCCAGGGCCAGCACATAGCAGCCATAGGCCTGGAGTTCGACCAGGGAGTCATCAAGCCCATCACCCAGGTGCTGCAGGTAGCGCAGCAGCCCGCGCAGCAGGTCGTCGGGGACCGCGACCCCGGCCTGTTTGGCGCACACCAGGAAGTGCGCGGCATAGACGCTGGCCCACGGCCAGGGAGTGCGCTCCCCGCTCCAGGTAGCGATACCGCCATTCTCGGTCTGCAGCAGCTGCAGCTGGCTGATGCCGCTGGCCAGGCGCTGCGCCACGCCCGCGGGTGGGAAGCGCTCGGGATTGGCCACACTCAGGTCGCGCAGCGCGAGGAGCGGGAAGTTGGCGCTGATCACCTGTTCGGCGCAGCCATACGGATAGCGGTACAGCCGCTCCAGGCCTTGCGGCAGGGACAAGGCCGGCAGGGGGGCCAGGCGGACGGTCATGGTCACACTGCCGGGCACCCAGCCGCCCGGCGCGGGCAGGGACGCCGGATGCGCCGCATCGATGCGCTGCTCCGCTCCGGTGGTGATCAGCGGCTCCGGGATGCGCACCAGGACCTCGTTCTCATCCATGCTCTCGGGGTCTGGAGCCTCTTTCTGGTAAAGCCCCGGCGAGCCGATCTGCGCGTGGACCTGGACGGCGCAGGACCCCGTACCGCCCGTGGCGGTGATGGGTAATGACAGGACCGTGCTGCCTGCGGCCGGCACCGGGATCGGCGCCTGCCTGGCATCGCAGGAGAGCAGTCCCCGCGCTTCGAAGACCGGGTGCACCCAGACCTGCTGCGGTTGCGCGGTGTGATTGAAGAGCGTGACCGAGATGGTGAAGCGGTCACCCGGAGCAACGCAGCGCGGCCACGTCGACTGCACGACCAGGTTGTTACGCAACACCACTGCGGTCTCGGCGCTACCCGTACGTGCGCCGGCATCAGCCACCACCATGATGCGCAGACGCCCGTTGAAGGTCTGCGGGATGGGTAGCTTGATGCTGATCCGACCCTGATCGTCGCTCGTCAGGACCCCGCTCCACCACGACAGCACATGCGTCTGGCGCACCGCCACCGCCGGACGGTAGCGGCTCATCGCCACACCCTCATCGCCCCCCGGAACCGTGCCGCCCCCCGACACCTCGGGAACGAGCAGGTCGTAGGCGTCGAAACCGGCAACACCGGGCCTGCGCTGGGCGGCAAAGAAGCCTGCGGGGTCCGGGGTGGTGAAATTGGTGAGCGCCAGCACGCCCTCATCCACGACACTGACGGTGACCTGCGCCTGGGGCTGGGGGATGCCATCATCACGATGGACCTGCAGTACGATGGGCAGGACCTCCTTGTTCCAACGCACCCCGGGAGCGGTTGCCTGGATCTGGACCTGCAGTCGGCTGGCCCGGTCGAGCAGGGGGGCGCTGATCGTGGCATAGACCCGCTGCACACGCATCCCCCCACCCGCCAGGACCGGGCGCACCACCGTCGCCGTGAGGTGCGCCCCCGGCAGCCAGGCGTCCGTGATCGGCAGCGCGATTGCGGTGGAGCTCGCCGTCATGGTGAGGCTTCGCCAGTCGATCACGTGATCGGTCTCGACCGTCAGCAGCAGCTGCCCCGCGAAGGGTGCACGCACCGTCACCACCGCGGTCGCCCCGACGCGCAGCGCCTCGGCGACCCCCGGCGGCGCCGGCGGCGATTCGCCGCGCGGCGCGATCGTCAGATCGCAGTGCTCCGGATCCTGGCGGCTGACCGCCTCGTCCCAGCCCGTGCCGGCCCCGGTGACGTACAGGGCCTGGGAGGCGACCTGATGCGTGGCGTCGTCCTGGAGGCGCACGACATAGCTCCCGGCAACCGGGAAGGTCAGGGCGATCGACCCGGTCCCACCCTGCAGCACCGCATGCCGCACTTCCCCGAGGCGCACCAGCTCGCTCTGCGAGACGTAGCGGTAGGCGTGGTCCGCAGCCACCACCTGCGTATCCCAGGTCTGCTGGTAGACGGCGATGCTGACCGGCCGCGCCGCGGCCGTGTCCAGTCCGCCGTCGGCGCGCTCGGCCGCCAGCGGTACCTGGACCTCCGTGCCAAGCACGGCCTGGTCCGGCAGCCGGAAACCGCAGTAGCTGTCCAGGGGATCGACCACCACCTCGCGCGCGCCGGTGCTCAGGGTCCGACCGCCCGGCTCGGCGACACTGGCCAGGACGGTGGCGCGCCACGGGCAGCCGCGCAGCGCGCCATCGGCCGGCAGCACGTCCGCCGGCGTGATGGTCCACGACCCGTGGCCATGCGCATCGAGCACCACCGGCGCCAGCGCCAGGCGCTGCGCCGTGCGCTCCAGATGGTCGATCTGCGCAAGGGTGTCGGCGCGGTCGGAGAAGGTCCAGCCCGGGCGGTCACCCGGTTGGAAGTCCTCCGCCGTGAGATGGCCGAGGGCGGTGGCATGCAGGCCTGCTCCGGGGGCGCCGAACAGGTAGTCGGCCTGCACCGACGCCTGCAGGACCCGGGACGCCGGGGAGCGCGGCGCGGCAATCCCCGCCGTCGGGGCCGGCGGACCAGCCGCGCCCGCCGGGGCCGCCACCCCGGACGCCGCCACCCCCTGCAGGACCAGGGCGACCCGCAGGCGCTGTGGGGTGAAGTCCTCGATCGCCAGCGCCATGGACCCCATCACCGCCGCATCGCCCGGCTTGGCGATCGCCACCGACCAGGTGCCGGTCGGGCAGTCGCCCGGGACATCCAGGTCCAGGCTCACATCCCCGGTCGGATCGAGCAGCACGGTTCTCTGGAACCACAGCCGCCGGTCCGGACGCAGGACCCGCCACTGCACCGGAAACACGCCGGGCACGGCGCCGCGCACGCCCCGGATCAGGGCGCGCAGGTGCGCGCGCTCGCCGGGCCGGTAGATGCCGCGCTCGGCATAGACGAAGGCCTCGGCCCCACGGCTGAGGTAGGGCCTGCCGGTACGAGGCATGCGCCCATCGGCCAGCGCTGATGCCTCGAGGCTCAGCCAGGTCAGTCCTGGCGATCCACCCGGGCCGTCGGCCAGGAGCAGCGAGGGGCTCTCGCCGGGAGCGCAGGGGCTCCACGCTAGCCGCACATGGCCCTCGGCATCGCTCAGGCCCTCTGCCAGCAGTTGCTGCTTGCTGGAGTACAGCCGCAGGCGTCGGGCCGCCAGGGGCCGGGTGGTGGCCAGAGACCAGCACCAGGCATCGCAGAGGCCATCACCAAGCCGGGCCTGGAGGCTGATGTCCGAGAGGCTGATCAGGCAGGAGGCACTGTCCGAGCGCCAGGAGCCATACGGATCGTCGTCGTTCACGCTGGCGACCTCCTCATCCTCCCGGCGCCAGCTGACCTGCAGCTGGTAGACCCCATCCCCACGGGCGTCCTGGGGCAGGAGATCATCCAAGGCCAGGCCCAGGTCGGTGGTCCGGTTGCGCTCACCCTCCGTGCGCAGCACCCGGTCCGCGACCTGGTGCGCGAGACGTTCGATGCGGTAGCGGTCCAGCAGCTGCCAGGCGATCAGGTTGCTGTCGTAGACCCGCCAGATGGTCAGATGCACTTGCCGCAGGTTCACGGCGTGGGCGAGCAGGTGCCGGCTGCCCTGGGCGCCCAGATACCCCTCCTCGTGCGCGAACCAGAAGCTCGCCTCGCGGTCGGGGATGACCACCGGCAGGCGGTCGGGCTCCGGGACGATGCCTGGGCTGCCGGCCGGCGGTGGGCCCACCACGACGTGGTAACGCCGGCCGGAGACGAAATCCCCGGAGAGGGTGGCCATATTGCCCGAGCCGGTGATGGTGATCGGCAGGCTCGGGCTGACCGAGACCACCGCGCGCAGGCGCTCCAGGGGGCACGAGCGGTTGAGGGTGAGGATGACCTCGGCCGGCCCTTCGCTGGGCTGCGCGGCCGTGGCGGTCATGACCCGGCAGTGCGCGTCCAGGATCACGGTGCGGACGACGGGCGTGGCCAGCGCCAGCGGACCGTTCTCGCCGCGCAGTCCCGGCGCGATGCGGATCGTCACCTGGACGGTCCCGTCGGCGTCGGGCACCAGGCCGGGCGGTCCGACCTGGAAGCGCAGCTGGTCGCCCAGCGCATCCCCCACCGGCACGCAGGCGACCGGCTGGCCCAGGCGGTTGGCCACCCGCAGGTGGCGCAGCGCCGCATGCGGGTCGACCTGGTCGGAGAAGGCCACCGCGATGATGTGGTCCCCGCCAGTGAGCAGATCCACCTCCTGGCAGCCCAGGACCGCCAAGGCCGGGCTGTGCAGCTCCAGGGGATCCGGCAGCGCCGCGCCCCGGCCATCGGCACCGTGCAGCTGGTCGGCCAGGAAGACGATGCGCAGGGGGGAGGCCTTGGGCACGGCGGTGGGCGACAGCTCGAGGGTGCGGGGACCCTCCCAGCTCCAGCTCCCGGTGAATCCCGGACTGAGCTGCGCAGGCTGGCCATGGATGAGATCGGCGGGGGACATGTCCCGGTCGAAGAGCCAGGTCAGAGCCGTATCCCGCGCAAGCTCGTCGCCGTCGTGGTACGAGCAGATCACGACATGGGCCGTATTCGCCGCCAGGGATTGGCGATGGATCAGGACCAGCCACAGGATCGCATTGAGAACCCCGAAAATCGCTACGGTCACCCAGAAGCGCATGCGCGACTCCAGCCAGTCTCGGACCATGACATGCGATACATCAGGCGCAAGCATCTCCGCGCCCATCCAGAGAACCTGCTCTTTTTGCACGAAAATCAGCGCCGACAGGGGGCATTGCGGTAAAAACACCGTCCGCAACGCCGTGGATCAGGGCATGGCACTGGCCAGTACAGGACCGACGAGCGAACACCCGCACACTCTAGGAAACTTCAGGTTTCAGGGATCACCTGCCATCCTGCCATCCTTCCATCGCCCGCCATGCGCCATAATCGCCACGATGGCGACTCCAGAGGACCTTCAGCTCTCGCCCAAGCACCAGCGCTTCGTCGACGAGTACATGCTCGATGCCAATGCCACCCAGGCCGCGGTCCGCGCCGGCTACAGTCCCCATTCCGCCCAGCAGATCGGCTACCAGCTGCTGCACCTGCCCGCCCTCGCCTCCGCCATCCGCCAGGCGAGGGCCCAGCGCCATGAGCAGCTGCAGATCTCGGCCGAGCGCGTGCTGCGCGAACTGGGACGGATAGCCTTCGCCGACGTGGCGGAGGCCTACGACGAGCACGGCAGGCTCAAGCCGCTGGGCGAGCTGCCACCACATCTGCGCTCGGCCATCGCTGGCGTCACTACCATGGCACCGTCCGAGGCGCTCGACGGTCCATCGGGTGCGAATCAGCCCCCGCCGAAACCCCAGGTTCGGGTGCGCTGGCATGACAAGCTCCGTGCCCTGGACCTGATCGGCAGGCACTTCCGCATGTTCACCTCAGTCCATGAGGTGACGGTGGCTGCCGCGATCGAACAGGCGGTCTTACGTTTCATCTCAGCCGTGCCGGTGGCGCAGCAGCGCGCCAGGACAGGCAGCACACATGAGGATGGTTCCGAGGCTGCGTCGCTGGGCACCACGAGGCCAGAATCGGACGACCTCAATGGGAGCAGACCGTCCTGCACATCGGGAGAGGTTTCGGAACGTGAGCAGCCAGGGTCTGGCATGGCGGAGCCAACGTAGGAACCACGGATTAATAAGGTGTATTGAACAGACCTGAGAGATATGTTTTGAACAGGTTACGGCG
>Ga0302314_10022512_pt1 | contig 10333 bp, 6 predicted proteins | sample III_Palsa_N2_3_FD_200533 | JGI IMG/M metagenome (GOLD analysis project Ga0302314, IMG submission 200533) | Peat permafrost microbial communities from Stordalen Mire near Abisko, Sweden - III_Palsa_N2_3 | ecosystem: Environmental > Terrestrial > Soil > Palsa > Peat permafrost | place: Sweden... | reverse complement strand
ATGCAGCCCAGCGAACTCCGGCCAGCTGATCGGCTCCATCTCGGCCGCCGCGTTCAGCTTCATCGTGCACGAACCGAGCGGAATCATCGAGCGATCCAGGGCGATGTCGAGGTCGGCCAGCCGCCGTAGGTAGCGCAGCATCGCGGTCTCGCTGCGGTGGGCGCTGAACACCGGATGGGTCAGGAACTCCGAGCTGCGCCGCAGCCCGGCCCGCAGCAGGTCGGGCTCGGCCTCCGACAGGTCCACCTCGGCGGGTCGTTCCACCTGGCAGATGGCGGCCACGACCTCACGCAGCTGCTGGTCAGTGGTGGTCTCGTCGCAGCTGGCCTGGAGCGCGCCGTCCGGCGCCAGGTACAGGTTGTAGCCCGCGGCCCGGGCTCGGTCCAGGGCGTGGACCGCCTCGTCTCGTCCGCCCCGAAAGACGATTCGGATGGTGTCGAAGAAGTCACCACGGTCCGTTCGATGGCCAAAGTCACGCAGGGTGGCGGCCAGGACCGCGGCGCTACGGTGCGCGCCCCGGGCGATGGCGGCCAGGCCGTCGGGTCCGTGGTAAGCGGCGTACATGGCGGCCGTCACGGCGAGCAGGACCTGGGCCGTGCAGATGTTACTGGTCGCCTTCTCGCGGCGGATGTGCTGTTCGCGGGCCTGTAGCGCGAGGCGGTAGGCGGGCCGGCCGTCGGCGTCCACCGACACTCCGACCAGCCGGCCGGGCAGCTGACGTTTGAGCGGGTCACTGACCGCCATGTAGCCCGCGTGCGGCCCGCCGAAGAACAGGGGCACACCGAACCGCTGGCTCGAACCCACCGCGATATCCGCGCCCATCTCGCCGGGCGGCCTGAGCAGGGTCAGCGCGAGCAGGTCGGCGGCCACCGCGGCCACCGCGCCGCGGGCGTGCGCTGCCTCGATCAGCGGCTCCAGGTCGCGGACGACGCCCGACGCCCCCGGGAACTGCAACAGGACGCCGAACAGGTCGTCCTGCCGGGCGATGACCTCGGCGGTCACCGCTTCGACGACCAGGTGGATGCCGAGCGGCTCGGCCCGGGTGCGCAGCACGGCGAGTGTCTGCGGCAGGCAGTCGGCGTCGGCGAGGAATACATGTCCGTTGCGCACCGCCCGGCGGGCCAGCGTCATGGCCTCCACCGCGGCGGTCGCCTCGTCCAGCAGCGAGGCACCGGCCCAGGGCAGCGCGGTGAGGTCGGAGATCATGGTCTGGAAGTTCAGCAGCGCCTCGAGCCGGCCCTGGGAGATCTCGGGCTGGTAGGGGGTGTACGCCGTGTACCAGGCCGGGTTCTCCAGCACGTTGCGGCGGATGACCGCCGGCGTCACCGTGTCGTAGTAGCCCAGGCCGATCATCGAGGTCAGCACCTGGTTCCGGCTGGCCATCCGGCGCAGCTCGGCCTGGGCCTCGGTCTCGGTCAGCGGGGGCGGCAGGGTGAGCTCGACCGGCTGGGCGTCTTCGGGCAGGGCGGCACGGATAAGTTCGTCGAGCGATGAATAGCCGAGGCTGGCCAGCATGTGTCGCTGGGCCACCTCGTCCGGCCCGATGTGGCGTGCGGCGAAATCTGTCATTGGAGCCTCCCCGGACGGCACGGTCGCTGGCTCCCCGTCTGTCACCGGCCCTGCGAGGCAGCGCCTGCTTCAGAGATGCCTATCCCGCCCGGTTCGTGTGCCTGAGAGGTTCCGGGGATGTTGCCCCTTCGGCGCCCGCACTTACTCGGGATCTCTCCCGGCCGGTGTCATCAGCAGTTCAGATCCTACCCGAGCAGGACCAGATAGTGGGACACGACCCGCGAGTGCCTACCGGCCCGGGCGGCCGCCTGCGGAGCCCAAGCCGAGCACGGCGGCTATCTCATCGACCGCCCACTGGCAGGCGGCCGACCGGAATCCGGTGTGCCGGGCGAACGACCTGGCCACCTTGTCGCGCACGGTGGCAGAATCCATGCCGTTCGCCACGTAATAGCCGAGCGCCTCGGCCACGCCCTCCTCGGCCGCGGCGACGAGCACTTTGGTCTCCCGCGGCATGTCGGGCAGCAGGTCCCGGAGCGCCGTCGACATCGCCTGTGCGCTGGACAGGGCCGCGACGCCCCGGTCCGGATCCGAGACGATGGCGCGCAGCGCGGTCCGGGCCCGGCCGCCAGGGTCGCTGTCCCAGAGCGGGCCGGCCACCGGAACCGGGATGCTCGGCGGGCCGGGATCGGAGGTGGCGGCCAGAATGGCCTCGGCCAGCTCGCCGGCGGTGCCGTACCGGTCAGCCGGCTCCTTGGCCAGCCCGCGCGCTACGACCTGGTCGACCGCGGCGGGCAGGCCGGGCCGCAGCGTACTGGGCGCGGGCGGCACGGCGTTGAGCTGTGCCCACATGATTTCCACCATCTCCCCGCCGAAGGGGGCGCGCCCGGTCAGGCACTCATACAGCACACAGGCCAGCGAGTACACATCGGCGTGGCGGTCACCGGGTGACCCGGCGAAGCGCTCCGGCGCCATGTAGGCCATGGTGCCGATGGTGCGGCTGCTGGTGGACAGGTTGCTGCTTTTGATGGCGCGGGCAATCCCGAAGTCGATCAGGTAGGCGAACGGCATGCTCTGGCCGTGGCCGGTGATCAGTATGTTGGACGGCTTGACGTCCCGGTGGATGAGGCCGTCGGCGTGCGCGGCGTCCAGCGCCGAGGCGACCTGGGCCGTGATCCAGGCGGCGGCCGCCGGCGGCATCGGCCCGTCCCGCTCCAGCAGGGTGGCCAGGTCGATCCCGTCCACCAGCCGCATGTCGATGAACAGCTGACCATCGATCTGGCCGTAATCGTGGATGGGAATGATGTGCGGCTCGCTGAGTCGCGCGGCGCGTTTGGACTCGCGGCGGAACCGGTCCTGGAACGCGCGGTCCACGGCGAGTTCGGGGATCAGCACCTTGAGCGCCACGGTGCGCCCCTTGACCGTGTCGAACGCCCGGTAGACCACGCCCATGCCTCCCCGGCCCAGCTCGCCGGTCAGAATGTACGGCCCGAATCGCAGCCCGGCCGGCTCGCTGATCAGCTCTGAAGTCATTGCCGTTTCCATCCTGGGCCACCGGGCGCCCGGTCAGGTCCCCCTTGCGGGCTAGTCAGCGGCGGGCGCTAGGGCGAGTTCCTCGATCCGCTCGGCGAACTGCAGGGCCGTCGCCGGCCGCTCCGCGGGGTTGGCGGCGATGGCCCAGGCGATGACCTCCCCGATGTCCGGGTCCACGCGGGCGGAGATGGTGGGCGGCTGGGAGATGACGCGGCGCATGGCCAGGAGCGGGTCGTCGTCGGACAGCGGGCCGTACAGGCCCTCGCCGGCCACGGCGTAGTGCAAGGTCGCGCCCAGCGAGAACACGTCACTGGCCCGCGACGGGCGGTCGCCGCGGATCAGGGCCGGGTCGAGGTAGCCGATATCGCCCGCTGGCCCCATTCTCGTGATCGTGATGCCCGGCCGCAGCACGTGGCTGAGGCCCAGATCGGCGAGCTTGGCCCCGCCCGGGTAGAGCAGGACATTGCCCGGCTTGATGTCACGGTGGGCGATGCCGGCTTCGTGCAGGGCGTGCGTGGCGCGGGACGCGTGCGCCATAGCCTGCAGGGCGCTGGCCCGGCTGAGCGGCTCGGCAGGCACGGCCACCGAGCCGCCCGGCAGGTACTCCATCGAGTAGTAGACTTCCTCGCCCTGCTGGCCCGCGTCGTACAGGGTGACCAGGTACGGCGAGCTGACCGCCGCGAAGGCCGCGAGCTCGCGGTGGGCCCACCTGAACACGTCCTGGCTGCTGCCGCCGGACAGCACCTTCACCGCCACGAACTCGGCCGGAACCGGCAGCCGCTGGGGCGGATGGGCGAGGTAGAACACCCCGTGGCTGCCGGCGCCGAGCCGACGGAGGAACTTATAGTCAGCGATACCGTCGCGTTCGTCGGTCATGGTGATGGCTGCCTTCCTGGCTCCAGCGCCCCTGGCCCTATGACAGGGACCGGAGCCGCGATTTCGGGGCGGGCCTCGATGTCCTCGGTGCTGCCCGCCCGCACGGTGAGGTGCGCTTCGGTGGCGACGGCCGTGGCGCCATCGTCGCCGACGACGAGCAGCGCGCCCTCCGGCGGCGGGCCGCTGCTGGCCTGGATGCCCCGGTGGGTGAGGTCCGCGACGCCGCTGCGGCTGCGTCGGCCGTCGGCGCCGACGAGCACGAGCGGCAGGTGCCGGGCCGCGGCGAGCTGGGTGGCCACATTCAGGGCCGCGGCGGCGTCGCCGCCGCCGTGGCCGGCGTAGACCGCCACGGCGCTCGGCGCTTCCGGCACGGGTCCGGACGCCGTGACCAGACGCGTCCGGTGGTCGGCCCGGATGGCCGTGTACGCCTGGTCCTCGTACGCGTCGTGACGGGAGTCGAGCACGATGGTGTCGGGCTCGGCGGCCTCCACGTAGGCCGACAGCTCGCCGGCTACGTCGTCGCTGAAGCGTGAGAGCACGGTCGCCGGAGCGCCGCGCCCCGTCGCCCGCTCGGCGAGCGCGTGCAGCTGGCCCATGACCAGGGTCATCTGCAGCAGTTCGCCGCCCAGGCCGCCGCCGACCTGCAGCCGCTTCTCGGCTCGGAGCGAGACCAGGTGGGCCAAGGCCAGCTCACTGCCGGGCCGGGTGGCGGCCAGGTCGGCGCCGATGTCGACCAGCGGTCCAGCGGTCTCCGGCCGGTCGATGAGGACCAGGATCCGGTACGCCGCGCCGCCGGCGAGCTGCGCCCGGTCCGCGGCGGCCAGGTCACGCTGCATGACCCGGTCCGGGTAGATGACCTTGAGCAGCGGCCCGCTCATCGCGGTGGTGACCAGCGCCATGACCACCATCAGGGCGTACAGCGGCTTGGTCAGGATATGCAGCTGGAGCCCGACGCCCAAGATGACTATTTCGGTCAGGCCCCGGGTGTTCATCAGGGTGGCGATCACGCCGGCGTTGCGGCCGTGGACCCCGGTGAACAGGGCGCCGAGGTAGGCGCCGACCAGCTTCCCGACGATCGCGACGACCAGGATCGCGCCGAGTTCCTCCAGCCCGGAGCTCCCGATCGTGGACAGGTTGATGCTCAGCCCGGACACCACGAAATAGATCGGCAGCAGCACCATGACGCTGATTTCCTCAACTCGCCCGAGGATCTCCTCGCGCAGCCCCAGGACGTTCTGGCGCGGCATGATGACGCCGAACAGGAAGGCACCGAAGATGAAGTGCAGGCCCATCCAGTTGGTGGCGGCGGCGGACAGCAGGAGCCCGGCCAGCACGGTGGCCAGGACGTTCGGGCTGAGTCGGCCGGCTTGCAGGTAGAACCGGGACAGTCGGCGCAGCAGCGGCCGGACGACAGCGAACATTACGGCCGCGTACGGGATTGCGAGCAGCACCTTCCATTGCGCGCTGCTTCCGGCCAGGCCCACCACCACGGCCAGCATCGTCCAGGCCAGCACGTCCGCGATCGCCGCGCTGGCCAGCGCGATCCCGCCGATCCGGGTGCGGTGCAGGCCCCGGTCGGTGAGGATGCGGGCCAGGACGGGGAACGCGGTGGCCGCCATCGCGGTGCCGATGAACAGCGCGAAGGTGGACACGTGGTGCAGGTGGTGGCGGTGGGCCAGCCATACGCCCAGCCCGGTGCCCAGGCCCAAGGGCAGGATGAACGAGCCGAGGGACACGCCCACCGCGACGCGCTCGCGGCCGCGGATAAGGCGCAGGTCCACCTCATACCCGACCACGAACATGAACAGGACCAGGCCGAGGTCGGCCAGTGCGGTCAACGGCGAGATCATGCCGGCCGGGAACAGGGTCTTAGTGATGGCCCCGTGGAAGAACGTGGGTCCGAGCAGGATCCCGGCCAGGATCTCACCCAGCACCGGGGGCTGGCCCAGGAGCTTGGCCGCAGTGCCGAGCAGGCGGGCGGCGATGATGATGAACGCCACGTCCGCCAGCAGGAGCTGCACATTACTGAGGCTCATGATCCACCCCCCGCCTCGATCAGGTCATCTAACGGTGACGGTGTGAGTCGTATTGGAGTCCGTATTCGCCCCCGAGGCGAATCTGGGCGCCTGGCACCAGCGCAGTCCGCACCCCGGGCTGGAGGCTGGTGGGGGTCCGCTCTCCCGGCAGGAGGATCTGGGTGCCGTTCGCCGAATTGAGGTCGGAGATGAAGACCTGCCAGCCGTCGAGTTCCACACGGGCGTGGATCCGGGACACCACCCCGGAGGCGCCCGTGAGCCGCAGTGGCCGGGCCCGGCCGTCGGCCACCTCGGTGTCCAGGGTGGGCTCCCGGCCGATCACGTAGTCGGCGTCAAGCTGGCACACCGAACCATCGCCGAGGATCAGCACGCCGAGCGGGGGGCGCTTGCCCTTCTGCCGTATCTTGGTCAGCTGGCCCATGCCGATACCGCATATGGCGCAGTAACGCCCTTCCGGGTCGTTGAAGTGCCCGTTCTTGCAGTAGACGCCCTCGACCATGGCGGAGGGCATCTCGACCAGGCCCAGATCTTTCGCTTCGGGCGGTTCGGCGCCGAGCGGCAGCGGATCACGCCGGGGCACGTCGCCGCCGAGTCCGCTCAGTCCGCCCAGCGGGCCCGGCGCGCCGGGCCCGCCGGGTGGTCCGCCCGCTACGAACGATATCGAGATGAAATCCGGTCGCGGGGCACCGTCGGGCGGGCCGGGAACCGGCGGCGAGGGCTGGGCGGCGTACGGGTCGGGCGGGGCCGGAGCGGCGTACGGGCCGGGCGGGGCCGGAGCGGCGTACTGGTCGGGCGCCGGGAACGCGGACGGGTCCGGTGCCTGAACCGCGTACGGGTCGGGCGCCGGCGGCGGAGCCTGGGCCGCGTAAGGATCGGGAACTGGGGGTGCGGATACGGCCCGTTCGATCCGGGTGGGGTGGTATTCGGGGTCGCGGTGTTCGGGGACCACCTCCGGCACGAGTGCCGGTGGCTCGACGACGACCGGCGGCTCGACGACGACCGGCGGGGCAGGCGGTGGCTCGACGACTACCGGCGGCTCGACGACGACCGGCGGGGCAGGCGGTGGCTCGACGACGACCGGCGGGGCCGCGCTCACCGGCGTCACGGGGCCGGGAGCCAGGACGGCAGGCCGATCTCGGTCAGCTGCCTCCGCCGTGATCTCGGCCGGAGCGTAAAGCAGCGCGACCGCCCGGACCACGCCGTCGGCCAGGCGCAGATAGGGATCGGTCTCGCCGTCGCCGACCACGGGCTGCACGCCCGCGCGGATCTTGATCAACGTGGACGGCAAGACGCACCGCAGCCGGCCGTACGGCTCGCCGGCGGTCAGCCGCTGCGCTCCGTGGGCAGTAGTGACTTCGGCCCATCCGGTTCCGTAGACGGCGACGGCCGTTCCACCGCCCGCGGGCCCGAACGCGACGACAGCCGGGCCCTGCTGATCAGCGGCATCGGTCGCGTCGGCATCGAACTGCGCCGAGACCAGGTCGGTAAAGCGCAGACCGGTCTCGCGGGCCCGGGCGGCGTCGGCCAGCAGATCCAGCAGCCGGTCGGTGAAGGCCCCGCCCGCGGGATGGATCAGGAGCACCAGATCTCCCTGCCGGGCTAGTACTCCGTCCCCGTGAATCGGCCACAGGCCGGGCAATATGCCGTGTTCGGTCACGCTAGCCTCCCGCCGCGGAAACGCCACCGGATGAACGGGACTCGCATCGGCCCGTTGGCTACCAGCCATACCCCCAGCCAGACCAAGATGAACTGGACCAGGAAGGCGACCCCGCCGACTTTGCCGACGATGCCCGGGATGGCTCCGACGCTGAGCAGAATCCAGATCAGCGCGCCTTCCGGTACCCCCTCGACCAGCCCGAACAGCGTCGGCCAGTCCTTCTCCCAGCGCCACTGCATCAGGAGATGATAGAGCAGTTCCCACAGGACGCCCACGACGGCGACGCTGAGCAGCACCAGGAAGCCGTCCCGGTACTTATCGCCGAGCGGCGCGCTAGACAGGAACGGGACGATGATCAGGGTTATGAGGCCGCCGACCACGGCGAGCAAGAAAATCCTGGTCTGTATGCGGCCAGTCAACGTAGGAACCACGCCAGCACCTGTCAGTATCGGATCCCTGTCGGGAGCACGGGCAATATGGGGTAACTGAATTACGGCTGCCGGTTCCTTGCCCAGCGCAGCCACTGCTGGACCGAACGGCCCGGGCCTATCTTCCGGCAGAATCCGCGACGAGCCAGGTCGTCGGTGATCTCCTGGGCGGCGATTTGCAGGCCGAGGAAGGTGTCCACGCCGGGGAAGTAACCGCCAAGCGTGGCGGCTCCCGAGGCGTAGATCACTCCGGGTGCGCTGCTGGTGCCGCGCAGCTCAAAGGTGCGTTCGACATCCAGGCGGCCGACCGGGTTCCGGCCGGCACCGGAATGCTCGAGCAGGTCGGCTAGGACCCGATGCTCGGAAACGTCGGCTTCCAGGCCGGTGCAGTCGATAACGAAGTCCGCCGCGATCTCGGTCGGGCCCTGCCCGGTCTTGACCTGGCTGACGACCATCCCGTCCTCGCGCACCTTCATATCCTCGACGGTGCCGGCCATTACGCGGTACCAACCTTGGGCCCGGCCCTGGTTCATCTGCTGCTGCCAGCGGCGTCGCCAGGGCGTGTTGGTCCCGCCCATGAGCTTGTACTCGGTGGCCCGCTGCTCGCCTTCGAGCCGGCGCATCTTGGCCTTCAGCTGCCCGCCCCACACCGACTTCGGGTAGTTGAACCCCTGGTAGGCGAAGCCGTTGCCGCCCTTGCGCCGCATCCACGCGTTGGGTCCGTGCGAGCCGGAGATATAAGTGCGAAACAGGTGCACGATCTCGGTGGACAGGTTGTATTTGGCACGTTCGTCCATCAAGCGCTGGAGCACCCGCGAGGAAACGATCCCGCCCCCGCGGATCAGCACCACGCTGTGCTTGACGCGCAGCCGGTCATAGACGTGCTCGTGGTCCTCGTAAGCGCTGACCACGTGGTAGAAGTCCTGGTTCTCGGTCCTGAAGGCCTGCAGCTCGGGGAGGAACTTCAGGCCCGGATACCCGACCGCGATGTGGACGAACTGGGACCGGAACGCGACGCGGCGGGCCGGTTTCGCGTCCGGAGGAGTGAGGATCGTGAAGTAGCCGCCGCCCTGGCGGCGGCGGACCATCCGGACCTGGCCTTTAACCAGCATGTCCGAATAGCTGATCCGCTTAGACTCGCGCTCCAGCCCCTCGAACACCATGCCCGCCCGCGGCGTGTAGTAGTCAGCCCAGATCGGCTCGACCAGCACCTGCCGCAGCGACGCCAGGGTCTTGTCGTGCAGCGCCTCGGACAGCGCATAGGAGGGAAAGCCCCAGATATTGTCCGGCCGCGACGCGGAATCCGAGCGGATACGTTCCGGGCGGGGGATTTGTGACACTCGAGTCAGGTACTCGTAGGTCTGCCACGGAAAGTCGATGTCGGATAGCACCCGCATCCGGTCGATCGGTACCCCGGCGATCCGCAGGTAATCCACGGTGACGAAGCTTCCGATGCCGCCGCCTACCGTCACGAAGGGCACGTCCACCACGGGAATCCCCGCCGCCGCCACCATGGCGTCGGTCCACCAGGCTGACGTCAGGAGTTCCTGGGTGAGGTCACCTCCACCGCCGCCGGCGCCCCCAGCGACGCCGACGGGCTGCTGGGCCGGGCTGCGACCCACCATCGTCGGTGCCGCTTCTCCCGGCCGTCCGGCAGAACCATCTGTCGCCATTTAGCCCCCACCTCAGCCCTTGTCCCCTGTCCGGAATTACCCGTCACCGCGAGCCGCGAACCACTGGTCCACGGTGACAATCCAGATCGTAGTGCGAGAAGCGTAGTCCTGAAAGGCGTTACGCAGTCCGAAAGGGGCCGTGTTACGCAGTCGTGCCCAGGGCTGTAACTGGGTCGTCACCTGCGCAATTCGTATACAGGCCCTGGCGTTTGCGGAATCGCCGCCAGCCCAGCTAACGGAGCGTCGCACGTCTAGTCTTCTGTTATCACATCTGACCCATCGCGACCGGTTTAGCACTGTCCGGGTATGGATTCAGCCGGAACGGAACCGGAGTCTGTCGCTCGCCGACAAGCCAGGCGCGCCGGTGCCGCCGGCGGCCCGCCCGGTGCCGCCAACGGCCCGCCGGTACAGGCGGCCCGCCGGTACAGGAAAGCCCTGTGGTGCCGGAGCGGCTTGTGGTGCGCGCGCCTCGGGGATGCGCGTCCCAGTTTCCGGGTCGATGTCACCGTCGTACTCGTTCTAGAGCGTGTAACGCGACTGCAGCGGCCGTGGTGTCAATTACCTTCTGGCGCCAGCGTGTTGCGCTAGGGCGTGAGGGCCCGACATCAGCCTGGTCCCCTGATG
>Ga0302314_10022511_pt1 | contig 10333 bp, 8 predicted proteins | sample III_Palsa_N2_3_FD_200533 | JGI IMG/M metagenome (GOLD analysis project Ga0302314, IMG submission 200533) | Peat permafrost microbial communities from Stordalen Mire near Abisko, Sweden - III_Palsa_N2_3 | ecosystem: Environmental > Terrestrial > Soil > Palsa > Peat permafrost | place: Sweden... | reverse complement strand
TCATGCGCGTCGGATCGCCGAAGATACGCATCAGATTGTCTTCGAGCGAAAGGTAGAAACGGCTCGATCCCGGATCGCCCTGGCGGCCGGACCGGCCGCGCAGCTGATTGTCGATACGCCGCGACTCGTGGCGCTCCGTGCCGATGATGTGCAGGCCGCCCGCCGCGAGCACTTGCTCGTGGCGCTTTTGCCAATCGTCGCGAATCTCCTTCACCGCGGCCTCGTCGGCGCCGCCGCTCGCATCGATCTGCGCCTGCGGGTTGCCGCCGAGCACGATATCTGTGCCGCGGCCGGCCATGTTGGTCGCAATGGTCACCGCCCCGGGACGTCCGGCCTCGGCGACGATGTGCGCCTCGCGCTCATGCTGTTTGGCGTTCAGCACCTCGTGGGGAATGCCCGCGCCCTGCAGGAGCTTCGCGAGCCGCTCGGAGGTCTCGATCGAGGTGGTGCCTACGAGCACCGGCTGGCCGCGCTTCACGCAGTCCTGGATGTCCTCAAGAACGGCTTGGTACTTGTCCTGCTCCGACAGGAACACGAGATCGGAGTTGTCCTTGCGGATCATCGGCTTGTGCGTCGGTATCACGACGACCTCGAGACCGTAGATCTGCTGGAACTCGAACGCCTCGGTGTCGGCAGTGCCGGTCATGCCCGAGAGCTTGGCGTACAGCCTGAAATAATTCTGGAAGGTGATCGAGGCGACCGTCTGGTTTTCCTCGCGCACCTTCACGCCTTCTTTAGCCTCGACGGCCTGATGCAACCCATCCGACCAGCGCCGTCCCGGCATCGTGCGGCCGGTGAACTCATCGACAATGATCACCTCGTCCTGGCGCACGATGTACTCGACGTCGCGGCGATACAGGGCGTGTGCACGGAGCGCCGCGTTCAAATGATGCATCAGACGAATATTGGTGGCGTCGTAAAGACTCTCGGCCTCGCGCAACAGCCCGATCTCCGCCATCAGCGCTTCGACTTTCTCGTGACCTTCTTCGGTGAGCGTGGCCTGCTTGGTCTTCTCGTCGACCGCGTAATCGCCGGGCCCGTTCTCCTCCTTCTGCTTGGTAAGCCGCGGGATCAGCGTATTGATCTTGATGTAGAGCTCGGTGCTCTCTTCGGCGGGCCCGGAGATGATCAGCGGAGTGCGCGCCTCGTCGATGAGGATGGAGTCGACCTCGTCGACGATCGCGAACGAAAGCTTGCGCTGCGCCCGGTCCTCGAGGCGGAAGGCGAGATTGTCGCGCAGGTAGTCGAAGCCGAACTCATTGTTGGTGCCGTAGGTGATGTCGCAGGCGTAGGCCGCCCGCTTCTCGTCCTGCGACTGGGCGTTCTTGATGACGCCCACGCTCATGCCGAGAATGCGGAACACGGGCGCCATCCAGTCCGAGTCGCGCTGTGCCAGATACTCGTTGACCGTGACCACGTGGACGCCGTCTCCAGAGAGTGCGTTCAGGTACGCGGGCAGCGTCGCCATCAGGGTCTTGCCTTCGCCGGTGCGCATTTCGGCGATTTTTCCGAGATGCAAGGCCAGACCGCCGATCAACTGCACGTCAAAGTGCCGCAGGCCGAGGACGCGCCGCGATGCCTCCCGCACCAAGGCGAAGGCTTCGGGAATCAGCGCATCGAGCGGCGTGCCGGCGGCGAAACGCGCCTTGAGGTCCTGCGTCTTCTCTGGAAATTGCTCGTCCTTGAGGGCACGAATCTCGGCCTCGAGCGCATTAGTCGCGACGACCGTGCGGCTCAGCTCTTTGATGAGGCGCTGATTACGGCTGCCGAATACTTGGGTGAGAAGCTTCCACACGCGGGGGAGTCCTTGAAAAACTGGGTATTGTACGGATAGACCCGAAGGCCGGTAAATTGGTTTCGACGGGGCGCCCAGCCCGGCGGCGCCCGGCCCCGCGGGTCTACATGAGGGCTCGCGGCTCGAACACCAGAGGGTGTCTAGCGTTCCTCGCCGATGAAGTGCAGTGGGTCCACCTGCGTGCCGTTCTTCAGCACCTCGAAATGCAGGTGAGGGCCGGTGGAATGTCCGGTCGAGCCCATCAGCGCGACTTCCTGGCCCTTGCTCACCATGTCGCCTTGCTTCACCAAAAGCTTCTCGTTGTGGCAATAGCGCGTGGCAAGACCATTGCCGTGGTTGATCTCTACCATCTCGCCGAAGCCCGAGCGCTCGCCGGCGAACGTCACGAGCCCCGCAGCGACGGCCGAGACCTTCGAGCCTTGCGGACCGGCAAAATCGACACCTTTGTGCACCGCCATATAACCGGTGAACGGATCCGCCCGGGTTCCGAAATAGGAGGAAATCCAGCCGTCCTGCACAGGCCGCCCCTCGGGGTAGACCTGCTTGTTGAGCTCGCGGGTGAGAATCAAATTCTCGAGCACTCCGAGTTCTTGTTCACGGCTGGAGAGCTGGGTCTGAAGATCGTCGACCATGGCCGTAAGACTCGGTATCTGAGCCGGCTGACCGTCGGCACCCTCAGCGCCGCCAAGGGCCGGCGGATTGCCGAAGTCGAACTCCCCGTCATTCAGATTCGCCATGCGGGTCAGGCGCTTACCGAGCGCATCCAGGCGTATCACGTTGGCATTCATCTGTCCCACACGCATGGCGAGTGCGTTGACTTTCTCCTGCAACATGCGCCGAACGTCGTCGATCTGCTGCTGTTCTCCGACCAACGCCTTTGACCAGCCGCCAAGCTGATCGACCGTGCTGGCGCCCCGATGGCGTGCGCCCAAGCCGACGCCGATCGCAAACGCACCGCCGACGAGCACGAAAGCGAGGGCCGCAGCCGCGGCCAGCACCAGCGGGTGGCGCAGATCGAGCTGCTTGACGCGACCGCTCTTGCGGCCGACGAAAATGACATTCATGTGAAATTGGAGCCGGTCATGGGGACGCGGGTTCCTCGGTGTGACGAGCAACGGGGGTAGACTATGCAGAATAAGGTGAGTAGAAACAAGGAAATTAAGCACGCTTTTGCGATCGATTCAGTTGCAGACCCCAGCTCTCTAAATGAAAAAATCTATAAATATCAACGAGATCCTGGATGCTGGGCGACTCAAGGGTTTGCAGGCGCGAAGTCGAGAGCGCCGCGACGTGCTGGCGCACGTGCATGCCGCCCTGCCCCCCGAGCTCGTGGCGACGGTGCTCACGGCGGGCATCGAGGAAGGCCGACTGATCGTGGGTGTTTCGGGAGGCGCCTGGGCCAGCCGTCTACGTTACCGCTCGCAGGCGTTGCGCGAACGTGTGGCGGATTCACTGGGCCGAGATATCCACAGCGTCCGCATCAAGGTAGTGCAGCTGCCTTCGGCGTGACCTTTAGACCCGCGCGGCAGCCGCCGCGACGTAGGAAATGGGGGCCTCGGCCAAGCTTTCGAACGTGACCTCTTCCCAGGCGCTTTCGCGGGCGATCAGGGTTCGCAGCAGGCGGTTGTTGAGGGCATGCCCCGACTTGTAGCCGCTGAACTCGCCGATGAGGCTGTGCCCGAGTAGATACAGATCGCCGATGGCGTCGAGAATCTTGTGCTTAACGAACTCGTCTTCGTAGCGCAACCCATCCTCGTTCAACACGCGGTAATCGTCGAGCACAATGGCGTTATCCATATTGCCGCCGAGCGCGAGATTGCGCGCGCGCAGGCTTTCCAGGTCACGCATGAAGCCGAAGGTGCGCGCGCGGCTGACTTCCCGCAGGAATGAGGTGGTCGAAAAATCCATCGAGGCCACTTGGGAATGCTTCTTGAAGGTCGGGTGGTCGAACTCGATCTCGAAATTCACCTTGAAGCCGTCGTACGGGTCGAAACGTGCCCACTTATCGCCGTCCTCGACTTTGAGGCTTTCCCGGATGCGGATGAACCGTTTCGGCATCCGCTGCTCCTCGATGCCGGCTGACTGCAGCAAAAAGACGAAGGGTCCCGCACTACCGTCCATGATCGGCACTTCGCCGGCGCTCACTTCGACGAGGGCGTTGTCGATACCGAGACCGGCCAGGGCGGACAGCAGGTGCTCGACCGTCGAGATCTTGGCCTCGCCGCTCTGCAGCGTGGTCCCCATCATGGTGTCCCCGACGTTCTGCGCGTGCGCCTTGATATCGACTGGGGACGCAAGATCAGTGCGCCTGAATACGATACCCGTGTCCGGGGCAGCCGGACGCAGGGTCATCAGCACCTTCTTCCCCGTATGCAGGCCAACTCCGGTGGCGCGAATCGAGTTCTTCAGCGTTCTTTGATTCAACATCGAGCAAAACCGACCATGGGCATCTTAAGTTAACCAACAAGGTATCATACGCAACAAACGGGCCAAAGGCGCCCTAACACTTACTCACACTTAGGGCTTTTTCAGCACAACCGGCCTGTCTTCAGCACGGCGCCCTTGAGACTCTCCCCGGCCCTTCCGGTTCAATTCTCACGGGCCGATCCCTCGGCCCTTGCCTTGCAGCGGGCGCCATTGACTGCGTCTCGACGCGCGTACAGCCGTAGGTACGGCTAGTCCGCTTGCCGGCGCAAGAATGCCGGTATGTCGAGCAAATCCTCTGCTTCGGTTTCCGACCGCAGGCCATCGCCCACGGCGCGCTGCCGCTGCACGGTCGGCTTATCGAGCATGGCGTAATCGGTCGGGGCCAGCGGTGACTTCTGTCTCACTACACGCATGGTCGGAGGCGGCACGGCTGCCTGTACCGGCGGCTGCGCGACCGCGCGCGCGACGGGTTTGCCGAGACCGGTGGCCACCACCGTGACCCTTATTTGATTGGACATGTCGGGGTCGATCACCGTTCCAACCACGACGGTCGCGTCGTCCGAGGCAAACTGCTTGATCACGTTGCCCACTTCCTGGAACTCGCCGATCGACAGATCCATTCCCGCGGTGACGTTCACCAGGATGCCTTGCGCGCCGGCCAGATTGATGTCCTCGAGCAGTGGGCTCGAGATCGCCGCCTCGGCCGCCTCGCGTGCCCGCTCATCGCCCGCGGCCGCGCCCGATCCCATCATCGCCATGCCGGTTTCCGACATGACCGTGCGCACGTCGGCGAAGTCCACGTTGATCAAGCCGGGGCGCGTGATCAGCTCGGCGATGCCCTGTACGGCACCCTGCAGCACGGTGTTCGCCGCCTTGAAGGCATCCAGCAAGGTCGTGGTGCTGCCGAGCACCTGCAGCAGCTTCTGATTCGGAATGGTGATCAGCGAGTCCACGTATTTCGAGAGCTCGAGCATTCCCTGATCGGCGACGCGCGAGCGCTTGTTGCCTTCCATCTCGAACGGACGGGTGACCACCGCCACCGTGAGTATGCCAAGCTCCTTCGCGACTTGCGCGACGACCGGCGCTGCTCCCGTGCCGGTGCCGCCGCCCATGCCGGCGGTGATGAACAGCATGTCGCAGCCCTCGATCAGCTCGATGATGCGATCGCGATCCTCCATCGCCGCCTGACGGCCCACTTCGGGATCGGCGCCGGCGCCCAAGCCCTTGGTGATGTTGCAGCCGATCTGCAGAGCCGTGCGCACCTTGGAATGCTTGAGCGCTTGTGCGTCGGTGTTGATGCAGATGAAATCGACGCCCTCGAGACCGGCTTGCACCATGTGCGAGACCGCGTTGCCGCCGCCGCCGCCCACGCCCAACACCTTGATGATGGCGCTCTGACTGTACGAGTCCATTAGTTCAAACATTCACGTTCTCCTATCGGTTGTAATCTGACCCAGGGGCCGGCTTCAAAAATTTCCTTGAAACCAGGCCTTCATTCGCTCGAAAACCGTCTTCATGCCGCCGGCGAGAAGCGGCGCTTCCGTGCGCTGCACTTCCAAGTTGCTCTTCGCGTACAACAACAACCCCACCCCGGTGGCGTGGATCGGGTTGCTCACCACGTCGACCAAACCGCTGACGTATTGCGGTATGCCGAGACGCACCGGCATGTGGAACACTTCCTCGGCGAGCTCGACGGCGCCTTCCATCTTGGAGCTCCCCCCGGTGAGCACGATGCCGGTGGCAACCGCTTCCTCGAGACCCGCACGCCTGAGCTCGTCGCGCACCAGCGCGAACAGCTCCTCGTAGCGCGGCTCGACGATCTCCGCGAGGGTCTGGCGCGCGAGGCGGCGCGGCGGCCGATCACCGACGCTCGGCACCTCGATGGTCTCGTCAGGATTGGCGAGCTGGGACAGCGCACACGCGTACTTGATCTTGATGTCCTCGGCGTATTGGGTCGGGGTGCGCATGGATACGGCGATGTCGTTCGTGACCTGATCGCCAGCGATGGGAATCACCGCGGTATGGCGGATGGCGCCGCCCGAGAACACCGCCATGTCGGTGGTGCCGCCGCCGATGTCGACCACGCAGACGCCGAGATCCTTCTCGTCCTCGGTGAGCACCGCGTAGCTCGAGGCGAGCTGCTCGAGGACGATGTCATCTACCGCGAGGCCGCAGCGCTGCACGCACTTGACGATGTTCTGTGCCGCGCTGTCCGCGCCGGTGACGATATGAACCTTCGCCTCGAGCCGCACGCCCGACATGCCGATGGGGTCGCGAATGCCCTCCTGCGCATCGATGATGTATTCCTGCGGCAGCACGTGCAGGATCTTCTGATCGGCGGGAATCGCGACCGCTTTCGCCGCGTCGATCACCCGCTCGACGTCCCCGGGTCCCACTTCTTTATCTTTGATCGCGACGATGCCATGGGAGTTGAGGCTGCGCACGTGACTGCCGGCGATACCCGCGTACACGGAGTGGATCTCGCACCCGGCCATGAGCTCCGCCTCCTCCACCGCGCGCTGGATGGACTGCACCGTGGACTCGATGTTGACCACGACGCCCTTCTTCAGGCCACGGGAGGGATGGCTGCCGATGCCGATGATCTCGAGCTCGCCGTTGGGCTTAAGTTCGCCCACGATGGCGACTACCTTGCTCGTGCCGATATCGAGCCCTACGGTCAAGTTGCGGTCGGAGCGCTTCGCCATGTCGAGTCTTGATTCCTTCAGGCTTCGGAGTCGTCGGATTGCTTGGACGGCGTCGTCGCCGGCGTTTCTGCGGCGTTACGCCAACCGATGGCGAAGCCGTTCGAGTAGCGCATGTCCACATACGTGATCTCATTCATGCGGTGCGCGATCACCTGGGAGACCGTGCGGATGAACCGGTCGATGCGCTCGTCGACATCGCGACGCCCCAAGCGCACCGTCACGCCGCTGTCGAGGTCCATCTCCCAGGCGCCGCGCTCGTCGAGCCGCAACGCCGCGATGCGCATACCCGCCTCGAGCACCCGCCCTTGCGCCGAGAGGTATCGCTGCGCGACCTGCGACTCGGTGCCGTCGGGGCCGGACAGGCGCGGGAGCTCCGCGGGCACGTGCGTCGCGGATCTCACGAACAGCTGACCCCGGGTATTGAGCAGGCCCGAGTCGCCCCAGCGGGCAACCGCCGTTTGCTCGACCACCGTCACGTGCAGGCTGTTCGGCCAGCGCCGCTGCACCCGCGCGTGATCGACCCACGGTAACGCTTCCACCGCATTCTCGACGGCATCGAGATCCGTAGACAGAAAGCCGGCATGCGCATACGGAGCGACCGCCTTCTCGATCTGGCCCGGGGAGACGCGCTGAAAGCTGCCGTCCATGGAGACGGTTTGCACCGGCCGGTCCATGGCGAGCAAGAACGCGCCGAGTACCGTGAGTGTGACTGCGACGATGGCGGCGCGCTTGCCGTATCTACGCCACTCGACGATGAACTTCGGCCACTGCCACGGCGCCTTCGAAGGCCTGGGCCGGTTCTTGAAGCGATTGCGGCGCATCAACCGATTCCAATTCATTTGCGCTGCCTCACGAAGCTGGATTCGAGTACACGCCACACCAGCTCGTCGAAATCGATGCCGGCCTGGCGCGCGGCCATCGGCACGAGGGAATGGTCGGTCATGCCGGGAGTCGTGTTGATCTCGATGAAATAGAACTTGCCCGTGGATGCCTCGCGCATGAAGTCGACGCGCCCCCAGCCCGTGCAATCGGTCACGCGAAAGGTCGCGAGCGCGGCGGCCGCGAGCTCCGCCTCCGCTTGGGGATCAAGCCCGCTCGGACAGTGATACTGGGTATCGTCGCGGAAGTACTTGGCCTGATAGTCGTAGAACTCCGTGGCGGGCTGAATGCGGATCGACGGCAGCGCCCGATCGGCCAGCACGCCCACGGTGAGTTCCTGACCCTCCACGAACCGTTCCGCGAACACGAGCGGATCGACGGCGCGTGCTTCCGCGTAGGCTTTCGGCAGCTCGGCCGCGGTCTTCACTTTGCTGATGCCGACGCTCGAGCCCTGCGAGGCCGGCTTGACCATGAGCGGCAGCCCGATCTCTCGAAGCGCGCGCTCGAGATCATCGGTGCTCGAGAGCACGGTATAAGGCGGCGCAGCCAAGCCGGCACCCACCACCACGCGCTTGGTCTTGAGCTTGTCCATCGTCAGCGCCGAGGCCAGCACGCCTGAGCCTGTGTAGGGGACGCCGAGCCACTCCAACGCCCCCTGGATGAGTCCGTCTTCGCCGCCCGGTCCGTGCAGCGCGATCCAGGCGCGCTCGAATCCAGTGCTCACCAGATCCTGCACCGGTCGCAGGCCCGGATCGAAAGCCTCCGCATCGACGCCGCGGCGCAGCAGCGCTTTGAGCACCGCATTGCCGCTCAGGAGCGAAATCTCGCGCTCGCTGGAATCGCCCCCGAGGAGCACGGCGACCTTGCCGAACTCGTCGCTCGTCTGCGCGCGGCGGCCCGCTGTGGGGGTGAGCCGGCTCATGCGGGATCCCCCACGATGCGCACTTCGGTCGCGAGCTCGATGTGGTAGACCTCCGCCACCGTGCGGCGCACGTGCTCGATCAGCGCCTCGATATCGGCCGCCCGCGCCGCGCCGTGGTTGATGATGAAATTGGCGTGCTTCTGCGACACCGACGCATCGCCGATGCGAAAACCCTTGAGCCCCGCACTCTCGATGAGCCGCGCCGCGTGATCGCCCGGCGGATTGGTGAAAACCGATCCGCAGCTCCACTCGCCGATGGGCTGGGTCTCGCGGCGCTTGTCGAGGAGTTCGCGCATGGCGCTTTCGTTGACGCCCGGCTTGCGCTCGAACTCGAGCTGCGCCGCGAGGAACCATTCATCGGGTGGACCTGAGACGCGGCGGTAGTCGATCTCGTAATCGGCCGGCGTGCGCGTGCGCCGCGCACCCTGCCGGTCGAGCACCTCGACCTCGAGTACGTGGCGCCAGGTCTCGCCGCCCCATGCACCCGCGTTCATGGCAAGCGCTCCGCCCAGCGTACCGGGTATGCCGGCGAAGAACTCCGCGGGGCCGAGCCCCCATTTCACGCATTGCCGGGCGATGCGCGCGCAAGGCACGCCGGCGCCGACGCGAATGCGCGTTGCGCTCGAGCGCTCGAGGCTCGAGAGCGCCCCGTGCGTGGCGATCACCGCGCCGCGAATGCCGCCGTCGCGCACCAGTAGATTGCTGCCGAGGCCGATCCAGAAAAGCGCAATGTCCGCGGGCAGGTGGCGCACGAACGCCGCCAGGTCGCCGGCATCGCGCGGGCTGAAAAAGAAATCCGCAGGTCCCCCCACGTGCCAGGAGGTGTGGCGCGACATGGGCACATCCGCGAGGACGCGGCTGGCGTACTCGGGAGCGAACGGTGAGCAGCGCAGCAGTCCGTTCATGCCGCAGCCCCCGATGCGAGCCGCGACTTGAGATCCTGCGCGACCGCGCCGATGTTGCCGGCACCCATGGTCACTACCACGTCGCCGTCGCGCAGCACACCGCGCAGCGCCTCGTCGAGCTCATCCACGCGTTCGACGAACACCGGCTCGATGAGTCCGCGCGTGCGCACCGCGCGGCAAATCGCGCGGCCGTCGGCGCCGGCGATGGGCGCCTCTCCGGCTGCATAGACCTCGGTCACGAGCAGCACGTCGCACTCGCTCAAGGCGCGTGCGAAGTCGTCGAGCAAGTCGCGGGTGCGGGTGAAGCGATGCGGCTGGAAGGCGAGCACCAGGCGCCGGCGCGGCCACGCCTGACGGACGGATTCGAGCGTGGCGGCGACCTCGGTCGGATGATGCGCATAGTCGTCGACCACGAGCGCGCTGCCGCCCGACCAGCGGATCTCGCCGAGCTGTTGGAGCCGGCGCTCAATGCCCTGGAAGCTCGAGAGTGCCCGTTGAATGGCCGCATCCGCAACGCCGAGTTCCGTCGCCACCGCCGCGGCCGCGAGCGAGTTGAGCACGTTGTGCCGGCCCGGCAAGTTCACGGTCAGCGCGAGCGGAGGCAGCCCCACGCGCAGGGCCGAGAAGTGGGTCTTGAGTCCGGCGCCGCGCACTTCGACCGCGCGCATATCGGCGCCCTCGGCGAAGCCGTAGGTGACGA
>Ga0302314_10022510_pt1 | contig 10333 bp, 13 predicted proteins | sample III_Palsa_N2_3_FD_200533 | JGI IMG/M metagenome (GOLD analysis project Ga0302314, IMG submission 200533) | Peat permafrost microbial communities from Stordalen Mire near Abisko, Sweden - III_Palsa_N2_3 | ecosystem: Environmental > Terrestrial > Soil > Palsa > Peat permafrost | place: Sweden... | reverse complement strand
AGGAAGGCGCCCTTGCGCCCCACCCTGTCGCCGATGCGGCCGAACACCAACGCCCCGAGCGGCCGGAAGGCGAACCCGACGCCGAACAGGGCCAGGGCCGCAAGCAATCCGGCGGTGTCGTTCAGGCCGGCGAAGAAGACCTTGGAGATAACCCCCGTCAGGCTGCCGAAGATGAAGAAGTCATACCATTCGAAGGTTGTGCCCGCCGACGAGGCCACCACCACCGTCCACATCGAAGCGGGCGCCTTCGCCGGTCCCACCTGATCCGCCAACTCCGTCATAAGCTTGGTCGCTCCCCGTTCGGGAGTGGTCTAGCATCGGGTTTGGGGTGGTGAAAGCGGCGGCCCGGTTCTACCCGCCCCGCGCCACAAACCACCCGTTCTTGAACCCCACGTCCGACTTTCCATAGGCGAAGGGCGCCCCATCCGGCATCAGCAAACTGCCGCCGGCGGCTTCCAGCACCGCGTGGCCGGCGGCGATATCCCATTCCATGGTCGGGCCGTGGCGTGGATAGATGTCCGCGCCGCCCTCTGCGATGATGCAGAGCTTCAGCGAGGAATCCATCGGCAGCCGGTCGGTGATGCCGAACTCGGCCTGCAGCTTGGCGTAATGTTCGTCCTTCAGCGTGTGGCTGGTCAGCGCCACCATGCGGCCCGGCTCCAGCGGCCGAACATGCACCGGCTTGCCGACGCTCTCGCCGAACGCGCGCTTGTGGGCGCCGCTTCCGGTGGTGAACCAGACCTGACCCGTGGCCGGCGCCGCGACCGCGCCCGCGACGGGTCGGCCGTCCTCGATCAGGCCGATGTTGACGGTGAAGTGCGCGTCGCCGCGCACGAAAGCCTTCGTGCCGTCCAGAGGGTCCACCAGCATAAAGCGGCGAGCGATGCTCAGGGGAACGCCCCCGGCCGCCGAATCCTCCTCGGCGATCACCGGGATGTCTGGAAACTCGGCCTTGAGCCGCTCCAGGATCAGCGCCTCGCCGCGCCGATCCGCCTCGGTGACCGGGCTATCGTCGCTTTTGGTGTCGACCGTCAGGCCGGAGCGCCACAGGGGCAGGATGACGGCGCTGGCCGCCTCGACGATATCGGCGAAGGCCGCACCTGGATTTGCTGTCATGGGCGTCTGTCTGGCATAGCGATCCCGTTTGCGAAAGCCGCAAATCAGGCCAACGTTCGCAGCCTCAAAACCTGATCGTCGAAGCCTCCCATGACTCAGACCTCCACCTCCACCATCGCCCCGGAGCTGCTGGACCCGACGATCGATCCGCCGGCGCCCATAACGCCCGTCGAACTGGCGGCCTTCCTCGCCGCGCGGATGTGCCACGACTACATCAGTCCCGCGGGGGCGATCATGTCGGGCCTGGACCTGCTGGAAGACCCCAGCGCCCAGGACATGCGCGAGGAGGCCATGACCCTGATCGCCTCCAGCGCGCGCAAGCTGGTGGACATCCTGGCCTTCGATCGCGTCGCCCTCGGCGCGTCGGCGGCGGCCGAGACCTTCGGCGTCGAACAGTTGGAGACCCTGGCCAAGGGCGTGTCCACCCACGGCCGCGCCCAACTGGCCTGGGATGTCACACCCAAGACCCTGCCCAAGCCGGCCGCCCGCGCGCTGCTGAACCTGGTGCAGATCGGCCTCGGCGCCTTGCCCACCGGCGGGACCGCGACGGCGACAGCCACCCTGGACGAAGATGTCTATGTCATCGCCATCGACTGCGTCGGCGCCCGCGCGCGCCTGCGGCCGGCCGTTATCGACGGTCTGGAAGGTCGCCGGCTGGAGGAGGGCCTCGCCGGCCTTTGGGTCCAGGCCTACTACCTGTACGAACTGGTCGCCACGGCCGGCGGCGCGCTGGAGCATGCGGTGTTCGAAGAGCGGGTAATGCTGACGGTCAAGCTGCCGGCCTAATGACCTAGAGGGGGATGCCGCCCCCTCTTAATAAATCTTCCCTCGCCATACGGCTCCTTAACCCTCGCGCCCTCAAAACAGCGCGGACGTTTGGGAGTTTGGCTTTCCGTGAAGACGTGTCTGGTCGTCGATGACAGCCGGGTGATCCGCAAGGTCGCCCGCCGCATCCTCGAAGATCTCGGGTTCGAGATCGCCGAGGCGTCCGACGGTATGGAGGCGATGGCCTGGTGCCGCACCTCGATGCCGGAGGCGATCCTGCTCGACTGGAACATGCCGGTGATGGACGGCCTGGTCTTCCTGCGCGCCCTGCGCAAGGAGCCCGAGGGGCACTCGCCGGTGGTGGTGTTCTGCACCGTCGAAAACGACCTGGAGCACATCACCCAGGCGCTGGAAGCCGGCGCGGATGAGTACATTATGAAACCCTTCGACGGCGACATTCTCGAGGCCAAATTCGTCGAGGCGGGGTTGGTCACGTGAGGCCCGACGAGATCGAAATCATCCGCCGGATCGTCCAGGCCCGCTCGGGCATGGTGATCAATCCGGACAAGACCTATCGCATCGAGACCTGCCTGGCGCCGGTAGCGCGGCGGGAGGGGTTCGCCGACATCTCCGAGATGATCCGCGACATCCAGGCCAAGCGCGACAACGCCCTGATGTGGGCGGTGACCGAGGCGCTGGCCAATACCGAAACCAGCTTCTTCCGCGACCGCGCGCCGTTCCAGCAGTTCCGGGAGGATATCCTGCCCGAGCTGGCGATGGCCCGCGGCGATAAGCCGATCCGCATCTGGAGCGCCGCCGCCGCTACCGGCCAGGAGCCCTATTCCCTGGCCATGATCGTCGATGACGAGGCGAGCAAATATCCCGGGATGAAGATAGAGCTGTTCGGCTCGGATTTGTCCGAGCGGTGCCTGGAGAAGGCCCAGAGCGGTCTCTACACCCAGTTCGAGGTCCAGCGCGGGCTGCCGATCCGCCTGCTGGTGCGGCATTTCGAGAAGAATGACGAGACCTGGTCGCTCAACCCGCACATCCGCCAATCGGTGCGCTGGCGCAGGGTCAATCTGCTCGCCGACCTGACCGGCCTGGGCCAGTTCGACGTCATCTTCTGTCGCAATGTGGTGTCGGGGTTTGATCGCGAGGTCGGCCGACGGGTGCTCGACCAGCTCTCCGCGGCATTGCCGGAGGATGGCCGCCTGATCCTGGGCATCGACGAGACCGGCTCGGATTTCACCGACGCCCTGCGCCCGGTCTCCGGCCGTCGCGGCGTCTACGCCCCCAACCCGGAATACCGCCGGGCGGCGTAGGACGCGGCGGGGCGAACCGATCCCTCGGTCGGGCAGGATTGACCCCAGAATCGCAAACGCCCGCACCACGATGTGGAGCGGGCGTCCTTGTAATCAAGTTGGATCGCGACTTATTTCGCGTCGTGGGCGGTGTCGGTGACGGCGTGGCCGGCGTCCGAGACGTCGCGGCCGGCGCCTTCGACGGTGTTGCAGGCGGCCAAGGTCAGGCCCGCGGCAACCATAGCCAGTACAATGAGCTTACGCATGGGTCTTCTCCAGTGTGATCTAACAAAGACCAAACGTCTTAAGCCGCCGTACGGTTCCGCTTGGCGCGAGCCCGACTGGCCGCGACGGGCTCTGCGGAGGGGTTGGGGAAGATCAGCCGCACCGTCACGCCGCCGTCCGGGTTGGGACCCAGCTCGATCCGGCCGCGCAGTTGGCGGGCGAAGGCGGTCATCAGGGTGCGGCCCACGCCCTCGCCGGTCAGCACCGGCGCCGAGCCCGACCCCTGGTCGGCGATCACCAGCTCCGCCTCATCGCCATTCAGCGCGAATTTGACGAACAGCGATCCCTGCTTGAGCGCCAGCGCGTGCTTGCGCGCGTTGCTGATCGCCTCGACCGCGAACAGGGCGATGGGGGCGAGCTTGTCGGGGTCGATGATCAGCTCATCCACGTCCATTTCGGTGCGCAAGGCGCCCTGGCGGTCAGAATCATCGGTGATCAGCTGGCCGATCAGGTCGGACAGGAACTGCCGCAGATCCACCCGCTTCAGGTCGGCGCCCTGGTAGAGCGCGCGATAAATCAGCGCCAACGCGCCGATGCGGTGACGCATGTCGGTCATGGCGGCCCGGGCGGCGGGATCAGACATCGCCCTTTGCTGCATGTTCACCAGGGAGGTGATGACCTGCAGGTTGTTCTTCACCCGGTGATGGATCTCGCGCATCAGCGCGTCCTTCTCCGCCAGGGAGTTGATCAGCGACTCATCCCGCGCGGTGATGGCCATGGCCATGGCGTCCAGAGTCTGGGCCAGCTCGCGGATTTCCGGCGGCGCGTGGTCCGCCTGCACCGGACGAACCGTCAGGCGACCCTTGGCGTAGATGGAGGCGATCCGCTGCAGATAACGCAGCCAGAAGACCACGATACGGTCAGCCACGATCCACACCGCCGCCAACGCGATGGTGAAGGCGAGGATTGGAAAGAGCAGGCTGGACAGGGGATTGAGCCGGGCCCACGACCACCAGCCTTCCCGCGGGGTCGACAGCACGACATAGAGATCGCCTGACAGAGGGGCGGCGGAGAAGACCCGCGACTGCCCCTGCTTATCGTCGCCATAATAGATCATTGAGTGACGCCAGGTGGCCTGCGACGGAAAGGTCGACGGCGGCGCGGTGAAGGCGTCGGGCTTGGTGCTGAACAGGAAATGCCCCCGGCCGTTGGCCAGAGCGACCTCGGTGTCTTGCGGCAGGCTGGGGTCGGACAGGGTCGGCCTCAGCGCCGCCAGGTCGATCACCGCCGCTACGACCCCGGTGAACCGGCCGGCGGCGTCCTGCAACGGCTGGACCGCCATCAGCGCCGGACGATTGGTGAGGTCCGGCGGCGCCTTGATGACCAGCTGCGGCGCGCCGGCGGCAAGGCGTTGAAACCAGCCCGAGGTGCGCCGGCCGGGGTCGGCGGGCACGCTTGCAGCGGCGCAGGTGACACGGCCCAGGGCGTCGAACCGGATCAGATTGATATAGCCTGGGACGCGGGCGGAGATTTCCGACAGCCGTTGGGCGCATTGAACGCCCACGGCCTCCGGCGCGACCGTCTCCAGCAGGACGGCGGCCCCGTCCATGCGGGCGCGGGCCGTGGCCGCGCTGCGCTGAGCGGCCAGGGACAGATCGCTGCGACGCTGATCGGCATCCTTGGAAAAGGTCACCATCGCCTGGACGGCGCCGAGGATCAGCACCGGCAACAAGGCGATGGCCAGGGCCGCGCCGAGGCGCGCCCTGATACTGGTCATCGGCCCGAAGGTCAGGCGGAATGCAGGCCGCGCCATCCTGTCCTAGCGCGGCGTACTGAGCCGCTCCGCATCGGCCATGATCGAGCGCATCGCGTCGGACGCGGACAAGCCGTCGCGGTCGTAGCTGCCGTCGTCCAGGATCGATTGGAGCGCGCGCCGGGCGCGGCTGACACGGCTCTTCACCGTGCCGACGGCGCAGCCGCAGATGTCGGCCGCTTCCTCGTAGGCGAAGCCGCCGGCCCCGACCAGGATCAGCGCTTCGCGTTGTTCGGCGGGCAACATGCCCAGGCCCAGGCGAAGTTCGTCGAGCGCCAACGGAGAAGAGGGGTCGTCGATCGCCACCAGAGTCCGCTCGGCCGCTTCCTGGTCGAGTTGGGTCTGACGCCAGGATCGGCGGCGTTCCGAATAGAACTGATTGCGCAGGATCATGAAGGTCCAGGCCTTCATATTGGTGCCCATCTGATAGCTGGCGCGAGCATCCCAAGCCTTGACCAAGGCGTCCTGCGCCAAGTCATCGGCGGCGGCGGGGTCGCCGGCCAGGGTGCGGGCAAAGGCGCGCAGGTGGGGAATCAGCGCGACCAGTTCGCCCTTGAATCGGGCGTCATCACTGCTCGCCGGCTTTGGCGCGCCGTACGCGGGTTTTTCGCCGGCCATCAGCCTTCACCCGATCCGGACTTCGCGTCGGCGCGGCGAAGAATGTCGAGAAACTCGTCGGGCACCGGCTCGGACACGACGTCGTCGAACATCTGCCGCAACTTCACGCCGATGGCCTGTTGCCGCAGACGCGCCTCGTCCAAAGACGACTTCGCCTGACGGCGGCGCTTTTCGTTCGATATAGGCTCGATCATACTCTTGGCGTCGCGCTTCACGAAACGCCCCCCTTGCGTTGACTGTAGTCTGGCGCCCTTTTGCAGGGAGAGAAACGCGACGTCGGCCGCCGGGTTCCATGACGAACGTGATTTTTCTGGAACCGTCCGCCGATCTGGGCGTTTGTTATAGCTAAGTCGGAAGCTGGCGCAGCCCAGGGCCAAGTTCGGTCCTGGTCAATCGCGCCGGTGCGCCATTGCTCGGTCGCAAAAGGGGTTTCTATGAGTCTTCTATCAGGTCTCGCGCCGCACCTGCCCTACGTTCGCCGCTACGCGCGGGCGCTGACGGGCGATCAGTCCACGGGCGACGCCTATGTGCGCGCCGCGCTGGAAGCGCTGGCGGCCGGCGAGCGGATGCTCGATGCTTCCATGACGCCGCGCGTCGCCCTGTATCATGTGTTTCACACCATCTGGTCCACCACTGGCGCGCAGCTGGAATCCCGCGGCGATGATCGCCGGTCCTCCCCGAGCGACGATGCGGCGCGGCGCATTCTCCGCATCGCCCCTCGCTCGCGGCAAGCCTTTCTGCTGACCGCGCTGGAAGGCTTCACCCAGTCGGAAGCCTCCGCCATCCTGGAAACGGATTTCGAAGAGGTCGAGGCTCTGATCGCCGAAGCCCAGACCGAGATCGACGCCGAACTGGCCACCGAGGTTCTGATCATCGAGGACGAGCCGGTGATCGCCGCCGACATCGAGGCCCTGGTGCAGGAACTCGGCCACAAGGTGATCGATATCGCCGCCACCCGCACCGAGGCTATCGAGTCCGTGTCCCGTCATGCGCCGGGTCTGGTGCTGGCGGACATTCAACTGGCCGATGGCTCCTCGGGCATCGACGCGGTGAAAGACATTCTCGGTCGCCATGACGTGCCGGTGATTTTCATCACCGCCTTTCCGGAACGCCTGCTCACCGGCGAACGGCCTGAGCCCACCTTCCTGATCACCAAGCCCTTCCAGCCGGAAACGGTGAAGGCGGCGATCGGCCAGGCGCTGTTCTTCCACCCGGCGCGGAGCAAACAACCCGCCTGATCACCTCTTATCGGAACGTCAAAGCGCGGCCTGCGTTAGCGCAGAGCCGCGTTTTTTGCATCTGGAGGCGAACATGCTTGGCTGGGCCCTGCTCTTCTTCATTCTGGCGGTCGTCGCCGGCTTCCTCGGCTTCATGAGCCTTGCCGGCCTGGCGGCCTCGATCGCCAAAATCCTGTTCCTGGTCTTCCTGGTCCTGCTGGTGGTCAGCTTCGTGATCAGGGCGATACGGGGGCAGTCGGTGGTCTAGCGCTCCCCCACCGGACGATACCCGCGCTTGCAACGGCGCCGGGCACAACTATAGCTTGGCCGCATGACGATGCCAGATCGCCTCCGGTTGCCGCTGTCGTTCGACCCGAACGCCCTGCGGCGCGATCTCGAAGCGCTTACCGCGATCGACTGGACCGCGCATTTCGTCACCCAGAACTATGAGGGGGACTGGAGCGTAATACCTTTGCGCGGCCCGGCGGGCGCTCTCCATCCCATACAGATGATCTACGCCGACCCGGCCGCCACGGCCTTCGCCGACACCCCTTATCTGGGCGGTTGCCCCTATTTTCTCAGCGTGATTTCCACCTTCCGATGCGACATCCAGTGTGTGCGGCTGATGCGGCTGACCCCGGGGTCGGCGATCAAGGAACACCGGGACTACGATCTGGACGCCGAGCGCGGCGTGGCGCGGATCCATATCCCCATCACCACTAACCCCGGCGTGGTGTTCGAGGTGAACCGCATGCCGGTGACGATGGCGCCGGGAGAGGCCTGGTACCTGCGCCTGACCGACCCGCACCGGGTCATCAACGGCGGCACGACTGACCGCGTGCATCTGGTTCTGGATGCGGTGGTCAACGACTGGATGACGGAGATGCTGGAGCAGGCCCGCGCGCTGCAGCCGGCCTGAACTGTTCAGCGGCCAGTCGGACCGCCGGTGTCCAGGAAGTCGCGCGCGGAGAAACCTTCCGGCGAGGCCACCTCGACGATGGGGTCGTCACGGTCGTCCCATTCGGTTCGGAGGGCCCGGCTCATCACAGCGTGCATGTCGTACAGGCAGACGATGTAGGTCAGCTCGAGGATTTCCTCCTCGCTGAGAAACGCTCTCAGAGCATCGAACACCGGGTCCGGCGTGCGGCCGGCGGACAGGGCCAGGCAGTCGACATAGGCCAGCACCGCCCGCTCCTGCGGTGAGTAGCAGTCGGCTACCTGCCAGTGCGGAATGGCGGCGATCCTGGCCTCGTCGACGCCGAGACCGCGCAGGGATTTGCAATGCTGGGAAAAGACGAACTGGCTGGCCTTGTCCCAGCCCACCCGGGTCTGGCCAAGCTCGCGCAGCACCGGGTCCAGTTTGCGGTCGGGACTGCGATAGAGGCCGAAGCCGCGCATCGCATGCTCGAGGACATCGGGAGAATTGGCGAACACGGTCCACCAGTCGCCGGGAGTTCCAGTGTCGGTGCCGGGTTGGGCCACTGGATCGCGGTCGCCGAACAGCAGATCGTAGGCGGACTTGACCACCTTGGAGTTGACCTCGCTCCGCGGCACCTGACGCAGACGCGGCGCCATCAGGCCGGTTCGGTCTGGGCGGCTTTCGCCGAGCCGGTCTGGGCTTGCGGCGTCTTTGCGCCGGCCGGCGCGTGATTGACGTCGCCGGGGCCGAGCGTGCGGGTGAGAGCGGCGAATTCCAGCATGATGCCGTTGGGATCGGTAAAATAGACCGACCGGACGAAGACGCCCGGGTGGATCTCCTCGGCGACGCCGTATTTCGAGTCGTCGTGGTTCACCACCACCGGCAGCACCGGCACGCCCGCCGCCTCCAGCCGCTTGATGCAGGGCGCCAACTCGGCCTCGTCGACCGTAAAGGCCACATGGTTCATCGACCCAACTGCGGTCATCGGTTTGCTCGGAAAATGCGCCACCGAGGCGATGCCGGGCGCGGCGTCCGGGGCGTTGTCCCACCAGAAGAAGGCCAGCAGGTTGCCGCCGCCGCAGTCGAAGAAGAAGTGCTGGCCGCCATCGGGCAGGGCCACGGTCTTCACCAGCGACATGCCCAGGATGTCCTGATAGAAGGCCACCGTCTCGGCCATGTCCTTGCAGACCAGGGCCAGGTGGTTGATGCCGTTGGTGCGCATGGCCGCGTCCTCACCCCATCGTTTTGCCGAAACCTACGCCTCGCGGAGCGGGGTGTCAGTACTGCCCCAGCGTCAAGACCTATCGATTGCCCGCCCAGCGCGACAAGAGCGGCGCATGTCGCCGTGGCCGGCTTCACGACCACTGGGGTCTGGGCGCTGGCCTCCCCGATCAGGATGGCGGCCCGAGGCCGGTCAGTCTTCGATCGACGAATAGATGATGTTCTTCAGCTGGCCGCGGAAGTTGAAGGCGCCGGAAGGCATCAACTGGGTCATGAAGACCACGCTCAGATCCTCCTTGGCGTCGACCCAGAAGATGGTCGAGGCCGCGCCGCCCCAATAGTAGTCGCCTTCGCCCAGGGTCCCGGTGGTGACCTCGTTCAGGGTGGTGGCGAAGCCCAGGCCGAAACCGACGCCCTGATTGGCGGTCTCGGAGAAGCCGCCGATCGCCATCTCCGTCAGGTCCTTGCCGCCCTTCAAATGGTTCTTGTGCATCAGCTCGATGGTGCGCGGCCCGAGGACGCGGGCGCCGTCCAGCTCGCCGCCCCGGCGCAGCATTTCGGTGAAGCGCAGATAGTCCGCCGTGGTCCCGGTCAGGCCGCCGCCGCCGCCGAAGAAGGTCGGCTCCTTCAGATAGGTGGAAGTGGCCGGATCGTCGACCAGCTTGAGGGTCTTGTTCGGCAGCCGGCTGTAGTTGGCCGCGAACCGCGAAGCTTTGTCCGGCGCCACGAAGAAGGCGGTGTCCTTCATCTTCAGCGGCTCGAAGATGACCTCTTGCAGGTATTTGTCGAACCGCTTGCCCGAGATCGCCTCGACCAGATAGCCGCAGACGTCGGTGGAGAAGGAATACATCCACCGCTCGCCCGGCTGATAGCGCAGGGGGACCTTGGCCAGCTTCATGGCGAAGTCGTGCAGGGTGTCGCCAGCGGCGCGCCCAACTTTTTCGCGCGTATAGGCCATATCGACGGGGTGGGCCGTGTCCGGCGCGCCGACCGCGGCCAGGGCGTTGCCGTAGGTCAGACCGCCGGAATGGCTCAGCACATGGCGGAAGGTCATGGGCGTGTTCGGGGCGACCAGTTCCATGTGGTCGGCGTCCCCCGACACCCACACCTTGTGATCGCGCCATTCAGGAATGTAGCG
>Ga0302314_10022508_pt1 | contig 10334 bp, 8 predicted proteins | sample III_Palsa_N2_3_FD_200533 | JGI IMG/M metagenome (GOLD analysis project Ga0302314, IMG submission 200533) | Peat permafrost microbial communities from Stordalen Mire near Abisko, Sweden - III_Palsa_N2_3 | ecosystem: Environmental > Terrestrial > Soil > Palsa > Peat permafrost | place: Sweden... | reverse complement strand
GTCTACGACGGCCACCCGCTGTACACCAACGTCGCCGACACGAAGGCGGGAGACATGCACGGGGAAGGGGCGAACGAGTTCGGGGGTCACTGGTATGTGGTGAACACGAAGGGCAACGCGGTCAAGCCGAAGAAGTCTGGAGGCGTTCCGGTGTGCGACCCGCTCTGTGGCGGGTACTAGCCCGCGTGCGGATTTTCGCGCGTGCGTGGCTGACGGCAGGGCTTGGCTTGGTGGGGGTGCTGGCGGCGGCGTTGATGGGGGCGGGCGCCGCCGCCGCCCAGCCGGCGACGGGGGTGAGCGTGTACCCGCTCCCGGGCTCACGCTACGAGATGCCCGCGACCCAGATTGCCTTCCGCGGCATCGCGGCAAGCGAGATCGGGGCGATCAGCGTCGTCGGCTCGAAGAGCGGCACCCACACGGGGACGATCGCGGCCGATTCCGACGGCGACGGTGGGAGCTTCATCCCCTCGACGCCGTTCACGCCCGGCGAGACGGTCACCGTGACGACGGGTCTGGACGTCATCGGCGGCTCCGGCGGCAAGTTCTCCTTTGCCATCGCCCACCCCGCACGCCCAATACCGGCGGCTGCCCTCCCGCGCGTACCCGCCGGCTCTGACGGGGTGCAGCACTTCCACTCCGAGCCCGGCCTCCAGCCGGCCTCGGTCACCGTCACCAAGGACTCGGCGCCGGCGTCGGCCGGGGACATCTTCCTCGCCCCGCAGTACGGGCCGAACCAGGACGGGCCGATGATCCTCGATCCTCAGGGCCGGCTCGTGTGGTTTGACCCGACCTCGATCTCGAGCAAGCTCCTGACCACCGACTTCCGGACGCAGACGCTGTTCGGTCAGCCCGTGCTGACCTGGTGGCAGGGCTACACCAACGACGGCAGCGGTCGCGGCGCCGGTTACATCTATAACAGCGACTACCAACCCGAGTACGTCGTCCACGCCGCCGACGGAATGCAGATGGACCTGCACGAGTTCCTGGTCACGAACTCCGGCGACGCCTTCATTCTCGCCGCCTCGCCCGTGTGGCTGCCGAAGCTCGGGCGCGCCGTGGTCGACTCTGTCATCCAGGAGATCGACATCAGGACCGGGTTGGTCCTGTTCGAGTGGCACGCGCTCGACCACATCAGCCTCCAGGAGTCGTCGATGTTCGGCCCCCACGTGTCCGGGCATTACCTCGATCCCTACCACTTCAATTCGGTGGCGCTCGACAGCGACGGGAACCTCGTCGTCTCCGCCCGCAACACGTCGGCGATCTACAAGATCGATCTCAGCACGGGGCAGATCCTCTGGCGGCTCGGGGGCAAGAAATCGAGCTTCAAGATGGGTCCGGGGACGACCACCGCACTGCAGCACGACGCGGTCGTCCAGCCCGACGGCACGATCACCATCTTCGACGACGGTGCCGGGCCGCCCAAGGTCCATGCTTACTCGCGCGGCATCCGGGTGACGCTCAACCTCCAGAGCATGACCGCCAGCCTGGTCAGGGAATACGACCACTCGCCCAAGATCTCGGCCGACTTCGAGGGGAGCATGCAGATGCTGCCCGACGGCGACCTGTTCCTCGGCTGGGGGCAGCAGCCCTACTTCTCCGAGGACACTGCGAGCGGTGAGCAGGACTTCGACGCCCATTTCACCGAGCCCACGTCGACCTACCGAGCCTACCGCTTCCCATGGGCCGCTCAGCCCACGACCGCCCCCTCGCTGGCCCTCAGCCCGAGCGCCGACGGCACGATGGAGGTGTACGCGAGCTGGAACGGCGCGACCGACGTGTCGTCGTGGCGCGTTCTCGCCGGTGATAGCAGCACCACGCTCGAGGATGTCGGCGGGGCCGGGCGCCACGGCTTCGAGACGGGGATCGCGGTCCACAGCGGCGATCCGGACTTCCAGGCGCAGGCGATCGGCACGTCGGGGCAGGTGCTTGCCTCGACTTCGGTCGCGGGCGCGCCGGAGCGCATCGCCCTCTACGGCCGCAGCGCGTTCGTCTCCTCCTCGAGCGGGCTCGGCGGCATACCCGCGAGCTGCTACGCCACGAAGGCGTGCGACATCGTAGTGACCGTGACTTCAGGCCGGACCGTGCTCGCCCGGAGCGGACGCGAGAGCGTGGGCGCCAACGGCAGCGGCATCCTCTACTTCCGGCTCTCACCGGCGGGACGCCGGATGCTCGCGCGCTCACGCACCCGCCGACTTACCGTCAACGTCACGGCCCAGAACTCGACCGGGTTCCCCAGGAGCACGGTGACGGTCTCCCTGGTTTCGTTTTCGACTCGCGGCGCCGGCCCGCACCGAGATGCGGGTGGGTCTGGTGCCTTGTCGCTGCTCGGCGAGACCGACTTCGTCCGCTCGGACTCGGGCGTCGGCGGGATCCTCGCTGCCTGCACCTCCGCGACCGCATGCACGGCGGCGGCGACGCTCTCGGTGGGCAGTACGGTGATTGCCACCACCGGCCCCGAGTCAATTGGCGGCCATCAGGCCGGTTACCTCGCCTACAGGTTGACGGCGGCGGGCCGGAGCATGGTGGCGAGGGCGGGGGGTAACCAGCTGGGCGCGCATGTGACGATTAGTGGTGGGTCGAGCGCGAGCGGTGACGTGGCGCTTGTCGGGTTCAGGTGACGGGGCGGTCAGTCGGTCGTGCGACGCCGGTACAGGCGCGTGGCCAGCGGAGCGAAGAGCACCAGGAGCGCCGCTGACCACAGCAGCGAGGCAAGCACAGGGTGCTCCATCGGCCAGACATGGATCGCCGCGGAGGGGTTGGGGTTCCCGAACAGGTGACGGGCGGCGGCGGTGACGGCGCTCACCGGGTTCCAGTTGGCGATGAAGCGCAGCACCGCGGGCATGTGCTGGGTGGGAACCAGGGCGTTCGAGACGATGGCGAGGGGGAACAGAATGACGAGACCGAGGCCCTGCGCGGACTCGGCGCTCTCGCTGATCGCCCCCAGGCAGACGCAGCCCCACGACAGCGCGTAGCTGAAGAGAAGGAAGATCCCGAACCCGCCGAGGGTCGAGGCCACGCCGTTCTCGGGCCGCCAGCCAATGGCCAGGCCGGTCACGGCGACGAAGGCGATGCACACGGCGGCGGTCAGGAGATCGGCCAGGGAGCGTCCGACGAGCACGGCGGGACGCCACATCGGGAGGGTCCTGAAGCGGTCGATCACCCCGCTCCCCAGGTCGTCGCTCAGCCCCACCGCGGTGCCGATCGCCGAGGTCGTGAGGTTAAGCGCGAGGAGCCCGGCGATCGCGAAGTTCGTGTAACTGCCGCCGTGCGGGAGCACCACGCCCGCGCCGATCACGTAGACGAAAAGCAGCGTGAAGAGCACGGGCTGGACGGTGACATCGGAGAGCCGGAGGGGCTCGCGGGCGATGTGGACGAGGTTGCGTCCGGTGAGGACGGCGGCGTCGGTGAGGCGTTGCGTGAGCGCGCGCGGGGTAGGCGGCTTGGGGCGTGCGAGCCTGGCGGTGGTCATCGGGTAGCGACCTCCAGGTCCTGGTGTTCGATCTCGTTCTCGGGTTCGTCTTCGTGTGCATCGGTGGGACGCCCGGTGAGGGCGAAGAAGACGTCGTCGAGTGAAGGCTGGTGGACGTCGACGTCGTCGACCGTGACTCCGGCCGCGTCGAGGGCGCGCACGACGGTCGTGGCGAATCCGCCGGCGCTGCGCACGGGCGCGCGCAGGCGGCGTCCGTCGTGGCTCGCGCGCACGGGCCCGGAGACCAGCGGCTCGAGCGCGGCGACGGCGGCGGGATGGGCCTCGCTGAGCGTCACCTCGAGGCGCGCCCCGCCGACCTGGGCCTTGAGCTCGGCCGCGGTGCCGCCGGCGATCGCTCGACCGTGATCGACGACGACGATCCGGTCGGCGAGCTCGTCGGCCTCGTCGAGGTACTGGGTCGTGAGCAGGAGGGTTACGCCCTCGTCGACGAGCCCGCGGATCACATCCCACATCCGGACTCGGCTCGTGGGGTCAAGTCCGGTCGTCGGCTCGTCGAGGAAGAGGACGGGCGGTCGCGTGAGCAGGCCGGCGGCGAGGTCGAGGCGCCGGCGCATCCCGCCCGAGTACCCCTTGAGGACGCGGTCGGCGGCGTCCGCGAGGCCGAACTGGTCGAGCAGCTTGGTCGCCCGCTGCTTGGCCTCTTTGCGACGCAGCCCGCTCAGTCGCCCGATCATGACCAGGTTCTGGCGGCCGGTGAGCAGGCCATCGAGGGTTGCGTCCTGAGCGGTGACACCGATATTGCGTTGCACGGCGGCCACCTCGGTGACGACGTCATAGCCGGCGACGCGCGCCGACCCCGCGTCGGGGCGAGCGAGGGTGGTGAGGATCCGGACCGCCGTGGTCTTGCCGGCGCCGTTGGGTCCGAGGACGCCGAGGATGGCACCCGTCGGTACCTCGAGGTCGAGCCCGTCGAGGGCCACGGTGGTCCCGAACCGCTTGGTCAGGCCGTGGGCTTCGATCATGGGCGAGGTGGTGGTGGTCACGGGCGGAATTTTTCCTAACTTGTCGGCCGGCTAGGTAGGGCAGGGCGGCAGGATACACATTTTCTAGCCGGCCGTAAAGTAAGCTCCGAGATATGGCCGCACGCGACGAGCTATTGGTGCCCCCCGGCGGTCCCGCGCGCCGAGGCCGCCCGCGCGGCTCGACCCGTGAGCGCATCCTCGACGTCGCCCTCGAGCTCTTCACCGAGCAGGGCTATGAGCAGACTTCGCTGCGCGAGATCGCCGAACGGCTCGGGGTCACCAAGGCGGCGATCTACTTCCACTTCGAGCGCAAGGAGGACATGCTCCTCGAGCTCCACATGCGCCTCCACGCACTCGGGCACGAGGCGATCGACGAGCTGGACGGACTCGACGATGACCAGCAGCGCGCCGATGCCTGGCCCCGGGTCCTCGACCACTTCGTCGACCAGGTCATCCGCAACCGCGAGCTCTTCCTCTTCCACGTGCGCAACCACCGAGCGCTCGACGTGCTCGCCGACAACGAAGCCCACCAGGCCGAGAACGAGGACATCCAGCAGCGGATCAGCCGTCTGCTCACGAGCGAGGAGATCCCGCTCGCCCAGCGGGTGCGTATGGCCGCCTCGATCGGGGCGCTGACAGGGGTCGTCGCCGCCGGCGGTGCCTTCAGCGGCGTGCCCCCGGACGAGCTCGCCGAGCTGGTGCGCGGGGCGGTGCGGGACCTGGTGGTGCCGCGCCCTTTGGGCCGTTAGGGCGCGTGGGCCCTTAAGCGCGCGCGGGCGGGCCGCACGCGCAGGTAGAGCAGAGTGGGGGCGGTGCGCACGTCGGTGAGCGGGTAGAGCCTCTCTGCGGTGATGGGCTCCGGCTCGAGGCGGAAGTCGCGCGCCAGCTCGGCGCCGAGGAAGTGCGCGTCGAAGGTGCCGTCGAGGACGACGGCCTGGACGTCGTCGCGGTTGAGCGCATTAGCGAGCGACGCTCGCAGGGGGCGCGAGCCGCGCGTCGAGGCGGAGCGCAGCACGTCGCCGATCGCCTCCTCCTGTGCGAACGTCCCCTTTCCGGCGAGCGTCGCGTACCACGGGTGGCGCAGGACGATGACCGGCCCGGGGAGGGCTTTTAGTCGCGCGATGAGCTGAGTCCCGGCGGCGCGGTCGGCGGCGGTGGGGATCTGCGCGCCGACGGGGTAGCTGAGCAGGGCGAGTTGGACGAGCAGGGCCAAGGCGATGACGGCGGGCGTGATCCAGCCCCTGCTTCGGCGGTCGAGGGCGCCGTAGGTCAATCCGGCGAGAAGCGCGATCGCCGCGTAGGCGGGCATGAGCACGTTGAGGTACCCGCCCGTGTGCAGGCGCGACACCCAGGCCGACCCGATCAGGCCGGCGTCGCCGATGGCGTAGTACAGGGCGGGCGAGGCGACTGCGGCGCGCATGGCGGTCGCTCGGGACCGGCGCCCGTCGCCACGCCACGCTTGCGCGCGAAGCGCCCGGCTTGCCAGCAGCGCGCCGCCGGCGACGATGACGGTCACGAGCGGCCACTGTTCATCCAGGATGTCGTGCGTCCAGAACTTGATCCACTCCGGCTGCGCCACGGGCTGGTGGACGAGCTCGCTGAAGACGTAGTAGTCGTACCACCCTCCGGTCGACGCATTGAGGACGAGCGTCGAGCCGAGCACGAGCGCGGCCAGGGTGAGCAACGCGGGGATGCCGACCCGGCGGCGAGCGAGGACGAGATAGAGGAGCACGGGCACCAGCGCGAGGAGCGCCGTCTGCTTGGTGAAGAAGGCGAGGAAGGCGAGCACCCCGAGGGCGAGCCCGCCGCGGACGCCGGTGGCCCACCGTCCCCATGCCAGCGCGAGCAAGGTGAGGGCCAGGAACAGCGAGTCGACGCGCCCGGTGTCGAACCAGGCGCCGGAGATCCGGAAGGTTGCTGCGAACAACCCCGCGGCGACGAGGCCGGCGATCCGACTACCGGTCTCGCGCGCGACCATCCAGCCGAGGATCGCCATCGATACCAGCGAGGCGGCGAGCGACACCAGGCGCAGGGGGAGGAACCCGAGGCCGGTGATCTTGGCCACCGCAGCAGCGATCCAGTAGTAGAGCGGGGGATAGGTCCAGCCCACGTACGCGATCGAGGGTGCGGCATACAGCGAGTGGCCCGCCAGAACCCGCCCGGCGAGCTCCACCGAACCGCCCTCCATCCAGTCGAGCTCGAAGGGATAGTCGACGCGGTGGAGCGCTATCCACAGGTAGATGGCGATGGGGGCGGCAAGCGCGAGACAGACGAGGACGCTGATCGCACGGCGCGGGAGGATCTGTGGGGGTCCTGGGGGCGCCGTGTGCGCGCGCGGCGGGTCCAGGATCGCGGCTGAGTCCACACGTGGAGCTAAACCCACAGCCGTGAACAGTGACTTAACGACGCGCTCAGACCGTTCTCAGACGGCGGTGCGTCTGCCAGGCTCAACCGGTGCGCTTGCCAGGACTCAATCCATCCAAGCCGCCACCAGGACCGTTCCGGGAGGGCTTCTGGCGCAGCCCACTGCGCGGTGCGTGGCTCACCGCCGTCCTCGGCCTCGTCCTTCTCATCGGCCTTCCCATCGTCATCGTCACCGGCCTGTTCTCGAACGACGCGTACCAGCCCGGGCTGGGCTCGAACGCGCTCGGACGCAACATCCACGGCCCGCTCGACTTCTACCTGTTCGGGTGGCCGGCCCACCCGACGTGGCTATATGCGCTCAGCCAAGGCCTGCACGTCACCGTTGGGCTGGCGCTGTTCCCGGTGGTCCTGGCCAAGCTGTGGTCGGTGATCCCCCGGCTCTTCGAGTGGCCACCGGTCCGCAGCCCCGCCCACCTGCTCGAGCGGCTCTCCCTCGCCCTTCTCGTCGGCGGCGCCCTGTTCGAGTTCGTCACCGGCATTCTCAACATCCAGTACTGGTATGTGTTCCCGTTCTCCTTCGTCCAGGCGCATTACTACGGGGCCTGGGTGTTCATCGGGGCGTTCATCGCCCACGTGACGCTCAAGTTCGGGACGATGCGGCGGTCGCTCCGGACGCGGCGGGAGGTGGTGGGCGGCCTGCCCGCACCGCCTCGTGCCTCCGTCCGCGGTGAGCCTTCGCTCGTCGCGGCGTCCCCGGTCCCCGCGTCGATGTCGCGCCGGGCGTTGCTCGGAACGGTGGCGGCGGGATCGCTGCTCCTTCTCGTCCAGGGCGCCGCCCAGTCGATCGGCGGCCCGCTGCGCGGCCTGGCCTTCCTTCTCCCGCGCGGGCGCGTCCGCCCAGGTCCGCTCGGCTTCCCCGTCAATAAGACGGCGGTGGCGGCGGGTGTCACCGGTTCGGAGGTCGGTGCCGGGTGGCACCTAGATCTTCTTGGAGGGCGCGGTGTCTCGCTCTCGCGCGAGCAGCTCCTGGCCCTACCCCAGTACACCTACGATCTCCCGATCGCGTGCGTGGAGGGATGGTCGACCACCCAGCGCTGGAGCGGCGTCCGCCTCCGCGACCTCGCCTCGCTGTGCGCCGTGAATGGGCCGGCCAGGGTGTTCACCAGCTCGCTCGACCCCGGCACCTACGGGCACGCGACGCTCGGCCACGAGCAGGTGGCGGACGACCATTCGCTCCTCGCCCTCCGCGTCAACGGCCTCGATCTCTCGCTCGACCACGGCTACCCGGCCCGGATCATCAGCCCCGCCGTGCCGGGCGTTCACTGCACCAAGTGGGTCACGAACATGAAGTTCACGCCGGTGTCGGAATGAGGCGCTTCCGCGTCTTGTACGGCGCCGGGCCGGTCAATCTGCTCGTCCTCGTGCTGAGCTTCGTCATCGCCGGGTTCGCCGTGCAAGGCTGGTTCCAGCGGCCCCACGACGTCGAGACGGTCATCGAGTGGTTCGTCGCGGCGATCCTCCTTCACGACCTCGTGGCCGTGCCGCTCTACACGCTGCTCGACCGGGTCGCCTTCGGGTGGCTGGGGCGGCGGGCCGGCGGCGGTGCCGGGCCGCGGACGGTCCTCGGCCTTATTAACTCGACGCCCTACGTGCGAATCCCGGCCATTCTCAGCGGTCTCCTGCTCATCGTCTTCTTCCCGGTGATCTTCGGGTTGGGGAGCCAGTCCGAGCTCGACGCGAGCGGGATCGCCGAGAGCGGGTATCTAGCGCGGTGGCTGATCGCGAGTGGGGTGATGTTTGCGCTGTCGGCGGTGGTGTGGGGGGTGGCGGTGGGGCGGGCTGGGGTCGGGGCCGGGGCCGGGTCCGGTGATCCGGAGGGTTCGGACCGGGTGGGGGCGCCTGAGGCGGCGGCGGTGGCGGCGGAGCATGAGAAGCCAGGTGACGATGTTGCCGCGCGGCCGGGGGAGACGGCGACGGGCGACGAGGTCTCGCGCCCGCCCGTGTCGGATGAGGCCCCGCCTCCGCGCGCCTTGGACGACGCCCCGCCGCCGCCGGCGTCGGATGAGGCCCCGGCCGCGCGCGTGTCGGACGACGCAACGCCTCCGCTCGCCTTGGATGAGGCCCCGCCTCCGCGCGCGTCGGATGAGGCTCCGCCCGCGCCCGCGTCCGACGACGCCTCGCCCCCGCACCCCTCGGACGACGCTCCGCCCGCGCCCGCCTCGGATTAGGCACGCGCTCGAGCGGCTCTCAGCGGTTACGCCACGCGCAGGGGGGCGAGGGCGAACTCCGCCATCCCGTCGTAGAAATCCTCGCGTACTTTGAAGCCGAGCTCGCGCTCGGCCCGTTCGGCGCACGCGAAGACATGGCGGACGTCGCCGAGCCGGTACTCACCGGTGACGACCGGCCGCGGCGCTCGCGGGCCGGCCGCGTCGGCGAGGGCGTTAGCCATTTCGCCGACGCTTCGGGGATCGCCGCTGGCGACGTTGAACGCCGCGGTCAGCGGATCCTCCTGTGTGAGCGCGATGACGTTCGCGTGGGCGACGTCCCGCACGTGGACGAAGTCGCGCAACTGGCCACCGTCCTCGAACACCCGCGGCGGCTCGCCCGCGGCGAGCGCGCTCGCGAAGATCGCCGCGACGCCGGCGTAGGGCGTGTCGCGGGGCATGCGAGGGCCGTAGACGTTGTGGTAGCGAAGAGCAGTGACAGCCACACCCGTCTCACGCGCGAACGCAAAGCAGAGGTGCTCCTGATGGACCTTGGTTGCCGCGTAGACGTTGCGCGGGTCGAGCGTCGCCGACTCGTCGATCGCGATCGGCTCGAGGTCGCCCGAGCACACCTGGCATCGCGGCGAGAAGTGGCCGAGCTCGAGGTCCTCGCGAGTTCGAGGCTCGGGGGTCATCGGACCGTGACGCTTGCAGCGGTAGGCGCCCTCCCCATACACAACCATGCTGCTCGCCAACACCATCCGCCCCTCGAACCCGGCCTCCGCGAGCCCGCCGAGGAGGACGGCGGTTCCGAGACCGTTATGGCGGACGTAGTCCGTGATGTCACCCATGGCCACTCCGAGCCCGACCATCGCCGCCTGATGGCAGACCGCGTCGACTCCGCGCAGCGCCTCCGACACGGCGTCGCGGTCCGCGACGTCGGCCTGGATGAACTCGGCGCCAGGGTTCAGGTAGTCAGGAATGACTGCGTGCGCTGCGTCGAGGAGCAGATCGAGGACGCGAACCTCGTGGCCCTCCTCGACCAGCTCATCGACGACGTGTGAACCGATGAAGCCGGCGCCGCCTGTGACAAGGATCATGTTCTGCCAACTTACGCCACCGAAAGCGGTCCGGATCACACCCGACGTCGTGTTCACCCTCATTTAAGTCTTTGGCGCGTACTCTGCGGCGCGTGATCGAGGTCATCCTCCCTGCGCTCGACGAGGCCGAGGCGATTCCGGGCGTGCTCGCGGCGATGCCGCCGGGGTTCGAGCCGCTCGTCGTCGACAACGGCTCGGTCGACGGGACGGCGGA
>Ga0302314_10022504_pt1 | contig 10335 bp, 8 predicted proteins | sample III_Palsa_N2_3_FD_200533 | JGI IMG/M metagenome (GOLD analysis project Ga0302314, IMG submission 200533) | Peat permafrost microbial communities from Stordalen Mire near Abisko, Sweden - III_Palsa_N2_3 | ecosystem: Environmental > Terrestrial > Soil > Palsa > Peat permafrost | place: Sweden... | reverse complement strand
GCCAAGCTGCGCAGCTGGTGGCGGGCGATCGTGTTCATCATCTTCGTGTTCGCGGCGGTGGCCACGCCGACCGGCGACCCGCTGACGATGACCGTCCTGGCCGTGCCGATCTGTCTGCTGTTCTTCGTCGCCCTCGGGGTGGCCACGCTCCACGACCGCTCCAAGGCCAAGCGCAAGGCGATCGAGGACCCGGACAGCCTGCTGGACGACGACACCGCCTCCTCGCTCGACCTGACGCCGTCCGAACTGCCCTCGCAGGGTCCCGGCCCGGTGGAGCGGGTCTCCGCCTCCGACCTGTCCTCGGACGAGCCGATGAGCTACCACGACGACGACGTCACCTGAGTTCCCGGAGCCGCCCGGAACCGGGCGGAAATTCCTGGGTCGAGTGTCAGTCCCGGCGGGTAGCCTCTGGTTGAGATGCACATCCAAGACGACAACGACCCGCGCGCCGCCGACGGAAGCACCGAAGGCACCGCCCACCGCGCTCCCGTGCGCCCGAACCGGGAGGATGGTGCCGCGATGACCCCCGCCGCCCCCCGCAACACCGCCCCTGCGGACCCCGCTCCGAACGGCACCGCCCAGAACGGCACCGCCCAGAACGAGCCCGCTCTGTACGAACCCGCTCAGAACGAGGCCGCTCTGTACGAGCCCGCTCTGTACGACGCCGAGGAGGAGCTCAGCCCGGCCGAGCGCTACGCCGCCTTCCGGCGCCGCGCCCAGGAGCAGGCCACCGCGCTGTACGCGTTCCGCCAGCTCTACGACTTCCCGCTGGACGAGTTCCAGATCGAGGCGTGCGCCGCGCTGGAGGCCGGGGAGGGCGTGCTGGTGGCCGCCCCCACCGGCTCCGGCAAGACCATCGTCGGCGAGTTCGCCGTGCACCTTGCCCTCGCCGAGGGGCGCAAGTGCTTCTACACCACGCCCATCAAGGCGCTGTCCAACCAGAAGTACGCGGACCTGGTCAAGCGCTACGGCCCGGACAAGGTCGGCCTGCTGACCGGTGACAACACGGTCAACAGCGAGGCCCCGGTGGTGGTGATGACCACCGAGGTGCTGCGCAACATGCTCTACGCGGGCTCGCACACCCTGTCCGGCCTGGGCTACGTGGTCATGGACGAGGTGCACTACCTGGCCGACCGCTTCCGGGGCGCGGTCTGGGAGGAGGTCATCATCCACCTCCCCGAGTCGGTCACCCTGGTCTCGCTGTCGGCGACGGTCTCCAACGCCGAGGAGTTCGGCGACTGGCTGGACACCGTCCGCGGCGGCACCAAGGTCATTGTCTCCGAGCACCGCCCGGTCCCGCTGTGGCAGCACGTGCTCGCGGGCAACCGGATGTACGACCTCTTCGTGGAGCTGCGGGGCGACGTCCGGGTCGCCGAGGAGCGCGCCTCCGGGCGCAGGCGCGAGGGCAGCCAGCAGCGCGGCGGCGAGGCCGACGTCAATCCGGAGCTGGTGCGGCTGGCCCGGTCCGAGCAGGACCGCCGGTACGCGCGCGGGGACCGCTTCGAGAAGCGCGGCCGGGGCCGGAGCATGCCCAACGGCCGTCCCGGTCGTGCCTGGACGCCGAGCCGCCCCGAGGTCGTCGCCCGACTGGACGACGAGGGCCTGCTGCCCGCGATCACCTTCATCTTCAGCCGCGCGGGCTGCGAGGCCGCCGTCCAGCAGTGCCTGAACTCCGGCCTGCGGCTGAACAGCGAGGCCGAGCGGGCCGAGGTGCGCGCCCTGGTCGAGTCCCGCACCGCCGCCATCCCGGACGAGGACCTGCACGTCCTCGGCTACTACGAGTGGGTCGACGCGCTGGAGCGCGGGGTCGCCGCCCACCACGCCGGGATGCTGCCGACCTTCAAGGAGATCGTCGAGGAGCTCTTCGTGCGCGGCCTGGTCAAGGCCGTGTTCGCGACCGAGACCCTGGCCCTGGGCATCAACATGCCGGCCCGCTCGGTGGTCATGGAGAAGCTGGTCAAGTGGAACGGCGAGACCCACGCCGACGTCACCCCCGGCGAGTACACCCAGCTCACCGGCCGGGCCGGGCGGCGCGGCATCGACGTCGAAGGCCACGCCGTGGTGCTCTGGCAGCCGGGCCTCGACCCGGCCGCCCTGGCCGGGCTCGCGGGCACCCGCACCTATCCGCTGCGGTCCTCCTTCAAGCCCTCCTACAACATGGCCGTCAACCTGGTCTCCCAGTTCGGCCGGCACAAGTCCCGGGAACTGCTGGAGACCTCGTTCGCCCAGTTCCAGGCGGACCGCTCGGTGGTCGGCATCGCCCGCCAGGTGCGCCGCAACGAGGAGGGGCTGGCCGGCTACCGCGAGGCGGAGACCTGCCACCTGGGGAACTTCCAGGAGTACGCCGGGCTGCGCCGGGAGCTCAAGGACCGGGAGAACCAGCTCGCCCGCGAGGGCGCCAACCAGCGCCGGGCCAGCGCCGCCGACTCCCTGGAGAAGCTGAAGCCGGGCGACGTCATCCACGTCCCCACCGGCCGCTTCGCCGGGCTGGCGCTGGTGCTCGACCCGGGCATCCCGCCGGTCAGCCGCCCCGGCCACCGGCAGGACCACGGCGAGGGCCCGCGCCCGGTGGTGCTCACCGCCGAGCGGCAGGTCAAGCGGCTGGCGATGATCGACTTCCCGGTGCCGGTGGAGGCCGTGGAGCGGATGCGGATCCCGCGCAGCTTCAACCCGCGCAGCCCCCAGTCCCGCCGGGACCTGGCCTCGGCGCTGCGCTCCAAGGCCGGTCACCTGGAGCCGGGACGGGCCCGCAAGTCCCGTGCGGCGGCGGCCGACGACCCGGAGATCGCCCGGCTGCGCGCCGCGCTGCGGCAGCACCCCTGCCACGGCTGCGACGACCGCGAGCAGCACGCCCGCTGGGCCGAGCGGTACGAGCGACTGAGCCGCGACACCAGGCAGCTGGAGCAGCGGATGAAGTCCCGCACCCACACCATCGCCCGGACCTTCGACCGGGTCTGCGCGCTGCTCACCGACCTGGGCTACCTGGCCGGTGACAGCGTCACCGACGACGGCCGCCGACTGGCCCGGCTCTACGGCGAGCTGGACCTGCTGGCCTCGGAGTGCCTGCGCGAGGAGGTCTGGGAGGGGCTGACCCCGGCCGAGCTGGCTGCCTGCGCCTCGGCGCTGGTGTTCGAGGCGCGGCGCGGCGACGACGAGAGCGGTGCGCCCAAGCTGCCCGACGGCAAGGCCCGGGAGGCGCTCGGCGAGATGATCCGGCTGTGGGGGCACCTGAACGCCCTGGAGGAGCAGCACAAGCTGTCCACCATGGACAACTGGGGCCAGCGCGAGCCGGATCTGGGCTTCGCCTGGACCGCCTTCCGCTGGGCGTCCGGCCACCCGCTGGACGCGGTGCTGCGGGAGGCGGACATGCCCGCGGGCGACTTCGTCCGCTGGGTCCGGCAGCTGATCGACGTGCTCGGGCAGATCGCCAACGCGGCGCCGGAGGACGGCGGCGTCCGCGCGGCGGCGCGCAAGGCGATCGACGGCCTGCGGCGCGGCATCATCGCCTACTCGTCGGTCAACTGAGCTGCTCGCCGGTCGACCGCAGGCCCGTTCCCGGGAGTGCTCCGGGGACGGGCCTCGTGCTGTCGAGTAACGCGATAGAGCGTGTTGACACGAGCAATACCCCAGCCATGTACTCGGAACCGGATAATCGCGGCCGACAACTTCGCCTGCGACCCCCTGCGGCTGGTGTGGAGCGCCAGCCTCGCAGCGATATGTGGCTGATCGCCGGGAAGTTGCCGTTCGTTCCGCGCTGGTGGTGCGGTCGCCTTCATCGCGGGGAACAATCCAGTCGGGGTGTTTTGTGCCATCGGCTCCGTGACCTGTGTACTCGCGACCCTCTTCTCTGGTCACAGCAGTCGAAGACGAGGGTGGCCAGCCGGTAGAGCGCGCTGGCGCTCATGCAGGCCACCGCGAACTGAAACAGGGCGTGGCCGGTGATCCGGTCGTGCCGCTCCAACCGCGCCCGCAGGTAACCACCCGCCGGGCGAGGCTCCCGGTCTGGCCCCGGTCTGGCCCCGGTCGCCGGGCCCGGCTCGGTGGCTGCTCAACCTGCCTGACCAGCCGTTGTGGTGACGGCGGGTCAGTTGGACCCGGGACGTCTATTTTGCGATGATCTACCCCGATGGGCCGACGCGCATGGGCGTCCCGGCCCCGGCGGACATCGGGAGGTGCGTGGTGTCGGTCCACGCCGAGCACACGGTCACCGTCCGCCAGTCGGTCGCCGAGGTCTTCGCCTTCCTCGCCGACGGGCTGAACAACCCGCGGTGGCGGCCCGAGGTGTCCGCGGTCCGGCTGCTGTCCGACGCCGGGACCGAGGGCCGGGCGGGCGCGCGGTACGCCCAGACACTGACCGGGCCGGGCGGCGTGACGATCCCCGGTGACTACCTGCTGTCGGTCTGCGAGCCGCCGCACCGGCTGGAGTTCGAGGTGATCGCCGGACCGGGCCGCCCGACCGGCTCGTTCACCCTGCGTGAGGCCGCCGCGGACGCCGCGGGCGGGGCCGACCGGAGCGGGACCGAGGTGGTCTTCGCCCTCGATCTCGCGCTGACCGGGGCGCTGGTCGCGATGGCCGCGCTGGTCCGGAAGCTGGCCCAGCAGGAGGTCAAAAACCTCGACAACCTCCAGGCCGCGCTGGACGCCTGAGTCCTGCTCGGCTCGCCGCACCGGGTGCGACCAGCCCTGATATGCCGTTGCCCGGTCCCGTACCAGGCGCTTCCCAGCTGACGCCTAGACTTCACTCTGGAACGGTCCCCGGCGTCGCGATCCGTACACCTGTCGATGCCATCATCCTCCGGCCCAGGCAGTTGATGGAGTCCCGCGCGGGACCCGGTATCGACCATGAGGACATAGTGACAGCGTCAACGAGTGTGCCCGTGCAACGGGAATCCCGGTCGGGGCGGCGGGGGCCGCTCCGACGACCGCTGCCCGGGGGTGGCCTGGATACCGTACGGGCGTCGCTGCGCGCGGCCGCCCCCGCCCTGCTGCTGTACATCTCCGCCAGAGTGGTCAGCCTGGTCGTGCTGCTGCTCATCGCTCCGCGCTCGGCCGGGTACGCGCTGCACCGCCTGGCCGTGCACTGGGACGCCTACTGGTACCTGTCCATAGCCCAGCACGGCTACGATCACGCGATCCGCGCCCCGCTGCCGGGCCAGGGCCACCACCGCTACACGAACCTGGCGTTCTTCCCGGTGTACCCGGCACTGATCCGGGTGGTGCACACGGTGCTGCCGGTGCTGCCCTGGGGCGTCGCCGGACTGGTCACGGCCGCGCTCTGCTCGGTCGTCGCGGCCTGGGGCATCTACGCCGCGGTGGAGCACCGCTACAGCTCCCGGGTGGCCACCCTGGCCACGCTGTTGTGGGGGATCGCCCCGACCGCCGTGATCGAGACCTCCGGGTACAGCGAGGGGGCCTTCACGGCGCTGGTCGCCTGGGCGCTGTTCGCGGTGCTGAAGCGCCGCTGGCTGACCGCCGGGGTGCTCGCGCTGCTGGCCGGGCTGACCCGGCCGACCGGCGTGGCGGTGGTGGCGGCGCTGTTCGCGGCGGCGGCGCTCCAGGTCTGGGAGACCCTGCGCGAACGCGGGACCGGCCCCGGCTGGCTGGACGGCCTGTACCGCTTCGCGACCGGGAAGCAGGAGATCCGGCCGGAGCAGCCGGTGGCACTGTGGCGGCCGGTGACCGCCGTGCTGATCTCGCCGCTGGGCTGGTTGGGCTTCATCGCCTGGACCGGGCTGCGGCTGCACGAGTGGAACGCCTACTTCAAGATCCAGGCGCTGTGGAAGTCCCGGTTCGACTTCGGGCACACCACCGGCGCCGACTTCAAGATCCTGTTCACCCGCAGCGACCCGGTGAACCTCTACTTCCCGGTGGTCGCCTGCGTGCTGATCGCGGCCGTGGTGCTGCTGATCGCGACCATCGCCCAGCGCCAGCCCCTGCCGTTCCTGGTGCTGAGCCTGGTGATGGTGGTCATCACCCTGGGCGACGCGGCCTACTTCTCCTCGCGTGCCCGGTTCCTGCTGCCAGCCTTCCCGCTGCTGCTGCCGCTGGCGTCCGGGCTGTCCCGAACGCGCAACCGCGCGGTGCTGGTGGCGGTGCTGATCGCGGCGACGGCCGTCTCCGCGCTGTACGGCGGCTACCTGATGATGTACTCGCCCAGCCCGCCGTGACCGCCCGCCGTGACCGCCCGCCGTGACCCGGTCGGCCGTGACCCGGTCGGCCCGCCGGGCGGTCCGGGGCACGGCGGGGGCGGCTCGGTACGTTCGCCGCTAAAGGTGGTCGTGGACGCGCCGGGTGAGCTGCCGAGTCCACTCGGCCAGCTCCGCCCGGTGCTCCGGCTCGCCCCCGCACAGCGTGCTCACCTGGTCGTCGGTGAGCCGGTCGGGACCGCCGCCCTCCAGCAGCACCGACAGCTGCGCGAGCACGCCCGCCAGCTGGTCGGCGTCGTCGTGGCCGAGCGTGACCGTCGGGTGGAAGTGGCCGATGGTGACGGAACCAGGCATGTCTGCCTCCTGAGGTCGGTTGCCTCCACCGTACGGCGGTATCCGGGCCCGCACCTCTCCTGCCGGACCGGCGGTGCCGGGCTGCCGCGTACTACGACGCGTAGTTGGCGGAGGGGCTGGTGTCCTCCACGTCCTCCAGCCGGAAGCCGATCTTCAGGCCCACCTGGAACTGGCTGACCCGCCCGTCGGCGATCCGGCCGCGCACCTGGGTCACCTCGAACCAGTCCAGCCCGCGCAGGGTCCGCGCGGCCCGGTCGACCCCGTTGCGGATGGCGGCCTCGACGCTCTCGGACGAGGACCCGACGATCTCGGTCACCCGGTAGGTGTGGTCGCTCATGACGTGCTCCGTCCTGGAGGGTTTGCGCTACCCGTCCACCCTCCCGCACCGCCGCCGCCCACGCGCGCCGGGGAAGCCCCACCGGGCGGGATCAGGAGGCGCCCGGATTCCGCTCCTGGTACTCCCTGGCCAGCCGTTTCGGGGCCCGGTCCAGCCAGGCCTCGACCATCAGCTCGTCCAGCTCCGCTACCCCGATCCGGTCGAGCAGGACCAGGACCGCCGGGTAGCCGTCGAAGTGCGGGATGGTGAAGCAGAAATCCGCGGCGTCGGCGAGCAGGGCCTCCTTCACGCCGAGGTCAGCCACCCGGACACCGACGATCGGCCCTTGCGGCGCATCCTCGCCGAGGGCCGCGAGATCCGTCCTGCGGAGCGGCCGCTCCCAGGCGAAGTTCTTGTCGCCCACCCGCCACTGGGCGGATCCGCGCGACGTCACCTCGCTGGTTCCGGGCAGCCCCAGCGCAATTCGGCGCACGTCGTTCCAACTGGCCATGCCACGACTCCTGATCGACGCGGTGGACGTCACTGCCACCTTCCCCACCCGCCGCCGCATCCGCAACCCAGCCCGCCGCGGGGCCGGTCGGGCTCAGCCCGCGACCCGCAGGTAGTGCGCCCAGTAGCCCTGCAGGTCGCCGTAGCCGGAGGCGAGCCGGCGGAACTCCGGCTCGTCGACCGGGTGCCCGTACGCTCCGGAGACGGCGCGGGCCATCTCCCGGTCGTAGCCGATGTGCTCCATCCGGCCGAGCCCGCGGATCAGCAGGAACGACGCCGACCAGGGGCCGATGCCGGGCAGGTCGAGCAGCCGTTCGCGGACCGCGCCGTGGTCGCCGTGGCGGAGGAAGTCCTCGTCCAGGTCCAGCCAGCGCAGGGTCGCGCGGTGGACGAAGCCGGCCTTGCGCCCGTTGCCGATCAGGACGGTCAGCTCGTCCTCGTCCAGGGCCGCCACCTGCTCGGCCTCCGGGAAGGCCCACAGCACCCGGCCGTCCCGTTCGATCCGGTTGCCGGCAGCCTCCACCAGTGACTGCTTCATGCTCCTGGCCACCGGCATCGGGACGCGCTGGCACAGGATCGCCCAGCACAGCAGCTCGAACGGCGAGGGGAACTTGACCTGGTGGTAGCCGTACAGCCGGGCTGTCACCCGCTGGAACGCCGGGTCGTGCCGCGCGGCGGCGTACAGCGGCGACAGGTCGTCGTCCAGGCCGAGGTAGAAGCTCAGCCGGTCGGCGGCGGCCCGGGCAGTGGGCTCGTCGATCGGCTCGTCCGCCGTCAACTCGCAGTCCAGGCCGGTGCCTTCGGCTGCGGCGGTGAGCCGGGCGGCGAGCGTGGTGGAGTTCTCGCGCAGGGCCAGCGTCAGCGCGATCGGTGACGCGTCCTGCTGCCCGGTCATCGCCGGGAAGGAGCCGATGAAGGCGAGCGAGGCGGCGAAGTCGAAGGGCTGCCGAGCCGGGAGGCCCAGGACGGCGGACCGGTGCCGGGTGGTGCTGCTGCTCATGGGACTTTCCTCCGGAGGTCTCGGTGCTTGTCTGACCACGGTCCCGCTGAAACCTGACATGACCCGTCAGGTTTTATGCTGGCTTCCGATGAAGGCCGACCGACTGCTCTCGATCATGCTGCTGCTGCAGACCCGGGGCCGGGTCACGGCCGGGGAGCTGGCCGAGCGGCTGGAGGTCTCGGTCCGCACCGTCTACCGGGACGTCGAAGCGCTCTCCACGGCCGGTGTACCGGTGTGGACCGAGCGCGGACGCAACGGCGGGATCCGCCTGCTGGCCGGCTACCGCACCGACGTGACCGGCTTGACCAACGACGAGGCACGGGCCCTGTTCGTGCTCACCGCCGAGGGGACGCACGACGCGCTCGGTCTCGGCGGCGCCATCGACTCGGCCCTGCGCAAGGTCATGGCAGCGCTCCCGGCGCCGTACCGGGCGGACGCCGAACGCACCAGCGAACGCGTCCTGGTCGACCCGGCCCGTTGGCGCGCCGCCGCGCCCGCGGCCGTCCACCTGGCAGAGCTCCAGCAGGCCGTCTTCGCCGACCGCCGACTGGAGCTGCGGTACCGCCACAGCGGCGGCACCGAGCCGCGCGGCTACACGGTCGACCCCTACGGCCTGGTCAGCAAGGCCGGGGCCTGGTACCTGGTCGCGGACCGGGACGGCGAGCCGCAGCTGTTCCGGGTGGACCGGGTGCGGTCCGCGACGACCTCGGCCGAGCCGGTCCGCCGCCGCCGGGGCCAGGGCCTGGCCGAGGTCTGGTCCGTGCTGCGCGAACAGGTCGAGCGCGGCTCGGCGGAGGTGCTGGTCCGCTGCCTGGTCCGGCGCACCCGGCTGGACATGTTCCTCCGCCTCCAGTCCGCCCATCTGCTCGGCGCGCCCGACCAGCCGGGCCCCGGCATCGCCTGGGTGGCACTCGACCTGGGCTTCCCCGCGCTACCCGCCGTGCGCGCCCTGCTGGTCCACGGCGCCGACGTCGAGGTCGTCGACCCGCCCGAGGCCCGAGCCGAACTCGCCGCAGCGGCCGCCGAGGTGGCCGCCCTCTACGGCGGGGGCTGAGGCCTGGCTGGGGCAACCGGCTGAGGCAACGGCAACTGTTCTTCAGGGCCAGGGATTGTCGACTTATCCACCCATTCTCGCGATTGGTCCAGACCTATTGACGGGCTCGGTCGGCCCTTCTACGCTCCGGTCCGGTACACCCCCACATATCCCCACCTCACCCACAGCCGGGCGTCACGCCCCCACGCGTCGGTCATGTCCATGGCGCTCGGCGGGAAGGGAGCACAACATGTTCCGTCGGAGGTCGCGCACGTTACGCCAGTCGGGTGGTTTCCGCCCTCGTACGGATCCCGGCCGCCTCGAAGGCGGCCAGGCCGGGAGTGAGCCGTTCCGGGCTCCCCGCCCGCAGCGGGTGGCCGTGGAACGAGCACCACGGGTGAACCGAACCGGCGGCGCCGGGCACGGATCCACCGCCACGAGGCGGGTCCTCGCCGGGGTGAGCGTTGCCGTCGTCATCGGTGCCGGTCTCGTCGGGGCCGGCAGTGTCACGGCTGGAGCGGCCACCACCAACCTGGTGGCCAACCCCGGCTTCGAGAACGGACTCTCCGACTGGACCTGCTCCAGCGGCTCCAGCGCGCAGGTCGTCAGCAGTCCGGTCCACTCCGGCGCCTTCGCGCTGGAGGCCACACCGAGCGGCCAGGACGACGCCCAGTGCTCCCAGACCATCAGCGTGCAGCCCGACTCCCAGTACGCGCTGAGTGCCTACGTCCAGGGGAGCTACGTCTACCTGGGCGCCACCGGCACCGGCGCCAGCAGCGACCCGTCCACCTGGACGCCCAGCAGCCCGTCGTACAGCCAGCTCAGCGTCGCCTTCACCACCGGGGCGACCACCACCTCGGTGACCATCTACCTGCACGGCTGGTACGGGGAGCCCGCGTACTACGCGGACGACGTGTCGCTCACCGGCCCCGCCGGCAGCAGCCCCCCCCCCCCCCCCGGCCCCCCCCCCCCCCGG
>Ga0302314_10022503_pt1 | contig 10335 bp, 13 predicted proteins | sample III_Palsa_N2_3_FD_200533 | JGI IMG/M metagenome (GOLD analysis project Ga0302314, IMG submission 200533) | Peat permafrost microbial communities from Stordalen Mire near Abisko, Sweden - III_Palsa_N2_3 | ecosystem: Environmental > Terrestrial > Soil > Palsa > Peat permafrost | place: Sweden... | reverse complement strand
CGACCAGGTCGCGGGTCACCGCCAGGTGGCTGTCGGGCTTGCCTTCCTGGGTATCCAGCGCGGCGGCGGCGTGGCGCGGGTCGATCGGCAGCCAGGGATCGTTCGCGGTGGTGAACCCGGCCTCCGGCGCGGTCGCAGACCACGGGAAGGGCGTCCGCGTTCCGTCGCGCCCGGAATCGCCGGTGTAGGCGGCGATGGCGTAGGGGTCGCACAGCTTCTCGAACGGCACATGCGCCTGCGGCAGGCCCAGTTCATCGCCTTCATAAAGGAACAGGGTCCCGCGCAGGCAGAACAGCGCCGCCATCAGGGCGTCGGTCTGATCGGCGCTCGGATTGGAGCCCGCGAGTCTTGTGGGAAATCGTACAAAGTCATGGTTGCCCAGCGACCACGACGGCCAGCCCTCGGCCTTGCGCCACGGCTCGATCGCCTCCTTGAACAACGCGGCCGACCCCTTGCGCCCGTCGAGCAGATGGAAGCTGTAGGCGGTGTGGAGCAAACCCGGCGCCGCATATTCCAGCTGCCGCGCCAGGGGATCGTCGTCACCGATCTCGCCCAGCATCATCCGGTCCGAATATTCGTCGGTCACCGCCCTCAATCGCTTGAGGAAATCCAGCGTCTGCGGCTGCGACTTGTCGTGCAGATGCTGTTGGTAAAGGTAGGTCCAACCCGGCGGTTTGCCGTAGTCCGCCGGTGGATTGTCGGTCAGGGCCGCGTCGTGGAAATAGTAGTTGGCCACGTCCAGCCGGAAGCCGTCCACCCCCCGGTCCAGCCAGAACCTGGCCACGTCCAGGATCGCCTGCTGCACTTCACCTGAGTGGAAATTCAGGTCGGGCTGCTCGATCAGGAAGTTGTGCAGATAATACTGCCGCCGCCGCGCGCTCCAGGTCCAGGCAGACCCGCCGAACACACCCAGCCAGTTGTTGGGCGGCGTCCCGTCCGGCTTGGGATCGGCCCAGACGTACCAGTCGGCCTTGGGGTTGTCCCGGCTGGCCGCGCTCTCCTTGAACCAGGCGTGCGCCTGCGAGGTATGCGAGTACACTTGGTCGATGATCACCTTCAGACCCAGGCCGTGCGCCTTGGCCAGCAGGGCGTCGAAGTCACCTAAGGTCCCGAACAGTGGATCGACGCCGCGATAGTCGCTGACGTCATAGCCATAGTCGGCCATGGGCGAGATGAAGAAGGGCGAAAGCCAGATGCCGTCCACGCCCAGGGACGCCACATAGTCCAGCTTGCCGGTGATCCCCGGCAGGTCGCCGACGCCGTCGCCGTTGGAATCCATGAAGCTGCGCGGATAGATCTGATAGATCACCGCGCCGCGCCACCAAGCTTCGTCCGTCATCTATTTCCCTTCAGCGGCCATCAGGCCGGCGAGTTTGGCGTGCTGTAGAAGCATGATGGTCTTGGCGTCTATGATCTCGCCGCGCGTCACCATGGCCAGGGCGTCGTCCAGGCCGATCTCGATCACCTCGATATCCTCGCCCTCGCCGGCGTGGCCGCCACCGTCCGAGATGCGGTCGTTGGCGCTGTAGCGGCCGACATAGAGCGACACCCGCTCGGTCACCGATCCGGGGCTCATGAAGGCGTCGAACACCAGGGTCAATTTGCCCAGGCGATAACCCAGCTCCTCCTCCGCCTCCTTGCGGGCGCAGGTCTCCGGATCGTCGGCGTCGAGCAGGCCGGCGCAAACCTCGATCAGCATCTCACGGTGGTCATGCACATAGGCGGGATAGCGAAACTGCCGCACCAACAGCACGGCGCCGCGCGCGGGATCGTAGGGCAGCACCGCCGCGCCGTCGCCCCGATCGTAGGTCTGCCTTATTTGCGTCGACCAGGTCCCATCGCGGCGGAGATACTCAAGCGTGGTCTTCTTCAGCACCGCCCAGTCGTCCGACAGAACCTCGACCTTGAGGATGCGAAGGGTCGGTTCCGACGGCATGAGTCAAACCTCGCGTGAGTAAGGCTGTCATGTGGCCCAGCGGGGCGGGAGCTGTCCAGCGGGGTATGGCGCGGAACACCTTTCCCGAAGGGAGAGGGAGGGGCCCATCCGAAGGATGGGAGGGTGAGGGGTTACGCGGTTTCAGTCTAATCCTCCGAGAGAGGTGTGGCGATCATCGCCGTCTGATCCTCAACCGCGCCGTCGCCGTCACGCACACCTCGCCATTCGGTCCATAGAGCTCGGCCCGCGTGGTCGCCTCGCGCTCTTCCCGAGTCACCAACCAGGCCTTGGCGGTCAGCGGGCCCAGCGGGGTGGGGCGCACGAAGCGGGTGTTCAGCTCCATGGTCAGAGAGGTCAGCTCCGGCGGCAGTTGCGCCAGCAGCACCACCGAGGTCGCCGAATCCAGCATCGCCGCCGCGATCCCGCCCTGGACGCTGCCGTGCCGGTTGGCGAACTCTGGCTTGGCGAAGAACGACAGGCTGACCGATCCGTCGGCCGGATCGATCACCTCGATCACCCGGCCGAGCATGGTCGGCGCCGGCGGCGTGAACGCGAGATGCTCGTTCAGGGGCGGCGGTGTCCTCAAAGCGCCAGCGGCTCCGCGATCCCTTGGACAGTCAGGGCCAGGGTCCGGTCACGGCTGATCGACCAGGCCGCCGCCAGATGCGAGGCGATGACGATCACCGTCACCGGCACGAGCGCCAGCATGCCGATCTGCAGCGGCGTGAAGCCATGCGAGGCTTTCACGTGATCGCTGACATAGCCGACGAAACTCGGACCGCCGCCCAGGCCGATAATGTTGAGCAGGAATAGCAGGATCGCCCCCGACATCGCCCGCTTGGCCGGCGCGACCGCGTTCTGGACGACGGCCAGGGCCGGGGCCAGGTACATGTTGTTGAACAGGAAGGGGAAGACAATGAAGATCATCGCCATCTGCCAGGTCCCCGCGCAGACGAAAGCGATGAAGAAGGGGATGCTGATCACATAGGCCAGCGCCGGCAGCCAGGCATACCAGGCCTTGTTGATCACCGACAATCGGTCGGTCAGCCAGCCTGAGCCGAAGGTGCCGACCGCGCCGGTGATGGCGCTGACAAGGCTGTAGTAGAGGGCATAGTCGCCCGGCGGCATGTGCAGGCTCTTGCGCAGGATCGTCGGCGCCCACAGCACCACCGCATAGCCCACAAAGGCGGACAGCCCCGCGCTCAAGCCGGTGAGCAGCAGGGTGCGGTTGGAGACGAAGTCGCGGATGCTCGTCAGCAGACTGACTAGGAGGGCGCCGATGGTGTTGGGCAAGGGCGGGTTGGACGCATGGGCGGTGTCACCCTCAAGCAGGGGGTCGTAGCGCCCGCGCTTCGGCTCCCGCACGAGAATCAGGGTGAGCAGCGCCATCACGATGCCGGGCGCTCCCACCGTCAGGAAGGCGGCGCGCCAGCCATAGGCGCTCACCACCAGGACGCCGATGGCCGCGCCCAGGCCGGTGCCGAACGGCACGCCGAGGGAATAGATCGCCAATGCGGTGCTGCGCCGCTGCGCCGGGAAATAGTCGGCCAGCAGGGCGTAGGACGGCGGCGAGCCGCCAGCCTCGCCCACGCCCACGCCCATCCGCGCGGCCACCAGCATCGGGTAGGTTTGCGCCAGGCCGCAGGCCATGGAGAAGACGCTCCAGGCGGTGCAGGCGAAGGCGATGATCCGCACCCGATGGGTCCGGTCCGCCAGCCAGGCCAGGGGAATGCCGAGGAAGGTGTAGAATAGCGCGAAATAGAGCCCGCCCAGATTGCCCATCTGGGTGTTGGTCAGATGCAGGTCCTTCTGGATCTCCGGCGCCAGGGTGGCGATGACCTGCCGATCCAGGAAATTCAGCGTGTAGACCAAGGACAGGAAGGTCGCGACGAAATAGCCGTAGGCCGATGCGTGCTGCTTCTCGGCCGTCTTCGGTTCGCTCATCGATGTCCCCCCGCCGGCGCATTGCGCCGATCTTGGCCGCAAGACTGCCAGCATATCGCCGCCACCGCCAGCGCGGCGGAAACCTGACCTGGGATCAAGACTTAAGCGACGACGGACGCCATCGTATTGCGGTTAGGAAACACCGCTCCGGCCAGATTAGCCCGGAATACGGACAGGCAGGTGCTCGTGGCCCTTCACGAAGCTGGAATAGACCCGCTTGGGCTCGCCCATCACCTCGATCCGGTCCCAGCGTTTGAGGATCTCTTCCCAGATTACCCGCAGCTGCATTTCCGCCAGCCGGTTGCCGACGCAGCGCGCGGGCCTCACGGGAGCCCTTCGATCGCGGCCAGGCGGGCGGCGGCGTCGACCACGCTCCAGGCCGGTTCGTCCATCAGGTCGTCGATGGATTCCGACAACCGGATCGCCAGCAGGCCGGCGTCCGGCCGTGCGTCACAGTAGTGGCTGGCGCCGCAATGCCGCGCGATTGCGGCAGCCAGCGCGGCAATTGCATCACCCAAAGCCTCCCAGCGCAGATGATCCGCCGAGAGCAGGGCGGTGGTGACGCCGTCACGGAAAGCGCGGCGAACAACGTCGTGATCATCCTGGGCCTCGCGCAGGCGCTGCAGGGCGCCAGCAATGTCTGGTCCGGTCGAGGTAGGGGGCGGCGCAAAAGGCATCGTCAACAAATTAGTGCCTATATGGCACTTATCAAGGATGGAAAAATAAATCAGGCTGCGGGATATGTTCCGCCTGGTGTCTTTTGAGGCGTTAGCCGGCGGCCCTGGTCGCCGCAATGGCGCGGATCACCGCCTCGGCCTGGACGCGCTCGGGCACGGTCAGCGTTTCCCAGAGCGACCACAGGCCCTCGGAGGCGGTGGGATCCACATTGATCAGCCGTGCCGGCTCGGTCCTCAGCGCTTCCGCCGCCGCCTCTAAAAAGGGCTGGTCATACCGCCGCGAACCGCGCTCGATCTTGGTCAGGTAGCTGCGCGCGATGCCGATCCGTTCGGCCAGTTGCTCCTGGGTCAGGCCGCGGTATTTGCGCCATTCCCGGATGCGGTGATTGGGGCGGACCTTGATCTCCATGGACGCAGTGTCGCACGTTTTGGAAAAATTTCTAGTGCCACACCGTCACTTTCTGCTTGACGATCGTGGTGACGATATGGCACCTATTGTTCATGATTTGTTCTTATTTGAAATTCACCCCTGATCCCGCCATTAGGGCGCCGCTGCCTGATCGCCAGGCGGTGGGGGCTGCAGCGCGCACATCATTGATGCCCAATATGAGTACACGTTCATCGGGCGCTGATCTGTCTCGTACAGCCAGGAGGGGTATGTTAGCCTCTGCCCGTCCGAAGCTCGGCGGCAAGTCGAACCTCTTCGGGCGAACAGCACGCGAGGTGGGTAAACCGGCCCCCCAGGTCTGCCCGCCGCGTGTGGAGGGGGCGCGCGCCGCCGATCGGCCGCGCTCCCTCCCGTCGCTGACCCGCCTGCCTTGGCCAGCGCCACCCCAGCCCGCCAAATCGGCCGCCCAATGAGCGACCAAGCCTCGTGGGAGCAGGGCCGGGGTTGGACCCCGGCGCGGATCGATATGCTCTATCTGCACTATGCGCTGGGCATGACCGCGGGCCAGAGCGCCCATGTGCTGGGCGGCGTCAGCGGCAATGCGGTGCAGAGCAAGCGGATGCGGCTCGGCCTGGCGTCAAAGGCCGCGGCCGGCGCGGTGTCGACCTTATTCACCGGCCGCCGGGTTCGCTTCTCGGGGATGATGTCCCTGTGTTGCGAGCCCCTGCCGGAGATGGACGTCCCGCCGCCACCGGGTGCGCGCCCCAGCCGCCTGGTCGATCGCGGGCCTGGCGAATGCGCCTGGCCGCTCGGTCCCGCCGAACAGCCGGGGGACTATCGCACCCTCTATTGCTGTGCGCCTACCGGCCGCCGGATCGCCTATTGCCCGGTCCACGCCGAACACGTTCGGGGGCTGGTTTGAGCGCCGCCGCCCTCGGACTAAAGGTTGATCGCCCGAGCCGTGATCTCGCGGCGCTCCAGGCGCGTCGGACCGGCGGCCCAGAGCTCCACCCTTACGCGCGCGGAGGGCAGCACGGCATCACCCGCGATCACGGAGAACAGGCCGGCGAACTGTCCGGGCGGATCCGGCTGCAGGTTTTTCAGCGCGATCTCGATGCTGGCCCCACGCACGGTTTCGTCCATGATCTTGGCGGCATAGACGCCATAGCGGTCGGCGCGCTCCTGCCGATCACCGCTGATCAACTCGCCGCCAGCGGGCTCGATCAGGGTCAGCTTGGCCTTCAGCCCAACCCGGGTCCGCGCCGGCCGATATTGCACCAGAACGTCCAGCCCGCCGCCGGCGCCGCGCGTCGAGGCGACGCGAAAACGCCGCTGACTCTGCTGGCGTAAATTCAAGATCAACCAAATTAACGAAATCACGCCGCAGCATGATCCGAGTGCAATGATCGCTGACACAGCGCCCCCGCGAAAAGTAACAGCGAGCAACCCTCATCTGCTTCGCCGTTGCTGTCGAGTAGGACTTGCTGTGTCTTAACAATATTTCATGTGTAACCAGCCGGCATAAATACAACCAAGTAAATCTCAATATCAACCTTGGATAGATCGCTGTCGGCGCGCTTTTCTTGTCGACTCTCGCGACGCGCGAAGGATGAGACTCCATGATGAAACGCAGACATAGGCCGCATATCCCGATGGCGCGGGCGCAGGTCAATGGCGCCATTCTGACGCCGTCGCAGGACCAATTCTGGCGCGCCGCCAATGACGACCTGACATCGGGCGACCTTCAGCGGCGTAAGCGTGGTCAGATCGCTCTACGAACCCTGGAAACCGAGCTGGTTGGCCGCAAAGCGGAAGGCCTGATTGAACACGGGATCGATGAGACCATCGCCCTCGGTCGCGGCCGGGGCGAGACGATCGAGGTGTCAGGGACGGCCCAGCGGCGCCGCCGCATCCGCATCCGCTCCCGCGATGGCCTGGAAACCCTGGCCGCGAGCGGGGCGATCTCAGCTTTGCAACAAAGGGCCGGCCTGCTGTACCGCGACCTGTATGAGGCCACCGATCCCGAGCGCGATCTGCGCAGTCAGATGGCGTCCGCCGCCCTGGCCGGGGCAGGCGGCAAAGCCGCCCCCGGCGCCGCCGAAGCCTGGGCGGAAAGGCGCCTGCGTCTTTGCCGCGCGATGGCCGCCCTGGAAGACAAGGTCCGCATCGCCGATCGCAATGGCCGCGCGGTGCGGGCGCTGCGCGAAGTCGCTGGCCACGCCCGCTGCATCAGCCACTTCATCGACGGCGGCGGCAGCCAGGCCGTCTATCGCCGCGCCCTCGGCCTGGCGCTCGACATCTGCGTCAACCACTTCGACCTGCGCTGACTCTCATGCACGACAAAAGGCCCGGTCCGTTCGGACCGGGCCAGTCTGTCTGCGCTTAGCGCCTGTTATTGGGGCGCGGGCGTGGGTTGCGCCGGGGTCTGATCAGGCGTCGGCGCCGGTGTAGCCGTCGCCGCGGGGGCCGGGGCCGGGGTTGGGGCGGGCATCGCCGCGGCCGGAGCCGGGACCGAAGGCGACGGCCGGGTGGCCGTCACGGGCGCCGGGGGCGGGGTCAGGGCGCTGGCGTCAACGCCGGCCGCCGCTGCGCTGGCCGAAGGCGCCTCCCGATGGACCACGGCGTGATGGACCGCCGCCTCATGGGGATGCGTCATCACTCGAGTGGGCGCCGGCGTGGGCTTGGTGTCGGTCGTCACGGCCGGCGGGGCGCCGGTGCTGGCGACCGCCTTGGCTTGCGCCGTGTCCGAGTTCACGGCCGCCGATTGCTGGGCCGACTGAGCCTGGGCGTTTGAGGCCTGGGCCTGCTGGGCCGAGCTGATCGCCGAATTGGCCGCCATCTGGCTGGCCTGAGTGGCGCCGGCATGGTGCTGATGACCGGCGAAATAGATGCCGCCGCCAATGAGGGCGATCGCGGCGACGCCGGCGATGAGATAGCCGCTGCCCGAGCTCTTCGGGCGTTGTTGCATGCGGCGGTACATGTCCGCGCCAACCATCATATCGGCGTTGTCGGGCTTATTGTCGAAAGCGGGATCCACGGGCGCGCCGAACATCGGATCGGCGGTGGTGGCGTCGGCGGTAGATACTGTTCGGGTAGTCATGAGTTTCCTCCCAGATGACCTAATGCTCGGAATGGAAAACGAACAGTCTGCAATCGGGTTCCAAAAGCGTAGATGGTCCGTGTCTGGTCAATATGGGCGGAATCGATAGGTTCGTTCTGTAAAATACAGAAATAAAAGCAACTTAATACATGAGTACGTTATTAGATAACGGATGATAAGCCTGGATTTTCTGATTTGCTGTGGCGAGAATGTGGCGCCACGGCGCCGAGGATCGGTCAGGTGAGGCTTTGAAAAACGTCGCGCATCGGCGCGCACCACACCGGTTGCTGCACCAGCCAGCTCAGAATCTGGCGATGAACAGCCTTGCTGGTGTCGCCTTCACCCGCCCGTTTCTCCAGCACCTCGTGGAAGATCAGGATGGCCCAGTGGCCGCGGTCGATCGCCTTTTGCACATAGGCCGACGCCGGCCCGGGATCGTCGGCGTCATAGGTCGGTTCGAACCCATTCAGCAGATAGCGGTCGCGGCTGATATGGCGCGGGTCGTTCGGCTCCCCCGCCACCGTCCGCGCCGCCAGGAAGGTCGAGCCCAGGGCCGCGCGATAGGCTGCTGACCGGGCGTCCACCGATCCCTTGCCCAGGTGCGTATCCCCGCACGGATAGGCGAAGCTCCTCGGCCGCCCGGCGCCAAAGTTGGCGTCCAGGAACTGCTCCATCGGCGTCAGTTCCTGGCGCGCGTAGCTTTCGGACGTGTAGCCGCCAAATTCGCACGGATGGGTCATGGTGTGGTCGGCGATCTCGTGCCCGCGCCTGGCCAACGCCTGCCAATCCGCCAGCCGCGCCTCCATATTTTCCTCGGTGATGAAGAAGGTGGCCTTCAGGCCGAACTCGTCCAGCTGCGGCGCGACATTCTCAAGCTGGCTGTCCAGCCCGTCGTCGTAGGTCAGCGAGACCGCCGCCCGCTTGCCGTGCGGCCAGGCCGTGTTCCGCCCCAGCGCCGGGGCCGCAACGACCAGCGCCGTCATCGCCCCCAGGCCGGTGATGAATCGCCGCCGTTGCAGCACAGCCGGTTCCTCCGAATCTCTCACTACAACCCTAGCTCCCGTTCTCCAGCCGTCCTCTATTCCAAGATGCCGCAGCATAGAGCGTCCTTCGACGCGGCCTGGCTCAGGACGACGAGGTTCTGTGACGCCATAGTTCGACGTCATCCTGAGCCGACGCGAAGCGGCGCGTCGAAGGACGCAACCAAGCCTCAACCACGCACCTAATCTTGCACCCGCCCGATTCCCCGCCCACAAGCGGCGACATGGCCGCGCAATCGACATCGGCGGACGAGGGGGCGGAGCAGGGCGCGGCGACGGTCCCCAGCCTGTTCGAACTCTACATGGGCTTTGCGCAGATATCGGTGTCGGCGTTCGGGGGCGCTCTGCCATTCGCTCGCCGCATCCTGGTCGACCAGCGCAAATGGATGGAGCCCGATGACTTCGCCTCCACCCTGGCCCTCTGCCAGTTCCTGCCCGGTCCCAACATCGTCAACCTGTCGATTGCCTTTGGCCGACGCCTGCACGGTTGGCGCGGCGCGCTGGTGGCCATCTTCGGCCTGATGGCCGCCCCGGTGGTGATCATCATCACCCTGGGCAGTCTCTATCTCCGCTTCGGCCAGATCGGCGCGTTGCGCAGCATGTTCGCCGCCCTGGCCGCGGCGGCCGGCGGACTGGTGGTCGCCACCGCCGCCCAGATGGCGGTTCCGCTGATCCGCAAGGCCCCGGTCACGGCGCTGCCGATGGTGATCGCCGCCTTCGTTCTGGCCGGCCTGCTGCGCTGGCCTCTGCCGGCGGTGATGGCGGTGCTGGCGCCCATCGGCCTGATCTTGGCCTGGCGGACCCGGTCATGAAGGGCGGAATTCTCACCACCCTGGCGCTGCAGTGCTCGATGTTGGCTCTGCTGGCCTTCGGCGGCGGCATCAACACCGTGGTGCCCGAGTTGCAGCGCCAAGCCGTCGACGTCCACCACTGGATGGACGCGCGCACCTTCTCGGACCTGTTCGCCATCGCCCAGGCCTCGCCGGGGCCGAACATGCTGATCGTCTGCCTGGTGGGCCTGAAGGCGGCGGGCCTCGCCGGCGCCCTGGTGGCCACCCTGGCCGCCTGCGTGCCGACCTGCCTTCTGACCTTCTTCGTCTCCGGTTTCTGGGACCGGATCCGAGCCTCGCCCTGGCGGCCGGTGGCGCAGGGCGGCGTCGCCCCGGTGGCCGTGGGCCTGATCTCGGCCAGCGCCTTCCTGATTTCCCGCGCCGCCGACCGAGGCGTCGGCCTGATCGCCGTCACGGTCG
>Ga0302314_10022501_pt1 | contig 10336 bp, 7 predicted proteins | sample III_Palsa_N2_3_FD_200533 | JGI IMG/M metagenome (GOLD analysis project Ga0302314, IMG submission 200533) | Peat permafrost microbial communities from Stordalen Mire near Abisko, Sweden - III_Palsa_N2_3 | ecosystem: Environmental > Terrestrial > Soil > Palsa > Peat permafrost | place: Sweden... | reverse complement strand
AAGCAGAACGACGTCGAGTTCAACATGGAGCCGGGCGACCCTCCCGACGCGCTGACGGTGTGGCGTAAGGGCGCGGGCGACATCTCGATCCAGGTGAAAGGCCGCTCGGCACATGCCGGCATGGTGCCGCAGAACGGGCGCAACGCCGCCGCCGAGCTCGTGCATCAGCTGGCGGGGCTGGAGGGCAAATTTCCGCACACCGGCGACGGCATGACGGTCAACCTGACGGTCATCCACGCCGGCACCCGCGGCAACATCATTCCCGATTCGGCCGAGGCAACGCTGGATGTGCGGTTTCGCAAGCTCGAGGACTTCGATGCGATCCTTGCCCAGATCAAATCCGGCGTTTTACCGCCCATCGTGCCCGACACCACCATCACGGTGGCGACCGAAGGATCTGCGTATCCGCCGCTGACCGAAAACCCGCAGATCGATGCGCTCGGTGCGCGTGCGCAGGCGATTTATCTCGAGCTCGGCAAGACGGTCGCCCTGTCCGGCAACGGCGGCGCTTCGGAATCCGCGGTGGTCATGTCCGTCGGGACGCCGGCACTCGATGGACTTGGATTCGACGGCGACGGCTTTCACACCGACCATGAGTGGATCGACCTCACGAGCGTGACGCCGCGCCTGTATCTGTTCACGCGCATGCTGATGGAGACGAGCCGCTCGAAGCCCGAGAAATCCCGGGTACGGTGAACTGCGCTTGGGCCGTGGACGCCGGCGACCGCGCAAGTGCCAGCCGAGCGGGGGCCCTCGCTATCCCCCGGTGGTGTTAGGGTCGCGCCAGGCGCGCTCGAACGGCAGACGCCAGGCGTACGGGGCGATCAGTTGATGAACCGCGTTCGGCCCCCAGGATCCCGGCGCGTATAGGCGCACCGGCGGCGGAGCTTCGAGCAACGGTGTCGAGACCTCCCAGAGACGCTCGATGCCTTCGGCGGTCGTGAACAGGGTGCGGTCGCCGCGCATCGCGTCCAGGATCAACCGTTCATAGGCCTCCAGCACATCGCCGATGTGGCTGGTGTCGTGCATGGCGAACTGCAGGCTCAGCTTATCGAGCCGCATGCCGGGACCGGGGCGCTTGCCGTAGAAGGACAGCGAGAGCTTGGCCGCGTCGGCAAGATCGAAGGTCAGATGATCGGGACCTTGAGCGCCGATCCCGGAGTTTTCGGGAAACATGCTCTTGGGCGGTTCGCGGAAAGCGATGGAAATGATTCGCTGGCCCTCGGCCAACCGCTTGCCGGTGCGCAGGAAAAATGGCACGCCCGCCCAGCGCCAGTTATCGATGTTGCACTTCAGGGCAATGAAGGTCTCGGTGTCTGAATCCGCGGCGACGCCCTCCTCCGTGCGATAGCCGTTGTACTGGCCGCGGATCACTTCGCTCGGCTTGATCGGCAGCATGCTGCGAAACACCTTGTTCTTCTCTTCACTGATGGGGCCGGGTTCGAGGGAGGTCGGCGGCTCCATGGCCATGAACCCCAGAATCTGGAAGAGGTGGGTGACCACCATGTCGCGATACGCGCCGGTCTGCTCGTAGAAGGCCGAGCGCTTGCCGAGTCCCAGCGTTTCCGGCACATCGATCTGCACGTGATCGACGAAATTGCGGTTCCAGATGGGCTCGAACAGTCCGTTCGCGAAGCGAAACGCGAGGATGTTCTGCGCGGGCTCCTTGCCGAGAAAGTGATCGATGCGAAAGATCTGATTCTCGGCGAATACTTCGTGGAGCCGCGCATTGAGTTCCACGGCGCTCTTGAGATCCGTGCCGAAGGGCTTCTCCATGATGACGCGCGAGCGATCGACGAGGCCGGCGTCGCCCAAGAGGCGCACCGCCGACAGTGCGGCGTTCGGCGGAACACTCAGATAGTGGAGCCGGCGGCTCTCGGTGCCGAGCGATCGTTCCGCTTCGTCAACGGCGGCCTTGAGCGCCTCCGGCCCGGCGGTCAGCGGCACATAGCTCAAGGTCTGGGCAAAGGACTGCCAGGCCGCCTCGTCGACTTTGCGCGCCGAGAATTCAACCACCGCCGCGTGCATTTCCTTGCGGAAGCCGTCGGCATCGAGCTCATCCAGCGAAACTCCGATGATGCGGCAGCCGGGAATGAATCCGGCGCTCGACAGATGAAACAGCCCCGGCATGAGCTTGCGCTTGGAGAGATCGCCGGTCGCGCCCACGAGAACCACGACCTGCGGGTAGCTGGGACCGACACCGTTTGGGACTTTCTTCATGATCAGAGCCTTCCGCGATTTGCCATAACATAGCAAAACTCGCGAACCGAAAGCCGATCTCCTTCACATTCGGGCGCGCTTGGCGAACTCCGCGAGAGACGAAACATTTCATAGTGAACCTCGGTATGGGGGCACTCTCATAGTGCTTCGCCAACACGCGGTGCCGATGCCCGCGTGGGCGCGTTCCGAATTCCGAGTGCTGGCGCTCATTGCGGTGAGCGCCGCGCGGAGTATCGTTCCTGTCGCTGACGCGCAAAGAGGCATGGGTAGGTTGGTGCGTGGTGTCGTCGGATAGCGACAGTGGCCGACGCTCAGCCACGCAACGGGGGCATATGAGCGTAGAGCCAAGTGAATTGATGAGTGAGGTGTGGACCCGATGGCAGGGACACGTCATCAATGGCGTGTTCCCCTTGGGACGTTTTCTGGGTTGTTCGGATCACAGCGGCGTCTTCCTCACCAGGTCAGCGACGCCAGGCCCTTCAGAAGTCGCGATCAAGCTCGTTCCCACCAATCGCCCCCTGGCGGAGTCACAACTGCCTCGATGGAAGAGGGCTGGCGGCCTCGCTCATCCACACCTGCTCGGCCTGTTGCATTGGGGCGGATGCCAGCTTGAGGGACTGCCCTATCTGTACGTCGTCATGGAGTACGCCGACCAGACGCTTGCACAGCTATTGCGACATCGCGCGCTGACGGATGACGAAGTGCGAGAGATGTTGGGGCCGACCCTGGCCACGCTGGGGTTCCTGCACAGTCAGGACCTGGTGCAAGGCCAGTTGAAGCCGACAAACATTCTGGTCGTGGGAGATCGGCTGAAGCTGGCGAGTGACACGATTCGTCGCGGCAGCGAGGGCACGGTGAGCCTCAGCGCGCCGACTGCGTACGATCCCCCGGAAGTCCGGTACGGAAGCAATTCCACCGCTGGGGATATCTGGAGTCTCGGAGTCACCCTGGTCGAGGCGTTCACCGGCCGTCTACCCTCTCACTTGGGCGAGCCCGGGGAAGGTGTCACGCTGCCGGCGGATTTCTCGCCGACATTCCGCGACGTCGTTGTCCGCTGTCTGAGTCCCCGCCCGAAGGATCGTCCCAGCGTGGCGGAGCTCTTGGCCTGGGCCGGCGGACCATCGGCGGCGTCGTTGCCGACCGCGCCCATCGAACCCGCGCCCATCGAACCCGAGCCGATCGAACCCGCGGCCGCCGTACCACCCGAGCCGGGACCACCTGAACCAGCGTCGCGGCGGACTCCACTCCCGCCAACTGCGACTGCTCCCGAGGCGGCGGGCCCCGCGTCGTCCATGGCACGGTCTTCGAAACCGCGAGCGTTGCCTGCCGCAGCGCTCGGAGCGGTCGTGATTCTCGCGGTGAGTTGGTCCGGAATTCGCTTACTCAGACCGCATTCCGCCCCGCCTCCACCTCAGAACGGGTCACTGTTACAAACCCCAGGCGCCGCCGCGCCGGCGGCAGGGGAGGTTCGGGCGCCTGTCTCCGCGGAATTCCCCACGACGCCGGCGCGGAGCGACGTGGCCGCATCGTCATCGGCGCTCCACGAGGTGATCCCTGAAGTCTCGCACCGCGCCCATCGAACCATCCGCGGACATATCAAAGTGTGGGTTCGAGTCATCGTCGACCAGGACGGTTCGGTGCATGCAGTCACTCTCGATCGAACTGCGTCGAGCAGATATTTCCAACGCCTCGCCGTTGAGGCGGCGAAGAAATGGACGTTTCCACCGATCGACACCCCGTCCCGGCGCGTGATGCAGGTTCGATTCGACTTCAGTCGCGACGGCACTACGGGCCAAGCCGTGACGCTCGATTAAAACGGTGGCGCCCCTCGACCTGCCGCGTGTTCCGATCAGTGAACAGTTTCCCGCCGAGTCCTCGAAACGATCGCCCTCAATTCCCGTTCGATCGCATGCGTATAGTTGCGCGATCGACATGGCCTGCGAAGCACAAAATAATCGCACCTCGATTCTGCCGTCCATTCCCACGCCAGATCACCGAGTCCCGCCGCATCGCAATTTTCGACCCGTGCGATCGCGATGGCTACTTTGTAAAAACACAGCTCGATCTCATGCGGAAGCGCGAAAAGCGGTGCGCGTACGCTGACGGTCATCGTGCGCGGCGCCGCGTGCACGAGGATCTCGAAGGTCCCACACAATACGTAGGCGCGCCGTTTGTCGTTCAAGCGCGCCAAGAATTTGGCGCCGCGGCCAATGAAATCTCGGATCCGTACCGGGTCACGGACAGTCCAGCGAATACGTGCAACACCATATAGGCCTCGAGAGGACGAGAAGATGCCTCGCACCTATTTATACTGATGGGGGGCACTTGTCCGTTCGGTAGCCCACGCAGGGGCGGGTTGGGGGTTTCGGCGATCATCGCGGCCGGATTGAAGCCTCCCCAGAACCGATCATCACCGCGTGCCGTGCAGATCGCACGCACATCGACGCGGCGGCGTCGCACACCAACGCGAGCCGGGTCGCGCGCGAGTGTTGCGCCGCGCGACTGTTGCGCTGGATGACCGGAGGAATGCTAATCTGTTGATGCGCGCTGGCACTGAGAAGGGGAATCTGCCATGTCCAAATCGACATACCGCAAGGAAGCCGGGGCCGCCACCGCGGGCTCGCGAGTCACCAGACGCCAGCTGCTGATGGGCGCCGCGGCCTACGCGGTGCTACCGCCCTTTGCGTTCTCGACGCCTTCAGCGGCGCAGTTCTTCGACGCGGCCGCACTCGAGAAGATCGCCGACCGGGACCCCGAGGCAGCCGCCCCCTTCATCGTGGACGCTCAGACCCATGTGTGGTGGCGGGAGGGCGGCCCGCGGACGCTGACGCCGAGCGGGGAGCATTTTTTGACGGCGCTCGCGGGGTCGCGCGCGAAGGTGATCGGCAAGCCGGTACCCATCGCCGACATGGGCCGCATGATGTTCATCGAAGACATGTTCCTGCACAGCGAGACCGACATCGCGTTCCTCAACAGCTTCGGCATGCGCGGGGCTTTCGATGGCGTCGATCTGTTTCCGCCGCGCGAGGCGGCGTTCATCCGCAGCATGGCGCCTGCGCGCATCCGGGTTCTCGGGGTCGTGGACCCACCCGATGGGCAATCGGCGGTGGACTCGCTCACTTATCAGTGCGAGCAGCTGAAGATCGACGGCTTGAAGCTCTATCCGCCCGGTCCCGTCACGACAGGCTGGCGGATGGATGACGAGAAGACCACATATCCGCTGTACGAGGTGCTGCGCAAGCACGGCGTGAAGAACATCTGCGTTCACAAGGGGCTGCCCGGGCTGTTCCTCGAAGAGTACTGCCACACTGCGGACCTTGCGAAGGCGGCGGCGGACTTTCCCGATCTCAATTTCATCGCCTTCCATTGCTCCTTCCCCTTCGAGGCGGAACTCGCGGAGCACGCACGGAAGGCGAAGGTGAAGAACATTTACGCCGAGATGGGTGGGCTCGCGCCTTACATGTTCCGAACGCCCGAGCGCTATGCGCAGATGCTGGCCACGGTGCTGAATGGCCTGGGACCGGATCACGTGCTGTGGGGGACGGACACGCCGGTGGCGGGACCGCCGCACTGGCAGATACTTGCCTTTCAAGCGTACGGCTTCCCGGCGCAGCTCGTGGAATCCAAGGGATATCCCGTACTCACGCCCGCGGTGAAACGACAGATTCTCGGCGAGAACGCCGCGCGGCTTTACAACATCAACGTCGCGGACGCCTCGCGTGCCATCAGCAAGGATCTCCTCTATAAACTGAGAGTCGACGGCAATCCGTTACCCCTCGAGGTCGACCCGAGCACGTGGGCGCCGGGTTGACAAGCGGGCACCGGGTTGATGAGCTGAACCCGATGAAAGGGGGCGTCGTATGAAGATTTTGCTTTATGGATTGATCGGCTGCGCACTCGTCTGTACCGCGCCGCGTCTCGCGCGCGCGGCACCCGAGAAAGCCGCCATAGCGAGCCAATCGGATCTACCGCATTTCAGCTATCCGATCAGCGGCTCCGCGTCGGCGCTCGTCGACGCAGACGATGCGGCTTTCGCCGCTTTCGCCAAACAGGTGCGGGCCGATATCGAGCGGGTTCTGAACGGTTACGACATCAAGGATAGATCCACGCTGCGCAAGCTATTGAGCGAAAAGCTCGATCTGCAGGAGCTCGACGGGGAATACCAGGACGCGCTGCAGACGGTCGCGGCACTGCGCACGCTCGAGGATAAGCCTTCGCAGAAGCTCACGAGCGGCCTGTATGCGATGGCGCGGCTACAGGCGGCCATCGACGCGCACGCCGCGGGCAACGCCGCCTACGAACAGGCATTCACCAAGGACTATCGCGAGGTCATCGATCCGCTGCCCTGGGACCTCGTGCAGGATTCGGTGCGCAATGCGTATGCCTCGACCCGTTTGAGAACACGAGCGGTGGTGATCGGCGCCGTGCGGACCGACATCGATCCGGCCGTCAGCAAATCCGGCGCCGTGGACAATGTCGAGGCGGCGGATGTGATCGCGGCCCGCAATGAGCTCGAGGCGTCGCTTCCCTTGAGCAGCGCGCGGGCGAGCGTATTGCAGGAATACATCGCAAAACACAACTCACCCAAACCCGACATCTGGGCGGCGCGCGAGATCACGCTCGACCGCGGCCGTCATCTCACTCCAGTTCTCGTCGGGATTTGGGACTCGGGCGTCGACGTGACGCTCTTTCCGGACCAGCTCTTTACCGATCGCAAGCCGACGGCGAGTGGAACGCACGGACTCGCCTTCGACGATCAGGGGGCTGCCTCGCAGAGCTGGCTCTACACGCTGACGCCGGCGCAGCGCGACGGCTACCCGGAGGTCCTCGAGCTGATCAAGGGTATCAACGATCTGCGGGAGGGCATCGACTCGAGCGATGCCGATGCCGCGGTCAAGAAATACGCCTCGCTTTCCGTGGAGCAGGTGCATCAGCTGAATGAGGAGACCAAGGTCATCGGCCATTTCCTGCACGGCACGCATTGCGCCGGGATCGCGGTGCGCGGCAACCCCGCCGCGCGGCTCGTGGTCGCACGCTTCAACGACGAGTTGCCGGAGTTGCTGTTTCCGCCGACAGACGCCTGGGCGCACACGCTCGGGGCCGACTTTCAGCAAATGGCCGATTACTTTCGCACCCGCCATGTGCGGGTGGTCAACATGAGTTGGGAGGATGAACCGCAAGAATTCGAGACCTGGATCTCGAAGACCGGCGGCGGCGCGGATCCCGCCGAGCGCAAGAGGCGAGCCGCAGAGCTCTTCGCCATCTGGCGCCACGCGATCGAAACCGCGATCAAATCCGCCCCGGAAACGTTGTTCATCACCGCTGCAGGCAACAGCGATAGCAACCCCGGTTTCATGGAGGATGTGCCCGCGTCGTTGCGCCTGCCGAATCTCATCACGGTCGGCGCGGTCAACCAAGCGGGTGATGAGACCTCGTTCACCAGCTCCGGCGACATGGTGGTCGTCCACGCGGATGGCTATCACGTGGAGAGCTTCGTTCCCGGGGGGACGAGGCTCAAGCTCTCGGGCACCTCGATGGCGTCTCCGAACGTCGTCAATCTCGCCGCCAAGCTATTTGCGCTCGATCCATCCCTCACTCCGCAGCAGGTCATCGTGCTCATCCGCCGCGGCGCGACGGCGAGCGAGGATGGCCGGCGCTATTTGATCGACGAGAAGCAGTCGGTGGCGCTCTTGGGCGAACGCCGCAGGACAGCACCGCCGGCCGCGGGTACTTAGCCCGACGCGGGTACTTAGCCCGACGCGGGTACTTAGCCCGACGTGGTACTAGGCCGACGAGCTTGCGGGTCCGGCAGCGAGGCGATCTCGAATGGACTCGCCTGGGCTTTGGAATTAAAGTGATTGGAACTAACAAAGGCGCAGGGAGTGCATGCAATGACACGCCGTCTTGCCGCGGAATTCATCGGTACGTTATGGCTGGTGCTCGGAGGCTGCGGCAGCGCCGTTCTGGCGGCTGCTTTTCCATCGCTCGGTATCGGCTTCGTCGGCGTGTCACTCGCCTTCGGTCTGACTGTGCTCACCATGGCCTATGCAATCGGGCACGTCTCGGGCTGTCATTTGAATCCGGCGGTATCGGTGGGCTTATGCGTCGGCGGGCGATTCCCGGCCAAGGACCTGATTCCCTACATCGTCGTGCAAGTGCTGGGGGGAATCGCCGGCGCGGCGATTCTCTATGGCATCGCCAGCGGGCATCCGGATTTCGATGTGAGCGCGGGTTTTGCATCCAACGGCTTCGGCGCGCACTCGCCCGGCGGGTATTCGCTGGAAGCGTGCCTGCTCACCGAGATCGTCATGACGTTCGGCTTTTTGTTCGTCATCATGGGCTCGACTCATGGCAGTGCGCCCAAGGGCTTTGCGCCCGTTGCCATCGGTCTGTGCCTCACTCTGATTCACTTGATCAGCATTCCGGTGACCAACACCTCGGTCAATCCTGCACGCAGCACGGGACCGGCGCTGTTCGTGGGCGGCTGGGCGCTGTCGCAGCTGTGGCTGTTCTGGCTGGCACCGATCGTCGGTGGCGCGTTAGGAGGCGCCATCTATCGCTGGGTGAGCAGTGATTCGCCGGCACCCGTTGCGGTGATTGGATCGGACGGCGCGCGCTGAAAGAGCGGCTAACCGCCGCGCTCGATCAACGCGATCCGCGAACTCTCCTGAGCGCCGTCGCCACGGAAGAGATGAAGGATTATGGCATGTCAAATAAATGCATTGCCAGGTCGCTGGGAATCGCGCCCGAGACGGTCAAGACACATGCCAAGGGTATTTTGGGTAAGCTCGAAGCGCGCACACGGGCCCGGGCCGTGGCCCGTGCGGAGTCGATCGGGTTACTTGGTCCCACGCGTCGGTTGGAATAGAACAAACAAGGGAGAAGCACATGAGAACTACCGGTCTGGTTCGCACTGTCGTCTTTCTTGCATGTATGTATCTCATACCATCGGCTCATGCCGAGGGTGTTAAATCTGCCATAGAGGCGGCGAACGCCCAATTCTCCGCGGCAGCGGAAAAAGGGGACGGAGCAGCCCTGGCGGCGTTGTATTCGCCGGATGGGCAAGTGATGCCACCCGGCAGCGACCCGATCCGAGGTACAGAGGGGATTCAAAAATTCTGGCAAGGAGCACTCGATTCAGGGGTCGCAGCCATTGGCCTCAAAACCATCGAGGTCTTCGGGCACGGTACAACGGCCACTGAGGTGGGGGCATACGAATTGCGCGACAAGACGGGCAAGGTAGTCGACCATGGTAAGTACATCGTGGTCTGGCAGCATGCGCGCGGCACATGGAAGCTGCTCCGGGACATGTTTTCAACCAACGTACCGCCTCCAAAGAAGTAGAGAGATAGAGCCGGCGAACGCGTCGGTAACTTCGACCGCTTCAGTCCTCAAATTTTTATCAGGTGCCATTCTTGCCGGGATCAGCGAACCAGTCATCCTCGCTTTCTGCGCCAATCGGCATGCCCGCGGGAGGCACTGCGTGGTCCGTGATCATGATCTTCGCGAAATCTTTCAATTTGTCGTGAGCGATGATGTCGGCGTAATAACGTGCCGTCGCGGCCTCCTCGGCGTCGCCGTCCTTGAATTTCTGCAGCCGATCGCCGAGCTCGGCGAGGGCCGCGTGCACATCGGCCGCTACGGCCACCGACATGGACTCGTCCTCGAGTGCGAGGCCCAGGCGGGCAAGGAGTCGGCCTTCGATACAACGCCGCAGGGCGGCAATGTGCGGGACTTCCTGGGGCGGTAAACACGGCTTTGAGAGTTTCAGACAGAAGCTCGGGCAGCCCCCAGCTGTTCGCTCGGTGCCCTGCACCCAATGGTGGGCGCGTTCCTTGCGCCGCATCACCTCCGACAGGAGCGCGGTGCTGGGCTCGCGTTCCGCGGCTTTCGCCGACGTGCTGACGCGCCGGCTCATCTTCAGCAAACCGCGGCGCAAGGAGCCGAGCAACGCGTTGACCGCCTGAATGTGGCCCTCCGATGGTGACGCTCCGCGGGTGCCGAACTCCTCGCGCCGGAACGGCCGCAGCGCCGCGGCATGTCTTTCGGGAAACTCGCGGGTGCGTCACTACAACGAGCGACTGGCGTGGGCGGGTCAGGCGGCCTTCTTGAGAGT
>Ga0302314_10022500_pt1 | contig 10336 bp, 5 predicted proteins | sample III_Palsa_N2_3_FD_200533 | JGI IMG/M metagenome (GOLD analysis project Ga0302314, IMG submission 200533) | Peat permafrost microbial communities from Stordalen Mire near Abisko, Sweden - III_Palsa_N2_3 | ecosystem: Environmental > Terrestrial > Soil > Palsa > Peat permafrost | place: Sweden... | reverse complement strand
GCATCCGCGACGCCAAGCAGGCCTTCGCCCGGCTCGCCGCCCGCATCGACGCCGGCACCTATGCCCCGCGCCGCCGCGCCTCCACCCCGCCACGCCCGCCCGCCATCCGAAAGCCCCGGCCGCCGCCCAACCCGCTGGCCAGAAAATTCGGCTGGCTGCTGCCGCTGGTGCCGGCGGCGGTGGCGTCTCGCGGGCACCTCGAAAACCTGCTCCGGGACCCCGAGATGGCGGCGCTGCTCGCCGCAGCACCGGTCTCGCTCCGCCGCCCCATCCGGTCGCTCTGCTGGATGCTCTGGGTCGACCCGCCCAAAATCCTGGCCCGGCCGCCGGCAAAACCCCGCCCGCCGCGCGAGAAAAAGCCCCGACCCAGGCGCGAGAAGCTGCCGCCGCCGTATCCGCCCACGCCGCCGGAGGCGCCGGCATGGATGCAGAACTGGCCGCGCTCCGGAACCCGCTGGACGCCGACCCGCAACCGCGGCTCGCCCCGAAAAGCCTGAGCGGGGCCGTGGCACCCGCACGCCCTAATTGTTCCGTTATAACAACAATAATCTGGACCGTTCGCAATCCACCCATTGCGGAAATTCAAGCCGACCCAAGATCGCTTGCCTCGCCCGCCGGCCGGTCGTGATAATAAGGCTCATGAGTCTGCGTCGAAGCGTCCTGGGTGGATCGCCATGAATGTGCTCGCGCCGCCGCGGGCTCGCCTGGGGATCGAGGTCGTCCACGACCTCGTGTGCCCGTGGTGCTTCCTCGGCCTGCGCCGGCTGATGCGCACGCTGCGCCGCCGGCCGGACCTGCTGACCGACATCACCTGGCGGCCGTTCCTGCTGAACCCCGACATGCCGCGCGTCGGCATGCCGCGTGCCGACTACGTGGTGCGAAAATTCGGCGGCGAGGAACGCGCCGGCCGGCTGTATTCCTCCATCGCCGAGATCGGCCGCGCCGAGGGCGTGCTGTTCCGCTTCGACCGCATCCGCCGCACCCCGTCCTCGGTCGATGCGCACCGCCTTGTCCGCTTCGCCGTCGCCTATGGCCGCGGGGCGGAGATGGTGGAGGCGCTGTTCTCCGCCCACTTCACCGACGGGCGCGACATCGGCGACGTGCAGGTGCTCGCCGCCGTCGCCATCGCCTGCGGCCTCGACGGGGGCGAGGCGCTGCGCTTCCTGCACAGCGACGCCGAGATCGACTCCGTGCACGCCGAGAACCTGCGCGCCCACCGCCTCGGCATCAACGGCGTGCCCTGCTTCGTCGTCGGCGGCCGCCACGCCATCGCCGGCGCCCAGGAGCCCGAGGTGATCGAGCGCCTGCTCGACGTCGCCATCGTGGAGTCGGACGAACTCTGAGCCCGCCGCCGGACGCCAGCCGGGTCGCCATCCTGAACGGCTTCGGCCGCAGCCTCGGCGACAGCATCATCGGGTTGCAGGCGCTGTCGGCTGCGCTGCACACGGGCGCGCTGCCGGGTCCGCCGGTGCTGTTCCGCCTGCCCGGCCTCGCGCCGCTGGTCCAGCAAATCTACGAGGCCGCCGACTTTGCCGAAGTGCGCGACCTGCCCTGGGCGTACGAGATGCCGCAGCAAGCGTTTCCGCCCGCCGCCGCGTTCGCCCGCGCCATCGACATCCGCGACTTCGCCTTCGACCCGGCGTTCCGCGGTGTCGCGATGCTCGACTTTTTTCTGCGCGCTCTCGGTCTCGATCCCGCTTCCGTGCCGCCGCCGCTGCGTCGCAACGCGTGGCTGGCGCCGCGGCTGCGCCCGATCCCGCCGGCCGGCATCGCCCCCGGCTACGTGCTGGTCTGCCCCCGCACCTCGATGCCGCTGCGCACCATGCCGGACGAGGTGCATCGGGCGATCGTCGCGTGGCTGCACGCCGCCGGCCATCGCGTGGTGACGCAGGGCGAACCGCTGGACGGCGCCCCCGCGGCGCCACATGCGAAAACCCTGGCCGAGCTTGCCGGGCTGGTCGCCAACGCCCGCGCGCTGGTCTCCGCCGACACGGCGATGCCGCATCTGGCGGATGCGTTCGGGGTGCCGTGCCTCGCCCTCTTCACCACGCATCGCCCGGAATGGCGGGTGCGCGACTACCCGCTCTGCCGCAGCGTCTACCTCCCCGTTGCCGGCCTGCCCGACGCCCTGGAATTTTCCCGCGGTCCGGACGACGAGGCCGCCGCCCGCGCCGCGTGGTTCAAGGACGGCCCGGACCTGTCGTGGCTGCACCGGGCGCTGGCGGACGCGGTGCGTTGACCTCCCGCGACAGCGCCGCCTGCACCGCGGCAACCACGCCCTCCCAGTCGCCCAGTGCGGGCTGCCGGAACAGTCGGACGGCCGGATACCAGGGGCTATCGTCCCGCCCCAGCATCCAGCGCCAATCCGGCGAAAACGGCAGCAGCACCCAGGTCGGCTTGCCGAGCGATGCCGCCAGATGCGCGACCGACGTGTCCACCGAGATCACCAGATCCAGCGCCGCGACCGCCGCCGCGGTGTCGCCGAAATCGGCCAGCGCGCCGCCAAGATCGACGATGGCGGGCGTCGCCGCCAGCACCGCCCGGTCGGCCGGGCGCACCTCCGGCTGCAACGCGAACAGCGCCGCCCCGCACCCCAGCAGCGGCAGCAGGCCGGAGAGCGGCAGCGAGCGGCTGCGATCCTCGGCGTGTTTCGGGTTGCCCGCCCACACCAGCCCGACGCGCGGCGCCAGCGCCGGGTGCAGCCGTTCGGCCCAGGCCGCGGCCCGCCCCGGGTCGGCCCGCAGCCCCGGCAGCGGCGGCGGGATCGTCGCCAGATCGGTGCCAAACACCGCCGCGAGGCTCATCAGCGGACAGTGCAGATCGAAGGCCGGCAGGCTGCCCCCCGCGGCGACAAGCTGCACGCCGGGGAAACAGCCGCCGAACAGCGGCAGCAGCGACCGCGGCACCTCGAACACCACGCGCCCACCCTCCCGCGCCGCCCGCTCGGCGACCAGCGGCACGTAGCGGGCGAACTGGATCGTGTCGCCAAGCCCCTGCTCCGCATGCAGCAGCAGCGTATGGCCGGCGAGCGGCTCGCCGTGCCAGCGCGGTTGCGCGAAACCGCGCTGCGGGCTGGTGAAGCCGCCCGTCTGCCAGCGGCACTCGAAGCCGCGCAAGCCCTCCGCCAGCCGTCCCTGCAGCAGATCGAGCAGCGCCTGGTTCAGCCGCGCCTCGACGAGGGTCGGGTCAAGCGCCAGCGCCCGCTCCAGGCTCGCCGCCGCCGCCGGCATGTCGCCGAGCGCCACCCGTTCGCGCGCGAGGTTGGAGTGCGCCAGCGCGTTGTCCGGCTCCAGCTCGGCCGCCCGTGCCGCCGCCGCCGCCGCCTCGGCGCGCCGGCCGAGGGCGGCGAGGGCAATGCCGTGATTGATGTGGGCACCCGCGAGGTCCGGGCGCAGCGCCAGCGCGTGGTCATGCGCCGCCAGCGCCTCCTCCGGCCGGCCCAGGGCGCGCAGCGCAGCGCCGCGGCCGGAATGCGCCTCGGCCATCGCCGGATGCCGCGCGATCAGCCGATCGTAGTCGGCGAGCGCCGCCACCGGCCGGCCATGCTCGGCCAGCAGGGCGGCGCGGGCAATGTAGACATCGTCAACAGCCGGGTCCCGCGCCGCCGCCCGGTCGAACGCCGCCAGCGCCCCTTCGGTGGTGCCCAGACGCGCCAGCAGCAACCCGTGCGCCAGATGGATCGCGGCGGTGTCGAGCCCGGCGGCGATGGCCTGCGCGTAGCCCGCCGTCGCCTCCTCCGGCCTGCCGAGGACGGCCAGCGTTGCGGCGCGATTGGCCAGCGCCACCGCGTACCCGGGCCGCAGCGCGATCGCCCGCTCGTGGCAGGCCAGTGCCTCCGGCAGATCCCCCAGATCCGCCAGCGCCTGCCCGAGATTGCTGTGCGCCTCGACAAGGTCGGGCCGCAGCGCCAGCGCGCGGCGCAGGCTCGCGGCCGCCTCGGCGGGCCGGCCCGACAGGCGCAGCGCGATGCCGCGGTTGGAGAGCGCGCCGACATGGTCAGGCCGCAACGCGAGTGCCCGGTCGTAGCTCGCCACCGCCTCGGCGTGCCGGCCGAGATCCGCAAGCGCGAGGCCCAGATTGCTGTGCATGCCCGGCGCGGCACCGTCCTGTGCGATCGCTTGGCCGATCAGCCGCACGGCATCCGCCGGCCGTCCTTGTTGGTAGGCGATCAACCCCAGCCGGTGCAGCGCCTCGGCGTGGCCGGGCTGTGCGGCGAGCACCTGACGATAGGCCGCCGCCGCCGCCTCCAGCCGGCCGGCCTGGTGGTGCGCCAGCGCCTGTTGCAGCAGGGCGGCAGGCTCCATGCTAGCGGCCCCAGGCCGCCAGCTCCGCGCCGACGCGGCCGATCACGCTCTCCCAGTCGCCGATCGACGGCTGCCGGAACAGTCGCACCGTCGGATACCAGGGGCTGTCCTCCCGCCCCAGCAGCCAGCGCCAGTCCGGCGAGAACGCCAGCAGCAGCCACACCGGCCTGCCGAGTGCCGCCGCGAGGTGCGCCACCGACGTGTCGACCGCGATCACCAGATCGAGCGCCGAAATCGCCGCCGCGGTCTTGGTGAAATCGCCGAAGAACGGCCCGAGATCGACAATCGCCGGCGTCGCCGCCAGGGTCGCGCGATCGGCCTCCCGCATCTCCGGTTGCAGGGCGAACAACGGCGCACCGCTGGCCAGCAGCGGCAGCAGCCGCGCGAGCGGGATCGACCGGTCCTGGTCGCGCCTGTGCTGGGCGTTGCCCGACCAGACAAGGCCGACGCGCGGCGCGGCGTGCCGCTCCAGCCGGGCACGCCACTGCGCGACGCGGGCGGGATCGGCGCGCAGATAGGCGGGCTGCGCCGGAATGCTCGCCACATCGGTGGCGAATGCCAGCGGCAGGCTCATCAGCGGGCAATGCAGGTCGAACGCCGGCAACGTCTCGCCCTTCGCCACCACGCGCACGCCGGGAAACTGGCCCTCGAACAGCGTCAGCAGCTTGCGTTGCACGTCCAGCACGGGGCTCCCGCCCCGCTCCAGCGCCAGGGGCGCATAGCGGGCGAACTGGATGGTATCGCCAAGGCCCTGCTCGGCGTGCAGCAGCACCGTTCGGCCGGCCAATGGCTCGCCGCGCCAGTGCGGCTGCGCGAAGCCGCGCAGGATGCTGGCGAACCGGCGCGTCTGCCACCGCCGCTCCTGCAACGCGAAGCCCTCGCGCAGGCGGCCGAGCAGCAGCAGGTTGTAGGCCTTGCTGGTCGAGGCGTCCGCATAGTCGGGTTGCAGCGCAAGCGCGCGGTCGTAGCTGGCAATGCCCTCCTCCACGCGGCCCAGCAGGGTCAGCGCGGTGCCGAGGTTGCAGTGCGGCGCGGCAAGATCGGGCCGCAGCGCGATCGTCCGCGTGTAGTCCGCAACCGCGTCCTCCAGCCGGCCGAGATCGGCCAGCGCGATGCCGCGATTGCTGTACGCCTCGGCGAATTCCGGCCGCAGCGCCAGCGCCCGGGTGTAGCTGGCAACCGCCTCCGCCGGGCGCTGCAGTTCGCGCAGTGCGTTGCCGTGGTTGTTGTGCACGTCTGCGGAGTCGGGCTTGAGCGCGACGGCCCGGTCGAGATCGGCGAGTGCCGCCGCCGGGCGGTTCAGGTCGAGCAGCACGAGGGCGCGGTTGCTGAGCGCCGCCGCCGAGTCCGGCCGCAGCGCCAGCGCCCGGTCCGAGCAGGCCAGCGCGTCGTCGAACCGCTCCAGCCGCGCCAGCACGCTGGCACAGGCGATATGCATCGCCGGGTCGGCCGGGGTGAGCGCCGCGGCCTGCTCGAAACTGGCCAATGCCTCCTGCAGCCGCCCGAGATGCGCCAGCACGCCACCGCGGTTGGCGTAGGCCATGACGATGCCAGGGGCGCAGGCGATCGCACGGTCAAAGCTCGCGAGCGCCTCCGGCGACCGCCCGAGCGCCGCCAGGGCGCTGCCGTGGCCGATCCACGCCGGGGCATCGCCCGGACGCAGCCGGATGGCCTGCTCGTACGCAACCAGGGCGTCCCCGGCCCGCTCCAGATTGCACAGCGCCGTGCCGGTCCCGATATGCGCCTCCACCAGATCCGGCCGCAGCGCCGCCGCCCGCGCGAAGCTCGCCAACCCCTCCGCCGGCCGGCCGAGCAGCAGCAGCAGGTCGCCGCGATTGACCAGCATCGCCGGATCGTCCGGGCGCAGCGCCAGGGCACGGTCGTGGCTCGCCAGCGCCTCGTCGTGCCGGCCCAGGTCGCGCAGTGCATTGGCGCGGTTGGCGTGCGGTCCGGCCAGCGCCGGGTTCAGCGCGACCGCGCGGTCGAGGTCGGCGAGTGCGGCGGCCGGCTGGCGCAGTGCCAGCAGCGCGACGGCGCGGTTGGTATGGGCCTCGGCGTAACCGGGCCGCAGCGCGATGGCGCGGTCGTGGCTGGCCACCGCCTCAAGCAGCCGCCCGAGCGTGGCGAGCACGAGGCCGCGGTTGGTGTGCGCCTCCGGCAGGTCGCCGCGGCTGGCGAGCGCGCGGTCCAGGCTCGCCAGCGCCTCCGCCAGCCGGCCGCAGCCGCGCAGTGCCACGCCGCGGTTGGCCAGGGCCTGCGCATAGTCGGGGCGCAGCGCAATCGCCCGGTCGTAGCTCGCCACCGCCTCGTCGAAGCGGCCGAGATCCGCCAAGGCGAGGCCGCGGTTGTTGAAGAAGGGTGGCGAGCCGTCGTTGCCGGCGATGGCCCGGCCGATCAGCTCGGCGGCCTCGGCCGGGCGGCCTTGCTGGTAGGCGACCAGCCCCAGCATGTGCAGCGCGTCCGGATGCCCCGGTTGCAGGGCCAGCACGCAACGGTATCCGGCCTCCGCCTCAGCGAGCCGCCCGGCCTGGTGCTGCGTCAGCGCGGCCTGCATGGCGGTCGCGAGGCCGGGCGCCGGCACGCCGCCCAGCACCGGGGCGGGCTGCTGGCTCATGCTGGCCGCGCGCCCGGAAGGGTCGCGACGAACGCCGCCAGGGCCGCCTGCACCGCCGCGATCACGCTCGCCCAGTCGCGGGGTGCCGGCTGGCGGAACAGGCGCAGCGAGGGATACCAGGGGCTGTCGTCGCGGCCCAGCATCCAGCGATAGTCCGGGGCGAACGGCAGCATCACCCAGGTCGGCCGGCCGAGCGCCCCGGCAAGGTGCACGACCGAGGTATCGACGGCGATCACCAGATCGAGTTCGGCGATCGCGGCCGCAGTCTCGGCGAAATCCTCGAAACCGGTGCCGATGCCGTCGATCCAGGTGAAGCGCGCCAGCGTCGCGGCATCGCTGCCGCGCACCTCCCGTTGCAGCGAGAAGAACGATGCGCCCGTGTTCGCGAGCGGTTCCAGCATTGCCAGCGGGATCGAGCGGTTGCGGTCGTTGCGGTGATGCTGATTGCCGGACCAGACCAGGCCGACGCGCGGCCCCGGCGCGCCCGCAAGCCGCGCCCGCCAGTGCGCACGCCGCTCCGGCGCGGCGGCAAGGTAGCGCGGCGGCGCCGGGACCGTCTCCAGCGTGGTGCCGAACAGATAGGGCAGGCTGAACACCGGGCAGTGGAATGCCAGCTCCGGTTTCGGGTCGCCCTCCTGGACCAGATGCGCGACGCCCGGCAGGCTGGCCAGCAACCGGCGCAGCGCCGGCTGCACGAGCAGGACCACGTTCACCGGGCCGCCTTCCAGGCGCTCCAGCAGCGGCACGTAGCGGCAGAATTGCAGCGTGTCGCCGAACCCCTGCTCGCCGTAGACCAGCAGCTTGCGGCCCGCCAGCTTTTCGCCGCGCCACTGCGCCGGCATCGCCCCGGGGCCGGGTGCGGCCGGCGAGTCGCCCGGCAGCGACGGCAGCGCCCCGAACCAGGGGCGCAGGGTGGCGACGTCGCGCAACTGCCAACGCAGTTCGTATTCCGCCCACCCTTCCTCGAACCGGCCCATGATGAGCCGCAGTGCCGCACGGGCGAAATGCGCCGCCGGCAGGTTCGGCGAGGCCGCCAGCGCGCGGTCCAGCAACGCCTCGGCACCCTGCCAGTCGCCGATCTGCATCAGCATCGAGGCGTGGTTGGCCATCGCCTCGGCAAAGTCCGGCCGCGCGGCGACGGCGCGCCCAAAACTCTCCCTGGCGTCCTCCTCGCGGCCGATGCGGGCCAGCAGGACGCCGCGGTTGTTCCAGGGGTCGGCAAACCCCGGTGCGAGCGCCACGGCACGGTCGAAGCTCGCCAACGCGTCCGTGTCCCGCTGCAGACCCTCCAGCGCGATCCCGCGCCAGGCGGTCAGCCGCGGGTCGTTCGGCCGCGCCGCCAGCGCCGTCTCCACCACCGCGAGCGTCTGCTCGAAGCCCGCCTGCGCCTCCTCGGTGCGGCGCAGGTCGCGCAGCGCCTGGGCGCGGTGCAGGTTCGCCCGCGGGTGGGCCGGCGCCACCGCGATCACCGCGTCGTAGCCCTCGACCGCCGCCGACAGCCAGCCGACATCGCGCAGCAGGTTGGCGCGCCCGAACGCTGCCTCCTGATGCCCGGGGTGCAACGCCAGCGCCGCGTCGTAGGCCGCCAGCGCATCCGCGTGCCGCCGCAGTTCGGCCAGCGCCTGCGCGCGGCCGAGATGCGCGTCCACCAGATCCGGCCATTGCGCCAGCGCCTCGTCATACGCCGCCACGGCATCCGGCAGGCGCCGCACCTCCTGCAGCAGCCGCGCCCTGCCGAGTTGCGCCTCGCGGCTGCGCGGGTGTGCGGCGATGGCGCTGTCGTAGCCGGCGATGGCTTCGCCGGCGCGCCCCAGCGCAAGCAGCGCGAGCCCGCGCGTGGTCAGCGCCTCCCAGGAGGCCGGCCGCAGGCCGAGCGCGCGCTCGCTCGCCGCCAGCGCCTCGGCCGGGCGGCCGAGGCGCAGCAGGGCGACGGCCAACCCGGACTGTGCCTGCGCCAGTTTCGGCGCCAGCTCGATCGCCTTGCGATAGCTCGCCGCTGCCTCGGCCGGCCGGCCGAGGTCGCGCAGCGCGGTGGCGCGATTGTGGTGCGCCTGCGCATTGTCCGGGCGGAGCGCGACGGCCCGGTCGTAGGCAGAAACGGCCTCCTCCAGCCGCCGCAGCGCCGCCAGCGCGTTGCCGCGGTTGGAATGCGCCTCCACGAGGTCCGGTCGCAGCGTCACCGCGAGGTCGAAACTGGCAAGCGCCGCCTCCGGGCGGCGCAGCGCCATCAGCACGAGGCCATGGTTGTTCAGGCGCAGCGGCTCGGCCGGGCCGGCGCCGAGCGACTGCCCGATCAACGTCGCCGCTTCCTCGTGCCGCCCTGCGAGATGGGCGGCGAGGCCGAGCAGGTGCAGCGCCTCCGGGTGCCGTGGCGCGATCGCCAGCACGCGGCGGTAACATTCCTCGGCGTCGGCGAGCCGGCCGACCTGCTGGCAGGCGATGCCGGCGCGCAGCCAGCCGTCGAGGTCCGAACCGGCGGCGGCGGCGGGAGTCGGTGGAGTCCTGGGGCTCATCGGTACAGTTTCGTCCGCCCGTTGCCGATCGCCAAGCGATCTCGCGGGCAGCCGGCGCACCGGGCTCACCGGCTGGCGCGACGCGCCAGCAGATCGTCGAGCGCGCCGCGGACGCGCTGCACCACCTCCGCCCAGTCGCCGCGCCGGCGCCGGCGGAACAGGCGCACGCTCGGATACCAGGGGCTGTCGTCCCGATCGAGCAGCCAGCGCCAGTCCGGCATCGCCGCGACCATGATCCAGGTCGGCACGCCCATCGCCGCCGCGAGATGCGCGACCGAGGTATCGACTGCGATCACCAGATCGAGTTGCGCCAGCGCCGCCGCGGTATCGGCGAAGTCGGCTAACTCGGCGGCGAGGTTCACGAGGTCCGGGAACCGCGCCAGTTCCTCGCGGTCGCCGTCGCGCAGTTGCGTATGCACGACGTGGAACGCGGCACCGGTGCCGGCCAGCGGCCGGAGTTGTGCCAACGGCATCGAGCGCGTGCCGTCGTCGGAGTGCCCGGGATTGCCCGACCATGCGAGGCCGACGCGCAGCCGGCCATCCCGCGGCAGCCGCGCCGCCCAGGCACGCGCCCGCGCCGGATCGGGCCGGAACACGTCGGGCACCGGCGGGATCGTGTCGATGGTGGTTTGCAGCACCCCCGGCAGGTTGAGCAGCGGGACGTGCAGGTCGAACGGCGGCAGCGCCTCGCCGGTGGCGAACACCTGGGTCGGGCCGGGCAGATCGCGCAGCAGCGGCAGCAGCGGCGGCTGCACCTCCAGCAGCACGCGCCCCCGCACGGCCAGCAACGGCAGGTAACGGCAGAACTGGATGGTGTCGCCAAAACCCTGGTCGGCGTGCACCAGCAGCGTCCGCCCCTGCAATGGTTCGCCATGCCAGCGCGGCTGCGCGAAGCTCCGCACGAC